>Ga0209066_10000358_pt1 | contig 67836 bp, 62 predicted proteins | sample All_14_2_FD_187198 | JGI IMG/M metagenome (GOLD analysis project Ga0209066, IMG submission 187198) | Freshwater microbial communities in response to fracking from Pennsylvania, USA - Allegheny Zone_MetaG_DW_15 (SPAdes) (version 2) ...
CTTCAGATATTTCATATGGTTGTGTATCAGTAAGTAAATAATCCAAAGGATTTCTCTCAATATTAAATTTCGGCATTGTCTTTTTGACTCCTTTACAATATAATATTAAACGAAAGCTTATTTATTTGGCTTGGTTAAATTATATTTATAATAGTCCTTCAAGGACTGGATTGAATATAAGATAACACACATCATCGATTCATTACTTGTGATGAATTAACCGAGATAATTCATTTATCTTGGGAGTAGGGGGTATATTACCGTAAGGTTTTATACTCTTTATTTTTTTAATGCCCCATTTTAACTTTTATTAAATAATTCCGAGTCAGCGAGTAATATGTGGAGTCGGTTGCTGGAACGATTCCTATTTCTACCAATTCTTTAGTTAGTTGATCTTTAGATATACCAATTTTTTCGTCAAAGATTAACGCTTTATTCTTTTTTAAATTGCAATAAAGATTATATCTTTCAGAATTAATGTAATGCGGTTCAATTAAACCAAGTTTATTGAAAGCATCTTTATAAACATTCTTCAAAAAACCTTCGGTGCTCGGTATGAGTTCATGTAAATGATACTTAAGCTCATTGTAATTTGCAATTAACCCTTTTTGAATCCACAGTCTTCTTTTTTCTATAGCACTAGAATAATATACAACTCTCGAAGAATTAGCTTTTAAAATGTGTCTCATATATGTTAAATCTGTGTGATATAATGAGACGAGTTTGTCGATTTTCTTAGTGAATTTTTTTATCTTCTTCTTAGTTATGCCATACTTAAATTCCAGTTCACTATTAAATTCAAACTGATACCCCAAGAAATTAAACTCATTACTGGAAGATATATTTCTTCTATTAATTACTTGAAATTTAAGTGGATTTAAATTCAATTTAGTTTTATTAAGTCTTGTCTTCTCTTTTTGGTAAACTTTTAGAATGCTGTTTCTGATTATATTTAACACTTCTTTACGACTTAGATAATTCTTTATGACTATTATTCCGTCATCAATATATCTTTCATAAAATACGATTCCATATTTTGAAAAACATCTATTAATTTCAGTATCAAATTCCATAGCAATAAGTTCGGAAAAAGTATTCGAAATAGAAATTCCAGGAACGCAATATGGAATAGTTTTTGCATACTCGCTAATTTTATCTTTGATTTCTCTTTTTAATGTGCTGTTTTCAATATATTGTTTGAAGATATATTCGGTTGAGACACTAGAAAAATACTTTTTAAAGTCAAATCGAATTAAGGTGAAATCTTTAAGATCTTTTAATAGCATCATAGTCGAGAATACTTTTCTCATTATTGCGTTTCTGTTAGGATATTTAACATCAAATAGCCTATTAATCTTATCACTTACCATGTTCACAAAAGCAATCTCGTTATAAGCACTTTCAAATTTTGCCAAGCGCCGACCATTAAACTTGAAATACTGTATTTTTGAAAAATCTATTTTGTCTTTGTCAAAATCGTCTACAATTTTATCAATTGTAGAAGTTGGTAACTCTCTGTATTTGTAGTCTGATTTTGACAAGTATCTAACAACTTGTTCATTTGTTATTTTTATGCCCATATTACAAACCTCAACTCATTTCTTAAATCTATATACATGCTTTAAAGAAACCTTTGTATTCAATACATTTTCTAAACATTTTTAGGATTTTAAAAACAACCACATATTTAAATTAGATGTTGGTGACTGATAAGTTCAATATCCTAAACCTAGTCTCTTAACAATCAATTCATAGAAAAATCAGTTCGTAATCACATCACCCCAAACTACAATTTGAATATGTCATGCGATGAATCGATTAGATCAATTACTCCTAAACTGATTGTATCCACAAATACATTCGTTTTATCGCTTAAATAGGCTGTTTTTAGCCATTTTATGCACATGATTAAACATCTCTTTGGTGCCTTTTTTGAGATATGAATTAACCGAACATGTTTCAAATATTTATTTTTAATCTACATTATTATTTCAATACTTCTTATTATCAATACGATTAGTGTTTATCGTGCTACTCAGACATAGAACCAAGGATATGATCAGAATGACTTTCAGATCATTTGACAATTTCAAGGATAAATATCAGCTTTATCCCTGTTCGTTTTCCAAAAAAGTGGTTGCAAATTATTCAGATCATCGCTTCCATTTATTGATAATGGCTTGATATGATCAATCTCCCATCCATATTGAGAGTTGATATCTCCATATGCACTAAATTGAATCCAGTTCCCACAAATGTCTTTTCGATACTGATTTGAATTGTATCCCGGTACTTGATTAGCCTAATTCCAAACTTGATTTATCTCGTAACTTGAAAAATCAGAGCCAAATCTGTTTTTGCTTCTTGACATATGATCACCTACTTTGTTAATTTTTTCGACTATATCCTTGGTCTTCCTTTAATGAACTCTAGTAAACTTAAAACAAAAAAATACTTTTGAACTATGACAAACAAAAAAGCGACTACAAAATGCCGCATGCTCATAAACTGTGCAAACATCCCCTGTTGCATCATTTTGTTTTATCTTTATTTTTCATGTCTAAATCATCAAGTTCTTTATTGAGTTATGATATCAGTCAATTTTCTCTCTTTTTAAAGAAAAATCATCATTATAATCTCTTTATTTTAATTGTAATCTATTTTATTCAATAAAAACAGGGCGTATACGCCCCATTTTGATATAAAAATCGATGATTTTTTTATTTTGACTTGCTATTATTCTTGTTTCGATATTGATTCGTTGATAATCTCATATTTGATGGTGTATTACCTTTTTGATGATTTTTTTTAGTACCATCATTTTTCTTAACTTCAAAACCAAATCGAAAGGCATTGGTTTTAGTGTGATTATTCTTCTTGTCTACAACCGTTTTACTTTCAACACTCTTTACGTTTTGCTTTTCCACTTGATTAAACTTCGTCTTCTCTTGAAAGACTTTATGTTCAATAACCGGTATATCCATCTTGATATGTTTAATAATCGCTACCAACAAACTCTTCTCATCTTGACTACAAAATGAATAAGCTTCCCCTGATAATCCCGCTCTTCCTGTTCTACCCATCCGGTGAACATAGGTTTCTGGTGTTTCAGGCAAATCATAATTAATCACATGAGATAATTCATCAATATCAATCCCTCTTGCTGCAATGTCAGTTGCAACCAACACTCTTAGTCTCTTTCCCTTAAAGTCTGTTAATGCTTGTTGTCTTCTATTTTGTGATTTATTCCCGTGAATCGCATCAGCCTTCACACCATAGCTTAAAAGTTCTTTGACAAGCTTATTTGCTCCATGCTTGGTTCTTGTGAAGACTAAAACAGATTCTAACTTAGGGTTCACTAAAAGATCAATCAGTAAATGCGTCTTATCTTTCTTTGAAACGTAGTAAAGCGATTGTTTGATCTTATCAACCATTGCTTCGGGAGGTGTCACTTCAATGCGTACTGGATGCTTAAGTAACTCATTCGCGAGTTTCATAATTTCTTTAGGAAGGGTTGCTGAAAAGAGCATCGTTTGTCTTTGTTCAGGAACGAGTTTCACAATCTTTTTAACATCATGAATGAATCCCATATCAAGCATACGATCTGCTTCATCTAAAACAAGATACTTCACATGGGATAATGTAAGTAGTCCTTGATTGATAAGATCTAATAATCTTCCTGGTGTTGCAATCAGAACATCAAGTCCTTTTTTTAAGGCAACCTCTTGGTTTTTTTGGGATACACCACCATAGATCACTTCGGTTTTGATACTCATCTCACGGCTATAGTTTCGAAAGCTTTCTTTGATCTGTTCAGCAAGTTCTCGTGTTGGTGCTAAAATTAGTGCCTGTATCAGACGCTTTGATAAAAGTCTTTGTTCCTGGTGATATAAGGCTTGAATGATGGGTATAGCGAATGCTGCAGTTTTTCCCGTGCCTGTTTGTGCACTGGCTAAAACATCTTTTCCTTCAAGTAAGATAGGAATGGCTTGCTCTTGAATCGGTGAAGGTATGGTGTAACCTTCCTGTTCAATAGCCTTTAAAATGGGGGTAATAATGTTTAATTGGCTGAAAGACATGTGTTCTCCTTTGATGTTCTATCGATTTCATTTTTCCAACAAAAAAAGCGTTGTTGGCATTTAGCTAAACAGCGCTTATTGAAATCAATGTCCATCTCTTTGTTACACAAGATCTTGAATTTGTTCAAACTATCATCGTGATGATAGGCGTTGCTCTCACTGATTGCTTCATGTCATCTTTTGATGAAGCACCTTATCATAACACATAACGATGGATAACACAAGGACATGATCATATCTTGTTAGTAATTCATCATGAGGATGGATGGATGTTTTGTACAAAGATCCCTTGAATCTCTCCGTTATCACTCATCCCCATAAAGATGAATTGAAGTTTGACATCAGTCATGGTACTAAAATCAATATCCATCTCACCAATCATATGAATCTTGAGATGGGTTCCTTGAATCGTAAAGACACCTTTATTGTGTTGAAAGGGGAGTCCACCCATTGCTTGAAATGAATCCCAAGACGTAGAAAATGTATTCCCTGTGTAACTCATTTCAGCTTCATAGGTTTTCCCCATGTTTAACTCACTAGGTGGTGTTTGGAAGTTATGATCTGTAATGACTTCTGATAGATTATAAGTTCTCGTTGATGGTCTTACAAGATAAGGAAAAGAGATACCCCCTAAATAGCCTAGATAGCGTTCATAGGAACCATGAACTTCAATGACATCCCCTTCATCTCCATCATGTTTGACTAAGGCAAAGGATGTCCCATCATACATGATACTTATGCCATAAATAGATCTGATGATCATGCCATGAACAATCACTTCTTTATAGGAATCTAAGGTCACTGCGTCCGCTTGTTTTAAGGTTAAAAGTGTCCCTACCGTAATACAGAAATTCTTATATTGACCTTTACTCAGTTTTCCATTATCAATGGTAAACATGATGCTTGTACATGTATAACTTGTTACACCGGATTGGACAACACCTTCTTTAGAGATGATGGATGGATATTGTGTTGTCCATACCACAGGATGACCAAACATGCCTTCACTGACTAAAGGTAATCGCTCACTCTTATGAATGGCATCAGGGAGATCATTAAGGATATGTTTGATTTCTAAGTCTAAAAAGAATTCATGATAAGCCGTGACATAGAGTTCATCAAGGACATAGAGTTCTAAATCTGAGTCATCTAAAATAAACGTTGGTATGATACCCATTTCTCGAAAATAGAAATTGATATCCATTAACTCATGAATATGATCGTTGATGATGTCAAATGTTTCTTCATCATAGACCAGATTTTTAAGTTCATAAACACCATTGGTAAAGATCAGTTCATCGTTGATATAGGTAAACATCCCCCGAAAACGATATTTAAGTTCACGATCCTTGACCTTGTTATCTTCAAGATAATTCTTGATTTCATAGAATGTGGGGAGAACCTCGTGAGGTGTATACCTTTGAATCAACTTAACATCATCTGCGAGATAACTATAATGACCTAAATCGTAAGTGATTCTAAGATCGACCAAGACTTCATCATTAATCTTGAGCTCATCAACATCAGGATAGAGAACAAATACATGCTCTTCTCCATCATATAAGATAAAACCATCATACGTGATGAGGATCACACGTGCTTGTACATAAAAGTCACCAGGATAACCATCAAAGAGAATCGAGATATCTTCAATGATCTCATCAGGTAGTTCTCCTGTATAAAGTTCTCTTTCATCGGTATAGATGATATCCGGGTAGGTTAACGTGACATTAAACTGAGGACGAAAACCGAGGATGCTGACATTAAAGTAATACTTGCCAACACCGTAAGGCTCTTTGATATCTAGAGTATCGACTAATGCTTTTGGTAAATCAAAGCGTTCGATGGTCCCATTATCATATTCAAAACAAATCTTAACCATCGATAACTCAAAGAGGTTACTTGGAATCTTTTCTGTTGGTGGTTGAAAAAAGACTGTATTGAATGTGACACTGGGATCAAGATCGATCATATAGATGACGATATCTTTTTGATACCCCTTATACGTGAACGTAATCTCATGTAATCCCTTATACGTCAATAAGGTTTGATCATAGGTTGATAACATCGATTGATCTAAGTTAACCATCTCTGTTGTCTCATCCTCGTAGGTGATTTGAAAAGAGACCATCGACATATTGAAGGTGTTCAAATAATAAAGCTCATCTTGAACATAGGTGATGTTGATCACTTCTTTTTCTTGAGGTGGCTCTGTTTCAATGGGTGGTTCTGATTCATCAGGTGTCTTTGTGCAACTGACAAACACAAAAAGGAGAACCATTAATCCTATCATCTTGAATAATCTCATGTTCCCTCCCGAGGTTACTTCGTTATGTATAATTTAACATGTTTGACTTAACATGTCAAAGGTTTATTGTTCTGATGGTTTTTTCAATAGTTCGATCACGTAATTCGGTAAAGCAAAACTGCCTTTGTGGATATCAAGATTATAGTACTTGGTCTTTTGACCCAGTTCATGAATATAACTTCTTTTCACATCATCGATGGGATGATATCTTTTCGATGCAAACCCAAACAACCAGTGACCTGAAGGATAGGTTGGAATAAATGCTTGATAGACGTTTGCAATCGGAAAAAAATGTTTAATCTTGTCATGAGCACGTCTCATCTCTAAAGCTTCCTTGGCAAAATATGGACTTTCATGTTGATTGATTAAGATACCATCAGCACTCAAACATTGATGACAGTGTTCATAGAATGCTTTCGTGAATAATCCTTCCCCAGGTCCAACAGGATCTGTGGAATCAACAATGATTAAATCATAGGTTTTTGATGTTTTCTTGACAAAATACAAACCATCTTCAAAGTATAAATGAACGCGTGGGTCATCAAATCCAATGGCTGTCTTTTGAAAATACGTCTGACAGACTCTGACTACACGCTCATCAATTTCGACAACATCGATGGTTTCGATGGTCGGATATTTGGCTAGTTCTCTGACGCTTCCCCCATCCCCACCCCCAATAATTAAGACCCGTTTAATGTTTGGATTGACTGACATCGGGGTATGAACAATCATTTCATGATAAATGAATTCATCTTTTTCATTGGCCATCATGATACCATCAAGGGTAAAGAAACGACCAAACTCAAAAGAATCATAGACATCAATCACTTGATAAGGTGTCTTTTCATGATGGATATGTTCTTTGATTTCAATCGAGAATTTGACATGGGGTGCCCACATCTCCGTAAACCAAGGCATCATCATCCCTCATTTCATCTTTGGGATATTCATCCCATAAAAAATTTCTGCAATCTCTTTATTGATCTCTGCATAAATCTTTAATTTTTCGTTTTCTTTTAAATCGTTGGAAGAAACATTAAATAGATAATTATCGAGATTGTATTGATTGAGCATCATCTTGGTGTGATAGATATTGGAATGATCAAGATTCATATCGATTGCAGTATAGTGTTTAAGGGTATCCTCTTCGATATAATCTTGAATGGAATGCATGTCGTGATCTCTAAAATGCTTGTTCCCATCAATATCTCGGGTGAAACCTCTGACACGATAATCCATGATGATGACATCAGAATCAAAGGAATGAATTAAATAATTCAATGCCTTATTGGGTGAGATTTTTCCACATGTTGAAACATCGATATCAACCCTGAAGGTTGAAATCGGTTGATCGGGATGTGTTTCTGGATATGTATGTACGGTTAAATGGGATTTATCCAGATGGGTAACCACACTTTCCTTACGGCAGGGGATATGTCCCATATTGCAGGATGGATCGATTTGATCATCACTGACCTTATCTTCAGAAATCATGATTGTAACACTCGCACCGAGTGGATCATAATCCTGTTTGGCAATATTTAAAACATTCGCATCAATAATCTTCGCTACATCTAATAAAATGTTGGTTAAGCGATCCGAATTGTATTGATCATCAATATATTCAATATAGGCTTTTCTTTCAGCTTTCGTTCGGGTATAGCATACATCATAAATATTGAAGCTTAAAGTTTTGGTCAAGTTATTAAATCCATAGAGTTTAAGTTTGTCCATGAAATCCTCCTTAATCAGTATATCGAAACACATCTCATTTTAACATAAAATGAAGGTTGCGTGTATCATGTAAAAGTGGATTGATAGATGAAAACATAGGAATCAATTCTTTGATTCTTTATCGAATGTTATAATAAAGACATGACATTTATGACTCAATAATAAGAGGTTTTAAGTGATTGAGTCCAGGGGAAATATATGAAAAAACATTATGCATGCGTGACAGGAGCAGACCGTGGATTAGGGTTTGAGCTTACAAAACAATTACTTCAAGCAGGTTATGTTGTATTTGCTGGTCAATTTAACTTGAATTTTCATCTTCTATCAGCATTAAAACAATCGTATCCAAATCATCTTCATGTCATCTTTCTCGATGTCTCACAAGATGAATCTGTTATGGAAGCAGCACGAATCATCACATCCTTAACAACATCTCTCGATGTTTTAATCAACAACAGCGCGATCACTGGTGATAATGTGAGTACGATCTTTGATCAACTTAATTTTGATGAGATGCTTAATGTTTATAACGTCAATGCAATTGGAGCGCTTCGAGTCATCCATAGTCTTTATCCTCTAATTATATCCAGTGAAAAGAAACTTATAGTGAATATATCCTCTGAAGCTGGTAGTATTGGCTCATGTTGGCGCAAAGGTTGGTTTGCATATTGTGCATCCAAGGCTGGTTTAAACATGTTTTCTGCGATTATTCATAATCAGATAAAAACTGATGGTGGACAGCTTTTGGTTTTACATCCAGGTTGGATGAAAACGTGGTTAGGTGAAACCTATCGCGATGAGGGTCCATTAACACCTGATATTCCAGCAAAAAATATCATGACAATGATCAACCATCAAGAAGATTATAAGAAAGACGAACTCGTCTATATGGATTATCTTGGTCAGACGATACCTTACTAGGGAGAAAGCGATGTCAAAAATACTATTATTAGGTGATGTTGAACAAGCGAAATTTCATCCTTTAACGGGGTTTGATGTACGATTAAAGAACATCTTAAGCGAGCATGATCTCATGATTTCAACAGATTATAACTTGCTGAGTGATCTTCCATCATCTTCTTTTGATGCATGCATCCTGATGATTGATCAATGGATTCCTCTATCTGATGATCAAACCCATGGATTGATGGAATTTATCTATCAAGGAAGAGGATTACTTGCAATCCATCAGGGAATCTCTATTCAAGCACGACCTGAATTAGAGCTTATGATGAGAGGTCATTTTACGCATCATCCTGAGCAATGTTTGTTAACTTACTCACCGGTGATGATTGATCATCCCATTTTAGTCAATGTCAAACCCTTTACGGTTAAAGAAGAGCCTTATCGTTTCATCCTTGATCAAAGCGATGGATTAACCATTCTACTAACGTATGCACATGAAGGTATGATTCATCCTGCTGCATGGGTACATACCTATGGGAAAGGTCGAATTTGTTATGTGTCACCTGGACATAATCTTCTAACACTTTTCGATTCCTCTTATACTTACATGATTCAAAATAGTATTCGATGGCTGACTAAGTAATCTTGATAAATATTATCCACAAATGAACACATCTATGATAAGATGAAGCTAATCACATGCACAAGGGGTGGACATATGCGTGGCTTTATGGTTAAAATCAAAACCTTTTTCATCCTATCATCGTTATTGGTGATTCTTTTGGGGTGTAAAAAGGAAAACGAAGTGGTTTCGATTGCGATTGATGAATCATCTATACCTACTGAAGTATTTGTTTCTGAATTTGATGTTGAGACTATTAAGCTGATTTTGACCTATACAAATGGTGATCGTTTAACGATTCATCTAGAACCTGACATGATTTCATCAAGTGATCTACTTAAATTATCAACTTCTGGACATCATACCATCACAGTGACTTATCAAACCTTCACAACATCATTTTCAATTACTTTAATTGCAGATGAAATAGAATATCAATTGGCTAATGGATTATATGATTTATCGTATTTATCTGATGAAGAAAAGGCAGGAATACTTTCTGCGATGGAAGGCTATCTCATGGAAACGATGTATGGTGGCATTCCTCTTTACTCATTTGCTCAAAAAGTGCTCTTCTCACCACGTGTTGATCTACTTTATGATCACTATCATCATATGTTGGGATTCTCTTTAACTCATTCAACACTCACCCAAGATGATGCAACTTCTCTTTTCTATCCTGATATCTACGGTTCTACAGGTTCCTATACCTTTCGAACAGCAGTCACCTATGAACCACCGACACTGCATCCTTCCTATGGCAATGATACCGTGACCAATCACATGCTTGAACTCCTATCAGGATCACTTTATAAAAAGGTCTATAATGAAACACATCAAGGTTATGACATCATCCCTGGACTTGCGAGTGGATACCCCGTCCCAACAGGTGGAGAGATGGTTCATGGGAAGATAACTTCCAACCAATGGACGATCACGTTAAAGGATCATTTGAAGTGGCATATCCCAGATGGTGTAAGTGCCACCGATGATCAGATCACTGCAGAAGATTTCGTATGGACGTTTAAACAAGCAATTATCCATAACTGGCCACTTGCAGTATCCGGTCTCTATTCTCTTAAAAACATGGATCTTATCCATGTTGATGAATATGAGGATGGTATTCGTTCGATTGATGAGATTGGTATCACATCGACATCAAATCTTACGATTCAATTTCGTTTTAATCATCCTAAAACAGAAGATGAACTTCTTTCTTATTTATCTCAAATCTCATTCTCTCCTGTTCAACGTGAGATGTATGAAGATTTAAGAAGTAATTATGGAACATCAAGAAGTTCAACTCCTTCAGCTGGTCTATTCTATCTATCTGAATGGATTCATGGTGATAAAGTTGTTTTTGAATCCAATCCATTACATCCCGATCATGATGAATTGTCATTAACTGGATTTCATTATCGAATCTTATCCAACCAACAAGCGATTTATGATGCATTTCTTGCAGGTGAACTCGATATGGCTTATGTCCCTGCAACCTATTTATCTAATCATCCACTAAGTGAGCATACGATCATGCAACCTTCACCTTATGTTTGGAGATTAGGGATTAATTCATTGGGTACACCTGAATTAAGAGATGCTTATATCGAGAAACATCCTGAACTAAGACTATCAAACCCCTATGAACCAGAACCCATTTTGATGTATCAAGAGATGAGACAAGCGCTCTATTACGCGATTGATCGCTTAACCATGACAGGTGATGGTTCGATGGAATTCTTACCTGAAGGTATGGTATTATCCTCTCAGTTTTATTTAAGTCCCTATTCTCATATTTCCTATCGTGATCATGAAGATGCATCATCACTTGCCGATGAGTTCTTAAAAGACAATTACGGATTTGATGCAACACTGGCAACCTCTTTATTTAAAGACGCTATTGGTGATGCCATTGATGATGGGTATTATGAAGCAGGAACTTCTTCTATCCCAACAACCATCACCATCTATCTTAACTATGAATCCGGCAACAATACAAGGATTACAGCGATGATGGAAATTCTTGAAGACATGGTTGAAACATACCTTGTTGATGATACTAATCATGTTAAGGTCGATATCGTTTTACAAAACATCGCTTTTCCTTGTTGTTCAACACCTCCACTTCGTTTAGGAAGTTTTGATCTCTACTTAGGTGCTATCTCAGGATCACTACTTGATTTACCCACGTATATGGAAACCATGAGAGACGATGCATTTTTATCCTATCCATTAAACATTGGTGTTAACACAACTTCGCCTACCATTGAGATTAGCTATACCAACCATGAAAACACGCTTGTTCATGAAAGATGGAGTTTTAATGCTTTAGTCGATGCATTAAGTGGTCCTATCTATATCAAAGATGGTAACCTTCAAGAAACCTTTGATACACCTGATGATTTAGTTCTTGCTCTCTATACGAAAGAAAGACATATATTGACTTATGAGACGACGGAAAATCAAGCGTTTATTCCCATCTTGAAAGGTCAATCAACAACCTCACTTGCCACATCACTTGGTGTTGATGAAGTCTATGGACTCATTGCATCAGATACAGATGGTGCTGAGTATTTTATACTCACCAAAGATGAAGGTCAATATAAGCTTTATGAACGTTTTAAGATTTATACAGATGTTAATGAAGCTGTTGAAACCTTTGTTCAAGAGAACTATGGCATGTATAACCTGATCAGTTTATCACCCATCTTGACCGATGAAGCCCTTCAACAAGATCCTTATTTATCAGAGTGGTATGACTTTGGTACACTAAGTGAACTTGCTGATGAATACGATGTTTCAATTGAGTATATGAAAGTCTATTCAGCGACATGGTCGATGTATTCGGGTTCATCATGGAGTGATGTCATTATCTTGGTCAAGATTGATGATTACTACCTTCCTATTGCTTGGTTGTAGATTATTTCAATCACTGATATCAAAAAAGTGCGTTCACCACATTGTGAGGTGAGACGCACTTTTTTCTTTTGATTAATCTTTTTTCTTACTGCATGGTTTGAATGACAAATTGAATAAAGGTGTATGAAAGCAGTGTATATGTCACAAGATGAAGGATGATACTCACCAAAAATTCATGATTCTTATACCATGGCCATCTACCAAGAAAATAGACAGGTATGATGAGAGCAAGATGGATTCCTAAAAGCAGTTCAGGAATAAAACCATTTGTTCGATCTTTTGGGAAAACGTAACGTGCAATCATGATCAATGCGTGATAATCTGTCATGATCCAAAAGATAAGATGATTCTTTATCCAAGATGGCTTTTGGTTAATGGAATATCCCCATCTTGTTAAGAATAACTTCGTCAACACAAACAGAAGTATGGCGATACCTAAGCCATAAAACAATGCCCACACATAACTCCTTGACAACATCAAGATTATCAGTTCAATGTTGCTGATAATCAAAAGTAAAAGTGAAATTGCAATGATGCCTGAATAGAACCAATCTTTCTTGTTCATCATGACACCTTCTTTCACCCTCATTATACCTCAGAGATTTTATGATGTGAGTGTGACGGTATCAAACTGATGAAATAATCTCCAAACATCACTTTCGATATTGGTTACAATCCATGAAAATCGGTCCTTTTTTCCATCATAATAAGCTTTCATGCGAATACCTGGATCTACACCGATAACAAAAGGGATATTCTGCTGATCGTTCTTTTTTAACCACACTCCATATCCATACCACTCTTCTTGTTGTTCATTAGCAAGAATCTGTGGTGTCAGAAATGCTTGTGTTAAAGACTTACTTAAGATGTGTCCTTTCATGAATGCGTAAAACAACTGATAACAATCATCAGCATGCATGTATGCACCACCATCACCACCTGATGATTCTGGGATGTATCCGATGTAGGTTTTTTTGTCTTTGAGGTCCACATAACCCATGGCTTTATCTTGAAAATCTGAGGATGTTACAAAGATACCACTTTTGGAAATGCCTAGTGGTTTGAGTAGTTGTTCGTTGATATATTTTTGATAGCTTATACCCGTGACTTTCTCAATGATCAAAGCGAGATACACAAATGCACTGTTGTTATATTTAAACTGTGTTCCTGGTTTAAAGTCCATCTTTCGATTGGGGAAATAGTGAAGATAATCACTCACATTTTTTATCGCTTGATTGTCAATCAAGGGATGTTCTTCTTCTGATTCATCTAAATAATCAGGAAGACCTGATGTGTGCGATAAAAGATGCTTGATCTTCACATCAGCATCATACATGTCAAATCCTAAATCTAAAATATCTTTTGCTTTGGACTCTAAGTCAAACTTCTTTTGATCAATGAGCTTCCCAATCGCAAGTGCTGTTAAGAATTTTGTACCCGATGCTACAGCAAATATACTCCGACTAGATAACATCGTGTTTTTGTTGATATCTTCGATACCCGATAGATACTCATATCGTTTTCCATGCTCAATAAAGACGATTTGACCGTTAAACCCTTGATCTTTCGCATCACTAAAGAGTTTATCGATAAGTTCTTGATTCATGATTTGTCCTCTTTCATCACTGCTGTATTAATGCTCTTATAATAAACAAAGTATTTGGTATATAAAAACTCAGTAATCAGATTAGTGACCATCGTTAATCCTAAAACAAGATATTCATTCCAGTTGATACTCGTAAGTTCATGACCCCACCATGTGGAAAGAGGGGTGAAAATCGCATAAAAGATGGCAACTTTCATCATGGCGATTGGAATATTGTTGGCTGATTTAAAGGTAAACTTTCGGTTTAATGTGAAATTCCATAACACTGAGAGTGTTAATGCGACTAAATAGGAAGGCCAGTAAATCAAATGAGCAATCTCAAAAAGGAGGGTAAATGATAAAGCCTGAATGATGCCTGCAGAAATGGAAAAAAGTGTGAATTTGATCACGTGTATCATATTTTCTTGTTTTTTATTTTCTTCGTATGATTTCATAAAAAAAGACCTCGTTTGATATCTATTGTATCAAACAAAGTCAAATTTGAGGTAAAAGGGGGGATATACTCCCGTTTAATGGTGGTTTTTCTCTCTGACAAGCCTTGTAATGCTCAAACTGACATCCTCTACTTGTGAAATGATTCCTACTTTATATCGCTGTTCTTCGGTTTGAATGATAATATGTCCAAACGAGTAGGATATTCCTCTTCCATGTGAACGTTCAGGGATCACTTGAATAATCTGATCAAATGGAATGGATATATGACCAAAAGGGAGATTTAAATAGAGAGTTTCATCTTCATATGTAATCATGGCATATGGTTTTTTTTGTTGGACCCACCACATTCCACATAGTACGCAAACAAGAATGGGGATTATGATAAAAACCAAAAAAAGGATCATCAGATCGTTGGGACTATCGATAAAATAGATAATTATAGCAACGATGTTAATCCCTAATAGAGCAGTTCCTACTACACCCAAAAGATGCTGATACCCCAATGACTTTTTCCCTAAAATTTCTTTCATATAGACCCCCTTTTATGATGCTGTTGATGCTAAATATGATCCGAATCCCATGATGATGATGGCGATAAAAAAGGTATAACCAGGTATTTCTTGAAAAATCGCTAGTGATAAGAGTGCTCCCATAAAGGGTGCAAATGCATAAAAGGTGGATGTCTTCGCTGCACCAAGTTCTTTTTGTGCAGTGACATAAAAGAATATACTGAGCCCATAAGCAATAAACCCTAATAGAAAAGTCAACGTCATCATGAGTGGATGCCAAATCACTTCGCCTAAGATCATTGCAATCACTAGGGATCCTAATCCCGCAAAAATGCCTTTAATCACAACAACCATCAAAGGATCATTAAACGATAAACGTCTTGTAAGGTTATTTTCCAGTCCCCATGATATCGCAGCTAAAATAACAAAGATCGATCCTAATGAAAATGTGAATGCCTGAACATCATCAACCGTTAAAATGATGCTTGCTAAGGTGACAAAGATGATGGCCCATCGTAAACGTTTAGGAATGTGTTCTTTAAATAAAAAAGCTGCAAAAAGTGTAGTTGCTACAATCTCGAAATTATTGAGGAGGGCAACGTTTTCGGGTAGACTTCGTTTTAATCCAAACATCAATAAAATAGGCGCAACCACATCAAGAACAATCATCCCTAAAATGGCAGGAAGTTCTTTTTTGGTAAATGCTTGATACGTATACGATGTTGTCTTTTTTCTAATATATGCAACCACACCCATCCCAAGCCCCGCTCCAAGATAAAGAAGTGCTGCTATATAGGTGGGTGATAAATCATTTAAGATGAGTTTTGCAATTGGTGTACTTAATGCATAAAGAAGTGCTGCTAAAATCGCTAATAAGATCGCTTGTTTTGTTTTCATGTTGGATACCTTCCTGTTATCGATTATAGCATACTTAGACATGCACGCTACCGATGTGTTATCATCAGAATCATCGTTGATTATTCAAACAGGGAATATGCAAATCAAGCGTTTGTTTAGAACTCAACTACTTAATCCATTGTTATCATCTTTAATGTTTGATTTTCCATGATTTAACTCCTTTTCAAAAGGATCATCGGGTAATGGATCAACCACTTCTAATTCTCTTTTTGTCTCTTCATGCGTCTGATTTTCATAACTCGCACCGATAATCAGCATACAAAAACCAGAAAACAAGTGAAAGGGGATATTTGGATCACTGATTTGAGTGATAAACCAATAACCAATCGAAAATACATAGATAAACATCATGAACCATAGAATTGACATACGAAATTCAGCCCATGCTTCTGAATAAATGATACGATTCATCATCATGAGTCCGTATCCGAAGATCAAATACAGATGTAAAATTAGTATACTCAAGATGATCTCTTTGATATGATTCTCTATCGTCATCTTTTGCCATATAAAAAGAGAGCGCACGAAAATGATGAGTAATGAGATGATGAGACCTCTGACATATAGGCGTTTAAACATGGTTTTCTTCACTTAATCAACGGGAATTTTACTCAACACAAGTTCTGCTTCTTGTCTTCCTTTTAAAAGGATGTAGGATACTTGAGTCCCCAGGCGTGTTTCATAATGATAAAAGATCTCTCCTTCTCCAAGTTTGGGTCGTTGATGCATCAGGTGAACACCTTCGATACCTAACCAATATTGGTAATAGAGCGATTGATGAGAAGGTTCTTGACCAACATAAGATCTCACAAAATAAACCATTTCATGACCAAAAATAACATCTCGTTTATCGACTGACTGATTGTCTATGACTAATCGTTCAAGCACGTTGAAATCTGTGGGATCAAGGATTAATGTTTCATCAATTTCACTCATATATAAAACAAGCATGTCTTGATCGTGGGTTGACCATAGTGCTGCATGTTCACTGGTATAAACGATGCTCCGTTCTTGGTTTTCATCAATATAATCAATCGATGTATCATAATAATAACCCACTTGGTCATCACGGTGTGTATAAACCATGTAATAACCTTGTTGATAGTAAGCATCAATCAAAATGAAATTGCCTTCTTGTTCACGTGCGATATCAAGTATTTCATCCGTGAACTCATCTTGATTAACTCCTGGTGTTAACAGATGAACCTCATGTTCTTGCACTTCATTCTTCTTTGTATAAACGACTTGATACGTATGATTCTTATTGATGATTCCAGTATATCCTGAATAACCACGATTCATTTCACTGATGGATGTTTCCATAATCACCGCGTAATTGCCATCATCTTCAATGTCGATCAAACCTAATATATCGATCTTAGAATCTGAATTTGTTCTTCCGTTGAGTAATATCTTAACTGATAGTTCGTCTACCAGGATATCAATAATCCTGGTATCATCAGCATCTTCTAATATGTCATCCATACTTAGATTGTAGATGATCTCAGATTCATGGATCCGTGCGACTCCATGTGAAACACCGAGTTTATCGGATAGATACGAATACCCAACCAGGATATCTTCATCGATATCTTTGACGAATACAATATCCATGATATCATGACCTTCTATGTTCATCAATCTCACATCATCTGTCGTACATGACGACAAAAAAAGAGCGACCCAACCGAAAAAAGTGACGATGAGTATGCTCTTCATAACAAAAACAAAACGTCGTTTCATCATAGTGTCCCCCAAACTAAAAACTTATGTTTATTATAACATGGTTTTCAGAGGAGTGACAATCTTTTATTGAATGGCTACATAGAGATTCATGATAGTTCCAGTCATCGTTTGAACTTTTTCTTCAAAACAGTTAATCGAAAGATCAGATCGATGATGATACTTTGACTCAAGTTCTAGAACGAGTTTTTTCCATCCCATCGGAATTCGTTCAAACGGATCTTTAAATGGTTCATCAATGGTCAGTCTTAAATAACGAGATGCTTGAACTTCTTTTTTGATGAGTGATGGGTCTTGAATAGAATCGTATGTTTCTTTGTCAACTACTAAATAATAGACATACCCTCTTTTCCCTTGGTCACTATCTTGAATGGATACATCTGCATCCATCCCAATCTCACTGATAGGATCGATGTGATGCTGATGTTTAAACGAGGTCATTTTTTGAATGCTCTCGTTTTCTGGTTCTTTAGAGACGACTTTAACACCGACTGCATAAAATGCCTCACAACTGACAAGACTTGTTTCGGATAAATAATGGATCATGGTCATTCCTTTCTTATATTTAAACTGAATTTTTTCAGGTGTATGATAGATATCGTGTTTCACATGAGATGGTGTGAGGTTAAAAACTTGCTGGAATGCTCGTCGAAAACTTCTTTCTGATTGATATCCCACCATCAGTGCGACATCAATCACACGAGTTCCATGAGATAATGCAGCGCGCGCATGTTGCATTTTTCTAAGTCTTACGTAGTTCATCACAGACATTCCAATCAAAAGATCAAACACGCGATGCAAATAAAACCGTGAATAACGAGCGACTTCTGATAGTTCTTCAATTGTCAATTCGCATTCGATGTTTGAATCGATATAGTCAATCACATCTTGAATCATCATGTGTTTCATATCATCATACCCTTCATGTTTAGTATAAAGGAATCCATTGATGAAAAAGGGACACCTTGTGCACAATCACATCCTTCGTTTCTCATTTTATCATCGTTTTTGATTTTTACATATCCTCCTATATAATAGAACATAAGGAGATGAAGCGTATGATCTATCCATCACTTGATGCCATTAAACATGCCATTATGAATGATCCTGTTAATCAAGAATATACAGATAAAGGTTTTGAACCTCTTTTTCTTGCAGATCCTAAATCCAAGATCATGATCGTTGGTCAAGCCCCTGGTATCAAAGCTCAAAGAACAGGTTTAACATGGAATGATGCAAGTGGTGATCGTTTACGTGAATGGTTGGGTGTCGATCGAAAGACTTTTTATAATCCTAAGCTTTTCGCGATGGTTCCTATGGACTTCTATTATCCCGGCAAAGGAAAATCAGGCGATCTTCCTCCAAGAAAAGGATTTGCAGAAAAATGGCATCCCATGATTCTTGAACATCTTCCCAATCTTGAACTCATCATCCTTGTGGGTTCCTATGCCCAACATTATTATTTAAAAGACCATCAAAAAAAGACCTTAACGGAAACCGTCAGGTCTTATCAGGATTACCTTCCTAAGTACTTTCCTCTTGTTCATCCATCACCACGAAATGTGGGATGGCATATCGTAAACCCCTGGTTTATCTGTGATGTCATCCCTCTTCTCAAACAAAGAGTACATCACATTCTTTCTAGCGATTCTTAACCTTCATGAAAAGATCATGAATTAGTTTGACATCATGTGATGAAATCTTTTTCTTAGATTTGAAATTCTTGTTCATTTCTTCCTTTAAATCGAGTGCATTCAAGACGGGATAATCCATCCGTCTTTTTTTAAGCTCTGTATGTTCAGGAAAAACGATATAAAGAAAGACAGGATAATCTTTTTTCAAGACTTTATCAATCGATTGTCTTAATGCTTTTGCTGTTTTGATGGGGTTGATAAACGTATCAGAAACGCCTTTATGTTCATAAGACCACGTTTCATCATCTTCATCTCCTTCGATGTTACCTTCAAAGGTGTACTCTAAGACAGCGTGAATACCTGATGGGTTAATCACTAAGTGATCAATCTTAGCTGCGCGAATACCATCATGAAATTGAATGGTTGATAATACATAATAATCTCTTTTGGGATCGGATTCTCCAATTTCTCGAAGAGCTTCTGATTCGTTTTTTGAACGTTTCTTTGCTTTAATGATGAAAATAAACATGATAATGACAACTAAACCCAAAGAACCATACAATATATAATCAAACATAGACAACACTCCTTTTATGCTTCAACACCATTATCATAGCATATTTTATGGATCGTTTGTATGGATGATCGAGATAGTCTTGTGATGTTTGGATGAACTTGGTATAATCAAGGCATAAGAATCGAGGGAAAAACCATGTTTAAAAACTATCGTCCAAGAGATAAATGGGCATTTGCATCTTACATGATGTTATTGTTCATCCATGTTCTTGTCTTCATTATCGCCATCCTTACCCTTGATTCAGCGAGTGAAGCTGGTGATTGGGGTGGATTATTCGCTGCCATATTTGGATTATTCTTCCTTGTTGCAGGTGGATTGATTACTGGACTTGTTGGCTTGTCATTTATCTTATTCTTATTTGGAATCAATCCTCGTGATCCAACATCCTTTTTCCACAAGCTCTCCAAAGCATTCAGTGTTTTCACGATGTTAGTTATTTTCATTTATGCATCTGTATTAATGGTTGGAAGTTTACGTCAATCATCAGGTTCAATTTTGACTGTAATTTCAATCCCTATCCTATCATCCAGTGCTTATCTGATTTACTATCATATTAAAAGAAAAACCATTTGAGATAGATATTATGATATCCGTTTTGAAATAGTCCCTTAGATAAACACAACAAGGTCACTTGTCATATCTATTCAAGGGATTTTTATCATGGACTGAAAGCATGTAAGAAAAAAGCACCATAAGGTGCTAATGATGATTCAAGATTAATTGCTCAACAGCAAAGTTAAAACCTTCTTCATGAAACGGCTTGGTGACGAAATCAGCAACCTTAAGTAATGATTCTTCACCATCGCCCATAGCAACCCCAATCCCCGCATATTTGATCATCGAAATATCATTTTCTTGATCACCAATCGCAAAGATCTCATGCATTGGAATGTCTAAATATTGTGCAAGAATCTTTAAAGCATTTCCTTTTTCAGATAACTTGTGTCCAATATCTAAAAAAGCTGGTTGACTTTGTACATACTTAATCGTAGATTCTTGATCTAACTTTGACTTCAGTAATGTTCTTTTGTTTTCATCATCTTCAATGACTAAAACTTTGACAACACCTTGAGAGGTCACGAGATTTAATTCATGTCTTTCTTTGACAGTGACTTTAACATCACCGATACGAGACATGAGTTTTTGTTTAGCACGCTCTGTGGCATAAATAGCTTGTGTGGTGTAGACTAAAAAATCAACTTCAACCTCATCACATCGTTGCATCACACGTGATACAACATCTTCATCAATCAGTTGTTGATGAAGAACTTCTTTTTTTTGATAATCATAAATAAAGGCTCCATTACTACAGATCACGGGTAATTGAACATCAAACATCTCAACGAAAGGTTGAGCTGCATGATAGTGTCTTCCGGTTGCTATGGTAAAAAGATAGCCTTTTTCTTTTAATGCATGAATGGTTGTTTTTGTCTTTTCTGTGGTCTCTTGTTTCAAAACAAGTGTACCGTCTAAATCTGCAACAATGAGTTTCATATCTTCACCCCATATGTATTATACATGATTTGATTGTGCTATAATGAAAGAAATGGTCGTTGGAGGGGTTTATATGAGAAAGAATGATCTTAAAAAGCTTGATGTTTATTATCCGGTTCTTTTTAAGCTGAGTGATGATTCAGCCATTATTCATTCAACTTTACATGAATATTTAAGAAAATCATTATCAACCATCATGATCGATGATCATCAGGTCTTCTACCCACTTGATAAGTCACATGAATTTCATTTCCAGATCAGTCAACAACTATTGAAACCTTTTCTTGATCTTGACCCAAGTATCCAAACGATTGAAGGATATCTTTTTTATTATCACCATCGCTTGATTTTTTACACTCCGATTGTATTCACCACAGAAGAACCCGAGTTTCGTCATGTACGGATGGCGATTATTTCCTTTTTTCAAGAGCTAGCTGGAAAAGTCGTGAGCCACATGAATCACGTAATTCAAGAAAGTACTAAAACGTTTACCCAAGATCCACATTATCAAGCAATCGTTGAAAACAAAGAAGACATCATGATTAAAACCTTCTATTCATATTGCATCGTGTTTCAACCCAAAAACAACAGTTTCTTAAAGAAAAATGACCAAATTCAAACATTTAATATTCGTACACTCCAACCCAAGGCGATGCCGATTAATCGTACTTCACTACTTCGCATTAGTATTCCGAATATGACTGCCTATTATAACGGAAAACTAAGTACTGAGTTTAAATCAGAAATCATCAATACCGTTTATAAAATCGTCTTATATGAAAAAAAGCTCAATGAATTATCCATCACGGATGCTTTTGAATCATTTGATTATGAAAAGACCAAAAAACATCAAGCCATCTCTGAACAAATGATCATGGATATGTGGTCATATTGTCTTGATGTGTTTGGTGGAAAACGTACCGATCAAATTGGGGATAAGGGAGCTCTTGTTGGTCTGATCTTTTCATTAATTGCCTTTGTTTTTAGCATTATTTCACTGATTCAATCCATTCTATGAGTAACATCGTTTTCATTTTATGTGATCATGACTTGATCACTTCATTGAAGGGGGAAATATAATGAAGAAATGTATGTTTTACTTGATCTTCCTTTTTTTATTCGTCCTAGCATCCTGTACAAAACCTGAAGAAACCATTGTTACTCCTGTAGTTCCTCATGACTACGACTTAACTGTTGAAACACTCGAGTCCTTTTTTACATTGGAATCTTCAATCATTCAAACAAACCGTACCTATTCGATCGATGTCACTTTTACACCAAAATTTAATTATACCGATTGCTCAGGATCAATTACCTTCGGCATTTACTATGAATTCACCTATCAAACTGTCTTACTCAATAATTATATTGAAGATACACTTATCCTTAATGGACAAGCTCAAACCTTGTCATATCCCATCCAATATTCCAATAATCTTTCCATCGTGGATGTCATCATCTTCGAAGCGAGTGGTTCTTTAACGTCCTTAGACTCCCTTGAAATCACAAACAAGACTTATACAGAACCTTTTGATCGACACAATGTGACCATTGAAAAGATGGAAACCTATATCGAGCTCAAATCACATATCGATGCTCTCCATTTATCCAATCAAAACATGATCACCAAATATACCCAACTCTCAACAAAATCAACCCATCAGGGTGAAGAGATAATAGATAGCTCAGATTATTATGAATATCTCATTCGTGATCCTTTCTATTATCACATCAAATCACTAAACTATGAAACCATTCGAACAACCATCAGTGATCAAGATCGCCTGTTCATGTGGATAGGGGATGTCTATGAGAACATCAAATTACTCAATCTCTTTTCTTGTGAAGATTCTGAGACTTATCCTTGCGCGATTGCAGATGATAGCCTCATCTATGATACAATCAATATCAAGTTCAACAAAATGACCATTGAAAAAGATGGCGATAGTTATATCGTCAAAGGTTTACTTAAAGATCTCTTAAATCCTTATGAATATGTTACGATGGTTCAAATGTTTATCATGATGGGATTAACCCAATACATCGTCGATCAAGCAACCTTCGAACTCACACTGACATTTGGTGATGTCTTTTATCAAAAAACGTATACGAAGATTGAAGTGCCTACCATGGATATCGTCGTTGAATCGACAACAGAAGAAACCTATACTTTTGATAATATTATACCCATTGATCCTTTTACTGATTCAGATTATCAAATCATGATGCCTGGTTCAATGGGAGCTGTTTATGAAGATACAGACCTTCTATCAGAGGTTAGTGGTGGTGGTTTTGGAAGTGTCCATTACTTTCGATCTTTCTTAGAAAAAGGCGTTTATGAAATCAACACGTTTGATTCAAATATCTCATACGAACTATACGATGAAGATGGTGATGAAGTCTTAAATGCTATACCTCATCCATACTTCTCGATGCCACTCATTGAAATTCCTGAAGATGGTACCTATTATATTGCCATCTATCGTAATGATTCTTCATATCCAAATTATCGTTTTCAACTCACTAAAACAGAGATGAATGATTTTATCTATTCTTCTATCGAACTTCAAAGTGAAACAGCCATCCCATTTGTTGTTGAAAACCAAAATGACTTAGTTCGATTTTCCTATACTGCAACTCATAAAGAAGTCTTGAACTTTACCATCACAAGCGATCAAACAACAACATTTTATTCTCCTTATGTCAATGACCAAATCACGATGACTCAGTCCAAAACGATTTCTGTGGGACTATTACCAGGTACCTATCATTTCTATCTTGGAGGTTTAGGTTATGCAACGGGAACACTGGATGTTGATGTCGTGGTTCTACCCAATATCTATTCTATTTCTCAAACAACATTAGAGATCACAGAAAACTTCTTTGCATCACCGATCTATTATGGTGGTAATCTAGGTCGTGCATACTTCATCCTCCAAGTGACAGAGACTCAAACCTACCGATTTGAAATGACATTTTCGTATGTAACCATCTATCAAAAAGTGGGGTCAAATTATATGACACTCGATACGATATATCCTAACGGGGTGATGACCTTAGAACCGGGTACTTATTATTTATCTGCAAATTCAGGATTTTTAAGTCAAGGCAATATTCGCTATCAAAAAGAATAGAAATCAAGCGTTCCAAATCATCATGATCTGGAACGCTTTTTTAATCTAAACCATCTTTTAAAATATTCAAGTAATCGACATATGCAAACATGCGATAGCGCATATGACCTTCTATTTGTTTTAATATATTTTGTTCTACCATCCAACGAATAGCTGTTGATATGGTATTGAAAGACTTATTCAAGGCTATACTCGTCTGCGTAATATCAATAATCGGATGGGCTTCTATATAATGAAAAAGTTCGAGAATTGTTTGATGTGGTTTGCCTTTAACTGAAAAGCATAAACGGATGTTCTTATCCCTTAAATCCAGTATTTTTTCTAGTGTCATGATGGCATGCTCTGAAGTATCGATGATACCTTTGATAAAGAAATGAATCCATGCTTCATAATGACCTTTTGTTCTAACATCCATCAGTCTATCATAATACTCTTGACGATTCTTTTTGAGGTAGTAAGATAGATACAAAGTATATTCATCGAGCAGTCTGTACTCTTTAAGCAAAATAGAGATAAGCAACCGACCGATACGGCCATTTCCGTCTAGGAAGGGATGTATCGTTTCAAATTGGTAATGAATCAACGCAATTTTGATCATGTCATCGTAGGTGTGATCTTCATGGATAAACTTCTCAAGATCACTCAATGCTTGATGCATATCAGATACATGCGGAGGAATATAGGTTGCATATTTGAGAGACTCGCCTGCTGGACCAATCCAGTTTTGACTATTTCTCAGTTCACCGGGTTCTTTGTCTTGTCCTCGAGATGATTCTAATAAAACGCGATGAATTTCTCGTAATAGTCGTATGGAAACCGGTAGATGATGAAGCAGTTCATCTGCTCGATTTAATGCTTGAATATACCGGATGACTTCGTCGACATCAGCATTCACATTTTTTTCAAGATAAGGATCAAACAAATCATCGAGTGTTGCTTGTGTCCCCTCAATTTGACTGGATAGTAAAGCTTCTTTTCTCACATACATGGACAAAAAAAGGTTCTTGTTAGGAATCAATTTAGAATAACCATCAAGCATCCCCAAAAGGTGATAAGCCCGTTTGATGAGTCTATCCATCTCATCATTGATTTCGATGGAGGGAACAGGTGGCAAAGGACGTGGTTTAAATGTCTCATATGCGAGCTGTCCATGCTGTTGTTTGATATATTCTCCGGAACGAGGCATGTGCGTTCCTCCTTATCATTATCTCGATTTTACCATTCTTATTTCATTTCGTCAATTGTATTGAAATTAAAATGCATAAATCGGTTTCTAATTTCATTTCATGCAGAGAACACTCATGACATCATCCATACATGATTCTTTTATGCTTCAATGTTATAATGTAAATATACATATGTATATCGATGTTACCCATGGAAGGAGATTCATATGCCGATTATCAAAGATATCAAAGCAATTCTCACTGCACCAGATGGCATTAACTTAATTGTTGTGAAGGTTTCAACCGACCAGGAAGGTCTTTATGGTTTAGGCTGTTCAACCTTTGCTTACCGTGAACTAGCAGTCAAGTCTGTGATTGAAGATTATCTTAAGCCATTATTAGTCAACCGCGATGTCCGTAACATCGAAGATTTATGGCATGTGATGGTTAACAATGCCTACTGGAGAAATGATGCCATTTCAAATAATGCCATTTCTGGTGTTGATATGGCATTATGGGATATTAAAGGTAAGATGGCAGGTCTACCTTTATACGACCTTTTTGGTGGAAAATCAAGAGAAGGTGTTCCCTTCTATCGTCATGTTAATGGTTCATCCCTCGATCAAATCGTTGAACGCATTGAATCTTTTAAAAAAGAACATGTCAGACACATCCGTATTCAATGGGGTCTTTATGGGGGAATTGCACAAAAGATGAATAAACCTTTACATGCGCAACCCGGGTCCTACATTAGTCCAACTCACTACATCCTTGATACCATCACGATGTTTGATCACGTACGAAAGGTTTGTGGGGATGATGTAGAGCTTATTCATGATATCCATGAGCGATTGACACCGGCTGATGCCATTTATCTTGCCAAACAACTTGAAAAGTATCGTCTATTCTTTCTTGAGGATCCACTTCCTCCCGAACAGGTCGAATGGATGAAAAATTTAAAGTCTCAAAGTGCAACCCCGATTGGTATTGGAGAACTCTTTAATAATCCTAAGGAATGGGAATTTTTAATTAAGAATCGTCTGATTGATTTTATTCGTATCCATTTAAGTCAAATTGGTGGACTCACACCTGCAAGAAAGCTTGCTTATTTTGCTGAACAATTTGGCATTCGTACCGCATGGCATGGACCCGGTGATGTCTCACCTGTTGGACATGCAGCTAACGTTCATTTGAGCCTGCATACACATAACACCGGTATCCTAGAATGGTGTGGTTTCTCTGATCTTATGTATCAAGTATTCCCAGGTATGCCCTATGCTAAAGATGGATATTTATATGTTAGCAATAAACCGGGTTTAGGTATTGATATCAATGAAGAACTTGCAAAACAATACCCCATTAAAACAGAGGTGACCACATGGACGCAAACCCGGTTGCCTGATGGTACCTTGGTCAATCCTTAAGAGGTGTAACATGTCAAAAAAAGTCTTTATTACTGGAGCAAGCCGCGGGATTGGTCGCGGAATTGCCTTAAAACTCGCTTCACTGGGTTATGATGTAGCTTTCACATATCATACTGAAATTGAGGACGCTGAATCTTTAAAAAAAGAGATTGAAGCCTGTGGCATGCGAGGTTTCTATTATCAAGCCAATCTACAGGAACCTGATGTCCCCACTCAAGTCACTGAGCAAGCCATTAAGGATTTAGGTGGTTTAGATGTTCTTATATGCAATGCAGGAAAAGCACGTTTTACAACCATTCAAACCTTAGATCCAAAGGTCATGGAATTCATGTATGGACTCAATTATCGCAGTTATGTTCTTGCAAGTAAGGTTGCTGCTAATTATATGGTCAAGCATCACATCCCTGGTCGCATCATCTTTATTTCATCATCACGTGGAGAAAGAGCTTATCGAAACGATGCCATCTATGGATCGCTTAAGGCAGCCCTTAACCGGATGGTACAATCACTTGCGATTGAACTCGGTGAACACGGTATCACGGTCAATTCTGTTGCTCCAGGAGCAACCGCTGTTCGTAATGATTATTCCATGGATGCACTCAAAAATGGATTTGCAAGTCATCTTATTCCACTCAAACGTATGGGTAAACCTGATGATATTGCAGGTATTGTTTCCTATCTTGTCTCTGATGAAGCAAGTTATATCACCGGTGTGACGATTCGTGTAGATGGTGGTCTTATTCTCTATGGTCCAAACGAAGATCCTGATGGAGGTTTATTCTAATGAATGTTTCGATTTTAACAACTGGTTTAAAATTCCCAGAAGGTCCTGCGATTACACCCAATGGTCGCATCTTCTTTGTTGAACTCTTAGGTGGCTTTATCACCGAGTATCATCGCGATACCAAATCGACATCACGTTTTCATGTCGGTGGTGGACCTAATGGACTGCTCGCTTTAGATAATGATACACTCATGTTTTGTGATGCTTTTGGAAATAAGCTTAGAATCCTTGACTTAAAAACAGGAGAAACTAAAGTTGTTGCAGACAAGATCAATGGAGAAACACTACGAGCACCTAATGATCTGATTCAAGATGCTGAGGGCAATATTCTATTTACCTGCCCTGGTGGATCACAAAAAGCACCTATCGGGTATATGTGTGTGATGAAGCCTAATAAAGAAGTGTCGATGATTGCAGAAAATATGTGGTTTCCCAATGGATTACTTTTGATTAATCACGAGAAAAATATCATCATCAATGAGACGTGGCAACACCGTCTACTGATTGGTGATTGGAATAAGCAGACACTTAAGATTGAGAACATAAGAACCTTTTATACCATTGGTGGTGTTGCTGAACCCGATGGACTAACCTTATCAAAAGATAATCTCATCTATGCATCGGTGTATGCAACCGGTATGGTCTGGGTTTTTGATACAAAAGGTAACCTCGTCAAACAGGTTAAACTTCCCGGCAATAATCCAACCAATATTTGTGAAGATCACACAGGTGAACTAGGCTTTATCGTGACTGAAGCAGAAAAAGGATTGCTCTTATCTATCAAGTAAATTGCATCATAAAGACAAAAAGCGGATGAATATATCCGCTTTTTTATGTTTAATTGATGAATGCTTCACGATGTATCATCAGTTGATTGATGATTTCTTGCACATGATATAAATCATCATCTTCCATATGCACGAGTCCTTCACCTGAACCAGTATAACCGATACGTGCAATCAACAACTTTGATTTCTTGGTGTATCTTTCACATTCATCATACACGTAAAGATACGTGACCCCATTTACTTTAATTGAGTCCATCGCATAAAACCCTACTTGATCAAGCATACGGTTGATCGGAATGTGAATATTGATATCACGTTTGATGATCTCAGCTTCACCATGTGGTTTTGAAACTAACAACCATTTTCTAATCGTATTCATGTTATCCTCTTTCTACCAAAAGAAAAACCCATCGTGTGATGGGTATAAATATCATGCATGACCCATCATCCAAGCTTTAGCACCTTACGTTTGCAGGTTGCTGAAGGGTCATCGAGCTTGTCTCTCGCCTTCTCTTTATGGTATCTTCATTATATCATTTTTTTCGAGTTGTGCAAACCTAAGGTTAATCTTATCGATGTCTTTCAATAGCACCTAATAAAGCTTTACATAAGCGATCAATACTTTTCATCTCAGATATATTCTCGCTTTCATAGTTGATCATTTGACGCTTGATGATATCTTCAATCTCATTCCATGTTATCCAGGCTACACTTTGATCAACTTGCTTGATGACCTCATCTAGCGAAAGATGATGGTTTGTTGTATGTTCAAAAAGTTCTGTTAACGTTCTCTTGATGCTATCTGTGGGATTGACCCTTCCTTCACCGGAAACTAAGATTGGTGGTTCTTGTGAAATGATGAGTATAAGAAGTGGCTGTTTACTCTTTGCTTGTTTGGATAATAAATAGAATTCACGCCCAAGTTGTTGTTTCTGAAAAGAACCTCGTTTGATTCTCTTTAATTCCAATAATGCATGAACAGATTCTGAAGAAAGGAATGCATCGGGTTGTACGTTGATGTTTTTAGACATCAGTAAGTCATCAAAAATATAATGATCACCCGGAAAAAGATCAAATTGTGTGTCTTCAATCTCATCGTACAATGTCGTTTTTATCGCATCATTATCTATATGTAAAGCTTGTATAATTTCACCTAGGAAATGTTGTCTTGGTAGAAAATAGAGAATTTGTAAAACCTCTGTTGATAATACATTTTCCAAGCCTAGACCACCGTTGCGATATTGTTTAACTTTTACACCATCCCACGATATTTCCTTAAGCAAACTTCCTAAGATGCTTTTTTCAGATTCCTTTTTTGTGATGCTCATCTGCTCTTTTTTCATCATAAACCCCTTTATTTTCGATGCTTATAGTCTTTATCAATCTTCTCTTTCCAATCTGGTGCAACACATTTGTTTACTCGAAATTCACTAATTGCCTCATCAAGAACCCGGTAATTCAATTCTGTCCCCATTTCATCTGCGTGATAATTAGCTGCACGATCAGCATGAATTCCAAATCGCCCTGCAGTCTCTACAGCATCGATGTTCGCACCTAAAAAGATAAACTCCCACCCGTACTTCTCTTTTTGATATTCAATTGCTTTTCGAATATCTTTATATGAGAACTCTTGACTTGCATTTTCCATACCATCTGTCGTGATGATAAAGAGTGTCTTTTCGGGTTTATATTCATCTTTGAGTTGTTTATGAATACCGACAATCTTTCTTATGCTACGACCAATAGCATCCAACAAAGCTGTTGAACCTCTTACAAAATACTCTTTTTCCGTGAGTGGATTGACTGTTTTGATATCTTCACGGTGATGCAAAACTTCAAACTGATCATCAAAGAGAATCGTTGAGATCACTGCTTCTCCTTCTACAAACTTTTGTTTGTTTAAGAGTTCATTAAATCCAGCAATCGTTTGTTTCTCGAGTCCTCCCATCGATCCACTACGATCCAAAATGAATACCATTTCAACCAAATCTTTTTTCATTGTATCTCTCCTTTGTTTTTGTTTTACACACTAAGGATACATGAATGAAATGATGATTGGGTCGTTTGAAAAGCGACAAATGAATCAGTCAATCCCACCAATGGTCTTTTGATCAAAAGCAAAGAGTGTGCGATTAATTTCATAGAGATCATAGATTTCTCTTTCAATGAAGTATTGGATAATGAGATCACTGGGTTGACTGGGTGATAGCGCATATCCAGCTTTAGCAAGAATATCTTTCGTTTCATCTAAACTGAGTTCAAGAGCAACCGCGAATGCAATCACCGTTTGTTTGCTGGGCTGATAGTTCAGGTTACTTTTAATCTTTGAGAAGAGCTTACGGTCAATATTGGCTCGTTTATAAACTGATATATCATCAAAGCCCTTTTCGTCGATCAGTCGAAAAAGACTTTCTGCGAATGTTTCATCTAATTGATCAAGTACATCGTTTAACGATCTATCCTTCTTTGAGACTACCTTACTTGGAGCATCATCAAACCGATCAATCATCTCATGACTATAATTTATTATCGTCTCGAATAAAAGATTCGAGTTGATATATGATTTTACTGAGATTAATCGTTCTTTGGAGATTTGATAAGATGCTTCATCATAGACACAAAGATAGATCATCATCTCTTCTTGTTCCAAGAAAGATTTGATTGCACTTAATGCAAGATCAAGTGCTTCACCTCGTGGAAAAGCATAGGTTCCCGATGAAATTAAAGGAAAAGCAATCGATTCAATATGATTTTCCTTAGCAAGCATTAAAGCACCCTTATATGTTTGATAAAGCGTATCATGTTCTTGATGAAAACCATCAATATAAACAGGGCCTGCAACATGGATCACATACTTTGCTTGTAGATGATAACCTTTGGTGATGATGGCATGTCCATCTTCAATAAAACCAAATAGGCTTCTTTCTTTGAGCAACTCGGGTCCTGCAACTTCATGGATTTTTTGATCGACTCCACCGCCAACTAAAGGGATGTTACTTGTCGAATTGACAATCGCATCAACTTTCATCTTTGTAATATCTTGACGAATGATTTCAAAAGGCATCTCTTCACCTCTACGTTTGATTAATTACATTCTATCATCATGACATCAGATGGATCATGATGTCTTTTATGAAAAAAGTAGATGCTATCTACTCTTTGATATCATGATGACACATCAATCTTAAGATTGCGACTCTTGCCATGCAAATTTGTCTAAAAAATATTGGGTAATCTGATTATCAATGGTCGCATTGGCTAATACATAAAGCTTATCATTCTTAACATTTGTTTCAACATACTGTGATTGAATCGTTGAAAAGAAATGATCATACGTGAATTCAACACCATCAATGGGTTCATATAAATAAACAAATAGTGTTTCACCTTCACCCAGCTGATTCGCACTTAACGTATCTTTTCCTTCTGAAGGATTAATAAAGTAAAAGGGTTGATCATCAACAACGATCACATGAACTTCATAATATTCTTGTTGGACATCACCACACCCAGATAAACTAACAATCCACGATAACATCAAAACAATGAGTAGCCATTTGCCAGAACGCATGATTAAGGACCTCGCTATAAATCCATTATAGTCCTCAATGAAATAAGAAATCAATTACAAATCAAGATGTCGTCATGTTTTGTCGTTCAATGACTTCTTTTAATGTGATGAATGCATAAACGGCAACTAAACATCCTAAAATAATCGTGATGCTCACCGTATACGTATCAAAGCGGTTATTGACTGTACCTAAATAAAACATCAGTTGACCAAAGAAATTATAGGTTGCATGTAACACCATGGTTAACCATAAATTCTTGGTGCGAAGATACATCACCGCCCATAACATGCCCATCAATGTCGAATAGATGACCTGTAGTAACGTACCACTTAATGAAGCTCCGTTTATAAGATTGATCAAGTGGATCATTCCAAACAAGATGGACGAAGAAATAACTGCAATCCATATGCCATGTTTTTTAGTAGATAATCGTTCGATCAGTAACATGAGTAAAAGACCACGAAAAATAATTTCTTCAAAAAAACCAACACTTAAACACTCAATAAAAAACAAAATTACACGATAAATGGGATCGATCAGTTGTGCTCTACCACCCAAAAAAGCGATGATTGGAAAGTTGTTGAGAGAAATTAAGAATGCTGGAATCATGATGACAAGTGCTTGACCTGCATGTTTGAAATGAAAGATCTTTCGATAACCAAATCCCAATAAAAGAATGATGAATCCACTTCCACCCAACATTCGAAGCACACTATTTGAGATCATCTCACTATCTTTTGATGTTCCCAAAAGAGGTGAGATCACAAACTGAAAAAGAATCATCGACACGATGATTCCGATGAGTAGTCCTTTTTGTTTTTTGGGTAATGTTGATTCGTGATTCACGTTTTATTCACTTCTATCATGATTTATATCGTTTGTTTCTTAATGTGTTTGGTGACTAGATAGACACCTAAAATAATCATCAAAAGACTCATAAATTGTGAAGGCGTAGGGAATACATTATACTCTGTATGAATGAGTGGGATAAAAACACCACGATCATCACCACGGATAAATTCAATCAGTAAGCGCCATACACCATAACCGAGTAAATAAACTTCAAGTTCTTTGTTCTTAAATGTTTGAACCTTATTTAACGCAAAGAATAAAATAAATAAGAAGGCTGCTTCAAACAGTTGTGTGGGAAATACCGCATCTCCTGGATAAACTTCATGGGAATGACCACCTGGAAAAACCATGCCAATAAATGATTCAGTAGGAATGCCATAACAACATCCCGCAAAAAAACATCCAATTCGTCCAAATGCATGGGCTAAGACGACACCTGTGATGAGTGTATTTGCAATCTTTTTCATATCTTTGTTTGAATCTTTATATCCGTATTTCATGAGGACTAAGAAGGCAGTAAATCCACCGATCAAAGCACCTAAGAAACTAACAGTTCCAAATGTCCATTCACCCTCTTTAATCGTGTGAAACACAGCATCAAGTAGAAGTGAAAATACGAGTGCAAAGATCAAACTTGCAACGATTAACATCACAATACGATTCGTTTGTTTCTTCGAATAGCCATCCTTTAAATCAAAACGACGAATCACATAGATAAGCATCATCGTAATCCCGATAAAAACGAACACATCATAGAGAGGTATCGTATATCCAAATATTTCAGGTAATAAAAATGGGTACATGTCATCAACTCCTTGTTAAAACCATTCTATCACACTTTCATCATCCTTTCACCCGTGATGTTTTGGGTAATCTTCATGTCCAATGATGAAAAAGAAAAACCCCAAACGTCGGGGTTATTCAAACTTCATGAATTCTATTATACACCTTGTTGTAGCATCGCTTCATATACCTTCATGAAACCTGCGATGTTTGCACCTGAAATGAGATCATCTGGTCTACCGGTATATTTCAATGATGCTTCATGGCATCTGTTAAAGATACGCTTCATAATTCTATGTAATTCTTGGTCTACTTCTTCAAAACTCCAGTTTTGGAAGGTCGCATTTTGAGTCATTTCAAGTCCAGAGACGGCAACACCACCGGCATTGGATGCTTTACCTGGTGCGAATAAGACATTGTGTTCTCTAAAATACTTGGTCGCTTCGATCGTTGTAGGCATGTTTGCACCTTCAGCAACTAACCAACATCCATTTTTTACGAGTTCTTCAGCAGAATCTAAATAAATTTCATTTTGAGTTGCACAAGGCATTGCGATATCACATGGAATTTTCCAAATATCTTTCGTATTGGGGCTATAAATCGCTTCAGGATGATAGGTCTTATACTTATCAACAACGGTTTGATTAGTCTTCGATAAATTCTTGATAAGTTCAATATCGATACCATTTTCATCATGAATCACACCAGAGATATCCGAGATAGCAACGACCTTAGCACCTAACTGAATCGCTTTTTCAGCAGCCATCGATCCAACTTTACCAGCACCACTGACGATCACACGCTTATTCTTAAAGTTATCTTTCTTGAAGACTCTTAACATTTCTTCAACAAAATAGCATAATCCATAACCAGTCGCTTCTGCACGACCAAGTGAACCACCAGACTCGATACCTTTTGATGTAAAGGTTCCACTAAACTCATTTTCAATACGCTTATACATGCCATACATGTAACCAATTTCACGTGCACCTACACCTAAATCCCCTGCAGGTACGTCCATTCTTGGTCCGATATGGCGATAGAGTTCAAGAATAAACCCTTGACAGAAACGCATGATTTCATTATCGCTCTTACCTCTTGGATCGAAATCAGATCCACCTTTCGCACCACCCATAGGTAGGCAAGTCAGTGAATTCTTAAATGTTTGTTCAAAGGCTAAGAACTTCATGATGGATTCATTGACGGATTTATCGAAACGAATACCACCTTTGTATGGCCCAATCGCAGAGTTGAATTGAACTCTCATCGCACGGTTGACTTGAACATTTCCTGAATCATCAACCCAAGAGACTCTAAACTTAATCATCCGTTCGGGTTCAACAATACGTTCAACGATAGCGTTCTTTTGAATGCGTGGATCCTTATCAACAAGTAAATCCAGTGATGTTAAAAATTCTTCAACGGCTTGAAGAAACTCGGGCTGATCCTGATAACGTTTTTGAAGGTCAGCATAAACATTGATAAGATACGTACTTTTAAACAATTTGTAGTTCCTCTCTTTCTTATCTATACGGAGCTATTGCTCATTTTTCACATGAAAAAATCAACGGTTTTCTTTGATCACCGTTTGGAAATGATACAGATAATATGGATCAACATTGATTGATAAAACATGATGATCGTAAGAATATCATTTTCGTTCTTCACCATATCTATTATACAATGAAAGCGCTTTATTTCAACCCTTAGTTTGACTTTCATTGATGTTTTTATCATCCAAAGAAGAAATCGATAAAAGATGGTATTTTATGGGATGAAAAGAGAAAATAACGTGAAAAAATCATGAAAATTTCATGCTTTTTCACACGAAAAATGAGTTATGTTCTTTTAATACTCAAGAGGATTCCTAAAAGGATTGAAAGATAACTTGCCATCAGAACACGATACGTTGAGGGTAACATAAATGTGATTGTATGTGCTGGAATCCAAAAGAGAGGAATTGTTTTTGCAATAACAAATGAAAAGAAAAATTTGAAATCGATTGTGTTAACAACCTGATTGAGCTTCACGTGTTTGAATTGTTTGATCGAGCCCCGTGATAAATGGATATAGGTATCTGTTACACGATGTAACATCATAAATGTCGGTGCGAAGATCAGATTCATCGACAAACTCACCATGAATGCGTAGAACAATGTGTTTAAAAACGCATGTTCAAAGATGGTTTGATCATGAAAGACGGCTTTGATACCCCCATCAAAAAGAGGAAAGACAAACACAAAGGCCATCCCTAATAATCCCCAGATGATGGCTTTCATCCATAGTCCTGGATCCTTGGTATAAAAACCTGTTTTAATACGTTTAACAAGCATTTCACCCATGCTTGCAAGGATCATCGTCTTTAAAAAACCCATCAGATATGGGTAGTCTGTGGTCCACTTCGTAAAAAGAGGATTCGTGAAAGGTAAAAAAATAAAAAGAGAGATTAAAACAATGATCACTATCCAAATAAAATCACTTTTCTTCATGGTTCACCTCATCAATTCATATCCATGATACCTTAACTTTCTTCAATCAACAAGGGAGCTTATCATATCATTTGGTTTTTATCGATGATTTTTCTCACAAAAGGAAGCCTATAGAGTATACTATAGATACAAAAGAACGAAAAATTGAATCCAAGAGGTGTTGAATTGAGCTCCACATTCGATACGAGTAAAGCCATGAAACTTGCGATTGAAAAAGCACGTGATACGATGAATCAAAACATCGGAGGGCCCTTTGGTGCTGCCATCCTTGATCCAGAAGGGCATGTTCTTGTCGTTGCATCAAACTCTGTTTTACACGACCATGATGCAACCGCACATGCAGAAATCAATGCGATTAGACAAGCAGGAAAACTTTTAGGAACACATGATTTAACAGGCTACACGCTTGTAACATCGTGTTATCCATGTCCGATGTGTTTAGGTGCGATTGTATGGTCCAACATCAAACACGTCATTTATGGATGCACACCCAAAGATGCTGAAAACATTGGTTTTCGCGATGACATGATCTATGATCTCATGCGTCAAAAGGAAATTGAAAGTAAAGATTTAATTCTTGAAGAAGAACATCGGCGGGCTTGCTTAAAACTCTTTAAAGAATATCAGGAAAAAGAAAAACAAATTTATTAAATCAAGAAGGGACGACCTCACATGAGATCATCCCTTTTCATTTACTTATCACCCATTGTCATTGCCATGACGGCTTTTGCGGTATGAAGTCTGTTTTCAGCTTCTTGATAGACGATAGAATGAGGTCCATCGATGACTGAATCTTCCACTTCATTTCCTCGATCTGCAGGAAGGGCATGCATGTATTTTACATTAGGTTTAGCAAGTTTAATCATCTCTTCCGTACATTTCCATCCTTTGTAGGACTCTAAGAGATCATCAACAACAACCGTCGATTGATTATTGACCCAGCTACCCCAGTTCTTAGGAATGACAATGTCTGCATCACGATATGCTTCTTCCATGTCATGTGTGATTCTAAAGGATCCACCATTTTCTTTCGCATTCTTCTTCGCTTTTTCAATCGCCCAATCGGGTAAATCATAACCAAGAGGATAAGCTAAAGTGACATCAATCCCATATCGTGGGAAGAGTAAGATTTGTGAAAGGGGAACACTGATGGGCTTTTTATGGCTCTTCGCATATGCCCATATAATCGACACCTTGAGATGTTTTGTTGTAGGTGTTACTTCTTGTATCGTCATCAAATCAGCAAGAGCTTGCATCGGATGGAATAAATCACATTGAAGATTCATGATGGGGACTGTAGAGTTAGCTGCCATTTCACGTAAGTATTTATTACCGACACCCCAAAAACAGTTACGACATGCAATACCATGACCATAGGAAGATAGAATCACTGCTGTATCCTTCGCACTTTCTCCATGAGAGATCTGCATCATGGATGTATCCAAGAATGTTGCATGACCTCCAAGTTGCGCTAAACCTGCTTCCATTGAATTTCTGGTCCGTGTTGATTGTTCAAAGAACATTAAGAATGCTGTTTTATGTAAGAGATAAGGTGTAGGAATGTTGTTTAAAAATTTATGCTTTAGATCTTTCGATACTTCAAGTAAAGTATTGATCTCATCTTTCGTCCATTCTTCTAACGTGATGAAATGTCTTCCTTTAAATAGTGGTTTCATTTTTTCTCTCCTTTAATTGCTTGAATATACATACCTGGAAGTGCTGCATACATGGCACAGGCTTGAACAAGTTCATCTTTAAACGTCTTTTCATTTGGAGCATGTGCTTCTTCTTCGTGACCAGGACCAAAACCGATGCATGGGATGTTGTGTCGACCCATGATGGATACACCATTGGTTGAGAATGTCCATTTGTCAACGATGGGTTTTGTGTTGAATAACCCTTCATAAGCAGCAACTGCACTTTGACATACATGGTGTTCAGCAGGTATGACCCAAGTTGGGAAGTATGAATCGGTTGGATAGACTAATCCTGTATACGAAGGTCTTTCATACGTGTACATCTCAACGGTAGCCTTCGCTTTTTTGACACTAGGTAACGCTTCGATTTCTTTAATGGCTGATTGATAAGTTTCTCCATGTGTGAGTCTTCGATCAATTGAGACTGTGCAACCGTCTGCTACCGCGCATCGTGATGGTGAACTAAAGAAGACTTCACTCACAGTCAATGTACCCTTACCTAGAAAATCATCGTGTTTGAGTTTTTCATTCAGTGCTTGAAGTTCTAAAAGAATAGGTGCCATCTTAAAGATTGCATTATCTCCTCGTTCAGGTGCACTACCATGACAACTGATACCATGGGTTGAAACTTTGATTTCCATGCGACCACGATGACCACGATAAATACGACATGAAGTGGGTTCTGTGATCACCACAAATTCTGGTTTGATTTTGTCTTGTTCAATGATGTATTGCCAACACAAGCCATCACAATCTTCTTCTTGAACGGTTGCTGTGACGAGTAAGGTATATTCATCTTCAAGTTTTAAATCTTTGATGATCTTTGCGGCATAGATCATCGATGCCATACCACCTTCTTGATCGCTTGTTCCACGACCTCCAATTTCCTTGTCATTTTCATAACCTTCATATGGGTCGAAGGTCCAATTCCTTTTTTCACCAATACCCACGGTATCGATGTGGCCATCCATCGCGATGAGATGTTTTCCATGACCCATATATCCTAAAAGATTGCCCATGGGATCGATTTCAATGCGATCAAAACCAACCTTTTCCATCTCTTCTTTGATGCGTAAGATAACATCTTTTTCATGACATGATTCACTGGGTATGCGTACCATATCTCTTAAAAATTGTGTCATCTCTGGCAGATAGCGATGCGCACGTTCAACGATATCTTTAAACTTCATAGTCTCACTCTTTTCCTCTTAATGCTTTGATCTTTTCGTTATAGTATTTTACTTTGTCGTATTCATGGTTCCAAAAATCCATATTTTTCATCGAATCAAGATAAGCTTTTGTATACCCAAATTTAAGCCAATCTTTTTCTTTTTGTTGATACAATCTTTCTTTTTCAGATGTTGAGCGTGTATCGATGATATGATCAGTATTCGCCTTCAAGAAAATATCTTTAAACCATCTTCTTAAAACAAAGTCCTCTGTTTCTAGTACGCGATGATTAAGATTATCAATGACACTTTCGTAGCGATCAAAACCATCGGTTGCAATCGTAACGATGTTATCTTGTGGACCAAGTTTTAAATATTTCGCCATTTTGATGGCACCAAGGATATTACAGATGGTTGAGACACCAAAGAGATCGCTCATCGATTCTGCAACTTGAGGATTTATCCCATATTCAATTAAAATATGAGGTGCATCATGGATGATCTTTAATCCTTTGACGGTATCATCATCTTCGATTTGTGCAATGAAATCCGTATTTAACACATTATGAATGAGTGTGCACATCTTGTCTCCAATACCTTCAATACGATGTTGTCCACGACCACCATCACTCAAGGTTGAACACTCATAAGGTTCGAGTGCAACGATTTTAGCTTCTGGAAAAACGGCTTTAATCTGATCACCAGCTGCAAGTGTACCGGCACTACCGGGTGCTGATGCAAAACATGCAATGCGTCCATTTCCAATATGCTTAACCGCTTCAATGGCACTGTTTCCTGTCACATGTCGATGAAAACGATAATTCGGTAGTAATTCAAATTGAGCAAGGCTTCGATAGTTGGGGTTCTCTTTTAATTTATAGGTTCTCTCAAGTGTCAAGATGACATCCGATTCTGTACCTGGTGTTAAATCGAGTTTTGCACCATACTTTAAAATGCGATCATAACGTTCTTTACTCATGTTATCTGGCATGATCACGATGGAATCAAGTTTCATGAGATTACAGATGTAAGAAACTCCAATTCCAAAATTCCCGGTTGAAGGACCTAAAATCGTGTGTTTACCTGGAATAATATCACCATCTACACATCCTTCAATAAGTGTGGAATAAGCAGGTCCTACTTTATGTGATCCGGATGGGAAATATTTACCAATCAAGACAACAATATTGGCATCAACTCCTGTGAGTTCATGCGGTAAAACGATATGATGAACATTCTGTTTTCCATCTTTCCATGTGATACGGAATAAATTCATCGGATCGAGTTCATGCTGTGATGCGTCTTTAATCTTTTGTTTTAATGAAGGATCAATCAGGTTGGGATGTAGCATCTCATCATAGGTTGGTCCAAAAGGAATGCTTTTCATGTTATTGTTCTCCTTCTTGTTCAAGATATTTGATCAGTATATCGATATCAGGTTTCATCAACGTGGGTTCTTGGGTTGCTGAAACTGCGTGTTTAGGATCTTTTAATCCATTCCCCGTATTGATGATGGTGACTGTTTCATGGGGTTTAATGATGTTAAGATGACGTGCTTTGATCAGTCCTGCACATGCTGCAGCTGCTGCAGGTTCTCCAAAGATACCTTCATGTTTGCCCATGATGTGCATCGCATCAAGAATATGTTGATCAGATACATCGATCATTGTTCCTAACGATGCGCGAACAGCATGAAGTGCTTTGATGGGATTGCGTGGTACACCGACTGAAATACTATCTGCTAACGTCTTTTCTTCCATCACTTCGCATGGTGAATGGGTGTGAAATGCCTTAACTAAGGGATTGCATCCTTCACTTTGGACACCTAATAGTTTAGGTATCGTCTCGATGAGTCCTAGTTGTTTCAAGTCATAAAATCCTTTGTAGACGCCTGCAATGGTACAACCATCACCGACTGAAACAACGACCCAATCAGTAGGTTTAAAGTTTAATTGCTCAACAATCTCCAAAGCAACTGTCTTTTTTCCTTCCACAAGATAAGGATTAATAGCCGCATTTCGGTTATACCATCCATAATGATCGATAGCCTTTTTTGAAAGATTATAGGTATCTTGATAATCACCATCAACCATGATGACATGTGCACCATAAATTTGAAGTTGCGCAAGTTTCCCTAAAGGTGCTCTTTTTGGAACAAAGATATATGTCTTAATACCCATGCGTGCTGCGCTTGCGGCTAAAGACGATGCCGCGTTACCTGTTGAACTGCATGAAATAATCGGGTTATGTTCTTCAATCGCACGTAAAACAGCAATCGCGCTTGCACGATCTTTGAGTGAACCACTTGGATTGAGTCCATCATCTTTGATATAGAGTTCTCGAACATGAAGAATCTTGTGAAGATGATTCATTTGATATAAGGGTGTCCATCCAATCTTAAGCATCTTCGGTGTATGTGTGCTTTCGATTGGTAATAATTCTAAATATCGAAACATCGTGTAATCATGATTATGTTCAAGAGATTGGCGATTCAATGTGCTTTTCATCGCCTGATAATCATATAAAACATCTAAGATACCTTCATCACCACACAGGGGACATGTGGTTTTAACTTCATTTGGATGAAAAATTTGATGACACTTCGTGCATTGTAAACCTGTGATATATGGATTCATGATTGAGCCTTCTTATCATATGCAATCGGGATAATACGAAATGATTCAACGTCAAATAAACCGCGATCGGTCAGTTTGAGCTTAGGAATAACGGGTAAAGCTAGAAATGCGAGTGCGATAAAGGGGTCACCCATATCTTTCTGATATCCCATCTCGTTCATCTTTTGCTTCATTCGAGAGAGTGATTGTTCAACATGGTGTTCTAGTTGATTGGTCATGATCCCTGAGATTTCGAGTTGAAGATAATCAACAACACGATCATGTTCAACAATAACGATTCCGCCTTGGAGTTCTTTAATCTTTTGTGTCGCACATCGCATCGCTTCATCTGAGGTTCCAGCTATCACGATATTATGTGAGTCGTGTGCGATGGTCATGGCGATTGCACCATCTTTGAAACCAAATCCTTTCACAAGACCTACAGCCATGCTGTTTCTCTTGTGGTGTCTTTCAATGACTGCAAGTTTCATGATGTCCTGTTCTGGATGATAGTTGAAATGATGATCCTGATGATCAACTTTTTCAATGAGATGATTGGTGATAATGTTATTTTTAATTAAACCAATCACATGTGCATATTCTTGATCAAGAGGTAAATCAAACGAGATGAAATCATCATTGAATTGAACCGTGTTCAAAACATCACGTGGTATCATCTGCTTATGCTCGAAAAGAGGAACACCATCTTTTGCGACAAGTTGACCTCTCTTGTAAACATAGGATGGGTCAATGTGCTTTAAATCGTTAAAGACGATAAAATCAGCCATTTTACCGGGAGCAAGACCTCCCACATCCTTTAAGTGATAGCATGTTGCAGCATTAATGGTTGCCATCGAGATAGCATCGATCGGGTCAATTCCTTCTTCGATTGCTAAATTCACATTATAGTTGATATGCCCTTCTAGACGAATATCTTCAGGGTGTTTATCATCTGTACAAAAGAGTGTACGGTTGAGATATTGCTTCTTTAATCCTTGAAGTAAAGGTCTTGTATTTCGCGTCGCTGAGCCTTCTCTTAAGTGAACATACATACCTCGTCTAATGCGTTCGATCATCGGTTTTGGATAGGTACACTCATGATCGGTTTGAATGCCAGCATAAGCATAAGCATTCAAATCGAATCCACACAGGTCAGGTGCATGTCCATCAATGTTTGACGTTTTCATCACGTCTATTTTTTCGTGAATCATTCGATCACCTTGAATTACGGAAGGATAGTCCATAACTTCCCCCAAACCAATGACACGAGGATGTTTTTTAAGTTTGTTAATATCTTGAGCAGTAATGATGGCTCCACTGTTTTCATCTTTGGTTGCTGGTACACAAGAAGGTATCATCATATAGACATTGAGTGGAATGTGTTCACTGCTTTCTAGCATAAATTCAATCCCTTTAATCCCACTAACGTTTGCAATCTCATGGGGATCAGCAATAACCGTTGTTGTTCCTTTGGGAACGACAATACGCGCAAAACCACCAGGTGTTAGCATTGATGATTCAATATGGACATGACCATCGATGAATCCTGGTGCGATATAATATCCTGATAGATCAACTTCTTCGATACCTTGATAATCACCAATACCAAGAATGATACCATCGTGAACAGCAAGATCTTTTTCTTCGATTTCTTTACTGTAAACATTGATGATTTTCGCATGTTTAAAGACGAGTGTTGCCTTTTCTAATCCTCGACACATATTCAAGATGCGTTTTTTATCCATGCCATCATTCCTTTCCAATGGATGCGATAAAATCAATCAGTAAATTGATCGCAACCTTTTTTCGGTAGACCTTTGTTGATCTCTGATCATCAATGGGTTGTATCCATGGATCATATGCGTTGATGATATGATCTTGTATCTTGTATAAATCTCTCGTTTTCGTACCAATGATTTGTTTTTCAATATCGGGTTTTCTTAATACTGTTTGATAGACAGCACCCCACGCCATACGAAAATCAACGATGGTATCGTCTTGACATGTAGCGAGTCCAATCAATGAAACTTTCGATATAGCATCAGCTTTTCTAGGTCCCACTTTAACCCATTTTTGATATTCATCATGACGGTTGGGAATAATAATTTCTGTCATGATTTCATCGGGTTTGATGATTGTTTTTCTGGGGCCAATAATGAATTCTTGTATCGGAATGATTCGTTTTTGATGGATACTTTGTAGACACACTGATGCATCAACGGCATAGAGATAGACCAGTGTATCTCCTGCAGGTGATGCATTACAGATATTTCCTGCAAGTGTCGCAAGATTTCTAATACCTGGAGATGCAATATCGGAAATGACATCTTTTAATAGCTTTGGAACCAGATTTGAATGCACCATTGTTTCTAAGGTAGTTAATGCACCAATATGAAGTGACGTCTCATCTGTAACGATATAATTCAGTTCTTTTATATGATTGATGTAACAAACATTCTTCTTAAAACGAGGGGGAGTTTGTGCGGCTGATCGATGTTGAACCATCAGATCTGTACCACCAGCAAGAATCATGTATGTGCCATCTTGGATGATCGATAAAGCTTCCTCGAGTGTAGAAGGTATCATGTGATTTACCATAATCCTTCACCTCGTTTGGCTGCTCTTACAATAGCTTTAATGATCATGTTATATCCTGTGCACCGACAAAGATTACCTGTTAAGGCTTCTCTAACTTCATCTTCAGTGGGGTGTGGATTTTGTGTTAATAAACTTTGAGCAGCTAAGATCATCCCTGGTGAACAAATCCCACATTGTGATCCACCTTCTTCTATCATCGCTTCTTCAATCACATGATACTGTGGAGTCTTACTAAATCCTTCAATCGTTGTGATCTTTCGATCCTTCACATGCGCAAAGGGCATCAAGCAACTATGGGCAATGTGACCATCCAAAAGAATCGCACATGCTCCACATTCACCTTCACCACATCCCTCTTTCGTCCCTTTGAGGTGAAGTTCATCTCTTAAAACATCCAAAAGTCGACGACTTGGATCGGTATCATGTTCGATGATTTGGTTATTCAATACACATTTAATCTTCATGTTCAATCAACTCCATGATCATCTCTGGTGTTGCTGGAATCTTATGTATCGGCTTCTTGATGGCCATCTCAATCGCTAAAGCAACTGCAGGTGCTCCACCAACAAGCGTCAGTTCACCTAAGCCTTTCGCCCCATATGGACCCAATGCATAGGGGTTATCCATAAAGATGGTTTCTGTTGGACAGACATCTTTTGAAGTGGGGATGATATAATCCGTGAAATTCTTATGGATAACTTTGCCTTCACGAACATCCATTTTTTCAAGATATCCAAAGGCGACACCTTGTGCAATACCACCATCAGCTTGGCCCAAAGCTAAGCGTACGTCGATGACTTTTCCAATATCATAAACACTCCATATATGTTTGAGATTCACTTCATAGGTTATCGGATTAACCTCAACTTCAACGACATTAACACCCCATGAGTATGCAGGATAGGCATCACCTTGAAGTTTTTCTTCATTCCACTTCATGTATTCAGGTTGAACATATGATTCAATGATTTCCATCTTTTCATGACTCTTCCATGATTGTTTCAGTTTGAGTGCTGCACGTGCGAGTAACCCCCCAACAATCATGGTTGTTCTGGATGCAACCGTTGGACCAGAATCGGGGACATCATCCGTATCAGCACCTTCATAAATCACATGGATATCTTGACGATCTAAAACATGTTCAACAATTTTCTTTAATGTCGTCAGTTGACCTTGTCCCATATCGACAGTTGCAACTTCAATATAGACATCATCTTTCTCATCTTTAATGAGTTTGACTTTTGCATGAATATGTTCAGCTTCACCACTACCTGTGAATCCACATCCATGAAGGAAGAAACTCATGCCGATACCTTGATAAGATAATGGGTGATGGTATCTCTTGCTTTTCTCGATATAATCTGACATCTTGATCGCTTTTTCAACCATTTTAGGCATGATGATTGGATCTCTAAATAATCCGCTTGTTGATGTTAGGTCGTTTTGTTTCGCAAGATGGCTCATACGGAAAGTTAAGCTATCTATCTTCAACCTTTTTGCGAGATGTTCTATCATCATATCGACAGCAAAAATCATTTGGGGTGCACCAAAACCTCGAAAAGCTCCAGTAGGCACTGTATGGGTGAGATAAACATCACCTGTCACATCTAAATTCGTTATGGTATACGCAGAAGTTGCTGCTAACATCGCGCGTGAAAGCACGACACTGGATAAACCGATATAGGCTCCACCATTGATACTGACATGTGTTTTGAAAGCTGTGATATGATTGTTTTTGATTGCAGCTTGAATCGTGATATAGGATGGATGTCTCTTCGTGGTTGAGATCATATCTTCTTCACGCTCATAGATCATCTTGATGGGCACATGAAGATGATGAACTGCAACTGCGAGTTGACAAGCTATCATCGATGGAAATTCTTCTTTCCCACCAAATGCTCCACCAACTGCAGGTTGTATGACGCGAACATTCTTATCATCATAACCCAACGCTTCAAGAACCGCATTTTTAACATAATAGGGGCACTGAATCGATCCTATTAATGTGATTTTGTCATCTGTTTCTGGATATGCAATCATGCCTTGTGGCTCAATATAGGCTTGTTCTTGGTACCCTGTTTCAAAACGTTCTTCAATAATCTGATCAGCATCATCAAATGCTCGTTTCGGATCACCTTTTTGGTAAGATTTCGTGATCACCACATGGCCTTGATCAAACGTGGGTTGTTTAGGTTCATAGATCACTTCAATTTGACTTAAGATGTTTTGAATGACTTCTTGATCTTGACCAATCACAAGTAGTATCGGTTCACCGATATAATTGACTTCTTGATCCGCAAATACTTTCCAATCCTCTTCAATCATTTTCACCACATTTTTGTAAGGAAGGTGACTCGCATCGATGATGTAATAACCTTCTGGAAGAGAGGGTTTATTGACATGGAAATTCGCATATGGATAAATGGATCTTAGTGTTTTGGCATAGTAAAGACCAGGAATCTCATAGTCACTGACATAGCGTGCTCTTCCCGATAATTTTTCAGGATTATCAACTTTGGGTATTGATTTTGATATATCCTTCATGTTTAACCTCTAATGATCCATCACGATCGCGTGTGTTGGACATTTAGCAACACATAGACCACATTCAAAACATTTATGTTCATCAAATGTGATCTTATCGAGCATCTCAATCGCAAAATATGGACAGACTTTCACACAAAGATCACATGTGATACATTTTTCTTCAATGAGAGTAGGTACAGAACGTTTGTATTTAACTTCATTTTTTAAAACAGTTTGTTTGACTTCTTCAACACTACTAAATCCATATTTTTGAAGTCTTTCTGGTAAATCATCAATGATTTTTTTATAGAGTTGCTTTCCTTTGATAAGTGCAGCTGAAAGCATTTGGACTGCACTGGCACCTGCTAAAAGAAATTCAATCACATCATCCGCAGATTCGATTCCACCTACTCCAATGACAGTGAGTGATGGTTCTGCCTTTTTAATCGTATAGATCGTTGCAAGTGCTAACGGTTTAATCGCAGGTCCTGATGTCCACACAAAACCTGATTCATTTCCATAGATGATCGATTTGGTTTGAAGATCAATTTTCATGGTCGGTCCAAGAGAGTTGATTGCAACCACCCCGTTGGCTCCATTTTCCTTGATGACTTTAGCAAAACCTGCTGGATTAGGGATATGTGGACTAATCTTCATATACAAAGGTTTTTTTGTATGTTTTCGAATCGTCTTCACGGTATCTGCGATCGTATCAAGGTTTGTCCCTACATAGTGGGTTGATACTTCAAACGCATCAGCAAAAGGATCCAATAAAGGAATGAGGACTTCCATATCTTCCTTGCTATAACCAACGCTGATCCATAAAGGTATGGTTTTGATTTTTATATAATTGGGTAAAAATGTATGAATCCACGTTTCTTTGGGATACTCGCTCCATAGTTCACTATTCATGACATAGTTTTTTTCACTATAGATACAAGGTTTAGGGATATGTGCATCATGGGTGGAAATTGTTTTAGCCACCATTGCACCACATCCTAGATCTTGTAGATACTTCATCTTTTCATCATCACCCACAAGTGGTCCAGCTGCTGGCATCAGTGGGTTTTTTAATCTAAATCCATCAAATGAAGTGGTTATATCCATCGATTACACATCCTTACTCAAGATGTCCCACAAGCGTTTTGATGCTTGTTGGGCTTGTTTGATTTTATTTTCTAATGATGTTTTGATTTGATAATTCTTGATTTTTATGTCTCCTTTAATCCATACATGCTTGGGTTGGAAAGCATTGAACATACCGAAGAACAGATGTCCAAAGGCATTTTCTTCACTCGCTTCTGTTGGAGGAATATAAGGAATCATTAAGAGATCTGCTTGATAACCTTGTTTGAATTCTCCAAGTTTCGTTTCAAGCATTGAGTTTGCATAGGTGTACGTATCATGAATCATCTTCAAAAGATTCGATAATTGAAATGGATTGGGGCTTTGGTCTTGATGATGCATCATGTAATAAAGTGCTATATATTCAGTGGTTATACTGGATGAAATGCCGTCATTACCAATAATCACTGGAATCTTTTTTTCAATGAATCGATGAATAGGTGGACATCCAACGCCATTATTCATGTTTGAACTGATGTTGACTGCAATGACACTTTGGTGTTTTTGAATCAAGTCGAGTTCATCATCATCGATATGAATGGCATGCGCAATGATACTGTTGGGATTGAGTAATCCATGAGCGGCTAAACGATGAATAATGGGCTTATTGTATCTCATCTTCGCATCAAGTTCATCCATATCACTTTCAGCAACATGGATATGAATCGGACGATCACCAAGTTTCTTTTTGACCTGTTTAAGTGTTTGTTCACTGAGTGATGAGGATGCATGTAGACCAAATAAACCACGTTTAAAATCTGATACGGAATTTGAGGTAAATGACACATTTTCCTGGATACATGACTTTACATCAAAGCGGTCACTCGTTTCAAACGCATAGATTCCTCGAAGGCCTACATCATGTGATACAGCACGCGAAAGCATCTTTAATGACCCTCTGATATCTTTTCCACTGGCATGATGATCAATAATGGTTGTCACGCCATGCTTAAGGAAATCAGATGCAAAAACAAGCCCACTGTAATAAATCATATCAAGATCAAGATGTCGATCTAACTTCCACCATAACTGATCCAAGATCTCTTGAAAATGATGAGGATGAAAGGGCATCATCAATCCTCGAGCAAATGCCGAATAGAGATGGGTATGACCACAGATAAGCCCTGGTAATACCCAGTGATCTTTCCCATCGATGATGGTATAGTTGCGGTTGATAAATTGCTTCATCAAGCCTATTTCAAGTATTTCTTCATCGAAAATGATATACGCATCTTCCGTGAAATGATGGAAATCGTAGAGTGTTGTGTTAGTGATAGCTTTAATCATGAACCGGTCCCCCTTCTATCCGACGACCTGGATGTTTCACAAGGACACCTTGATCGAGAACGACTTCTCCACGACGGATGACAATCAGTGGTTTTCCATGAACTTTCATGTTTTGATACACAGTATAATCACACGTTCCATGATGTGTATAAATCAAGTGGTCAACAGGCATATTGATCACTACATCTGCATCATAACCGATATCTATTTTTCCTTTATGCTTCAAGCCCTGAATGATTGCTACACGCTGACTCATTAAGTCGATAGCTTTATCCCCAATATGCTTTCTCATGATGGGTAATGAGAACTCAATACCACCAATACCAAGAGGTATTGCAGATAGTTGTTCCTTCATTTTATCCTTCATCATAAAGGCACAATGATCCGTACCTATCGTATCCACATGATCAATCAAATGATGTAAAAGCATTTGATCTTCTTTGGGTCGAAGCGGCGGAGCAAACGTATATAAATACCCCTGTTTGGTATTTAATTTTTCATCATTAAACGTAAAATATTGTGGGCATGATTCAATAAAGAAGTGTGTATGTAAAATATCAGCATACTGTTCAATTAAAGCTTCAAGCGTTTTTCCGCTTGAGAGATGAACCATGTAGAGATACCCCTTTGTTTCATGTACATACTTAGCGAGTTTGAGCGCTTCAGTTGTTTCACTCATCCGAGGTCTTGAGATCGGTAAATCGCGATAGGTAAAACGTGGGTCTAAAACAATTTGATCATCATCTTCGGTATGAACGAGGAGTAAAAAATGATACTGATGCGAAAGTTCTAATAATCGATATATCTCTCGATCATAGGTTCTTCGATGAGAATCAGAGTATGTCGTGAATAGTTTGAGAGTATACATGCCAAGTGATATCATCTTCTTGACAAAGACTTCTAGATCACATTTAGGATTCTTAATTGTCGCATGAAAAGAATAATCAACGGTTGCTTTTTTTGCTTGTTCTAGTCGTTCATAAAAGACTCTTTCAAGATCGATTTCATTATCAACAGGTTCCAAGAAGTCAATAATCGATGTGACTCCTCCATGAATCGCAGCATCACTACCACTTTGAAAATCATCGACCGACTTCATCCATCCTAAATCGAGTTCAAAATGAACATGAGGATCGATCATGCCTGGTAATACCTCTAAGTGATTGGCATCGATGATCGTTACAGCAGGTAAAAAACCTGTTGTTAGTTCGACAATCTTTTCATCTTGAACATAGATATTCATCGGATGGAAAGATTGATCTCGATATACTTTTCCATTGATAATCGCTAAATCATACATTGTGATACTCCTTTACTTCACATCAATCAGGTCAACATCGTTCATGTTATAGGTTTGAACCACATCGTTTATCCATTGATCTCTGATCACAAGAACAAGATCAACCGGTGCATGAAGCATGTTTAAGAGGATGTGATGAAATCCTTGTTTCTTGAGTTCTAAGTGACCAATCTCATCAAGATAGAGGGGAGAGATTTTTTGATCAATCATATGATTCATTTCATCTTCAATCCACTCAATGGTTGAATCTATGACATGATAAGGTCCGATCTGAATCATCGATGGGGTGTGAAAAGAATCACTCTTTTCATGAATCATCAGAACTCTTTCCTCACCTGAAGATAGTTTTCTTGCGCGATAATGATCAACATGTCCATCTTTCATGATTTTAATTGACACAAAACCATCACCCTTTTGATTGGCTTGATAGAGGTTGATCATGCGTGTTGTTTTTCCACAGTTGATACTACCAGTAACGATTGTTATCATCGAGCATCTCCCTCATATGTTTGATCTCTGATTTTCCATGTTCAATCGCAAGTAATTCCGATGCAATACTGATGGCAATCTCTTCAGGTGAACCTCCACCTAAATTAAGGCCAATGGGTGAATAGAACCGTGATAAGTCGATATCACGACCAAATCTTTGATAGGTTTCTTTTAAATAATCTTTTAACTTTTCAATCGAACACATCATGCCTACATACTTTGGCTTTAATTGTTGTTCAATGATTTGATTGATCACATGATAATCAGAGGTGTGAGAGGGTGTCACGACAACAACGAGACTATCTTCTTTAATTCCATGTTCTTTTATATAATCAATAAAACGCATATGATGTTTCTCATGTGCATCAACAAAGGCATCCACGATAGGCTTACGTTCATCGATCATAATCACATAAAACTGAAGTGTTTTTAAAACTTCTGCAAGTGCTCTTCCGACATGTCCACCTCCGAAAAGATAAACATGATTTCGAAATCCGATAAACTCGTAATACAGTGTCACTTGGCCACCACACACCATGGGGAGTGTCTTTGTATCTTCGATCACTTTTCCTTTATCAAGAAGATATTTTTCCGTTAAATGATGTCTGTTTTTGATGAGTGTTAATGCTTTTTGAATGGCATAATGCTCAAGTGCACCACCGCCAACTGTCCCAAAAAACGTATGTTCATCAACCACTAACATCTTTTTCCCAACTTCAACCGGGCCTTCTCCTTCTTTTTCTACAGCAGTCACCAAGACCATATCGATATGTTTTTGTTTAAATTCAATCAGTTTTTCATAGATATCGATCATCATGTTGTCCTATCCGATCAACTGAAGATAAAAAGTAAGTGCAACTGCTAAGATAATCATCGATAAGGAAAGATAGAGTTTGGGACGATAGGCGAAAACAATACGGTTTTTAATCATGATAATAAATCCATAGCATAGAATCGTCAATAATGCACCCATTAATCCGTATGTGACGATGAACTCAAAGGTTTTTTGAGATGAACTCATCTGTGGAAATGGGAAATTCGTTAATGCATGATTGATCGAAATATTCACATAAAAGAGGACACGCCACATCACGCTCGCAACGGCAAATCCAATAAGATGTAGCGATACTTTCTTCTGATCGAGAAGATAACAAACACCAACCATCATCATCGATTGTAAAATGATTGAAATCATCGGATTATATGTCTTAATCGGAAGTAATCCTGGCATAAAGAAATTGATTGATTTGATGGTTGCTGCAAGGATACCTACAGCAAGAACACTGGTTTTTGATTGTGTGTTGAGATACACCATTGTTAGAAGACTAGCTCCGATGGGAAACATGATTGATCCTGAAACAAGGGGTGGAAGAAACTGTAGAAGGTAACCTAGTGTCGCTTCTAGGATGCCCCAGATAGCGCCAAAGAAAAGCGTGATTAATACGATGTTTTTGTTCATGTGTTCATGCTCCTTTCATTTGATTTAATCCTTGAAGTATCTTTTCAGGTGTGATCGGAAGTGACTTAATTCGCACACCTGTTGCATGATAAATCGCGTTTGCAATGGCTGCCGGTGGTGTATCAATACCAATTTCACCCACTGATTTTGCACCATAGGGTCCAGATTCTTCATAAGAATCGACGAAAACGGTCGTAAGTTTTTTGATATCTTTTGCACATGGAATGCGATAATTGACAAAACTATTGCTGATCAAATGTCCTTTTTTGGTGTATTTCACATCTTCAAATTTCGCCATACCAATGCCTTGAACAATTGCTCCTTCGATTTGTCCTTGCGCGAGTTTGATATTCAGTGGTGTTCCACAATCGACAACACTGACATAGTGGGTGATATCATATTCACCTGTTTGTAAATCGACTTCAACTTCACAAAGACCTGCCATAAATGGTGGAGGTGATTTATGACCCACATAACTCGCTGTTGCGGTGAGTTGTTTTTGCTCATGGCTATACGTGATTTGATTAGATAAATCTCGAAGAGAGAGTTCTTTTTCATCATCTTTAAATACGTGTCCATCAAAATCGATAACCTCAGGTTTTGATTCTAAGATACGGGCAGCTTCAATCATCAACATCTCTTTTAACTGATGAGCTGCTTTAAGTACAGCGTTCCCCGAGACATAGGTTGTTGATGATGCATAAGCGCCTGTATCAAAAGGTGTTAGATCTGTATCAGAGGAATACACAATAACTTTATCCACTGTTGTCAATAATGCTTCAGCAGCAATCTGGGCAAGAACTGTATCAGAACCTTGCCCGATATCAGTTGCTCCTACCATGAGATTATAGAAACCATCATCGTTGAGTTTTATCGTCGCAGCTCCCATATCGATATAGGGTATCCCACTACCTTGCATAGCAATTGCCATACCGACTGCTTTCACTTGATCTTCATTGATCTTCACTTTGGGATACGTGTGATTCCATCCAATCAAATCTAGCCCACGATCGATGCATTCATCAAGTTTGCACGTATCCATGTTCATGGCTGTACCTTCAGTACCTTCACCCATAATCTTGAAGATCGGACTTGTTTCATGTTCTTTCATCATGTTCATCTGTCTTAAACGAATGGGATCCATATGAAGTTTATGGGCTAAGATATCAATCGCTGATTCTAATGCAAAGTTACCTTGAATAGCCCCGTATCCTCGAAATGCTCCTGCAGATACATGGTTGGTATAAACAACTTGTCCATCAAAGCGTACACTTTCAACTTTGTTATAAAGTGGTAGTACTTTCGATCCTGTCACCATAAAGACGGTGAGGGCATGTTCTCCATAAGCACCCGTATCGGATAAAACATGACAATCAATGGCTTTGATCCATCCGTCTTTGGTTGCTCCCAATTTCATCTGAATGCGCATCGGATGTCGAGTATATGTGGATTCATAGACTTCTTTTCGTGTATACACCATCTTGGATGGTTTCTTGGTTCTCCAAGTCACCAGTGCTGCAAACATCTCACCGTGGAGTGCTTGTTTACCACCAAAGCCTCCACCAACACGAGGTTTAATGACTCTGATTTGACTGATCGGAATACCTAATGTTTGACTTAAAATACGTCTGACGTGAAAGGGTGTCTGCGTTGATGAGTAAATCATCAAACGATTATGAATATCGAGTCTTGCATTGACTGCATGAGGTTCCATCATCGAATGTGCTTGAGCTTGTGTATAGAACACTTCATCAACGATGACATCACATGACTTGAATGTTTCATCCACATTATTGATATGCATCGCATAAGATGCGGCTATATTTCTTTTAGGTTCAAATCCTATGGGAAACATTTCACGTATTCCATCTTCAGGATGAAGGACGGAAGGATGATCAATGGCGTGTTCAAAATCTAAGACAGGTTCTAAGATTTCATAATCGACTTTAATCAGTGATAAAGCTTCTTCAGCTGTCTTTTCATCAACCGCTGCAACACATGCGACTTCATCACCGACATAACGCACATATTCATCGAGCACAAATTTGTCATGGGGTGAGGGTTCAGGATATCCTTGTCCAGCGCGTGTAAATGATATTCTGGGAACATCATGATATGTTAAAACAAGTTCAACACCTTTTAATTGTCTTGCTTCTTCAACATGAATATGTTTGATTCGTGCAAATGCAAATGGACTTCTTAGTATTTTAATCACTAAAGAATCAGGTGCTGCTAAATCATCCGTGAATGCAGGTCGTCCCATCATAATTCCTTTTCCATCAATCGATGGAATCTTTTGATTCACGACTTTCATTGGGCACCTCCTAAATAGCGTTTAATCGCTAGAAATTGAGCTTGATATCCCGAACAACGACACAAGTTCCCTACCACATAATGCTTGATTTCTTCATCGGTAGGATGTGGATTTTCTTTTTTTAATGCATAGATGGTGAGTGCTAAACCAGCATTACAAAATCCACATTGATCAGCACCTTCATCGCCGAAATAATGAGCAATCTTTTCAATCTCTTCAGGTATACCATCGACGGTTGTGACGTGTTTACCTTCAATGCTTGCGGTAAGAACTGAACACGATAAGACAGGCTTATCATTCAGTAGAACCGTACATACTCCACATGTTGAGGTCTCGCACCCACGCTTGACACTGACGAGATGATGTTTTCTCAAAGAATCAAGTAAAACTTCACTCGGTTCAATCTCATAGGTAACGTCGTGTTTGTTCAATATAAAATTAACTTTCATGAGACATAACCTCCTTGATCCCACGCATCACATACGTTTTTGCCAGCACTTCACGATATTCTTTTGTCCCACGATCATCATCTGCACATGGAATGGTCTTTATAATACAATCTCCAATGGATGCAATCAATTGATCATCTTTTTGACTTGCCTGGTTGTACATATCCATCGCATCGATGGCTAAGATCGGTTTTGCGGGTCTGGAACCTATCGCAATCTTCATCTTTCCATCATCAAAACATGCAACATTCAAGATCGCAAAATCGAGCATCGTATTCGATACTTTCTTAAAATAGCCTTTTCCATTTGTTTTCTTGATGATGATATGGGTCAAGATGGCATGATGTTTTTCCTTTTGTTCTAAAAAGGCATGAAGACTCATGACTTCTTCAGGATAAAACTTGAGTGTCACGGGTAAGCATAGCATCGCTGTGATCAAATCAGAAAAAGGATACTTCCCGATAATTGATCCTCCTAGCGTTGCTACATTCCTAAAGCCAACTCCAACGATCGATCCTATCGCCTGCGATAAAAAACCATTGCCAATGGATTGAATCGATGGATGGACTTCAATGTCTCTTAATCTCGTTTGAGCACCTATCTCAATTTCATCGTGGTGATCAATGATGTGATTGAGTGAAAGGTTTGATAAATCAATCATCGTATCGATTTGACGTTTGGTGTATTTCATCCATACACCTCCACCTAAAATCGTATTGGATTTGGACCTACTGAGGATAAGATAAGCTTCCTCAAGTGAGTGTGGTTTAACATATTCTTTAATCTCCATGGTTCAATCCTCCCTTAAAATCATTTTGAAATCAGATAATGTATCAATATCATCTAAGATGTGTTGGTCCATCACATCAATCGTTTCAAAATCAAAACGGTTTCGAAAGGCTTTGAGTGATGAATCATCGGGTTCATCAAGGAGCTTCTGTTTCAGTGATTGATCCATCCACATCGGATGCCCTCGTCGATGTTGAAAACGAGGAACCCTGATTGTTTTTGTACCTTGAAGAAGTGCTTGATACGTATCTTTTTGGACAAACGGGCAATCTCCTGGCAAAATAAAAAAGTCCTCGTCAGTGACGAAAACTCCGGCTTTGATCGATGATAACATACCCTTGGCATAGTTCGCATGATAAATACAATGAACGGTTGAATCATGAGCTATACGTTGTTCAATTTCAGATGCATAATGTCCCGTAACGACATAGATTTGGCTTACAAATGGTTTCATCCCTTTAATCGCATGTTCAAGGAGGGAAACCCCATGGATTTCAAAAAGCATTTTATTTGCTTGTGCTCTGCTGGAAAAACCGGCGGCTAAAATAATACCTTGTGCCATCTTATAAGCCCCTTTGTTGTGGCATAGAAAGCAAAAAATAAGGATTTATGTCATGAGATGGAGATGTATATGCATCAAAATGATGGTGTTCTTTCTTATAGCATAGCACTATTTATGAAAATAAACAACACTTTATTCAAAGTGCTGTTTCTAAATGAACACATTCAACACAGGTATACTAGGCCTTCAAATAGGTCGAGTATGGTATGATATGAATATAAACAAGGATTGATTTGCCTATAAAGGAGTGATCTTATGCGCTTTGATGCACACGGGGATATTCTATCCGATATTTACCAAGAGGTTCAACAAGGAAATAAGGATGTATTTAGAAAGAAACATTACGAGAATTATGTAAAAGGCGGTATTACTCACAGCATATTTGTGAACTGGACGGATCCCAATAAACAAACCAAAGATGATTTTAATCGTATCTTTGATGTTGCCATTGAGGAACTTAAAAATTCACAGGATATTATCACCATCTGTCGTTCATACGGAGATTTACTCAAGTCTCGTCAAGAGAATAAATTCGGTGTCTTTTTAGGTATTGAAGGGATCAAGTATTTAGAACAACCCGAAGATATCATCAAACTCTATGATCGTGGTATCCGTCATATCGGATTAACTTGGAATGAAGAAAATGATTACGCGACTGGTCTCGATGGACTTGAGCATGGTTTGAAAGAAAAAGGTATAAAACTCTTGCAGATAGCTCAAAAGAAGGGCATAATCATCGATCTTGCTCACGCTAGCCCTAAAACATTTGATGATGTCTTTAAGTATACGACAGGTCCACTCGTTGTCACACATGGTAATGCAAAAGCACTATGTGACCATAGAAGAAATTACACCGATGAGCAACTTATGCAAATCAAGGCACGAAAAGGTGTAATTGGTGTCTGTGCAGTTCCCTATTTTATTTCGAGTCATCCTGAACAACAAACCGTTCAATATCTCGCAAAACACGTCGATTACATCGTCAAAAAAATCGGGATCGATCATGTGGGTATGGGACTTGATGTCTTTTACTACCTTACACCCGGTAAAACATCAACGGGTGTTAAAGGATTAGAAACACTTGCAGATGCAGATAACCTCTTTTACGAACTTGCAAGATTGGGTTATAAAGAAAACGATTTAAGAAAAATCGCGTATCAAAATTTTGACCGCGTCTTGAAAACAGTTCTGAAATCATTCATCTGATCAACATCAAAAAATCAACCGCTGGGTTGATTTTTCTTTTGTTCTAAATCGAATAATGTTTAGTGTCTGTGATGACTTGAACTCGAATGCCCTGATGATTCATGAAACATGACATCAATCATCAATGCTAACGCGACATAAAAAGCTTCCTTTTCATCATCACGAATCGTGATCTGATACGTATCTCCCCATGTCAACCATTCTTTATGAATGCTCATGACTTCTGTTCCACTCTTTAAGACTTGAAAGTCACGTTGGAACACTTGACCCACGATTTCCATCATGCCATAGGTGCTATCAATCGTCATTTTACCACCGAAAAACGTAAAATTCTTTTTAATTGTTGCAAGCACTTCGCCTTCAGGATTTGAAAGTGTGTACTCAGGTAAAAATCGAAACAGCTTACGTTCTAAGTGATAGATGAGTTCTTCACCCTTATACATATTCATCTTGTTGTGAATAGAAAACACTTTTGCTTCAATGTAATACACGATATTTTGATTCTGATCAAAAACGTTGTATTTACCTCCAAACGTAAAGACTTTCTGCTTTAAATAGAATTGCTTCATTGTATCCTCCCCATGTGTCTATCTGAAATCATTATAACAAAAAGCAAGGACGATTCCTTGCTTTTGTTGAATAATTACTTTTTATCTTCATGTATTTTATTGCAATAAGGGCATATGATATCCATCTCATGATTGATCTTGGTGATGTTTCTAAAATACATCGATGATTCGACTTGTTTTCCATAATACCAATATTCATCATGTTTGAAATTGGAAAGATGAATCGCATATTTTTTAAGATGTGCATTATCAGTATAGTAAAATGGCCGTCTAACTTCTGGACAAACCGTTTCTTTAATCTGTGTCATGCAACTTTGACATTGGTAAAAACCTTGATAGGGATCTTGATGAAGTTTCCCACCACAAAATGGACAGACTTCCCTCTTTGTATCTGCATACACCATTCCTTTTAAGATGACTTGTTGAATTCTTCTAAACGAATCAATATCTTCCATGCTGATATAGAGATCATCTCGTTCAAGATAATCTTCATCAAAAGGATTAGCAACGATGACTTCGTTGACGCCGTAATTCTTTTTATAATAGTTGAGTGATTTATTATCTGATCCACTACTGATCATCATCAATTTATAGGTCTTTTCCTTATTAAAATGGAGAATGATTTCTCGTTTGTTGTTGGTGAAAATATCAAGCTTCCATCCTTTAAAGTAAAATGAAATATCCAGTGAATCAAGATTGATTTTGACTTGAGGATCGATTTCAAAATTGAAATGTCCTGCAGCAAAAATCACGAGTATTTGCACATACATCAAATAGCGATGTTTAAGTGAATCCCAGTCCATCTCTTCTTCTTTTTCATCAAATTTCTTTTGATGACCTAAGACATACTTATAAGTCTTATACACCAAATGATAATCTTTTTGCATAAGAAAGATGTTTGTTTTTTTAAGTCCTAAATCACGATTGCGTTTTTGATTTCTCTGATAAATCGGTTTATGCAAGCGGGGATTGATCGCCATGCTGATCAGTGATAGTTCATGAAGCATTTCTTTCGATAAATCAAAATACTGATTAAAGTCACGAATGTAACCGGTATGTAGTTTTCCTAGTGCTAAGAAGTAATTGACGTGATTGACTTTTTCAAGCAAATTAAAACGCATGATGTTACTCGCGTAAAGTAAACTGTTGAGTGTTCTTCTGTTTCGCTTGATGAAGAGGAGGACATCATCGATGTAATTACAAAAGATAACATTCTCATAAATGCTATAGTCATCCTCATAAATACGTGTTAGCAATTTTCTTGGCTTGACACCTTTAGCCGTGATATTGGAGACATATTGACCATGATTGGCTAAATGAAGGAGTGTTCCCTGGTTGATAATGCGGGCATTTTCAACTGGTAATACATCATCAGTATCCTTTAAAACGATAATGGGTTTATTGAAAATTCGTTTAACTGCAGGAATGGATTTTCGGATTATCTGTATCGTTTTATCCAGTTTCTCAAAATCAAAATCCGGTTCAATCGAAAACAACGTCATATCGTGCACAACGTAATAGTCAAATTCAATGTATGATAAGACTTGATGTTTTTTGACGAAGTTTTCAATGCCATCTAAAAGCGACGCTAAACGATGGTATTCTTCGATTTTTAACGGATCGGTGATTTTAGTCATATTACTCGTTATCTAAGCGTTTAATAAAGGTTGCACATTCATGCAAATTCAACTTTTCAAATTCCATTTCAAGTTTCTCTTTATCATCAATCGTCTTCACTTCGAGTTTCGCAACGACTTTACTAAGTAAAATCTTTTCAATGGCTTCACTTTCTACATCTTCTTTAGGGAAACATGCTTGATAAATATTGACGAAATCTTCAATCTGTTTTAAGATACGGTTCCCAAATGAAATATTATAAGGAGCAAGAAGTGCTTCAACATGCTTGATGAGTTCACTGTTTTCAGCATCAAAATTGCCACTCTTTTTCGCGTGTAAGAAGAGTTGATTGACGGTTTGATAATCATAGTATTGTTGTGGGATGGGGTTCGCGTAATTACGGACTTTTGGAGCACGCTTGGTGAAGTTCATCGTGTGTGCACGGTCATAAACTTTATCCGAGATCACAAAGGTTGATTCATCGCGGTTAGCGGTTCCAATAAACCAAATATTAGGTGGAACTTTAACGGTGTGACCTTGACTCAGTGCATGATATTCAATGTCTTGATCTTCTTCTTTTCGAGCTAATTTAATGTTGATCAGCTTGATTTCACGCTGATGTTCTTCATTTTCCATCAGTGATAAGAAATCGGAAAAATAATACTCGATGCGTGAAAGATTCATTTCATCAAGCAAAATAAACGTCAAAATTTCTGGATTGAGTGCGGCTTTATAAAGTGCTAACGTGAACTTCTTAGGTGTATATTTCATGGAAAACTCATTATAGTATCCTAATAACTCGTTCTTATCTTTCCATGATGACTCGACTTCAATGATGTCACAGTTTCCTAAAATCGCTTCAGAGAAAATCTTAGGTAGACTGGTTTTCCCTGTTCCTGACATCCCTTGAAGGATCGAGAGTTTGGTTGCACCTAAACCAGAAATGAAGGTTGCGATATCTTCAGGCGTATAAGAGAGATGAAGTCTTGAGTTTCTCGCATATTCGACAATGAAGTTGACAAGATCATTTAATGAACTTTGACCTACTTTGCTTAATTTACGCTTTTCAAGATCCTGTTTAAACTCATCAACACGCAAATCAAGATCTGTAAATGCTGGACATGGATCGGACTCAAGATAGGACTCTTCACCTATTGTAGGTGATGTTGAACTGTTCTCAGACGGTTGATCAGCGGTTAAAAGATTTCCTTCAATGGCTTGCATGTCATCACGATCAAAAGCTTTTCTGAAAAACATAATGATTAAGACAGCAACGGATGCAATCAGTGCATAAATACCTTGAGTCCCAATATCATAGGTATACTCAGACATGTTAGGTAAACTTACACCATAGTATTCGAAGAGATCAAGTAAGACTGCTTGATTAATTTGTTGAGCAATTTGGAAATAATAACCTGAAATCGCAACGATAAAAACAAAGAAAAGATTGATCATTGCAGCAAATTTCACGGTAGCACTAAATTGCTTATGCTTAGATAAATAACTGCTAATCGTTATCACTAAAGCAAGACCTGATGAAATCAAAGCGACAACCAGTAAATAAGCAACAATCCGGTAACCAGGATCTAAATTGGCGTAATCGTTTAAGATATTAAACCCCGTGAGATCAACGCTATAGGTAAATGCACTATAGGTTATGTTAATTTGAACAATCGGTAACAATAACATCAAAACGGTCACTGCAGTCATTAAAAATACATAAAGGAGGGGTTCAATCTTGGCAAATCTGATGGTTGAATCTTTATATTTAACGTGATTAAAGGCATTAAATTTCCCTTTAAAAATGGAGTAGATAAAAATGACTGCACACATCAAAAACATGGGGATAAACGCATAGGTTTGTGCAACTTGACCTTGAAGGGTATAATACATATCCATCGTTAGTCCTGTTAAGAAAAAGATGATGGTTGAGATGAATGCAAAAATGATGAATGCATGAGATTGATTGATAAAACGTTCTTTGTCAAAGAAATAGTTCGATAGTCCATTGGCGAAATACATAAATAAGGATAAGAATAGAAGAAAGTTGATAAGAAAATAGATAATCAATTGAATATTGGTATCACCTTGAAGGAGTACGTTGATGATAATGGCGTAATACATGTCTCCAGCTTCAAGCGTATAAAGTGGGATAAAAAAAGTCGTTAAAAAGACAACAATCGATAGAATATTGATGATCAAGACCATCAGAGGAATCTTTGTTGCATTGAGTTCGATTTCTTTTTCAGTGGGTATGATATCTTTTTCTAAACTTAAGACTTTGAGTCTTACAATCATTAAAACAAAAATACCAATGGTGAAGATAATATTGATAATCACTAAAATGATAGAAAAGATCGTCATATATTGATAAAGGGATTGGAAGATGATAAGCGCTGAATCAAATGCGAGGAGATAGATGATGCTTGATAGAAAACCCCAATGATTTTTCTTCAATAAACTTAATCCGGATAAAAGAATGGGCAATATCGAGACGTAAAAGACGATCATGAGCACAAATGAATAGATATTGACATTCGCACCGATCGATAGATTACTTGCTAAAGATAAAATGGAATCCTCATCATAGGGTGCCTTTAAATCGAGCGACATGATCCATAAATTGATGAAAAAAATGATGACCATCAATCCAATCATGAGTGATCCAATAAACCATGGCTTTTTGAATAATAATTTCATAAACGACCTTCCCCTTTTTTGATCGATTTATCCTCTTTGTGATGCAATAGATATCGATGAAATCTCCTTACTTATTCAAATCTCTATGTTTTCATTGTATCACATGTGGGTGACCTTCACTTCATGGAAGTACATCCTATTAAGATAAAATTAGTCGTATAGATGATTATTTCTAGTAAAAAAAACATGACACCATCTCTTGATGATGTCAAGTTAACATGCGAAATTTCGGTATCATGAGTTCATGATTCATCCATTCCATGAAAGGTTGAATCTTATATGTTCGCTTTTCTTTTTCTTACCTTCTTATCAATCAAAATAATGATGATCGTTATCAATATCACAATCGCAAATACTTGAACCACGTGTTCAAGTAGACCAATAAACCGATAAGTCTCTTCGCTCACTTCTCGAAAATAACGTCGATGGTTCACATAAAAATGTCCCGGTTCATCATCGATATAGTGTTCTTGTGCATACTGATCTGATGCAGGTGTTCCACCATAAATACCTATGATCATAAAAAAGAGGGTGAAAAGAATAATTCCAATCGAAAGAACGATGTTTTCAAAAAGCGTGTTATTGACATAATCGCTTGAAATCTTCCGGTGGATGAGATGTTTGGTCGTTTCATAGATACTATACATCACGAAGACAAACCCTACGATAAATTCAAATGAGAAATCAACGAATAGAATGCCTATTGACAGGAATGCTAAGGACTGAATGATGATCAAAATAACTGTCGATTTTTTAACCTTCTGTTGCTCAACATAGATCTTATCACCAAAAAGAACATGGTCTATTAGACAATTTTCGGTTGGTAATCCACACTGCAAGCAATATAATTGATCATCTGAATAATCAATATGGCATGTGTGACATGTCCTCATGAATCTTCAATCCTCTCCGATACGAATATGTCAAGCATGTATCATTTTAACGCATTGTTTTATCCATTTCGAAATTGATTGATCGCATTCATAAAACGTTCATAGGTCGCACTATAATCAAGATGAAAGTGTCGATCAATAAGCATAGCTTCAAATTGCGTCGTTCCCTCTTCAAATTTTTCATTAAAGTAAGCGAGATTATATGGGGTATCTAACCCAAAGATATCTAAACTTAAAACAGCATCTGTTTGAGGAGATTCGATTTCAAAATATGCATATTCACTGTGCTCACGTTCAATACCAACAACATATTGATCAGATAAGATGGCATCACCATATTGAAGATGGTATTGATTGTATTGATCTGGTAACTTCATTAACAGGTCCCAACCCAAGACCTCATTGAGGTTAATCTTATAATAAGATGAAGAGTATTCAACAACAAGTGTATTTCTGATATACTTAGCATATTTCTCTGTTTCATAAAATCCATTATTAGCTTGGCTAGAGAATAATTCACCCTTTAAACCATCAAAATAATCACCACGAATAAAATCGTCGTACAACGTATCATAGAGTTCAAGATGAATAAATGTTTCAACATTGCTTGTCTCATATGAGTAGGGGAGGTGTCCTTCTTTAAACTTTGTGTACATATATTCTAATGATCCTGCACTAGCATCATTTAAATCACAATCATGGCAAACATATTCTTCTATACTATTTCCAAACTCTAGCTTTGTATAAGACATCATATCGTAGGAAAGTTCTTTGACTCCTGAAATATGCAAAGTCATCTCCATCGTATCCCTTAAGGTGAACTGATCTTGATAAAAATAGAAAACAAAGTGATATAAATCGCTTTGATTAACTGTATACATGTAATCTAAATAAAGATTTTCATCTTCCATGTAATACAGTAACCCATACTTGACGAATCCACCATGGTCGGTATCCTCGGTTTCAACACACGATTTGCCTTCTTTGATGTTATCACAATATTGATAGCTATTAACTAATCCGCTTAAAGCTGTTGATTGACCCATAACATAGTATAATTGAGAATCGCTCATGTATAATCGATCATCACTTAAATGATAGTTATAAAATTCATGACGATAAATATCCTCATCAAAGATGTCAGCGGTCGTGATATAACCATCTTCATGATACATTTCTCGATCGCTATAAGGGCGTGGATAATAGGTCTCCATTGTGGTTGTTATTCTTTGAATATAGTCAAAAAACACATCATAAACTTCTTCAAATGTGTTTTGTTTCTTGTTTTCAAAGTAAGGATTTTTTAAATGATTTGCTGAACAACCTGAAAATGTAAACATCAAAACAAAAAACAAAATCATGAGCACTTTTTTCATGTGTGATTCCCCCTTATTTGAATGTGCTTATTGTTCATATTTTATCATAAATGAGGATTAAATTTACAAGAAGGATTGAATTGTGGATTTTATATAATATAACCAAATCTTTCTTGATTGATTTTCATGAAATAAAAACCTCACAATAATAAAACTCCACGAATGGAGTTTTTTTAGTAGCTTTTACCGAAAATAGGATCCGAAGATTATACATATATTTCATTTTATGATTGGCTTAACAAAGCCACAGAAATTGTCTTGACTTGACTTGTCAATAATTGATTTAAAGTATCAGATCCCAAAGATCTGCATTTAATTGATAAAGATTTGATTTTTTATGTTCTACAACCTTTAAAATTTTAAGTTCCGTTAAGTCATTTAATAGTCTTAGATAATACTGTTTACTAAATGAGTCATGAGAAAAATCTTTATAGTCCTTCCAATCAAAAAAGCCTTCTCCTGTTATAGGTATCGCTAGTACATATTTCAAAGCAATCTCTAAAGCTCTAGTTAGAAGTAGTCCTTTTCCTTTGAGTTTAGCTTTAATGCTATAGAAATTGATATAAATTTTCGAATATTTAAGCACGATATCTCCCATATACTCCAAAAAATACGTGATGTCGTTTCCTGCATTCCTTGAATTCATTATGGCATTATAATAACCTTGTTTATGGATTCTGTTATTGATAGCTTCACTTACCAACAATAAACTCAATGATGGAGCGTGTTTGAGATTATACCAAAATGATAACACTCTAGCCATACGACCATTGTAATCAAAATAGGGGTGCAGATAGACGAGATAATAATGAACAATATGAGAGGCAATCAAATGTTCTTCATACGTTTTATCTGTGTTCATAAAGTCAATCAATTGTTTCATTAATGCTGGTAATAATTGCCAATCGACACCACGATCTACGACCGCATTGGCACCATCCACAATATTCACTTCATCATGACGATAAAGAGCATCTGGATTTAATTGTTCAGTATCCTTTAAACACTTCTTCGACAATATCTTATAGAGCTGAAAGATGTTTTCTTCGGTGATGTCATGTCTTTTTACAAACTCATAGCCTAAAAGCATATTTTTAACAATGATATCGTTTAGTTGATCTAAATCTTCATAATTTGCTTGATCAAGTTTTTCGATCTGTGCTCGTGTACTTCTGATACCTTCAATTGCCAAACTCGACTCAATTTCAGAAAAAACGAATCCATTAAGGATTTCCGAATTACGAAAATCGGAGAATTGATTCATCTCTGAGTTTCTAATAAGGTCTTGACTACCTTGGAAATGCATCACGATTTTTTCATTTTTCCAATATAATAAATGAGTCCCTGATGGACTTTCCAATGGCGTTTTTTGATACTCATCATCCTTATGTTTTTCCAAAGATATTTCTTTTAATTCATCTCTATTTAGACCGAATTTATAGATCAGTTCTGATTGAGTAGGATAATGATCCAGTTTTTTACATATTTGCTTAAATTTCTCATAAACGCTCATACTAACACCTCAAACATAGTTTACAATATTGTTTACATTAAGTCAATATTTATGTTTACAATACTATTTACATAAAACATCGTATATAGTTTACAATGATTTAAAGGTGTTATTGTATCGTGGTTTTAAGAATTGACATCGATCTATCCATGCCGATCAATATCAATCCACCGTTAAATACTCGTATATAGTCCATAATTTTAATCGATTTTAATACCCTGAGTAATCGACTTGAAGAAATGACTATTCCAAAGATCTAAGTTATTTTGATCTTTTATAAAGGGCCTTACATCTGATTTTGCAATTTCATAATCAATTTGATCAAATCTTTTTTCTAGTAATTCAATAAGTTTATCTTTAGTTAAAACTGTGTCACCCTCTATAGATTTTGTTTGTTTTAGTCTTGCTTCTAAATGCTTCAAATTCACTTTGGTGTCTAAACTAAGGTAATAGATATAGTCATATAAATCTCTACCCTTAACACGATTTTTCCAACCTCTTGCAATCACTGCGTGAATTTTACCTGCAAATAAAGAACTTTTATCGTAGATTCTAACTTGGTATGGAAATGGTAGCAACCGATATTTTATTTCTGTATTTGCATGTTTTGGTGGATTTACATCAATTTCGAATTTGATGATGATTTTTTCGTTATGTATGATTTGAGTAGAATCTGTCGAATTAGGATAGATAATCATAAATGTCTCTTTGGTATTTCCTTTAATAAATGCTGAATCAATGGTTGATTCGCTTGACTTCTCTTTTTTTGATACTTCAAAATGAAGTCCAAGTGAGTTTATGATTTCACTTATGGGTTTCAAATACTTACTGATGTCAAACGTTTCATCACTCACAATCAATGAGAAATCTAGATCTTCACTAAATCTATCCATACCATAAAATATTCTCAAAGCTGTTCCACCATAGAAAGCGGCATATGTAAAAAAATCAGTTTTAGAAAGGCCAGCCAAAACGACCTCTTGTAATACTTCTTTCATCGCGTTTTTTTTATCTTCTATTGTTTTTGGATTATATTTATTGATCATTTGTTGAATGATTGTCATCTTATATACTCGCTTTCAATATACTTTTTTAAATACTTTATAT
>Ga0209066_10000360_pt1 | contig 67537 bp, 69 predicted proteins | sample All_14_2_FD_187198 | JGI IMG/M metagenome (GOLD analysis project Ga0209066, IMG submission 187198) | Freshwater microbial communities in response to fracking from Pennsylvania, USA - Allegheny Zone_MetaG_DW_15 (SPAdes) (version 2) ...
CCGCGACGGTCGTCACGCGCGACGGCGACGTGCTCACCGAGACGGTGCTCCGTGGCGGCAGCGGCGCCAAGCCGTCGAGGCTCGAGCTCGTCGCCGAGCGCGATGCCGCGACGGCGGGACTCGCCGAGGTCACGACGCGCATCGAGCGCACGGCGGGCGCGATCGAGGATGCGCGGGCCGCGCTCGAGGCGGCGCGGGCCGAGTCGACCGCGGCGCTCGCGGCGCTGCGCGAGCACGACGCGCTCCTCGCGGCCCATTCGGAGCGGATGGGCACGCTGCGCACGCAGTCCGAGGCCGCCGCCGCCGAGTGGGATCGACTCTCCGCCGCCGTCGAGAAGGCCGCGGCCGCGGCCGACGCCGCCGAGGCCGAGGTCGAGCGCGTCGCGGCCGAGCACGCGGAGTTCGCGGCGCGCCCGCGCCCCATGCTCGACGCCACGGCCCGCGACGGCCTCCTCGCCGAGCTCGAGGCCAGGCGCGCCGCCGAGGTCGAGGAGCGGATCCGGCTCGAGACGGTCCGCGAGCGCGTCCGCGCCGAGCGCGCCCGCGCGAAGGGGCTCGCCGAGCAGCTCGTGCGCGAGCGCGAGGCCGCCGAGGAGGCCGCGCGGTTGTCGGTCATCCGGCGCCGGCAGCTCGCCGCCGCCGAGCGCGTCGCGTCGGCGCTGCCCGCCGTCCTCGACTCGGTCGACCGCTCGGTCGCCGCCGCGCGCCTCGAGCTCGCCGAGCGCGAGTCGGAGCGGTCGAAGCAGCACGAGGAGCTCTCGGCCCTCCGCCGCCAGGAGTCGGCCCTGCGCGAGCGGCTGCAGGCGATCAGCGAGAACGTCCACGGCCTCGAGATGCAGGTCTACGAGCGCAAGCTCCACCTCTCGACGCTCATCGAGCGCGCCGCGGAGGAGCTCGGGCTCGAGGAGGACGTGCTCGTCGCCGAGTACGGGCCCGAGGTGCTCGTGCCGGTCGCCGCCGCCGACGGCGGTGACGCGGACGCCGAGACGGCGGCGCCGGCGGGCATCCCGTTCGACCGCGCGCAGCAGCAGGCGCGGCTCACCGCCGCCGAGCGCAAGCTCGAGCGCCTCGGCCGGGTCAACCCGCTCGCGCTCGAGGAGTTCGCCGCACTCGAGCAGCGGCACAAGTTCCTCCAGGACCAGCTCGCCGACCTCTCGGCGACCCGCAAGGACCTCATGACGATCATCGAGGAGCTCGACGGTCGCATGCAGGACATCTTCCAGAGCGCGTTCGAGGACACGAAGGCGGCATTCGACCACGTCTTCCCGACGCTCTTCCCCGGCGGGCAGGGCAGTCTCACGCTCACCGACCCCGAGCACCTGCTCACCACCGGCATCGAGGTGTCGGTGAAGCCGGCTGGCAAGAAGATCGAGCGCCTCTCGCTGCTCTCGGGCGGCGAGCGCTCGCTCGCGGCCGTCGCGCTCCTCATCGCGATCTTCAAGGCGCGTCCCAGCCCCTTCTACGTCATGGACGAGGTCGAGGCGGCGCTCGACGACGCGAACCTCGGTCGGCTGCTCACGGTCATGGAGGAGCTGCGCGAGCACTCGCAGCTCATCGTCGTCACGCACCAGAAGCGCACGATGGAGATCGCCGACGCGCTCTACGGCGTCTCGATGCGGCAGGACGGCGTGTCCGCCGTCGTCGGGCAGCGGGTCGGGGACCGCGCGGCCGGCTGAGCGCCGCCGGCCGAGCGCGATCGCCCGAGCGTGCCGGCGCCCCGGTCAGGCTTCGAGTCGCGGGGCGAACGGCGCGTCGTTGACGCGGGTGACGCGCCAGCCGTCGCCGTCCTGCTCGATCTCGGCGAGCGTGCCGTTGCCGATCACCCCGACGTCGGCGCCGGCGAAGGCGTTGAGCGTGTAGTGGATGATCGTGCCGTGGGCGACGACGACCACCGAGCGCCCCGGGTGGGCGGCCGCGATCGCGTCGACCGCAGCGACGCCGCGATCGACGACGCTCGACAGCGTCTCGACGCTCGGGTCGGCCTTGCCGAGCGGGTCGCGGGCGACCTCGTCGTCGGAGACGCCCTCGAACCGGCCGTAGTGGCGCTCGACGAGCAGCGGCACCGCATCGCCGAGCGGCACGCCGATGCCCTCGGCGATGATCGCCGCCGTCTCTCGTGCGCGGGCGAGCGGGGAGCTCACGACGACATCCCAGTGCGCGCCGGCGTCGCGGAGCATCGCGGCGGCCTCCCGCGCCTGCGCGCGCCCGGTGTCGTTGAGGGGGATGTCGGTGGACCCCTGGAGCAGGCCGAGGCGGTTCCAGTCGGTCTGCCCGTGGCGGATGAGCGCGATCGTCACCGGACCATCCTCCCCGACATCGCGCCCCGACGGCGCGCGCGGCGCGTCGCCGGCCGTCCCGGCACCGCGGGCGCTCGCGAGGCCTCGGGCTAGGCTGGCCGCATGGCTGGTTCGTGGTCGCTCGGCGGTGCGCTGCGCGGGATGTTCGCCAAGCGGACGATCGACGAGGAGACCTGGGACGACCTCGAGACCGCGCTGCTCGCCGCCGACTTCGGACCCGACCTCGCCGACGCCGTCGTCGAGCAGCTGCGCGCCGACGTCGCGAAGTACCGAACGACCGACCCGGACGATCTGCGCCGGATGCTCCGCGAGCGGCTCGAGGAGCGCCTCGCCCGGCTCGACCCGACGCTGCGGCTCACCGCGCGGCCGGCGGTCGTGCTCGTCGTCGGCGTCAACGGCGTCGGCAAGACGACGACGATCGGCAAGTTCGCGAGATTCCTCGTCACGCACGGCCGCACCGTCGTCGTCGGCGCCGCCGACACGTTCCGCGCCGCCGCCGTCGAGCAGCTCGCGACCTGGGCCGAGCGCGCCGGGGTCGCGATCGTGCGACCCCAGCACGAGGGCCAGGACCCCGCGTCGGTCGCCTTCCAGACCGTCGAGCGCGCCATCGCCGACGGCGTCGAGATCGCCGTCGTCGACACGGCCGGTCGGCTCCAGACGAAGTCGGGGCTCATGGACGAGCTCGCGAAGATCCGCCGCGTCATCGAGAAGCAGACCGAGATCGCCGAGGTGCTCCTCGTGCTCGACGCGACGACCGGCCAGAACGGCCTCGCCCAGGCCGAGGCCTTCATCGAGTCAGCGGGGGTCACCGGCCTCGTGCTCACGAAGCTCGACGGCTCGGCGAAGGCGGGGTTCGTCTTCGCGGTGCAGGAGCGCACCGGGATTCCCGTGAAGCTCGTCGGCACGGGCGAGGGGATCGGCGACCTCACGGGCTTCACGCCGCACGCGTTCGTGCAGCAGCTGCTCGCCTGAGGCGCGGGGCTCCCCGCGGCCGGGTCAGGCCCCGGCGAGCCGGTAGCGCTCGGAGAGCGCCTGGTAGCCGTACGCGTTGTGGCGCACGCGCTCGGCCATCGCGTCGTCCATCGCGCCACGGTCCTTCGCCGGGACGCCGGCCACGAGATGGCCAGGCGCCACCTCCTGGCCCTCGAGGACGAGCCCGCCGGCCGCGACGAAGGCGCCGGCGCCGATCACGGAGCGGTTCAGCAGCGTCGCGCCCATGCCGATGAGGCATCCGTCGCCGACGGTCGCGCCGTGGACGAGCGCGAGGTGGCCGACGCCGACGTTCTCGCCGATGATCGCGGGGACGCCCTCGTCGGTGTGCACGACGACGTTGTCCTGGAGGTTGCTGCCGGCGCCGAGGACGATGCGGTCCATGTCGCCGCGGAGCACCGCGCCGAACCACACGCTCGCCCCGGGGCCGATCGTGACGTCGCCGATGATCGTCGCGGTCGGCGCGATCCACGCCGTCTCGTCGATGACGGGCAGCTTCCCGTCGAAGGGGATGATGTGCGCCATGCCGCCATCGTGGCACACCTCGGGATGACTGGGCGCGGCCGGCCATCGGGTGCCAGACTGGGGCGGTGACGACGACGCACTCCGCCGCTCCCTTCCTCATCGACGCCGGCGGCGACACGAGCATCGCCCTGACCGGGATCGCCCCGTCGGTCGCCAGGGCGGAGGCCGACGGCGCCGACGGCGTCGTCGTGAGCGAGACGAAGCACGACCCGTTCGTCGCCCTCACCCTCGCCGCGCAGGCGACCGAGCGGGTGCAGCTCTTCAGCGGCATCGCGGTCGCCTTCGCCCGCAACCCGATGTCGCTCGCGATGCAGGCCAACGACATCCACGAGCTCTCGAAGGGCCGCCTCGTGCTCGGCCTCGGCTCGCAGGTGCAGCAGCACATCGAGCGCCGGTTCTCCATGCCCTGGTCGCGGCCGGCCGCGCGGATGCGCGACTTCGTGCTCGCCACGCGCGCGATCTGGCGGGCGTGGGAGACCGGCGGCCGGCTCAACCACCGCGGCGAGTTCTACCAGCACACCCTCATGAGCCCGTTCTTCGACCCGGGCCCCAACCCCTACGGCACCCCGGCGGTGTGGGTCGCCGCGGTCGGCGAGCGGATGACCGAGACGGCCGGGGAGGTCGCCGACGGCGTGGTCGCCCACACGTTCACGACGCGGCGCTACCTCGACGAGGTGACGCTGCCGGCGCTGCGCCGCGGCGCGGCCGCCGCCGGTCGCGCTGACCAGCCCGGGCTCTCGATCCCCGCCTTCGTCGCGATGGGCAGGGACGGGGCCGAGATCATGGCCGCCGCGATCGCCGTCGGCAAGCAGATCGCCTTCTACGGCTCGACGCCCGCATACCTCCCGGTGCTCGACCTGCACGGATGGGCCGGCGTGCACGAGGAGCTCAACGCGGCGTCGCGTCGCGGCGAGTGGGAGGCGATGGCCTCGATCGTCACGGAGGAGATCGTCCGCGAGTTCGCGGTCGTCGGCACGCCGGAGCAGGTCGCCGCGCAGCTGCGCGCCCGCTTCGGCGGCGTCGCGACGCGGCTCTCGTTCAGCACGCCATACGAGGTCGCGCCGGAGCTCTGGCCGCGGCTCTACGCCGCGCTGCGGGCGTAGCGCCGGGGGAGCGCGGGCGATCCCCGCCGGCTCCTGCCGATTACACTGGTGCGACCATGGCCATGTTCGGATCCCTGACCGACCGCCTCACCGACACCTTCCGGAACCTCCGGTCCAAGGGCAAGCTGTCGCCGGCGGACGTCGACGCGACGGTGCGCGAGATCCGCCGCGCCCTGCTCGACGCCGACGTCGCGCTCGAGGTCGTCAAGCAGTTCACCGCGACGGTGCGCGAGCGCGCCCTCTCCGACGAGGTCAACCGCGCCCTCAACCCGGCCCAGCAGGTCGTGCAGATCGTCAACGAAGAGCTCGTCGGCATCCTCGGCGGCCAGCAGCGACGACTCGAGTTCGCGAAGAAGCCGCCGACGATCATCATGCTCGCCGGCCTCCAGGGCGCCGGCAAGACGACGCTCGCCGGCAAGCTGGCGAAGTGGCTCGTCGGCCAGGGCCACACGCCGCTGCTCGTCGCCGCCGACCTGCAGCGCCCGAACGCCGTCACCCAGCTCGAGGTCGTCGGCGGCCAGGCCGGCGTGCCCGTCTTCGCGCCGGAGCGCGGCAACGGCGTCGGGGATCCGGTCAAGGTCGCGAAGGCGGGCGTCGCCGAGGCGCAGCGCAAGCTCCACGACGTCGTCATCGTCGACACCGCCGGTCGGCTCGGCATCGACGCCGAGCTGATGAAGCAGGCGGGCAGCATCCGCAGGGCGATCGACCCAGACGAGGTGCTCTTCGTCATCGACGCGATGATCGGCCAGGACGCGGTCACGACCGCGAAGGCCTTCCAGGACGGCGTCGACTTCACGGGCGTCGTGCTCACGAAGCTCGACGGCGACGCGCGAGGCGGCGCCGCGCTCTCGGTGGCGAGCGTCACCGGCCGGCCGATCATGTTCGCCTCAACGGGCGAGCGGCTCGACGACTTCGAGCCGTTCCACCCGGACAGGATGGCGAGCCGCATCCTCGACCTCGGCGACATCCTCACCCTCATCGAGCAGGCGCAGAAGGCCTTCGACGAGGATGAGGCGCGCCAGGTCGCCGAGAAGCTCGCGACCGAGTCGTTCACCCTCGAGGACTTCCTCGCCCAGCTCCAGCAGGTCAAGCAGATGGGCTCGCTGAAGTCGATGCTCGGGATGCTCCCCGGGGCGAAGGGCATGCGCGAGCAGCTCGACAACTTCGACGAGTCGGAGCTCACGCGCACCGAGGCGATCATCCGCTCGATGACCCCGCAGGAGCGCCGGCAGCCGAAGGTGCTCAACGGGTCGCGCCGGCTCAGGATCGCGAAGGGCTCCGGCACGACCGTCACCGAGGTGAACTCGCTCGTGAACCGCTTCGAGCAGGCCGCGAAGATGATGAAGACGGTCGCGCGCGGCGGCGTCCCCCAGGTGCCGGGCATGGGCCCCATCCCCGGGATGCGGCCGGGTGGCGCGAAGCCGGCCCAGGTCAAGGCGAAGAAGGGCTCGCGCTCCGGCAACCCCGCCAAGCGCGCCGCGGAGAACGCCGCGCTCGCCGCCGGCGTGAAGCCGGGCGCCGCGACCGGCTCGGGCTTCGGGCTCGGCGGCGCGGCGGCGAGCGCGAAGACGGGCCCGAGCGACGAGGAGCTCGCCGCGCTGCAGAAGTTCCTCGGGCGGTGACGCCCGCCGCGGACGCGGTGGGTCGGATCGACGACCGCTTCCGCGGCCCCGGCCTCGACGAGCGCCGGTGGATCCCCGCCTACCTGCCGCACTGGACCGACCCGGCCGCCGCCGCGGCCCGCTGGGACCTCGTTCCCGACGGGCTGCGCCTGCGCATCGACGCCGACCAGCCGGCGTGGATGCCCGAGGACATGCCGATGCGGGTCTCCGCGATCCAGACCGGGTCCGTCGCCGGGCCTGTCGGCACCCGACTCGGCCAGGATCCGCATCGTCCAGGGCTCACGGTCCGCACGGCGGTCCCGGTCCAGCGGCACTGGACGCCGTCCGCCGGCCGGATCGAGGTCGTCGCCGCCGCGAGCGCCGATCCGACCTGCATGCTCGGCATCTGGACCCTCGGCGCGCTCGACGGCGGCCAGGAGGAGGCCGGCGAGCTCTGCATCGCGGAGCTCTTCGGCCGCGACGCCGGTCGGGCCAGCTCGATCGTGCGATTCGGGATCAAGCCGCACGAGGATCCGCGCCTCGTCGAGGATGTCCGCGATGCGGTGCTGCCGATCGACACGACGCGACCGCACGCCTACGCGGTCGAGTGGGGCGGTGGGCGCGCGAGGATGCTCGTCGACGGCCGGGTGATCGGCGAGTTCGATCAGGCGCCGGAGTACCCGCAGCAGCTCGTCATCGCGCTCTTCGAGTTCCCCGAGTCCGTGCGCAGGCCGCCATCGGCGTATCCGAAGTCCGCGGTCGTGCACTCGGTCACGGGGCGGGCCATCGCGCCGGGCGCCGATGGCGTCGGCCGAGCCTAGGCTGGATCCATGAGCCCCGCGACCGTCCGCCCCATCCGCATCGGCGTCCAGGTGCAGCCCCAGCACGCGCCGTACTCGGCGATCAGGGACACGGTGCGCGCCCTCGAGGACCTCGGCGTCGACGTCGTCTTCAACTGGGACCACTTCTTCCCGCTCACCGGCGAGCCGGACGGCCTGCACTTCGAGTCGTGGACGATGCTCGCGGCGATCGCCGAGCAGACGAGCCGCGTCGAGTTCGGCGCGCTCGTGAACTGCAACTCGTATCGCAACCCCGACCTCCAGGCCGACATGGCGAGGACGATCGACCACATCTCGGCGCACGCGACCGGCACGGGCCGCTTCATCTTCGGCACCGGGTCCGGGTGGTTCGAGCGCGACTACGACGAGTACGGCTACGAGTTCGGCACGGTCGGCTCGCGCCTCGACGACCTCGCCGAGGCGCTCCCGCGGATCGAGGCGCGCTGGGCGGTGCTCAACCCCGCGCCGACCCGCGACATCCCCGTGCTCATCGGCGGCGGCGGCGAGAAGAAGACGCTCCGGCTCGTCGCCAGGCACGCCGACATCTGGCACTCCTTCGCGAGCCCTGAGGTGCTCGAGCGCAAGCTCGGCATCCTCGCCGAGCACTGCGCGGCCGAGGGGCGCGACCTCGCCGAGATCGAGGTCTCGGTCGAGCACCGCAGCGGCGACCCCGCCGGGGCCGACACCCTGCTCGCGCTCGGCGCGACGCTCTTCACGGTCGGCATCGGCGGGCCGGACTACCCGCTCGACGGCGTGCGCCGCATGCTCGCGTGGCGCGACGGCCTCACGGGGTGAGCGCGGCGGCGCGGCCGATCCGGGTCGGGGTCCAGATCGCGCCGCAGCACGCGCCCTACGGCGTGCTGCGCGACGCGGTCGCCAGGATGGAGGATCTCGGCGTCGACCTCGTCATGGGCTGGGATCACTTCTTCCCGCTCACCGGCGATCCCGACGGCGCGCACCTCGAGGCGTTCACGATGCTCGCGGCGATCGCGGAGCAGACGAGCCGGGTCGAGTTCGGGCCGCTCGTCGCGGCGACCCCGTTCCGCAACCCCGACCTCCTCGCCGACATGGCGAGGACGATCGACCACATCTCGGCCCGCGACGGCGGCGCCGGGCGGTTCATCCTCGGACTCGGTGCCGGGTGGTTCGAGCGCGACTTCACCGAGTACGGCGTCGAGTTCGGCACGGTCGGCTCGCGGCTCGGCGAGTTCGAGGCCGCGGTGCCGCGCATCCGGGCCCGGCTCTCGGCGCTCCAGCCGCCGCCGACGCGCCACATCCCGATCCTCATCGGCGGCGGGGGCGAGCGCCGCACGCTCCGCGTCGTCGCCGAGCACGCCGACCTCTGGCACGCGTTCGGCGACGAGGCGACGCTCGTGCGCAAGTCCGCGATCCTCGACGAGCACTGCCGCGCGGTCGGTCGCGACCCGGCGACGATCGAGCGCTCGACCGGCACGAGCGTCCGGGGGCTCGGGGTCGGCGACCCGGTCGCGGCGGAGCGCTTCGTGGAGCTCGGCTTCTCGACCTTCATCCTCGCGGTCTCGCCGCCGGAGCTCGACGATCGAGCGCTGCGCGAGCTCCTCGCCTGGCGTGACGCGCGCCGCTGAGCCGCCGAGCCGAGCCGCGCCACCCCGGGACCGGCTCAGGCGAGCGGGCGCCCCTCGTCGAACTCGCGGATGAGGTGCTCGGCCACGGCGCGGAGGTCGCCGTCGGCGGCCGTCGCGACCGCGAGCTGGCGCTCCGATCCCGCCCCGAGTCGCAGGATCGCCCCGACATCGGCGAGCTCGGCCGCGCACCCGAGGTCCGCGGCGATCGGCGCGAGCTCCTCGACGAGCCTCGCGAGGTCGTCCCTGACCGGGATCTGCGTCCCGTCGGCGTCGGCGATGACGACCGCGTCGAGGCCGTATCGCGCGGCGCGCCACTTGTTCTCCCGCGCGAACCACGGCGGCAGGGCCGGCAGCGGCGCGCCCTCGTCGATGCGGCGCGAGGCGTCCTCGACGAGGCACTGGCCGAGCGCGCCGAGCGCCGCGAGCTCCGCGAGCGTGGAGACGCCGTCGCAGGCGCGGATCTCGACCGTGCCCCAGCGCGGCGCCGGGCGCACGTCCCACCGCACCTCGGTGGCGTCGGTCATCACGCCGGTGCGGAGCATGTCGTCGAGGTATCGCTCGAACGCCGCCCAGTCCTCGAGCTCCCACGGCAGGCCGGCGGTCGGCAGCTGCTGGAAGACGAGCGCCCGGTTGCTCGCGTACCCCGTCGCCTCGCCCGCCCAGAACGGGCTCGACGCCGCGAGCGCCTGCAGGTGCGCCAGCCGGGCGGTGACCGCGCGCACGATGGGCATGACCTTGGCGCGGTCATCGACCCCGACGTGCACGTGCACGCCCCAGATCATCATGTTGCGGCCCCACCACTGGGTGCGCTCGATGAGCCGTCGGTAGCGGGTCGAGTCGGTGACCGACTGGTCGTACCACTGCGCGAACGGATGGCTGCCTGCCGAGAGCATGGCGATCCCGCGCGGGTCCGTGGCCGAGCGCACGAGCGCCAGCCGGTCGCGCACGTCGGCGACGGCGCCGGCGATGGTCGTCCGGGGGTCGCTGATGACCTCGATCGTGTTCGTGAGCAGCTCGCCCGTGACGCCGAGGGTCGGGTCGTGGTCCGCGCCGAGGGCGGCGAGCACCTCAGGCGCCCTGGGCACGAGGTCGCCGGTCGCGCGGTCGGCGAGCATGAGCTCCCACTCGAGCCCGACCGTCGACCGGGCGGACGTGGCGAAGTCCACCACGGCGGCCTCCCTCGTTCTCGACGTGCGCCGCGATGCCGCGGACGACGGCAGTCTGCCATCGAATCGACCCAGGGCTCCGCATGTGGCAGAATGCTTCTTCGGGCCTGCGCCGTCCGACCCTCTATCCGACGCGCATCCGCTCACCCAAGTTTCGCCGCCGAGCGTGCACCCCACGTGCCCGGCGCGCGACCATCAGCAATCCACTCGTCAGGAGAATCGTGGCTGTCAAGATCCGTCTCAAGCGTCTCGGCAAGATCCGTGCGCCGTACTACCGCATCGTCGTCGCCGACTCGCGCACCAAGCGCGACGGTCGCGTCATCGAGGAGATCGGCAAGTACCACCCGACCGAGGAGCCCTCGTTCATCGAGGTCGACTCGGCGCGCGCGCAGTACTGGCTCAGCGTCGGCGCGCAGCCGACCGAGCAGGTCGCCGCGATCCTCAAGCTCACGGGCGACTGGGGCAAGTTCAAGGGCGACAAGAACGCCGTCTCGACCGTGAAGACGGCCGAGCCGAAGGCCGCGTTCTCGGTCGACGAGAAGAAGAAGCCGGTCCTCGTGCCGAAGTCGGAGAAGAAGGCGGCCCCGAAGGCCGCCGAGGCGCCCGCCGAGGAGGCCGTCGTCGAGGAGACGGTCGCCGAGGCCGCCGCGGCCGAGACCGACGAGGCCTGATCCTCCGATGCTCGCTGACGCGCTCGAGCACCTCGTCAAGGGGATCGTCGACCGACCGGACGTCGTCGTCGTGGTCGGTGGCGACTCGCCCCGCGGCGAGGTGCTCGAGGTGCGCGTGCACCCCGAAGACCTCGGTCGCGTGATCGGTCGCGGCGGCCGCACCGCGCGCGACCTGCGCACCGTGATCTCGGCGCTCGCCGATGGCCGACGCGTCCGCGTCGACATCGCCGAGACCGATCGCTGAGGTGGCGACCAAGCCGCAGCGCCCGCCGCACACGCAGCTGCGGGTCTGCCGTCTCACGAAGGCGCACGGACTCAAGGGCGGGATCCGCGTCGAGCTCTATACCGACGACCCCGCGAAGCGCTTCGTGCCAGGCGCGACCTTCGCGCTGCAGGTGCCGTCCGAGTCGCCGTGGCACGGCAAGCGCCTCGAGCTCACCGAACTGCGCTGGCTCAACGGGAACGCCGTCGCGTTCTTCGTCGGCGTCGACGACCGCACCGCCGCCGAGACGCTGCTCAAGGCCATCCTCTGGATCGACCAGGACCCGGACGAGCCCGCCGAGGACGACGCCTGGTACGACCACCAGCTCGTCGGCCTCGACGTGGTCCGCGACGGGACCGCGGTCGGCCGGCTGGCGCGGGTCGAGCACCGACCGGCGCAGGACCTCCTCGTCGTCGAGACGGATGCCGGCGAGGTGCTCGTGCCGTTCGTGAAGGCGATCGTGACCGCCGTCGACCTCGAGGCCGGCACGATCACCGTCGATCCGCCGGGCGGGCTCTTCGAGGAGCTGCCGACCACGGATCCTGACGCCGATGGTCCCGCCGCCGCCGACACCGACACCGCCGACGCCACCAACACCGACGCCGCCGCCACGGACTGACCGCGAGCCGCACGGACATCGGCATAGGCTCGATGGGTGCGCATCGACGTCGTGACGATCTTCCCCGAGTTCTTCTCGGTCCTCGACGTGTCGCTCATCGGCAAGGCGCGCAGCGCCGGCACGCTCGAGGTCACCGCCCACGACCTGCGGCAGTGGACCCACGACCGGCATCGGACCGTCGACGACACCCCGTACGGCGGCGGCGCGGGCATGGTCATGCGCCCCGAGCCGTGGGGCGAGGCGCTCGACGCCCTGCTGACCCCGGAGACCGTCGTCGTGGTCCCGAGCCCCGCCGGTCGGCCGTTCACCCAGCCGATCGCCCACGAGCTCGCGATGCGGCCCCACCTGCTCTTCGCCTGCGGGCGCTACGAGGGCATCGACCAGCGCGTGTTCGACCACGCCGCCACGCGCGCCGAGGTCCGCGAGCTGAGCCTCGGCGACTACGTGCTCAACGGCGGCGAGGTCGCGGCGATGGCGATGATTGAGGCGATCGGCCGGCTCGTGCCCGGCGTCGTCGGCAACCCGGAGTCGCTCGCCGAGGAGAGCCACGAGGAGGACGGGCTGCTCGAGTATCCGAGCTACACGAAGCCGGCGCAGTGGCGCGGGCTCGCCGTCCCCGACATCCTGCTGTCCGGACACCACGCGCGGATCGAGGCGTGGCGCCGGCAGCAGCGGATCGACCGGACGCGCCGGGTGCGACCGGAGCTGCTGCCCGCGGAGCTCACCGACGACGCCTGAGGCCGTCGCGATCCGGGCGCGACCCCGGCAGGGTCCCGTCGCGCGTGCCGAGTTCCGCCCCGGCTCAGGCCGGCAGGGGTGCGGTGAGCACGAGCGGCCCGTCCTCGGTCGCGGCGACCGTGTGCTCCACGTGCGCGGCGCGCGAGCCGTCCCGGCTGCGCAGCGTCCAGCCGTCGTCGTCGACGACGAGCCGGTCGGTGCCGAGCATGAACCACGGCTCGATCGCCATGACGAGCCCCGGCTCGATCCGCATGCCGCGGCCGGGACGCCCGGCGTTCGGCAGGTGCGGGTCGCCGTGCATCGTCCTGCCGACGCCGTGGCCGCCGAACTCGAGGTTGACCTTGAGCCGGTTGCGCTTGGCGACCTCGCCGATCGCGTTCGAGACGTCGCCGAGCCGGTTGCCGACGCGGTACTGCGCGATCGCCGCGTCGAGCGCCTCCCGCGCGACGGCGATGAGGCGCTCGTCCTGCTCGCGCGGCGTCCCGACGACGATCGAGACGGCGGCGTCGGCGACCCATCCGTCGACGCTCGCGGCGAAGTCGAGGGTGAGCAGGTCGCCGTCGCGCAGGCGGTAGTCGTGGGGGAGCCCGTGGAGCGCGGCGTCGTTGACCGACGTGCAGATGACCTTGCCGAACGGCGAGCCGCCGAACGACGGGTGGTAGTCGATGTAGCAGCTCTCGGCGCCGCGGGCGCGGATGAGGTCGTGCGCGATCGCGTCGAGCTCGAGGAGGTTCACGCCGACGTCGGCGGCGGCCGACGTGGCGGCGAGCACCTCCGCGATGAACCGGCCGGCCGGCCGCATCGCCTCGAGCTCCTCTGGGGTGCGCAGTTCGATCATGATGGGGCCTCCTGCCCTGGGGCGAACGGGGCGAGCAGGTCGGTCTCGAGCTCGATCGTCTTCGCGATGAACCGCTCCTCGCCGTTGCGGTCGTGGATGAACGCGCGGCGCGTCAGCGCGTCGGCGACCTCGATGCAGACCTCGAGCGCGAGCTCGAACTCCCGGCCGCCGCGGAATCCGAACCGGTCGACGAACATCGCACCGAACTGCCTGGCGAACTGCCCGTTCGTGTCGGACTCGAGCTCGGGGAAGCGGAAGACGATGAGGTCGCCGAACCGGATGGTGCGAAACCCCGGCTCGCTCCTGGCGAGGTCGGCGTAGGCGAGCACGGCCAGCCGGACGAGCGCCTGCCAGTCCTCCAGCCCGTCCTCGCGGATCCGCTCCTCGAGCCTGGCCTGGTAGCGGACGAGGTTGCGCCCGGCGAGGGCGAGCAGCAGGGAGTCGATGTTCGGGTAGTAGCGGTAGACCACGCCGACCGACGACCCGGACCTCGCGGCGACGTCGCTCGTGGTGAGTCCGTTGATCCCGTGCTCGTCGATGATCCCGGCGGCCGTGTCGAGCAGGAGGTCGATGCGCTCGATGCTCCGGCGTTGGACCGGCTCGGTGCGCAGATCCTGCGGGACGGCGGATTCCTCGTTGCTCATGTCTCCCGGTGCTGCCGATCTCGGTTCGCGAACTCACCCGGCTCGCACGCACTGACGATACCCTGATCACCATGTGGCTGAGGAAGGCGCTGTACTGGTGGCAGTTCGCGGCGGTCATCGTCCTGCCAACGGTGGTCCTCATCGCGCGGGGGATCCTCGGATCCTCGCTCGGCTGGGACTTCCTGCTGTACCTGATCCTCAGCCCCCTGCTCGGCGTCTTCCTCCTCGTCGTCGCCGCGCTCACCGCCCTCCGCGGCTCGGTGCGCCAGGCGAGGGCGGTCGGCTGGCTCGATGCCGGCGTCCTGCTCACCTGGCATGCGGCGATCGTCGGCTTCGCCGTCCTCGACTCCGCGCCGCTCGCGGCGATCGTGGTGATCATCGCGGTCGCGGCGTTCTGGATCGCGCTCTGGCAGCTCGTGACCGACACCGGCAGGCGGATGCGGTCGGCCGTCGACGACTTCACGACGGAGTTCGCCGGCGTCCGGCAGGAGATGCGCGACGGAGCGCCGAGCGTGCAGATCGGCGAGGTCATCGTCATCCAGCCCGCGGACGAGGACGTGCCGCCCGCGCGCTGAGCCGGGGGCCGCGCCGTCCGAGTCGCGCTTCGGCGCCGGGTGTGGCAGAATCGACGTTTGTGCCCGCGCCCGGCTCTGCCGCAGGGGACCGGATCATGCGGATGCACACGACGAGACTCCACCCCATCCGTGTCCGACCTGCGGCGGTCGCAGAGAGCGAATCATCATGCACGTCCTCGACAACATCGACGCCGCGTCGCTGAAGTCCGACATCCCCGACTTCCGCCCGGGTGACACCGTGAAGGTGCACGTCAACATCATCGAGGGCAGCCGCTCGCGAATCCAGGTCTTCCAGGGCGCCGTCATCGCGCGTTCGGGCGAGGGCGTCCGCGAGACCTTCACGGTCCGCAAGGTGAGCTTCCAGGTCGGCGTCGAGCGCACCTTCCCCGTGCACTCCCCGGTCATCGACAAGATCGAGGTCGTCACCCGCGGTGACGTGCGTCGCGCGAAGCTCTACTACCTGCGCGACCTCCGCGGCAAGAAGGCGAAGATCCGCGAGAAGCGCGACGCCTGACCCGACTCGGCGCACGGCGTGCCCGAGGGTGCGCCGGTAGACTTGCCGAGACCTTCGAGGGGTGATGGACGAGACCGCGATCGCTGCGCCGGCGCCGATGCGCCCACGCAGGCGGCGTTCGCGGATGCGCGGCGTCTGGCTGTTCGTCCGCGACCTGCTGCTCATCCTGCTCGCGGCGGTCGTCGTCTCGTTCCTCATCAAGACCTTCCTCGTCCGCTCGTTCTACATCCCCTCCTCGTCGATGGAGGAGACCCTCCACATCGACGACCGGATCATCGTGAACCAGCTCGTGCCCGAGCTCGTGCCGATCCAGTACGGCGACGTCGTCGTGTTCACGGATCCCGGCGGCTGGCTCAACGGCACCCCGCCGCGCGAGGTCGATCCGATCACGGGGGCGATCGAGTGGGTGCTCTCCTTCGTCGGGCTCGCCGCGCCGGACTCGAACGACCACCTCATCAAGCGCGTGATCGGGCTGCCGGGCGACACGGTCGCGTGCTGCACCGCGACGGGCCAGCTCACGGTGAACGGGCTGCCGCTCGACGAGCCCTACATCGTCGTCCCCGACGGCGAGGTCAACGCGACCCGCGACCAGTTCGAGGTCACCGTGCCCGATGGGCACATCTGGGTGATGGGCGACAACCGCTACAACTCCGCCGACTCGGTCTACCACTACACCCGCGGTGACGCGGGGGACGGCTTCGTGCCGCTCTCGGACGTGGTCGGCAAGGCCGAGGTGATCAGCTGGCCGATCGCGCGGTGGTCGGTGCTCGACCGCTACGAGGCGACGTTCTCGGGGGTCGAGGAGGCCAGGTCACCCGCGGATCCGGCGCCGTGACGGCGGCCCCCGACCTCCGGGTCGAGCTCGCGCTCGCGGATGCGGGCGCCGGCCTGGTCATCGGCTGCGACGAGGTGGGCAGGGGGGCGATCGCCGGCCCGGTCGCCGTCGGCGTCGTCGCGGTCGATCCTCGCGATGGCGGGATGCCGGACGGGCTTCGCGACTCGAAGCTCCTCACCGAGCGCCGCCGCGAGGCGATGGTCGACGCCGTGGCCGCGTGGGGCGTCGCCCGCGCGGTCGGGCTCGCGGACGCCGACGAGGTCGACCGGCTCGGCATCGTGGCGGCGCTCGGCCTCGCCGGCCGTCGCGCGCTCGCCGAGATCGCGCTGCTCGTCGCGGACCGGTCGCCGGTCGTCCTGCTCGACGGCGCGCACGACTGGCTCGCGCCCGCGCTGCGCGCCGATCCGCTGCCGTCGCTGCCGCGCCTCGGCGTGGCCGTGCGGGTGAAGGCCGACCGCGACTGCGCGGCCGTGGCGGCCGCGTCCGTGCTCGCGAAGGTGCACCGCGACCGGCTCATGATCGCCGCGGACGAGCGCACCCCCGGCTACGGCTGGGCCGGCAACAAGGGCTATGGCTCCGCCGGGCACTTCGAGGCGATCCGCGCCCTCGGCGCGACCGCGCAGCACCGCAGGACCTGGCTGAAGTCGGTCTCGGGCGACGTGGATCCGGCACTCGGCGTTGCCCTCTAGACTGGCCCCACCATGGACGAGGACGACTTCGAGGACTACGACCGTGAGGTCGAGCTCGCGCTGTACCGCGAGTACCGCGACGTGGTCGGGCAGTTCCGCTACGTCATCGAGACCGAGCGCCGCTTCTACCTCGCGAACGACGTCGAGCTCGTGCGCCGCGACACCGAGCACGACTTCTACTTCGAGCTCACCATGACCGACGTGTGGGTGTGGGACGTCTACCGCTCCGACCGCTTCGTGAAGTCGGTGCGGGTGCTCACGTTCAAGGACGTGAACATCGAGGAGCTCTCCGCCCGCGAGCTGGAGCTGCCGAAGGAGCTCGCGCTCGACGAGTGATCCTCGTGCTGGCGGCGGTGCGACCGTCGGCGATGTCGTCGACCTCCTGCCGTCATGGGCGCGCCCTCGGCGTCGACGCGGGCGGGCTGGTCACCCATCGGGGCTGACCACTCGTCACCATCTAGCCGATTGCGGCGCGCCTCCACCGCCGTTGATGCGTCTGGCGCCGACGGCGGCGGAGCCGGGCACGCTGGCCCGATGCCGCACGCCACCGACCTCGGGCGACGGGGCGAGGACCTCGCCGCCGCGCACCTCGCCGCCGCCGGCCATCGCATCATCGACCGCAACTGGCGCTGTCGCCTTGGCGAGCTCGACCTCGTCAGCGAGCATCGCGGTCGCGTCGTCGTCATCGAGGTGAAGACCCGGTCGTCCGAGGCGTTCGGCCACCCATTCAGCGCGATCGGCCCCGAGAAGCTCGCGCGGCTCCATCGACTCGGGCGGGCGTGGTGCGACGCGCACGACGCCCCGCATCGCGGGCTGCGCGTCGACGGCGTCGCCGTGCTCCTGCCCCGCGACGGCGCGCCGCGCATCGAGCACGTCGAGGACCTCGCGTGAGCGGCCTCGGCCGGAGCCGATCCGTCGCGCTCAGCGGGCTCACCGGCGCGATCGTCGACATCGAGGCCGACATCGGCGACGGGATCCCCGCGTTCTCGCTCATCGGCCTGCCGGACGCCTCGCTCGGCGAGTCGCGCGGCCGCGTGCGCTCCGCGGCGGCGAACTCCGGCTGCCCGATCCCGAACCGGCGGATCACCGTCAACCTCTCGCCGGCCGCACTGCCCAAGCACGGCTCGGCGTTCGACCTCGGGATCGCCCTGGCCGCGCTCGCGGCCGCCGGCGTCGTCGATGCCGCATCCGTGGCGAGGGTCGTGCACGTCGGCGAGCTCGGGCTCGACGGGGCCGTGCGCGCCGTCCCCGGCGTCCTGCCCGCGGTCCTCGCGGCCCGCGCCGCCGGCGCGCCGACGGTGATGGTGCCCTCGGCATCGATCGCCGAGGCGGAGCTCGTCGACGGCATCGAGGTCATCGGCGTCGGCAGCCTCCGCGCCGCCGCCGTGCGCCACGGCGCCGACCTGTCGCTCGAGGCGGAGCCGTTCGAGCGCACGCCGCTGGACGGCCAGACGGTCGAGGCCGAGGACGATGGCGCGTCCGCGGCCGCAGAGCTCGCCGATGTCGTCGGCAACGAGGAGGCCGTCGAGGCGCTCGTCGTCGCCGCCGCCGGCGGGCACCACCTCTTCATGGTCGGCCCGCCCGGCGCGGGCAAGACCATGCTCGCGGCGCGCCTGCCGGCTATCCTGCCCGACCTCGACGTCGAGGCCGCGCTCGAGGTCGCGTGCATCCGATCGCTCGGGGGCGCCACCGTGCGCGGGCTGCCGACCAGGCCGCCGTTCGAGGCGCCGCACCACACGGCGAGCGCCGTCTCGCTCGTCGGCGGCGGCAGCGGCGTCATCCGGCCGGGGGCGATCTCGCGCGCGGCGCACGGGGTGCTGTTCCTCGACGAGGCGCCCGAACTCTCCCGAGTCGCCCTCGACGCACTGCGGCAGCCGCTCGAGTCCGGGCAGATCACGGTGCACCGCGCCGGCGCGGTCGCGACCTTCCCGGCCAACGCGCAGCTCGTGCTCGCCGCGAACCCGTGCCCCTGCGGTCGCCAGGACGACGACCAGGGCTCGTGCACGTGCTCCCCGATCGTCCGTCGCCGCTATCTCGCCCGCCTGTCCGGGCCGCTGCTCGATCGCGTCGACCTCCAGATCCGTGTGCGGCGGATCACCGCCGCCGCGATGCGCGCGGCGGATGGGCGCGGTCGCCTCGACTCCGCGCGGGCGGCAGCGAGCGTGTCCGCCGCGCGGGCCGCGGCGCGGGAGCGACTCGCCCTCACACCGTGGCGGCGCAACGCCGAGGTGTCCGGCCGATGGCTCCGCGGCGGCGACGGCGGTGTCCGGCTTCCGGCGTCGGTGACCTCGACGCTCGATCGCGCGCTCGAGCGGGGCGCGATCACCATGCGCGGCTACGACCGGGTGCTCCGCGTCGCGTGGACGGCGGCCGACCTCGCCGGTGCGACGACGCCGGCCGCCGAGCACGTCGGGTTCGCCCTCGGCCTGCGATCGGCGGTGGCGGCGTGACCGGCGCCGGATTCGGGCTCGGCTCCGACGAGGTGCGCGGCCTCGTCGATCTCGTCCACCCCGGCGGCGACGAGGACTCCTGGGCCGATCGCTTCGCGAGGATCGCGTGGTCGACGCTCGCCGAGCCCGGCGATGTGGCGGCGGGCGCGCTCATCGCCGAGCTCGGTGCGGCCGGCGCGCTCGAGCTGCTCCTTGCCCGCGCCGGGAGCCTCGACGCGGGCGTGCCGGCGCCAGCGCCGACGGCCTCGGGGAAGGCGGCGCCGTCGGTGCCGCCGGGGCGTGCGCCAGGCGACGCATCCGACGCCGCTGGTGCCGCCATCGCCCTCGGTGGCCTCGAGGCCTCGGTGCTCCTGGCCGGGATCGCCCGGTGGAGCCCCCGCCTGTCCGCGCGGGCGGTGGTGCGCTCGATCGAGCAGGCCGCCCGATTCGGCATCCGCTGCGTGGTGCCCGGGGATCCCTGGTGGCCGCCTGCGCTGGCCGATCTCGGCCCGAGTGCGCCGTCGGTGCTGTGGGTCCGTGGCGATCCGGGCGCGCTCGTCGCCGCCAGGCGGCGCGTCGCGCTCGTCGGCGCGCGGGCCGCCACCGGGTACGGCGAGCACGTCGCCGTCGAGCTCGCGGCCGGGCTGGCCGAGCGGGGCGTTCTCGTCGTCTCCGGCGGAGCGTACGGCATCGACGGCGCCGTGCACCGCGCCGCACTCGGCGTCGGGGCACCGACGGTCGCGGCGCTCGCCGGCGGACTCGACCGCTGCTACCCGGCGGGGCACGAAGACCTCTTCACCCGGATCATGGGCGCGGGCGCGCTCGTCGCCGAGGTCCCGTGCGGGGTCCCGCCGACGCGCTGGCGCTTCCTCCAGCGCAACCGCGTCATCGCCGCCGTGGCGGACGCCACCGTCGTCGTCGAGGCGGGCCATCGATCCGGGTCGCTGAACACCGCCGGGCACGCCGCGGCGATCGGCCGTCCGCTCGGCGCCGTGCCCGGCCCGGTGACGAGCGCTGCCTCGGCGGGCTGTCACCGGCTGCTGCGCGAGTATGCCGCCACGTGCGTCACCTCGGTCGACGAGGTGCTCGAGTTGCTCGGCGCGCACGACGACGCGGTGTCCGACGGCGGCACCAGGGACGTCGCCTCGGCCATCGCCCCGGCCGCTGCCTCCGTCGCCGCCGAGCCCGATCCTCCGGGGACGGGGTCGGCCGTCCGCGTGCTCGACGCGCTGAGCCCCCGCGTCCCGAGGGATGCGGCCGCCATCGCCGCGCTCGCGGGCATGTCGGTCGCCGAGGCGCTCGCGGTGCTCGGTGCGCTCGAGGCCTCGGCGCGTGTCCGCAGGACCGAGGACGGACGCTGGATCCGCCCGTCGGATGCGCGTCGCCGGTGACCGCGTCGCCCATGACCGCGTCGACCATGACGGTATCGCCCATGACCGCGTCGGCCACGACCGCGTCACCAACGATCGCGTCACCAACGACGCGCGACGGTCGGCGCCCGGCTCGCCCGCCGGTCGGGGCGGTAGCCTGGGCGCGTGATCCGCCTCGGTCAGCATCCGGCCCCGACCCACGTCATCGCCCACTTCTCCGACCCGCATTTGCTCGCCGGCGGGCGTCGCCTCTACGGCGCCGTGGACACCGTCGAGCACCTCGAGGCGGCGCTCACCCAGCTCGAGCGCTCGGGCCTCGCCATCGACGCGATCGTCTTCACCGGCGACCTCGCCGATCTCGGTGAGCCCGACGCGTATCGCCGGCTGCGTGCGATGGTCGAGCCGGTCGCCGAGCGCATCGGCGCCAGGCTCGTCTGGGTGATGGGCAACCACGACGAGCGCGAGCCCTATGCGCGGCATCTCTTCGACGAGGAGTCCACGGACGCGGCGGGCGTCGGGCCGCAGGACCGGGTCTACGACATCCGCGGGCTGCGCATCGTGTCGCTCGACACGAGCGTGCCCGGCTATCACCACGGGGAGCTCGAGCCGGCCCAGCTCGACTGGCTGCGCGAGGTCCTCGCGACGCCGGCCGAGCACGGCACCGTCATCGCCGTCCACCACCCGCCCATGCCCTCGCCCCTGAACGAGCCCATGGCGATCCTCGAACTCGACGACCAGCCGGCCCTCGCCGCGGTCATCGAGGGCACGGACGTGCGCGGGATCCTCGCCGGCCACCTGCACTTCTCGAGCCACTCGACCTTCGCCGGCGTGCCCGTGAGCGTCGCGTCGGCGACCTGCTACGTCATGGACCTCACCGATCCTGAGGTGGTGCTCGCGGGCGTCGACGCCAATCAGTCCGTCGACATCGTGCACGCCTACGCCGACCGGCTCGTCCACACGACGGTCCCGATCGGTGCCTGGCCGCAGGTCTCCGGCCGGCCGGCCGCCGACCTCGAGCGGCTCGCCGGGATCCCCGCTGAGCTGCGACGCGAGCTCTTCTCGCGGAAGACCTCCGAGTTCAACGAGGACGAGGTCGCCTCCTCCGGCGTCGCCGACGCCGACTGAGCGCCGGCGAGCCGCGGCGGGTCGCTCGCGTCGCGCGTCATCGGCGCGCGACGATGGAGCGGTGGAGCTCACCGAGGCGATCGACGCGTTCACGCGTCGCGCGGCCGGTGCGCGCGGGCTCGCGCCGACGACGGTGCGCGCATACCGGGGCGATCTCGACCGCCTCGCCGCGTTCTGTCGCGAGCGCGGGGCCGAGCGCATCGAGGAGGTCGACCTCGAGCTCCTGCGCGAGTGGCTGTGGGTGCAGACCCGCGAGGGCGCGGCGCCGGCGTCGATCGCGCGTCGCACGGCGGCGGTCCGGGAGTTCTTCGCCGAGTCGCGGCGCACCGGCGTCATCGCGGTCGATCCCGCGGCACGGCTGCGCTCGCCGCGCCCGGCGAACCGGCTCCCTCGGACGCCGACCCGGCAGCAGGTCGCGTCGATGCTCGACGCGCTCGCGGTGCGCGCGGAGGGCGGCGATGCCGTGCCGGTCCGGGATCTCGCGATCATGGAACTGCTCTACGCCTCCGGGGTGCGCGTCGGCGAGCTCATCGGACTCGACCTCGGCGACGTCGATCGCGGCCGGCGCACGTTGCGCGTGCTCGGCAAGGGGTCGAAGGAGCGCGTGGTGCCGTATGGGGCGCCGGCGGCCGCGGCGCTCGACCGCTACCTCGCGCTCGCCCGCCCGGTGCTCGAGGCCCGCGCGGCGTCGCCGTCGCCGGCGCTGCTGCTCGGCGCCCGCGGGGCGAGGATCGGCGCCCGCGCGGTCCACACGATGGTCGCCGAGCGGCTCGCCGCGTTCCCGGCGGAGGGCCCGGCCGGCCCGCACGTGCTGCGGCACGCGGCGGCGACCCACCTGCTCGACGGCGGCGCCGACCTGCGCACCGTGCAGGAGCTCCTCGGGCACGCGAGCATGGCGACCACGCAGCGCTACACGCACGTCTCGATCGAGCGGCTCAAGGAGGGCTATCGCGTCGCGCACCCGCGGGCGTGATCGGCGTCGCGCGTCCGTGCGCGAGGTCGGGTCAGTCGATCGTGTCCGCCGCCCACGGGCCGTCGCCGCTCGGCCGATCCGTGGCCCCGGCGCTCGCGTCGAGGTGGGCGCGGTACGCGGCGATGACGGCCTCGAGGTAGCGGGAGATCGCTGTCTGCTCGGCATCCGAGAAGTCGTCGAGGACCGAGTCGATGCTCGCGGCCATCGGGAGGACCTCGCCGAGCGCCCGGCCGACGGATGCCTGGCTCGGCACGACGAGGAGCGCGCGTCGGTCGGTGGGGTGCGGTCGACGCTCGGCGTGGCCCGCCTGCTCGAGCCGGTCGACGACCGTCGTGATCGCCGCGCTCGACAGGCCGAGCCGCTTGGCGAGCTCGCCGGGGGAGAGGGCGCCAGAGACGATGAGGTGCTGCATCGCGTCGAGATCGGTCGCGTTGACCGTGAGGTGCGATCGCAGGTGCCGCGAGAACTCGTCGTTGAGCTGCTGGATCGTGCGCAGGTGCACGGTGGGCATCCGAGCGCGAGCACCAGCGGGCGGTCGTGCCGCCTGCTGCTGCTCGTGTTGCATGCCACGCATTCTACCGATATCGTTCGATCGGTCGAGTAGTTCGATGATCGAGATATCAGAGGGAGAAGCCGTGCGCCGCATCGCTGACGCCATCACCGGGCGCGTGAGCGCCTGGATCGTCCTGGCCGTCACCGTCGTCGCCGCCGCCGCGGTCCTCGCGGTCGGCTCGGGCAGCAGCGGGGACACCATCCCCGGCGTCGGCCTGCCCGACTCCGCGGAGTCGGTGCGCGCGGCGACGATCGCCGGGGAGCTCCCGGGTGCCGAGGGCACCGCGGCGATCTTCGTCTACTCGCGCGAGGGCGCCGACGGCGCGCTCGAGACGCTCGACGACGCCGATCTCGCCGCCGTCGCCGACTCGGCCGCCCGGCTCGCCGAGCGCTCCTCCGGCGGATTCGTGCCGCCGCCGACGGTCGCCGACGACGGCACCGTCGCGCTCGTGGTCGTCCCGCTCGACGAGATCACGGATGCGGATGCCCAGGCGGAGCGCGCCGTCGAGCTGCGCGACACCGCGCGCGAGGGGCTGCCTGACGGCCTCACCGCGCTCCTCACCGGCCCAGAGGGCTTCGCCGTCGACATCGCCGGCGTCTTCGCCGGGGCGGACATCACCCTCCTCATCGTGACGGTGATCGTCGTCGCGGTGCTCCTGCTCATCACCTACCGCAGCCCGGTGCTCTGGCTCATCCCGCTCGCGGTCGTCGGCCTCGCCGACGGGGTGGCCGGCGTGGCGGCGACCCGCGTGGCGGCGATGGCCGGGCTCGAACTCGACGCCTCGGTCAAGGGCATTCTCTCGGTCCTCGTCTTCGGCGCCGGGACGAACTACGCGCTGCTGCTCATCGCCCGCTACCGCGACGAGCTGCGCAGCACGCCGGACCGTCGAGCGGCGATGTCGATCGCCCTGCGCTCGGCGGCCCCCGCGATCATCGCGAGCGGCGGCACGGTGACGCTGAGCCTGCTCACGCTGCTCACGGCGGAGCTCGAGGGCAACCGCGCGCTCGGACTCGCCTGCGCCGTCGGCGTCGTCGTCGCGATGCTCTTCGCGCTCACCGCGCTGCCAGCACTGCTCGTCGGCTTCGGGCGCTGGCTCTTCTGGCCGGCGATCCCGCGGGTCGGCGACGTCCCGGCGAGCGAGCGCGGCGTGTGGCGCGCCCTCGGCGACCGGGTTGCTCGCCGCCCGGCGGTCGTGGCCTCGGTCGGCGCGGTCGTGCTCCTCGGGCTCGCGCTCGGCGGCCTCGGCATCCAGGTGGGGCTCACCCAGACCGAGCGCTTCACCGCCGTGCCCGAGGCCGTCCTCGGCCAGCGGGTCATCACGGACGCCTTCCCCGGTGGCACCGCGACGCCCGCCTTCGTGGTCGCCGAGGAGGCCGCCGCGGACGAGGTCCTCGCCGCCGCCGAGGCGGTGGACGGCGTCGCGAGCGCGAGGATCGCCGAGGCCGACGGCGGGATCGTCAAGATCGAGGTCGTCCTCGATGCCGAGGCCGAGTCGGAGGCGGCGTTCGCGACGATCCGTGCGCTGCGCGAGGCGGTCCACGCCGTCGACGGGGCGGACGCCGCCGTCGGCGGGATCGACGCCCAGGCGCTCGACGTCGCCGTCGCCCAGCAGGGCGATCAGGACCGGGCGATCCCGCTCATCCTCGCCGTCGTCTTCCTCGTGCTCGTCCTGCTGCTGCGCGCGCTCGTGGCGCCGGTGATCCTGCTGCTCACCGTCGTCGCCTCGTTCTTCGCGAGCCTCGGCGCCGGTTGGCTGCTCTTCTCCGGCGCGCTCGGGTTCCCGGCGATCGACACCTCGGTGGTGCTCTTCAGCTTCCTGTTCCTCGTCGCCCTCGGCGTCGACTACAACATCTTCCTCGTCACGAGGGCGCGCGAGGAGGCCAGGGACCACGGCACGAAGGAGGGCATGATTCGCGCGCTCGCCTCCACCGGCGGGGTGATCACGAGCGCGGGCATCCTCCTCGCTGCCGTGTTCGCGGTGCTCGGCGTCCTGCCGCTCATCACGCTGACGCAGATCGGGATCATCGTCTGCATCGGCGTGCTCATCGACACGCTCCTGGTCCGCACCCTCATCGTGCCGTCGCTGGCGGTGCTCGCTGGGGAGCGCTTCTGGTGGCCGGGGCGCGCCATCTCCGTGCAGACCGAGGTGCGCCTCGGCCGCTGACCCGCGCGCCGTGACCCGGTCGTGACGACCGGGTCACGGCAGCCGGGTCGGCGGGCCGGGTCACGGCTGCCGCGTCGGCAGCAGCACGGGCCACACCGCGCCGCCGAGCCACCGGAGCGGGTTCGCATACGCGCCGTCGAGGCGCACGCCGAGGTGCACGCAGCGGCGCACGCAGTGGCCGTCGCGGATGACGCCGACGGGCTGGCCGACCGCGACGGGCTCGCCGGCGGCAAGCGGCGAGTCGACCGGCTCCCAGCTCGAGACGACCCCGCCGCCGTGGTCGATCGTGAGCACCGGCCTGCCGGCGACCGTGCCGGCGAAGCGGATGCTGCCGGCCGCGGGCGCGAGCACCTCGGCGGCATCCGCCGCGAGGTCGACGCCGCGGTGGCCTGGGCCGTATGGCGTCGCGGGCGCGACGAACGGCCGGAGCACGATCCGCGCGCCGTCGACGGGCCATGCCCACACCGCCGCGCGCTCGGCGGCCTCCGCGCGGTCGGTCCGCCCGCCGGGGATGCCGATCCCGGTCCCGACGACGGCGACGGCGACGAGCTCGACGGCGACGAGCGCGGCGGCGACGAGCGCGCGCCCGCGACGACGCGCCAGCGGCCCGCCGTGCGTGCTGCCTCGGATTCCCATGCCCAGAGCGTGCTCGGATCGGCGGCCCGCCGGCGCGGGCCCCGTCGGGTCGGCGCACTCCGGCGGCCAGGCGCAGCCTGGGGACGACCCCTCGTCCCGCCCGGTGGCCGGTGCTATCATCGGAACCGCACCTCGCTCGCGGGGTGACTTCGCGTGCCCTCGCGACGGCCGATCACGGTGCCGCCGCGGCGACGATCCCCACGGTCCCTCTGCGGAGGGCGGGATCCGGTCAGGCACCAGGGCGAGGGCCGCCGGCCCGAGCGACAACCGCAACAGGCGCATGCGCGCCGGAAACGAGGATCGGCCATGGCCGTCGTCACCATTCGCCAGCTGCTCGACAGCGGCGTCCACTTCGGACACCAGACCCGTCGCTGGAACCCGAAGATGAAGCGCTTCATCTTCACCGAGCGCTCGGGCATCTACATCATCGACCTGCAGCAGTCGCTCGCCTACATCGACAAGGCGTACGACTTCGTCAAGGAGACGGTCGCCCACGGCGGCACCATCCTCTTCGTCGGCACGAAGAAGCAGGCCCAGGAGGTCATCGCCGAGCAGGCGCAGCGCGTCGGCCAGCCGTTCGTCAACGAGCGCTGGCTTGGCGGCCTCCTCACGAACTTCGCCACGGTCTCCAAGCGCCTCGCGCGCATGAAGGAGCTCGAGGAGATCGACTTCGACGACACCACGAAGGGCTTCACGAAGAAGGAGCTCCTCATCAAGAAGCGCGAGCTCGACAAGCTGCACAAGACGCTCGGCGGCGTCCGCAACCTGTCGCGCGTCCCGAGCGCGATCTGGGTGGTCGACACGAAGAAGGAGCACCTCGCGATCGACGAGGCGAAGAAGCTCGGCATCCCCGTCATCGGCATCCTCGACACGAACTGCGACCCCGACGAGGTCCAGTACCCGATCCCGGGCAACGACGACGCGATCCGCTCCGTCGCGCTGCTGACGCGCATCGTCGCCGACGCCGCCGCCGAGGGCCTCATCGTCCGCCACCAGGCGCCGGTCGAGGCGGGCAACGTCTCCGCCGTCGAGCCGCTCGCCGAGTGGGAGCGCGAGCTCCTCGAGGCGTCGACGACCCCCGCGACGACCGCCGAGCGCATCGAGGCCGTCGACGGCCTCGTCGAGGGCGCGGTGGACGCGGCCGCGGTCGCCGAGGTCGTCGCCGCCGAGACGCCCGTCGAGGAGAACGACGCTGACGCGCTCGTCGCCGAGCACGAGGCCGCCGCCGACCCGACCATCGTGCCCGAGCACCACGTCGAGTCCGACGCGGAGACCGAGGCCCGCATCGAGGCCGAGGGCGACGCGAAGTAGTCGCCCCGGCGCCGCGGCGCCGCAGGTCACCGCGCGGATGCCCGCGCGACATCTCCACGTCATCAGCACGAGTTAGGACAGTCCCATGGCAGACATCAGCCTCGCCGACATCAAGGCGCTCCGCGAGCGTCTCGGCACCGGCATGGTCGACACGAAGAACGCGCTCGTCGAGGCCGGCGGCGACATCGAGAAGGCCGTCGAGATCCTGCGACTCAAGGGCGCGAAGGGCAACGCGAAGCGTGCCGACCGCTCCACGAGCGAGGGTCTCATCGCGGTCGTCGAGTCGGCGACCGCGGCGACGCTCATCGAGCTCGCCTGCGAGACCGACTTCGTGGCGAAGAACGAGAAGTTCATCGCCCTCGCCGACACGGTCCTCCAGGCCCTCGCCGACTCGGGCGCCGAGACGGTGGACGCGGCGCTCGCCGCGCCGGCCGCCGGCGGCACCGTGCAGTCGCTCATCGAGGACGAGGCCGCGATCATCGGCGAGAAGATCGAGCTGCGCCGGATCGCCCGCATCCCCGGCGAGCAGTTCGCGATCTACCTGCACCAGACCTCGAAGGACCTGCCGCCGCAGATCGGCGTCGTCGTCGCCTACACCGGCGAGGACCCCGACACCGCGCGGTCGATCGCGCAGCACATCTCGTTCGCCGACCCGCAGTACCTGGCGAAGGACGACGTGCCGCCGGCCGAGGTCGAGAACGAGCGTCGCATCGTCGAGGAGATCAGCCGCGGCGAGGGCAAGCCCGAGGCCGCGCTCCCGAAGATCGTCGAGGGTCGTCTCGGGGCCTACTTCAAGCAGGTCGCCCTGCTCGAGCAGGAGTACGCCCGCGACAACAAGCTCCAGGTCGGCAAGGTGCTCGCGGACGCCGGGCTCACCGTCACCGGCTTCGCTCGATTCAAGGTCGGCGCCTGACCTTCGAGGAGCTCACGCGTCGGAGGACGCCGTGGGCGGTCGCGGTTGCGATCGCCTGCGGCGTCCTCGTGCTTTCCGGGGTGGTCGTCGCGGTCGTCGTCCTGCTCGCGCCGTGGGCGCCGAGGGGCGCCGAGCTCGTCGACTACGAGGCGGCGCCGGTCGTCGGCGCCTGGTCGCTCGAGGATCCGTGGGTCGGCGTCGACCTCGGCGGCGCGACCGTCGTCGTCGCCGGCGACACCATCGCGCAGGATGCGGCGCTCGTGGTCTGGTCCGTCGATGCGGAGGACGTCCCCGCGGAGGACGTCGCCGCGGCGGACGCCCCGATCGCGCCCGTCGTGGCGAGGCTCGACACGCGCACCGGCGAAACGGCATGGTCGCTCGAGCTGCCGTCGGGGACAGTCACGGCGGCGACGGCCGCGGTCGCGGCCGACGGCGCGACGGCGTGGCTGGCGACCGTCGACACGCGGGGGCGGCCGGCGCTCCTGCTCGTCGATCTCGCCGACGGCGCGATCCGCGGGCGCGCGGCCGGCCTCGAGTTCGTCGCGGCCCCCGGGGCGCTCGACGGCGATGCGATCGCCCGCGACGGCGCCACGGTCGGGCGATACTCGCGGGAGGATCTCGCGGTCGTCTGGTCGGCTGCCGACGCCGGCGAGGTGCTCTCGCTCGGCCCGACCGAGATCGCCGTCGGCGACACCGTGCTCGCACTCGAGGACGGCGCGCCTCGCGCCTGGTCGATCGACGCCGGCACCATCTCCGACGTGCACGGCGCGCTCCTGCTCGTGCGCGCGCTCGGCCCGCAGCGCGTCGTCGAGCGACTCGATCCCGCATCGGGCGCGGCCGTGTGGTCGATCGAGCTGTCGCCCGGCGACGGACTCATCCCGGTCGACGGCGCCGACGTGCTCATCCGCGTCGACGCCGAGGCGGGGGAGCTCTCCGCGGTCGACCTGCGCTCCGGCGCGCGTCGGTGGGTCGTCGACGGAACCGTCGCACCCGACGGCGGGGCCTCGGCGGGCTCGGGCCGCGCCGGCCTCGTCCTCGTCCCGATCGCGGCGACCGGCGACGTGCTCGTCGCGGTCGAGCTCGCGACGGGGCAGCGGCGATTCGAGCTCGGCGTCGGCGGCACCGGCGCTGCGGCGCGGCCGGTCATCGGCTTCGGGGCGACCTCGCTGCTGCTCGGCGGCGACGCGCTCGAATCCGTCGACCTCGAGGACGGCGCGGCGCGCTGGACGGTCTCGTCCCCGGACCCGGCCGCGTACGACTTCGAGGTGTGGGGCGGCCGGATCGTCGCGGTCGCCGAGCGCGTGCCTCGCGACGCCGACGGCGGGGCGGCGGCGTCGATCCTCGGCGTGGCCCCCGCGCGGCGCTGAGCGCGCGCCGGGCGGCTCAGGCCCGGCGCAGCGCGATCCGCGTCTGGGTCTGCTCGACGCCGCAGTCGCGCTTGAGCCGTCGCAGGAGGGCGTCGAGCGCCTCGGGATCGCGGACGCGTGCACGGAGCAGGTAGTCCCACGGGCCCGTCATGTGGATGGCCTCCCGGATCGACGGGATCGAGCCGACCGCCGCGGTGAAGTGCTCGTAGTCGACGTCGGCGCGGAGGCGGACGTCGACGATCGCCTCGAGGCCGCCCTCGTCGGCCGGGTCGGTCTCGACGATGGTCCAGCCGGCGATCACGCCATCGCGCTCGAGGCGGCGCACGCGCGCCGCCGTCGCGTTCGTGGAGAGGCCGACGGCGCGCCCAAGGGCACTGAACGGAATCCTCGCGTTGCGGCGCAGTTCGCCGAGAATCATGTGGTCGATGCCGTCCATGCAGTGCATCGTACGGCGATGCCGTCGATTCCGCTGCCGATCCGTCCGGTCTGGCGCAGACTGCTCGCATGGACCTCATCGCCGTCGCCGTGACCGGCGCGCTCGCCGGCCTCGCCGTCGCGATGCCGTTCGGTCCGATCGGGCTGCTGCTGCTGCGCACCGCGATGCGCGAGGGGCTCCGGCCCGGCCTCGCTGGCGCCGCCGCGGTCGCCGTCGCCGACACCCTGTGGTGCACCGTCGCCGTGCTCGCGGGGGCGGCCGCGAGGCCGGTGCTCGCCGCGCTCGGACCGTGGCCGGCGATCGCCGCAGGCGCCGTGCTCGTCGCGATCGGTGCGCGGCAGCTCGCGCTCGCGCGGAGGGTCCCGGTCGGGGACGAGTCGCCGGCGCCCGCGCGCCCCTCTCGGGTCTTCGCCACCGTGCTCGCGGCGACGCTCGTGAACCCCGGCACGATCCTGCCCTTCGCCGCCGTCGCGACCGGGACGAGCGTGTCTGGGGTCGCCGCCGTCGTCTTCGTCGTCGCGGCGGGCCTCGCCTCGATGCTCTGGCAGTCGGTGCTCGTCGTCGCGGGCGCGCGGCTGGGGGCGGCGCTCTCGGCCAGGTGGGCGCAGCGGCTCGGCGTCGGCGCCTCGATCCTGCTCGTCGTCGGCGGCGTCGCGATCGCGATCATCGCGATCCTGGGCGGGTAGCACCGGCCGGTACGCTTGCAGGCATGGCCGATGCGCGTCGACGAGTCCTCCTCAAGCTCTCCGGTGAAGCGTTCGGCGGGGGATCGATCGGGGTCAATCCCGATGTCGTCAGCGCGATCGCGAAGGAGATCGCGGCCGCCGCACCCACCGACGAGCACGACCCGCACGGCGTCGAGATCGCGATCGTCGTCGGCGGCGGCAACTTCTTCCGCGGCGCCGAGCTCAGCCAGCGCGGCATGGACCGCGGCCGCGCCGACTACATGGGCATGCTCGGCACGGTGATGAACGCCCTCGCGCTCCAGGACTTCCTCGAGCAGGCGGGCGCGGCGACGCGCGTCCAGTCCGCGATCTCGATGACCCAGGTCGCCGAGCCCTACATCCCGCGGCGGGCGTCTCGCCACCTCGAGAAGGGCCGCGTGGTCATCTTCGGCGCCGGCGCCGGCCTGCCCTACTTCTCCACCGACACCGTCGCCGCGCAGCGCGCGCTCGAGATCGGCGCGGATGTCGTGCTCGTCGCCAAGAACGGCGTCGACGGCGTCTACTCGGCGGATCCTCGGGTCGACCCGAGCGCGGCGCGGCTCGACGCCGTGACCTACCAGGAGGCGCTCGTGCGCGGCCTCAAGGTCGTCGACTCGACCGCGTTCAGCCTCTGCATGGACAACGCGATGCCGATGACCGTCTTCGGCATGGAGCCGGCAGGCAACCTCCTCAAGGCGCTCAGGGGCGAGCGGATCGGCACGCTCGTCTCCAACTGAGCAGCGTGCGACCGCGCCACTAGACTCATGGGGACGTAAGGAGCGCTCAGTGTCGATCAGCGACGTTCTGGCCGAGGCCAGGGACAAGATGGACAAGGCCGTCGAGGTCGCCAGGGACGATTTCGGGACGGTCCGCACGGGGCGCGCGAACCCCGCGCTGTTCCAGAAGGTGCTCGTCGACTACTACGGGACCCCGACCCCGCTGGTCCAGCTCGCCTCGCTGGTGAACCAGGAGGCTCGCGTGCTCATCATCACGCCGTTCGACAAGTCCGCCCTGAAGGACATCGAGAAGGCCATCGTCGCCGCGCAGCACCTCGGCGCGACCGTCGGCAACGACGGCACGGTCATCCGCGCGAGCCTGCCGGAGCTCACCGAGGACCGCCGCAAGGAGTACGTGAAGCTCGTGCGCGACAAGGCCGAGCAGGCCCGCGTCGCCATCCGCAACATCCGCCGCCACACGAAGGACGCGCTCGACGCGCTCAGCGAGGTCGGCGAGGACGAGGTCGCCCGTGCGGAGAAGGAGCTCGACGCGCTCACCAAGCAGCACGTCGACGGCATCGACACGGCGCTGAAGCACAAGGAAGCCGAGCTTCTCGAGGTCTGATGGCATCCGACTTCGAGGCGTTCGAGGCGCAGCTGCGCGAGACCAACGACAGGATCAACGCCCGAACCGGTCGTCCCCTGCTCATGGCGATCATCGCCGGGCTCATCCTCGGGGGCATGCTGCTGCTGAGCCTGCTGCTCGTCAAGGCGCTCTTCATGCTCTTCGCCGGCGTGCTCATCGGCGTCTCGACCTACGAGCTCGCGAGCGCGCTCCGGCGCAGCGGCCGCGACATCCCGCGCATCCCGCTCGTCGTCGTCTCGCTCGCGCTCGTGCCCGCCGCCTTCTTCTGGGGCGGGCTCGGCCAGTGGCTCGCCTTCATCGGCGCGATCGTCGTCGTCACCGCGTGGCGGCTCGTCGAGGTCGCGCCGGCGAGTCGGCGGGTCGAGCGCAACGCCCTCATGCGCGACCTCGGCGGTGGGCTGTTCGTGCTCGCCTACGTCGGCTTCCTCGCGAGCTTCACCGTCCTCCTCACCGCGCAGGATGGCGGGCAGTGGTGGACGCTCTCATTCCTCATCGTCGTCGTGGCGACCGACACGGGCGCCTACGCGTCCGGGCTCGCCTTCGGCCGTCACCCGATGGCGCCGACGATCAGCCCGAAGAAGAGCTGGGAGGGGTTCGCCGGCTCCGGCCTCGTGGCCATCGTCGCCGGCGTGCTCTGCGCCCTCTTCCTGCTTGGGCAGCCGTGGTGGGTCGGCGTCGTGCTCGGCCTCACGATGCTCGCGACGGGGACCATGGGCGACCTCCTCGAGTCGCTCGTGAAGCGCGACCTCGGGATCAAGGACATCGGCACGCTCCTGCCCGGTCACGGCGGCTTCCTCGACCGGCTCGACTCGGCGATTCCGTCCGGCGTCGCGGCCTTCGGGCTCTTCCTGGTCTTCACCTGAGCGGTCGCACCGGCAGCGTGCGGCACAATGGACACGTGAGCACGACGTTCCCCAAGGCGCGCAAGTCCTCGAAGGGCTACGACATCGCCCAGGTCGAGGACTTCCTCGAGGACGCCAGGCGGGCGTACTCCGCCGCGCCAGGCACCCCAGCGGTGCTCACCTCGCAGGGCATCCGGTCGACGGCCTTCGTGCTCCAGCGCGGTGGCTACGCCACCGCCGCGGTCGACGCGGCCCTCGAACGACTCGAGGACGCGTTCGCCGCGAGGGAGCGCGACGTGGCGATCGCCGCCGCCGGCGAGCGCGCGTGGTACGAGCGGGTCCGTGGCGACGCCCAGGAGATCCTCGACCGCGTCGCGAGCCCGGCCGGCCGGCGCTTCGATCGCGTGTCGTCGTTCACCCTCGGGTACGAGCGGCGGGCCGTCGACGCCTTCTGCGACCGGCTCGTCGACTACTTCCAGCACGGCCGTGCGCTGCCGATCGAGGCCGTGCGGACGGTGACCTTCCGCTCGGTGCGCGGCGGCTACCGCGAGGCGCAGGTCGACGCCCTGCTCGACGCGGTCATCGACGTCATGCTCGCCGTCCGCTGAGCCGCGGGACGGCCGCCTCTGGGCCGCGCAGGGGCGCGCGGGGTAGACTCTCGTCCTTGTGGGACGCCATACCCGTGAGATCGCGGTCATCCCGACGCCGTCGCCGGCGTCGATGACCGGATCGTCGGGCGCGCCCGAGCGCGTGCGGTCGCCGCTGTCGATCGTCGCGGGGGTCGCCGTCGGCCTGCTCGTGACGGGGATGGCGATCGTGCCGTTCACCCCCGTGCAGGGGGTCGACTCCAACGTCGCGCACCTCGCCGTCGGCACGCAGTCCGTCGCCGTCGCCGCGGCGGGCACCGGCGTGGCCCGCGACGTCTTCGGCGCCGAGGCCGCGCAGGTCGCCGCCGTCACGGCGCCCGCCGCCGGCATCCCGGACCCCGGGACCGCGCAGGCGATCGCCTACGGGATGATGCCCGGCTACGGCTGGGACGACGCGCAGTACAGCTGCCTCGTCGCCCTCTGGGACCGTGAGTCGCACTGGAACGTGTACTCGCACAACGAGAGCAGCGGGGCCTACGGGATCCCGCAGGCCCTCCCCGGCGAGAAGATGGCGTCGGCCGGGGCCGACTGGGCCACGAACCCGGCGACGCAGATCGTCTGGGGCCTCGGCTACATCTCCGGCCGCTACGGCACGCCCTGCGGCGCCTGGGAGTCGTCAGAGACGCGCGGCTGGTACTGAGCCGTGCCCCGATCGAACCGGCCGCGGCGCCAGACCAGGCGGCCGGAGCCCGAGTCGGGCGACGGACTCGACCGGCTTCGCGCCGGATGGCGCCGCACCGAGATGCGGCGGGATGGGGAGTGGAACGTGCAGCCCATGTCGGCGACGGCGACGGTGAAGGACTACGCGTGCCCCGGCTGCGCGCGCTCGATCGCGGCGGGGACGGCCCACGTCGTCGCCTGGCGCGCCGACGGCGTGCTCGGTGAGGCCGCGGATCTCGCCTCGCGCCGGCACTGGCACACCGGCTGCTGGGCGGTGCGCCCGTGAGCCAGCCGATCCGTGGGGCGATCATGCTCCCCGCCGTCCGCGAGGACATCGAGCTGCACACGGTGGACGGCCTCGTGCTCGTCGGCGAGCTCGCGACGCCGAGCTCCGGGCGGATCGCCGCGACGCTCGTGACCCTGCATCCCCTGCCCACCCACGGCGGGTTCATGGACTCCCACATCCTGCGCAAGGCCGCCGCGCGGCTGCCGGCGCTCGCCGACCTCGCCGTCCTGCGGTTCAACTTCCGGGGGGCGTCGAGCCCGCGCGGCACCTCGCAGGGCGAGTTCGGCCACGGCGACGCCGAGCGCGACGACCTCGCCGCGGCCATGGCGTTCGTGCGCGAGCGCGGACTGCCGCATCCCTGGCTGCTCGGCTGGTCGTTCGGCACCGAGGTGCTGCTCAAGCATGGTCGCTGGCTCGGCGCGGAGGGCGCGATCCTGCTCTCGCCGCCGCTGCACCGCACCTCGGAGACCGAGCTCGCCGAGTGGGCCGCGCCCGGCATCCCGGTCGTCGCGCTCGTGCCGGAGCTCGACGACTTCCTCCGCCCGGAGGAGGCGCGCGAGCGGTTCGCCGTGGCGCCGGGCATCGAGGTGGTCGGCGTCGACGGCGCGCGGCACCTCTGGGTCGGCGAGGAGCAGACCTCGCGCGTGCTCACCGAGATCGTGGCGCGGACGAATCCGGCCGCGCTCCCGCTGCCGACCGTCTGGGACGGTCCGCTCGGCTGAGCGCTCTGGCCGTCAGCCGCCGAGCCGTCGGCCGCCGCCCGACCGGGTCAGGCGATCAGCGCTCGTCCTGCTTGGGCACGAGGACCTCGTTGATGAGCATGATGATGGCCGCCGCCACGGGGATGGCGACGAGCGCGCCGAGGAGCCCGAGGAGCGTGCCGCCGGCGAGCGCGGCGATGACGACGACGGCGCCAGGCACCTTGACCGCCTGCGACATGATGCGCGGGCTGATCACGTAGGCCTCGATCTGCATGTAGACGAGGTAGTAGATGCCGACGGCGATCGCGCTCGGCGGCCCGTTGAACAGGAGCACGAGGAGCGTGTTGATCACCGCGGCCGACAGCGTGCCGACGAGGGGGATGAGCGAGCCGATGAGCGCGATGAAGGCCAGGAGCGCCCAGTAGTCGACCGGCAGCCCGAAGAGCGGGAAGACGAGGCCGAGCACGATCGCCGAGAGCACGCCGTCGGCGACGCCGAGTGCACCCTGCCCCATGACGAACTTGCCGACCGACTGGCTGACCTCCTCGGAGAGCTCGATGAACCTCGGCCGCTTCGAGGCCGGCACGAGCCGGGCGGCCGCGCGCTTGAGGCTCCGCAGCGACGACGTGAAGTACAGCGTGAGGATGAAGACGATGACGGCCCCGGTGACGCCCGTGGCGATGCCGACGCCGACGTTGAAGATGCCGCCGGCGATCGAGCCGTAGTTCAGGCCCGTGACCCACGACTCGAGCTGGTTGAGGAGGTCCTCCACCTTGAGCCAGGGGAAGGTCGTGGTGAACCACGCGAGCACGTCGTCCCAGAAGGCGCTGTCGAAGAGCCGGGGGATCGCGTCGGCGGCCTTGGTCACCTGCTCGACGACGACCGGGATGATCGCGAAGACGAGGCCGGTGATGACCCCGGCGAAGGCGACGAGGACGATCAGGATCGCCGCCCATCGGGGCAGCTTGCGCTGCTCGAGCCAGCTCACGATCGGGTCGAGGCCGAGCGCGAGGAAGAGCGCGGCCCCGACGTAGGTGAGGATTGTCGCGAGCGAGGCGATCGTGCCGCCGATGGCGATCGCGACGAGCACGCCGAGCCCGGCGAACAGGCCGGCGCGGAAGGGGTTCTGGATCTTCATGTCGCGCTCCTGGATCGTGGGGTCGTTCCCTGACCTGCGGCTGATTCTGCCGCGTGCGTCAGCGGTCGGTCGTGAGCGACTCGGCCTGCGAGAGCACTCCGCGGAGGTTCTCGAAGTAGCCGGCGACGGCGTCGCGCTCGATGCGGATCTTCGCGAGGCGGTCCTCGGCGTCCGCGACGAGGCGCGAGCTGCGCTCCTCGGCCTCGGCGACGATCGCCCGTGCCCGGTGCTCGGCGTTGCCGAGCACCTCGGCGGCGGTGGTGTCCGCGGTCTCGCGCGTCGTCCGCGCGTGTTCGCGCGACTCCGCCTGCAGCTGGAGCGCCTCGGCCCGCAGCGCCTCGGCACGGCTCGTCGCCTCGGCGAGCTGGGCCTGCGCCTCGGCGAGGTACGCCTGCATCTGGCTCGTGGCCTCCTGGTGTCGCAGGAGGGCCTCCTTCTCGGCCTGGTCGCGCCTCGCGGCGAGTTCGACCTCGAGGTCGCTGCGCGCCTGCTCGGCGTCGCGGACGGAGGCGGCTCGCGCCTCGCCGACCTCCTTGGCCAGCGCGGCGCGCGCGGTCTCGACCTCGTTGCGCAGGGCGGTCCGCTCGCGCTCGAGCTCCCCGGTCGCGGCGGTCCTCAGCGCGGCGAGCTCGTCGGCGAGCGCGGTCCTCGCGGTCGCGGCCTCCGCGTCCGCCGCCGCGCGGGCGGCCGCGAGCTCCTCGGTGAGCGCCGTCTGCGCGCTGGCGATCTCGGCGGTGAGCGCGTTGCGCCGCTGCGCGATGTCGCGCTCGAGCGCGACGCGGGCGGCCTCCGTCTCGGCCGCGAGCGCGGCCCTGGTGCTCGCCGCCTCGGCCTCGAGTCGTGTGCGCTCGGACGCCGTGTCGGCGGCGAGCGCGGCGCGCGCGTTCGCGGTCTCGGTCTCGAGCGCCGTGCGGGTCGCGGCGATCCAGGCGTCGTGCTCGGCGCGCTCGCCCGTGATCGCGGCCTCGTGTCCAGCACGCGCCGCGGCGATCTCGTCGGCGAGCCTGGCGCGCTCACCGGCGATCTCGTCGGCGAGCGCGCGACGGGCGGCCGCGATCTCGTTCTCGAGCTCGGTGCGGCCGGTCTCCAGCTCGCGCGCGAGCGTGGCCCTGCTCTCCTCGATCTCCGAGGCGAGCGCCGCGCGCTGCGCCGCGGAGTCGGACTCGAAGGTCGCCCTGCCGTGCTCGGTGTCGCGGGCGAGCGCGGCGGCGGCGTCGCGCGCCGCGGCCGACTCGCGGTCCGCGACGAGGCGCAGCTCCGCGATCTCCCGATCGGCGTCGGCTCGCGCCGCGGCCGTCTCGCGCTTCGCGGTCGTGCGCACCTCGGCGGCCTCGGTCGCGACGGCGCCGCGGATGGCCGCGGCCTCCTGCTTCGCGGCGTCCACGGCGAGCGTCGCGTCGGCCTGCGCCCTGGCCAGGAGCGCCGCGGCGTCCTCGGTGGCCTTGGCGAGCATGGACTGCGACCTCGCGGTCGCCTCGGCGATGAGCCGGTCGGCGGTGTCCGCGGACTCCTGCTTGAGCCGGTCGGCCTCGGCCTGGGCGGCCCCCCTGACCTTCTCCGCGTCGATGTCGGCCTGGGCGATGAGCTTCGTCGCCTGCTCCTCGGCCACGCGCAGGGTGCTCTCGAGCTTGGTGCCGAGACCGGAGTATGTGGGGCTGCCGGCCTCGTCGAGCTCGGCCTGGAGGTCCTCGTTCACCGCGAGGAGCCGCTTGACCTCCTTCTGCGCGTCGGTCCGCTCGGCCATGGCCTTGACCAGATCCCGCTTGAGGTCGCCGAGTGCTCGGTCGACGTCCTCCCGCTTGTACCCGCGCATCTCCGTGCCGAACGCGATCTCATCGCCGGCCATTGGTCCTCCTCGTTCGCCCCGCAACCCTCAGAGTTTAGTGGGAGAACGCGACCCGAATGACGGGCGGGGTCGCCTCCCAGGAACCGGTCCGGTATCGTGGAATGTCTTTGTCGTCGCCCCGCGCGATCCTCCCCGGCGCCGCCACCGCGGTCCTCTGCCGGAGTCCGGGCGGCACGGAAGGAGTCCCGAGTGCGATTCGTCATCGCCATCGTCATGTTCGTCGTGTCCGCCGTGATGATCACGGTCGGCATCGCCCAGCGCACCGTCCTCGCGCCACCGGATTCGATCGTCCACGCCGTCGAGGTCGACGGCGACGCGCCGGTCGTGGTCATCGATGGCGCGACGTTGAACGCCGTGCCCGGTCGGCAGACCATCTCGATCTCCGGCGCCGACCGGATCGTCGCGGCCTACGGGCGCACGGTCGACGTCAACGCCTGGATCGGCGACGCGCGTCACGCCGTCGTCTCGTTCTCGGACGAGACCGGCGAGCTCGTGAGCACGGTCGTCGACGGTGAGGAGAAGCCCCTGCCCGACCTGTTCGGGTCGGACCTGTGGCTCGACGACTACCAGGACGAGGGCTCCCTGCGGCTCTCGGTGACCGTGCCGGAGGACGTGTCGTTCATCATCGCGTCCGACGGCGTCGAGCCCGCGCCGGACGCGATCGAGCTCTCGTGGCCGGTCGACAACAGCAACCCGGTCTCGGGCTGGCTCATCGTGCTCGGCGGCGCCGTGCTCGTGGTCGGGCTCGTGATCCTGCTGTGGGCGATCCATCACATGCGATCGACCCGCGGCCCGAGAAGGAAGATGCCGAAGGTGCCGAAGCAGCGCGCGTTCAAGCCCATCAGGTCCAAGTCCGGTGACGACGGCGGCGGCCGCGTCGGCATGGCCGTCGCGTCGACGGTCGCCGTCCTCGTCGGCGCGCTCGCGCTCGGTCCGGCGGCATCGGCGACGGAGACCCCGACACCGAGCCCGACGCCGACCTCCGAGCAGCAGGGCGAGCCGATCCCCGCGATCACCGCGCGGCAGATCACCCGCGTCGTCGAGCGGATCGCCGCGACGCTCAAGGAGGCGGACGCGAACCGCGACCCCGTCCTCGCCGCGACGAGGCTCACCGGTGCCGCGCTCGAGCTGCGCACCGCCGACTACGCGATCCGCGCGGCCGACGGCGGCATCGCGAGCGCCGTGCCGGTGATCCCGGAGAACGCGACGGTCCGCCTCGCCCTCCCGCAGCAGATCCCGGCGAGCGGCGACGGCTGGCCGCGCACGGTGCTCGCCGTGCTCGCCGCACCGGACGACGAGGAGGCCGAGCCGGTTCCGTCGGTCGCGCTCGTGCTCACCCAGGCCTCAGCGCGCGAGAACTACAAGGCGGAGTCCTTCGTGACCCTCCAGTCCGACGTGCCCGAGGTCGCCGAGACGGCGATCGGCGCGGCGAAGCTGTCGCCGGACACCCAGCTGCTCGCCATGTCGCCGCAGCAGGTCGCCGCCGCCTACGCCGATGTGCTCGCCAACGGCGACGCGAGCCAGTACGCGGCGTCGTTCGACCTCGCGGACGACAGCCTCGTGCCGCTGTGGGGTGTCGCCTCGATGGATGCGATCCGGGCGGCGCTGCCGGCCGTTGCCCAGGCATCGTTCCAGACGACGCCTGGCACGAATCCGGTCGTCGCGCTCGCGACGTTCGACGCCGGTGCCATCGTCGCGCTCGACCTCCGGCAGTCCGTCACGGTCACTCCGACCGAGGCGGGCGCGACCGTGAGCCCGACGGGCTCGGTGAAGGCGCTGTCCGGGCTCTCCTCGAGCGAGCGAGGCATCGTCGCGACCTATGGGGCGCAGCTGCTGTTCGCCGTGCCGCCGGTCGACAGCACCGCACCGATCGTGCTCCTCGGCTACTCGCAGGGACTCGTCTCGGCGGGACAGATCCCGTGAGCGACCCGAGCCGCGGCCTCCCCGCGAACCTCCGCGGCGCCGTCGACCTCTCTGGGCTCGTGCGCCGGGCCTCGGCACCGCCGCCGACCCAGGCCTCGGGGACGGACGCCGTCGTCATCCGCACCGACGACGTCGGCTTCGGCGACCTCGTCGAGCGATCGCGCACGGTGCCGGTGCTCGTCGAGTTCGCCGACGAGCGCACGGGGCCGACCGGGGTCGACGAGGTCGTCAGGAGCTATGGCGGTCGGCTCGTGCTCGCGATCGCCGACCTCGCGGCGAGCGAGCAGCTCATCCAGGCGTTCCAGGTGCAGCAGGTGCCGTTCCTCGCCGCCGTCATCGGCGGCCGACCGCTGCCGCTCTTCGCCGGGGTGATGCCGGAGGCCGAGCTGCGCGACGTGCTCGACCAGGTGCTCCAGCTCGCCGAGCAGCAGGGCATCACCGGGGTCGTCGAGGTCGACGCGGAGGCGACGGGCGAGCCCGAGCCGCTGCCACCGCTGCACCAGGAGGCGTATGACGCGATCGCCGACGGCGACTACGCCCGTGCCGTGCGCGCCTACGAGACCGCGATCGCGCAGAATCCGCGCGACGACCTCGCGAAGGCGGGCCTCGCCCAGGTGCGGCTGCTCGACCGGTTGCAGCAGGCGGACGCCGAGGCGGTCCGTCGCGCCGCGGCCGAGGCGCCCGACGATGTCGCCGCCCAGCTCGCGGTCGCCGATCTCGACCTCTCCGGCGGGCACGCCGAGGACGCCATCGGCCGCCTGCTCGACGTCTTCGCTGCCGCAGCGCCCGCCGATCGCGAGACGCTCAGGGCGCGCCTGCTCGAGTTCTTCGAGATCCTCGGACCGGAGGATCCCCGCGTCGCCGCCGGGCGTCGCCGGCTCGCCGCGCTCCTGTACTGATCGCGGCGACGGCATCGCCGCACGATCGTCAGTGCGCGGTCGTCAGCGCGCGGGCGTCATGGTGCAGGGGATCAGCGCGTCGGCGTCAGCCAGATCGCGCTGAGGGCGGGCAGCGTCATGCTCGCCGACGCCGGACGGCCCGCGTGGCCGTGCTCCTCGGCGTCGACGCCGCCCGCGTTGCCCCCGCCGGCACCGCCGAAGACGGCGGCGTCGGTGTTGAGCACCTCGACCCAGCGTCCCGCTTCGGGGAGCGCGAGCCGGTAGCCGTCGATCGGCGCGCCGCTGAAGTTCCAGACGCCGACGAGCGGCCGGCCGTCGTGGTCGCGGCGCAGGAAGGCGAAGACGTTCTGGGCCGCGTTGCCGCCGTCGATCCACTCGAAGCCGGCCGGGTCGAAGTCGCGCTGCCAGAGCGCGCCGCGCTCGCGGTAGACCCGGTTGAGTTCGACGACGAGGCGCTGCACGCCCTGGTGGGCCGGCTGGTCGAGGATCCACCAGTCGAGTCCGCGCTGCTCGCTCCACTCGGAGGGCTGGCCGAACTCGCCGCCCATGAAGAGCAGCTGCTTGCCCGGGTGCGCCCACATCCACGCGAGGTAGGCGCGGAGGTTCGCGAGCTTCTGCCAGTGGTCGCCCGGCATCTTGCCGAGCAGCGAGCCCTTCCCGTGGACGACCTCGTCGTGGCTCAGCGGGAGCATGAACTGCTCGCTGAAGGCGTAGACGAGCGAGAAGCTCATCTCGTCGTGGTGGTAGCGGCGGTGGATCGGCTCGTGGTGGAGGTACTCGAGCGTGTCGTGCATCCACCCCATGTTCCACTTCAGGCCGAAGCCGAGACCGGACTGATCGGTGGGCCGGGTGACGCCGGGCCACGACGTCGACTCCTCGGCGATCATGACGATGCCGGGGTTGCGCTTGTACGCCGTCGCCGTGACCTCCTGGAGGAAGGCGATCGCCTCGAGGTTCTCGCGCCCGCCGAAGCGGTTGGGCACCCACTCGCCCTCGGCCCGGGAGTAGTCGAGGTAGAGCATGCTCGCGACGGCGTCGACGCGCAGCCCGTCGATGTGGAACTCCTCGAGCCAGTAGAGCGCGTTCGCGACGAGGAAGTTGCGCACCTGGGCGTCGCCGAAGTTGAACACGAGCGTGCCCCAGTCCGGCTGCTCGCCGAGGCGCGGGTCCGGGTGCTCGTAGACGGGCCGGCCGTCGAAGTTCGCGAGGGCCCACTCGTCCTTCGGGAAGTGCCCCGGCACCCAGTCCATGATCACGCCGATGCCGGCGCCGTGGAGGCGGTCGATGAGGTACTTGAGGTCGTCGGGGTGGCCGAAGCGGCTCGTCGGGGCGTAGTACCCCGTCACCTGGTAGCCCCACGAGCCGCCGAACGGGTGCTCGGCGAGGGGCATGAACTCCACGTGGGTGAACCCGAGGTACTCGACGTAGCCGATGAGGTCGTCGGCGGCGCGGCGGTAGTCGAGGCCGGGTCGCCACGAGCCGAGGTGCAGCTCGTAGACGCTCATGGGCGTGCCGTGCGGATCCCGGTCGGCGCGGGCGCGCATCCAGTCGTCGTCCTGCCAGGCGAACCGCGACTGCACCGAGCGGGACGCCGTCGCCGGCGGCACCTCGCTCCAGCGGGCCATCGGATCGGCCCGCGTGACCCAGACGCCGGCCTCGGTGAGCAGCTCGAACTTGTAGGTCGCCCCGGCGTCGAGGTCGGGGACGAAGAGCTCCCACAGCCCGTTGCCGATGCGCCGCATGGCGTGCCCGACGCCGTTCCAGTCGTTGAGGTCGCCCACGACCCGCGCCGCCTGCGCGTGGGGCGCCCAGACGGAGAAGCTCGTGCCGTCGACGCCCTCGTGGGGGCGCACGTGCGCGCCGAGCACGTGCCAGAGCTGCTCGTGCCGGCCCTCGCCCCAGAGGTGCCGATCGATCTCGCCGACGGTCGGGACGAACCGGTAGGGGTCGTCGGCGGTCCAGCTCGATCCGTCGCCGTAGGCGGTCTCGATCCGATACGCCTGTCCGGGGTCCGGCAGCACGGCCTGCCACAGCCCGTCCGCGACGTGCGCGAGCGGGTGCCTGGTGCCGTCGGCCCTGACGACGACGACCGACGCGGCGAGCGGCCGGAGCGCCCGCACGACCCAGCCCTCCGGCACGCGGTGCGGCCCGAGCGCGTCGTGGGGGTCCGGGTGCCGGCCCTCGGCGAGCGCGCGGATGTGGTCGGGGTGCAGCGCGTGCGGCGGCGGCGTCGCCCGGCTCGTCGGCGCTGCGCTCACGACACACTCCTCGGGTCGACGGCGAGCACGTGCGCCGGCTCGGTGAAGGCGTCGAGGCGCACGTAGGCGTCGCGCCCCCAGCGGAAGCGCTCGCCCGTGATGAGATCGACGACGTCGAATCGGGCGTCGGGGTCGAGCCCGATCCTCGTGAGGTCGAGGTGCACGGTCGTCTCGCGCACCGCGTGCGGGTCGAGGTTCACGACGACGATGACGGTGTCGTCCCGGCCCGACTCGGTGAACTCGCCGGAGAGGTGCTTCGAGTAGACGAGGATCGCGTCGTCGTCCGACCAGTGCACGCGCAGGTTGCGCAGCTGGCGCAGCGCCGGGTGCGCCGCCCGCGCGCGGTTGAGCAGGCCGAGGTAGGGCGCGAGCGAGCGGCCGTCGGCCTCGGCCCTGCCCCACGCCCTAGCCTTGTACTCGTACTTCTCGTTGTCGATGTTCTCCTCGCTGCCGGGGCGCGCGACGTTCTCGACGAGCTCGTAGCCGGCGTAGACCCCCCACGTCGGCGAGCCCGTCGCGGCGAGCACGGCGCGCACCTTGTAGGCGGGACGCCCGCCGAACTGGAGGTACTCGGTGAGGATGTCCGGGGTGTTCACGAAGAGGTTCGGCCGCAGGTACGAGGCCGTCTCGGTGGCGAGGCCGCTGAGGAACTCGGCGAGCTCGTCCTTCGTGTTGCGCCAGGTGAAGTACGTGTACGACTGCTGGAAGCCGGCCGCCGCGAGCGACTGCAGCATCGCGGGACGGGTGAACGCCTCCGCGAGGAACACGACGTCCGGGTGCGCATCGCGCACCTCCGCGATGAGCCACTCCCAGAAGTCGAGCGGCTTCGTGTGGGGGTTGTCGACGCGGAAGATCCTGATGCCCTGCGCGATCCAGTGCCGCACGATCCGCAGCACCTCGGCGCGGATGCCGTCGGGGTCGCGGTCGAAGTTCACCGGGACGATGTCCTGATACTGCTTCGGCGGGTTCTCGGCGTAGGCGATCGAGCCGTCGGGGCGCTGCGTGAACCACTCGGGGTGCTCGGCGACCCACGGGTGGTCGGGGGAGGCCTGCAGCGCGAGGTCGATGGCGACCTCGATGCCGAGCTTCGCGGCCTCGCGCACGAACCAGCGGAAGTCGGCGAGCGTGCCGAGGTCGGGATGCACGGCGTCGTGCCCCCCGTCGGCCGAGCCGATCGCCCACGGGCTGCCCGGATCGCCCGGCTTCGCCTCCGTGGTGTTGTTGCGGCCCTTGCGGTGCCGCACGCCGATGGGGTGGATCGGTGGCAGATAGAGCACGTCGAACCCCATCGCGGCGACCGCGGGCAGGCGCTTCGCGGCGGTGCGGAAGGTGCCGCTGATCCACGTGCCGTCCTTCGCCCGCCTCGCCCCCTCCGAGCGCGGGAAGAACTCGTACCACGCGCCGACCGCCGCACGCGTGCGCTCGGCGTGGAGGGTGAGCGCCTCGCTCGTGGTGACGAGCGAGGCGATCGGGTTCAGCTCGATGGCCCGCTGGAGGCGGGGGGCGGTGGTGAGCGCGAGTCGATCCTCGGGGGAGTGGCGCGCGTCGACGAGCGCCTCCGCGGTCTCCTGGTAGAGCCTCGCCCGCCGGTCCGCGAGCAGCGCCGCGCCCATCGCGAGCACGAGCTCGACGTCCTGGCCCGCGGCGATCTTCACGCGTGCGGTGTGCTGCCAGGTCGCCCAGTCGTCGCTCCAGGCCCGCACCCACCAGCGCCAGTCGCCCGTCGTGGTGATCCTGACGTCGGCGCGCCAGCGGTCGGTCCCGGCGCCGACGAGGCGCATCCGATGCCGGGCGGCCGCGCCGTCCGGGTCGACGAGCTCCACCTCCGCGCCGAGCAGGCCGTGCCCCTCGCGGAAGATCGTCGCCTCGAACGGCACGATCTCGTCGACGAAGGTCTTCGCGTCCCAACGCCCCTCGGGCTGCGACGGGCTCAGGAAGCGGATCGGGATGCGGCCGATGCGAGCGGCTCGGTCCGGTGGTGCCACGCGTCCACCGTACCTCTGACGGACCGTAACGCGCCGGACACGCGCGTGGCCTATCGTGGTCCCGCCGCCGAACCCGGGCGCCACCACGACCAGGGAGTGCCGTTGAAAGCCATCCGTCGTCTCACCGTCCGCACGGTCCTGCCACCGCAGCTCGGCGCACTCGACGAGCTCGCGGCGAACCTCCGGTGGTCGTGGCACAAGCCCACTCGGCAGCTCTTCAAGTCCATCGATCCCGACCTGTGGTTCCGCAGCGGGCAGGACCCGATCGGGTTCCTCGGCGTCGTCGACCCGCAGCGCATGGCCGACCTCGCCGCCGACCCCGCGTTCGTCGCCCGCGCCGACGAGCTCGCCGCCGACCTGCGCGCCTACCTCGCCGAGCCGCGGTGGTACCAGGGGCTCGAGTCGGCCCCCGCGTCGATCGGCTACTTCTCGCCCGAGTTCGGCATCGCCGCGGCCCTGCCGCAGTACTCGGGCGGCCTCGGAATCCTCGCCGGCGACCACCTCAAGGCCGCGAGCGACCTCGGCGTGCCGATCATCGGCGTCGGCCTGTTCTACGGCGCCGGCTACTTCCGCCAGGCGGTCTCGCGCGATGGCTGGCAGCTCGAGAGCTACCCGGTGCTCGACCCCGACGGGATGCCGCTGACGGTGCTCCGCGACGCCGACGGCTCCTCGGTGCGCGTCGTCCTCGCGCTCCCGGACGGCCGGTCGCTGCGCGCGAGGGTCTGGGTCGCTGCGGTCGGCAGGATCACCCTGCTGCTGCTCGACACGAACGTCCCCGAGAACCCGGACGACATCCGCGGCGTCACCGATCGGCTCTACGGCGGCGGCGGCGAGCACCGGCTCCTCCAGGAGCTGCTCCTCGGCATCGGCGGCGTGCGCGCCATCAAGGCCTACACCGACCTCACCGGCGCCGCCTTCCCCGAGGTGTTCCACACGAACGAGGGGCACGCCGGCTTCCTCGGGCTCGAGCGGGTGAGCGACTTCATCGGGCAGGGGCTGACCTTCGACGCGGCACTCCAGGTCACCCGCGCCGCGACGGTCTTCACGACCCACACGCCGGTCGAGGCGGGCATCGACCGCTTCGACCTCGAGCTGGTCCGTCGCTACTTCTCCACCGACCTGCTCCCGGGCGTGCGCGCCGACGACGTGCTCGCGCTCGGGACCGAGAGCGGCGGCACGGCGTTCAACATGGCCCACATGGGCCTGCGGCTCGCCCAGCGCGCGAACGGCGTCTCGCGGTTGCACGGCGAGGTCTCCCGCGGGATGTTCGGCGCGCTCTGGCCGGGGTTCGACGCCGACGATGTGCCGATCACCTCGATCACCAACGGCGTGCACGCCGCGACGTGGACGGACCCCCTCGTCGTCGACCTCGCGAGGGAGGCGTTCGGCACGGTCGACACGACCGCGGTCGACTGGTCCTCCGGCATGCTCGCCGACGAGGACCTCTGGTCGGTCCGCTGCCGGCTGCGCGCCGAGCTCGTCGCCGACGCGCGGCGCAGGATCGCGGCCTCGTGGTCAGAGCAGCACGCGGGGGCGACGCCGCCGGCGTGGCTCGACGGCGTGCTCGACCCCGAGGTGCTCACGATCGGCTTCGCGCGCCGGGTGCCCACCTACAAGCGGCTCACCCTCATGCTCACCGACCCTGCTCGGCTCAAGGCGCTGCTCACGCATCCCGAGCGCCCGATCCAGCTCGTCGTCGCGGGGAAGTCGCATCCGGCCGACGACGGCGGCAAGCGACTCATCCAGGAGCTCATCGAGTTCGCCGCCGACCCGGAGGTGCGGCACCGCGTCGTCTTCCTGCCGAACTACGACATCGCGATGGCCAGGCAGCTCTACCCGGGCACCGACGTGTGGCTGAACAACCCGCTGCGCCCCCTCGAGGCCTGCGGCACGTCGGGCATGAAGGCGGCGCTCAACGGCTCGCTCAACCTCTCGATCCTCGACGGCTGGTGGGCGGAGTGCTTCGACGGCGAGAACGGCTGGGCGATCCCGTCCGCCGACGCCGCCGGCGACGCCGCCGAGCGGGACCGCCTCGAGGCCGCGAGCCTCTACGACCTCATCGAGCACCAGATCGCGCCGCGGTTCTACGAGCGCGACGACGCGGGCGTGCCGCATCGCTGGCTGCGCGTCGTCCGGCACAGCCTCGCCGGCCTCTCCGGCTTCCTCTCGGCCGACCGGATGGTCGCCGAGTACGTCGAGCGGCTCTACGTGCCTGCCGCCCACGCGGCGCGCGCGGTGACGGCCGACGGGCTGCAGCCGGCGCGGGACCTCGCCGAGTGGAAGGCCCGCGTGCGTGCCGCGTGGCCGGCGGTCTCGGTGCTCCACGTCGAGTCCGGCGGCGTCGACGCCGTGCCGCAGGTCGGCGAATCGCTGCGGATCCGGGCGAGGGTCGCGCTCGCCGGGCTCGCCCCGTCCGACGTCGCGGTCGAGATCGTCGCCGGTCGGGTCGGCGAGTCCGACGCGATCACCGACGCGAGGCACCAGGTGCTCGAGGTGGAGCAGGTCGCGGACGACGGGAGCACCGTCTACGCGGGAACGGTCGAGCTCGACCGCCCCGGCGGCTTCGGCTACACCGTGCGGGTCACGCCGACGCACCCGCTGCTCGCGAGCCCGGCCGAGCTCGGTCTCGTCGCGACCGCGCTCTGAGGCCCGAGACGCGCGAAGGGCGCCCGTCCGGTGGACGGGCGCCCTTCGGCGTCGGCGGGAGGCTCAGTAGGTCTGCACCGAGCCGGCGGCGAAGACGACGCCCCAGAAGATCCAGAAGAGGATCCAGCCGAGGACGCCGAGGAAGCCGAGGACCAGGCCGATGACGGCGAGGACCTTGCCCTGCTCGCCGGTCTTCTTGATCTGGCTGAGCGAGATGAAGCCGGTGATGACGGGGACGATCGCGAACCCGATGATGCCGAGGACGAGCGTCACGATGGACAGCACGTTCCACTTCGGGTTCACGGCGGGCGCGGGTGCGGGGACAGCGGGAGTGTCGGTCATGGCGCCAGCGTAGCGATCCTGGGAGTCGAATGGGAATCCCCCCGCACGGACATGTCGGCGTGTGACGCCGGTCAGGCGCGCGCGATGTCCGCGATGCTCGCCGATGCCGCGGCGAGCAGGTCGTCAGGGGCGAGCTCGAGATCGAGCCCGCGCCGCCCGCCGCTGACGAAGACCGTGTCCCAGAGCAGCGCCGTCTCGTCGACGTAGGTCGGCAGCGCCGACCGCTGCCCGATCGGGCTGATGCCCCCGACGACGTATCCGGTGCGCCGATGCGCCGTCTCCGGAGCGGCCATGGCGGCGCGCTTGCCGCCGGCGGCCGAGGCGAGCGCCTTGAGGTCGAGCGAGCCGGAGACGGGGACGACGCCGACGACGAGCCCGATCCCGTCGACCTCGGCGAGGAGGGTCTTGAAGACGCGGTCGGGGTCGACGCCGAGCGCGGCCGCCGCCTCGAGCCCGTAGCTCGGCGACGACGGGTCGTGGTGGTACTCGTGCACCCGGAAGCCGATCCCGGCCCGCGCGAGCGCGAGCGTCGCTGGCGTGCCGACGGCCATCAGCGCCCCCGCACCCGCTCGAGGAAGCGGCGGGTGCGCTCCTGCCTCGGGGCGTCGAAGACCTCGCCGGGCGTCCCAGACTCGCACACCGTGCCGTCGTCGAGGAAGACGACCCGGTCGGCGACCTCCCGCGCGAACGACATCTCGTGCGTGGCCATGAGGATGGTGGCGCCGTCGTCCTTGAGCTCGCGGACGAGTTCGAGCACGTCGCCGACGAGCTCCGGGTCGAGCGCGCTCGTGATCTCGTCGAGCAGGAGCAGCTCCGGTCCGCTCGCGATGGCCCGCACGATCGCGGCGCGCTGCTGCTGCCCGCCGGAGAGCCGATCCGGGTACTCGTTCGCGTGCTCGGCGAGGCCGATCCTCGCGAGCAGCGCCGTCCCGCGCTCGATCGCCTCCCGCTTCGGGACGCGATGCACGCGGCGCAGCCCGATGGTCACGTTGTCGAGGACGGTGCGGTGCGGGAAGAGGTTGTAGTGCTGGAAGACGACGCCGATCCGCGCCCGGACCGCATCGGCGTCGACGCGGGGATCGGTGACGTCGAGGTCGCTGAGCCGGATACGGCCGTCGTCGACGCGCTCGAGGAGGTTCACGGTCCTCAGCAGGGTGGACTTGCCCGAGCCGCTCGCGCCGATGAGCGCGACGACCTCGTGCGCGTGGACCTCGAGGTCGATCCCACGGAGCACCTCGCGGTCGCCGAAGTGCTTGCGCACGCCCTCGATCCGCAGCACCGGTGCGTCGCTCATACGATCCCTCCCTGCTGCTCGCGCCGGAGCATGCGGGCCGAGAGCCAGTCGGTGAGCCGGATCATCGGCAGCGCGAGGAGCACGAAGAGCACCCCGGCGACGACGTATGGCGTGAAGTTGAAGGTCGCCGCGGTCTCGATCTGCGCCGCCCGCACCGCGTCGACGATGCCGACCACGGAGATGAGCCCGACGTCCTTCTGCATCGCGACGAAGTCGTTCATCAGGGCGGGGGAGACCTTCCGCGCAGCCTGCGGGAGCACGACGAGGCGCATCGTGGCCCCGTGCGAGAGCCCGAGCGACCTGGCCGCGAGCCGCTGCGACGGGTGCACCGCCTCGATGCCGGCGCGGATGACCTCGGAGACGTAGGCCGAGTAGGTGAGCACGATCGCGACGGTGCCGAGGAGGACGGCGGGGATGCGCACGCCGGTCGGCCCCTGGAGCCCGGGGATCCCGAAGCCGATGAGGTAGAGCACGATGATGAGCGGCAGGCCGCGGAAGAGGTCCGTGTACGCGGCGGCGAGCGCGCGCAGCGGGAACCAGACCGGACCGCGCAGCGTGCGGACGAAGGCGAGCAGCGACGCCAACACGGCGACGGCGACCACGGCGAAGGCGAGCACCTGGAGGTTCACGAGGAAGCCGGCCCACACGCGCGGGAACGCCTCGATCGCGGTCGCGGGGTCGAAGAAGGTGACCTGGACCTGCGCCCAGCCCGGGGTGTTGATCACCGAGACCCAGAGCAGCACCGCGAGCACGAGCGTGCTGGCGGCGCCGACGAGGACCGACTTCGTTGTCTGCCGACGACGGAAGGCCCGGCGGCCGAGCTCGAGCTCGCTCGGCCGCCAGGCCTCGGTGGTCCTTCCGGTCACGGGCGCCGCCCGCGACCGGAAGGACCGGAGCCCCCGCGAACTCGGCGAGCCACTCCCGCTCGATCGCCGCGAGGGTGCCGTTCGCGCGGAGCGCGTCGACGGCCGCGGTGACCTTCGCGGTGAGCGGGCTGCCCTTCGCGAGCACGAAGCCGAAGGCGTCGCCGCCGGCGCTGTCGGGCAGCTGGCCCACGATCGTGCCGCCGGTGAGCTCGACGCCGGCGATGTAGAACGCCGTCGGCAGGTCGAGCACGATCGCGTCGATCTGGCCCGTCTCGAGGGCGAGCTTCGCGTCCTCGTTCGTGTTGAAGACCTGGGCACCGGCATCCGGCGCGATGATCTCCTCGATCGCGGTGAGGCTCGTCGTGCCGGTCTGGGCGCCGATGAGCAGCGGCTTGAGGTCGGCGATGGAGGTGGCGCCTGCGGCCTTCGAGCCCTCCGTGGTCACGACGACCTGCGTGGTCTCGTAGTACGGCGACGAGAAGTCGACGGCCTGCTTGCGCTCGTCGGTGATCGAGAACTGCTGGAGGTTGATGTCGAAGTTCTTCGGCCCGGGCGCGATCGCCTCATCGAAGGTCGTGCGGACCCAGACGACGTCCTCCTTCGCGAAGCCGAGCTCCTCGGCGACCGCGGAGGCGACGGCGGCCTCGAAGCCCTCGCCGGACTCCGGCGCGTCGTCGACGACCCAGGGGAAGTAGGCGGGCTCGCCGGTGCCGATGGTGAGCTTGCCCTCGGTGACGTAGTCGGAGGCGGGGGCGGCGGTCTCACCCGTCGCCCCGGACTGGCAGGCGGTGAGCGCGATCGCGGCGGCCGCGACGCCGGCGAACGCGACGGCGCGGAGGATGGCAGGACGGGTCATGACGGCTCCGGGGGATCGAGACGGGCGGGGTGCTGTGTCCGTCCATCCTGCCGTGCCGCGGCGGACGGTGCGCGACTGTGACGAACCGTTCCGTAGGCTTGGGACCCGTGCGCCGCGCCCTGACCGGACCCATCGCCCTGATCGCGGGGTTCGTCGCGGTGCACGCCTGGCTCGGCTGGCTCGCGCTCGCCGCGCCCGGATGGCCCCTCGGCGACGTGCAGTTCGTCTACGCGTTCTGGGTGCAGCAGGCGCTCGACACCGGCCGCATCGTCGGGATCGACACGGCGTGGGTGTATCCGCCCCTCGCGCTCGTGCCGGTGTTCCTGCCCGCGATCGGCGGCATGGACGCCTATCCGTCGACCTGGCTGACGATGATCGCCATCCTCGACGCGGTCGCCGTCGGCGTCCTCACCGGCTGGGGCACCCGACGCGACCGGCTGCCGATCGCCTGGTGGTGGCTCGGATTCCTGCTCCTGCTCGGCCCCATCGCCGTCGGCAGGATCGACGCGGTGACCGTGGCGCTCGGCGTCGCCGCGGCGGCGACGATCCTCACGCGGCCGGCGGTGGCGGCGGCGCTGCTCGCCGCGGGCGCGTGGATCAAGGTCTGGCCGGCCGCCGTCCTCGCGAGCGCCGTCGTGGCGCTGCGGTCGCGGCTGCTGCTGCTCGCCTCCGGCGTCGTCGTCATCCTCGCGGTGCTCGTGACGGGCCTGCTCCTCGGGGGCTCGCTCTCGCTGTTCTCCTTCGTCACCGAGCAGACCGGTCGCGGGCTGCAGGTCGAGGCCGTCGTGGCGACCCCGTGGATGTGGGCGGCGATGCTCGGCGTGCCCGGCGTCGAGATCGCCTACAGCACCGAGATCCTCACGTTCCAGATCGCCGCGCCCGGCACCGAGGCGATCGCGGCCGCGACGACGCCGGCGCTCGCGATCGCCGTCGCCGCGATCCTCATCATCGCGGCGTTCGCCGTCCGCCGCGGCGCCCCGCCCGAGCGCGTCCTCGCCTCGGCCGCGCTCGCCGCCACGCTCGCGCTCATCGTGTGCAACAAGGTCGGCTCGCCGCAGTTCTCGTCGTGGCTCGCCGTGCCGATCGTGCTCGGGCTCGTCGTGCTCGGCGACCAGGGCTGGCGCTCATGGCGTGCCCCCGTCGTCCTCGCCACGGTCATCGCCGCGCTCACCCAGCTCATCTATCCGTTCCTCTACGACTGGCTCCTCGCCGCCGATCCGCTCGCGGTCGGGCTGCTCACGTTCCGCAACGCCGCATCGGTCGCCCTGCTCGTGTGGGCGATCGTCGACCTCGTCCGCCAGCGCCCCGCGGCGGCGCACGAAGGGATCAACCCATGATCGTCGCCTTCTCCGTCGCCCCGAGCGGTGGTCGCGCCGACGACTCGGTGCACGACGCCGTCGCCGCCGCCGTGCGCATCGTGCGCGAGTCGGGACTGCCGAATCGCACCTCGTCGATGTTCACCGAGATCGAGGGCGAGTGGGACGAGGTCTTCGACGTCGTCCGCCGCGCGACCGAGGCCGTGGCCGCCTACGGCACGCGCGTGTCGCTCGTGCTCAAGGCCGACATCCGCCCCGGCCGCGTCGGCGAGCTCGACGGCAAGCTCGCGCGGCTCGAGCGCGCGATCGAGGGCGATCGGCCCAGCGCACTCCGCCCGTCCGACTAGCGACCGGGATCGGGCGTGTCCGAGCCGACGAGGATGCCGTCCTCGATCGCCTGCATCCGCAGGGCGACCTTCGTGCCGACGTCGATGCCGGCGACGCGGTACTTCTCGCGGATCCGCTTGAGGTAGCTCTTCGCCGTCTCCTCGGAGATGCCGAGCTGGTAGGCGACCGACTTCACGGGCTCGCCAGCACCGTAGAGGGCCATCACGCGCCGCTCCTGCGCGGAGAGCTTCGGCGACCCGCCGACCTCGCCGCCCTGGATCGCGAGGTCGAGCTCGGCGGAGATGAACGACTCGCCGATCGAGGCCGCACGGATCGCCTCGACGATCATCACCGCGTCCTCGCTCTTCACGAGATAGCCGAGGGCGCCGGAGGCGAGCGCCTCGCGGACGAGGTTCGGCTCGGAGTAGGTACTCATGAGCACGGTCTTCACGCCCGCCGCCTTGAGCGTCGCGAGCTTCACCGAGACGGGGATGTTGTCCTTGAGATCGAGGTCGAGCAGCACGACCTGCATGGGGAACGCCGGGTGGGTGATGAGCTCGGGCCACGTCGGGACGGCCGCGACCATCTCGATGTCGGCGGCCGCACCGCGGATCCACTCGGTGAGGGCACCGAGCAGCATGCGATGATCGTCAACGATCGCGAGGGTGATCCGGTCCATCATGGCCTTCCCATCGGCCGCTGTCGGGTGCGGCACTCGACTATCTCTATCACGTCGGATCAGCCCGAGGCGCCAGAGCCGGACGTCATGCACCGGATATCGAGGCGGAGCGATCCGTCCTCGGCCGAGTCCCAGTACTGCCCGATGCGCTGGAGCTCGGCCCAGATCGCGGGATCGGCCCTGGTGCGGTTGACCCCGGTGGTGGTGAGCACGATCGGGACGACCGCGAGCCTCGTGACCTCGGGCAGCGTCTGCATCGGCCCGATCCGCACGGTCACGCTGCGCTGCGCCCCGCGGTCGGCGCGCGGATCGAGCAGCAGCCAGAGCACCGAGAGCAGGCCGTCGCGCTGCCCGGAGTCGAGCAGACCCGCGAGCGAGTCGGGGTCGGCGACCGTGACGGCGCGGCCGAGGCGCCCGGACTCCGAGATCGCGTGATAGAGCCAGGTCTGCTTGCGGCCCTCGAGCAGGTGCAGCCGCAGCTCCGTGGCGAGCGACGCGGCGCGGGACGCCTGCTCCGCGTCGAGCGGCACCGGGATCCGCCCGTCGGCGACGTCGGAGAGCAGCCGCTCGGCCGCGAGGTCGAGTCTGGCGAGCTGTTCGGAGGCGAGCATGCCGACGGCGAGCCGAGGCGCGGCGACGGTGCCCTGCACGAGGCTGCGGTCGAGCTCGACCTGCACGAAGGTCCGGAATGATGCGACGAGGGTGACGAAGACGATCGTGGGCGTGAGCATCTGGGCGAGCACGAAGAGCTCCTCGGCCGTGGGGACGACCGAGCCCGCCGACCAGCGGGACGCGAGCGCGGTCACCGCGGTCGCGACGAGCGCGAAGGCGATGAGCTCCCAGGTCGCGCGCGTCGTGGCGACGAGCAGGATGCTCGTCGTGGCCGCCGTCGCGACGGTGAGGGTGGTGGCGAATCCGTCGGAGCCCCAGGACGCGACGAGGTCGAGCACGATCGCGAGGCTGACCGAGATCGCGAAGAGCGTGAACATCCAGCCGGGGAGGTGCTCGCCGAGCGCCCGGGTCGCCGCGACCACCGCGCCCGCGGCGACGAGGAGCACGGTCCACGCGACGGCGACGAGCATCGGCTCGGCGAGCGTGCTCCAGTCGGTGATCGTGCGGGCGATGTCGTAGACGAAGCGGAGGGCGACGATCGCGATCGCGCCGATCCAGAGCCGACCGGTCCCGAGCGTCGCGCGGCGGCGACCGCCGGCACGGCGATCGATGGTGGCCGTGTCGCTCGTCGTCGACCCTCCGGTGCTGCCGAGGACGGGGAGCCCCAACGTGGGCATCCCGAGGCGCTCGCCGCCGCGGCGTCGGTTGCGCGCCAGCCTCATCGCGGCACCTCCAGGAGCACGGTCGTGCCCGCGCCGGTCGACGAGAAGATCCTCGCGTTGCCGCCCACCGACGCGAGGCGACCGAGCACCGACTCCTTGAGCCCGAAGCGTCCGTCATCGACGGAGCCCACCTCGAAGCCCGCGCCGGCGTCGGTCACCATGGCGCGGACGGCGCGGTCGTCCTCGGTGATCGTGACGTGGGCGACCGTGACGCCCGAGTGCCTGCGGACGTTCTCGAGGCACTCGGCGACGGCGAGCAGGAAGGCGTCGAGCACGTGCGGCGGGAGCATGACCCGCCCGGCGCCGTGGAGGCTGACCTCGAGCCCCATCTGGCCGAAGCGGCGGCGGAGCGCGGCGAGCGTCTCGGCGAGGGTGGTGTCCTCTGCCGGTTCCGGCGCATACGGCGTGCCCGGTGTCGGGGTGGGCGTCTCGCCGAGCCGCAGCTGCCGCAGCAGCCGCGCGTCGCTGTCGGCCTGCGTCCGCAGGACCTCCTCGTTGACGCCGACGCCGGAGTGGGCGAGGAGGGTGAGCGTCGCGAGCACCGTGTCGTGCAGCAGCCTCGCGCCCTGGCGGCGCTGCGCCTCGAGCTCGCTCGCCTGGCGCTCGGCGCGGTGGGCCCTGCCGATGCTGTCGATCTGCTCGGCGGCGGGCGGCACGGCCGCGACGACGACGACGCCGAGCGTCGCGACGATCGACCACCCGAAGAGCTGGCCGATGACGGTGACGAGCGGCGGCTGCGCGTCCTGGAGGAGGACGGCGGCCGTCGTGGTCGCGGCGCCGGCGACCGTGATGAAGCCGATCGCGCCGCGCGGTGTCGACAGCAGCGTGATCGCGGCGGCGGGCACCGCGCCGCCCGTGAGCGACACGAGGGTGATGACGCCGTCGGCGGGGGCCAGGTCGCCGCCGACGAGCCGGAGGACGATCGCGATCGCGATGGCCACGACGAGCGTGCCGAGCGCGCCGATCCACGGCAGCGGAGTGCCCGCGAGCCAGACCGCCGCGCCTGCCAGCGCGAAGAGCGGGAGGCAGATGAGCCAGGCCGTCGTGCCGAGCGTCGGCGGGACGGAGAGACAGGCGACCGCCGCGATCACGGCGGCGCTGCCATAGGCCCGAGCCACCTGTCGCAGGAGCCGCTCTCGTTCGCGCCGGATCCCGTCCATCGCGGACATGCTCCCACATCGGCGTCCTCGGTCTCATCACGCCATCCCCCGTTCTGGGGGGTCGGCGCGCCGTGGTCCCGTGGAAGCGCTGTCAGGTACGGTTGATCCAGAGGGGCGCACAGCCGTATCGCTCGCCGGATCCGATGGGTCCTGCGAGGTCGGGGGACATGCCGGGGATCGCATCGCGATCCCCGGCTTCCTCGTCGTTCGGGCCGCCTCGAGGGCGGATCAGGTCGCCAGCAGCCGTCGGAGCTGGGCGCCGACGACCTCGGACTCGATGAGGAATGCGTCGTGCCCGTACTCCGACGCGATGCGGTGCGGGCGATCGCCGTCGAGGTTGCCAGGCACGCCCGCGGCGATCCGCTCCTGGTCCGCGACGGGGAACAGCCGGTCGGTGTCGATGGCGAGGATGAGTGTCGGCATCGTGACCCGTGCGAGCGCCGCCTCGACGCCGCCTCGGTCTCTGCCGACGTCGTGCGAGCTCATCGCCGAGACGAGGGTGATGTAGCTGTTCGCGTCGAAGCGCCGCGTGAACTTGTTGCCGTGGAAGTCGAGGTAGCTCTCGACCGCATACCGGCCACCCTCGCCGAGGGGCGATCGCGTCGACTGCCAGCTGCGGTCGAAGCGGAGGTTGAGCTCGTCGGGGGAGCGGTAGCCGAGCAGGGCCATCCTCCTGGCGAGGGCGAGGCCGCGGTGCGGCCCCTCGCCGTCCGGGGCGTCGTAGTACTCGCCGTCGGCGAACGCCGGGTCGGTGCGGATCGCCTCGACCTGCACCGAGTTCTGCGCGATCTGGTCCGCCGTCGAGATCGCGGGCGCGGCGAGCACGGCCAGTCGCTCGACGCGCTCCGGGGCGGTCACGCCCCACTCGAGCGACTGCATTCCACCCATCGATCCGCCGATGACCGCCGCCCAGCGGGCGATGCCGAGGTGGTCGGCGAGCGCGATCTGCGCGGCGACCTGATCGCGGATCGTGAGGAAGGGGAACCGCGCGCCCCACTCCCGGCCGTCCGGCGCATACGAGATCGGGCCCGTCGTGCCCTGGCACCCGCCGAGCATGTTCGGGGTGACGACGAACCAGCGGTCGGTGTCGACGGCCCGGCCGGGGCCGACGACGTCGCCCCACCAGCCCGCGGTCGGATGCCCGGCGCCGGGGAGCCCGGTGACGTGGCTGTCGCCGGTGAGCGCGTGCACGACGAGGACCGCGTTGCCGCCGTCGGCGTCGAGGGTCCCACTCGTCTCGTAGGCGATGCGCACCGACGGCAGGAAGCCGCCGCGCTCGAGCTCGATCGAGCCGACCTGGGCGAAGCGGCGCTCGCCGACCGGGTCGCCCTCGCGCCACCCGCCCGTCGCGGGCGGCTTGCCGATGAGCTCGCGGACGTTGGCCTCGGTGATGAACGCCGAGGGCACGGTGTCCTCTGGGGTCTGCCAGTCCATGGGCTCGTCTCGGGCGCGGGTGGGTCGAAGCATGCGGCGGGGAGCCGCTGAGGGGGAGGAGGGCCGATGCCCGCCTCCCCCTCAGCGTATCCAGGACGGGATGCGGTGTTACGCGCCCGCCGCCGCGGCCGCCACCTGTCGGGCGGCGGCGAAGCCGGCCTCGAGGTCGGCCTTGAGGTCGTCGAGGTTCTCGATGCCCACCGACAGGCGGACGAGGCCGGGGGTCACGCCCGTGGTGAGCTGCTGCTCGGGGGTCAGCTGCGAGTGGGTCGTCGACGCCGGGTGGATGATGAGGCTGCGCACGTCGCCGATGTTCGCGAGGTGGCTGAAGAGCGTCACGCTCTCGACGAGCGCCTTGCCGGCGGCGACGCCGCCCTTGAGCTCGAACGAGAGCACCGCGCCGACGCCCTTCGGCGCGTACCGGTTCGCCGCGGCGTACCACGGGCTCGACGGCAGGCCGGAGTAGTTGACGCTCGCGACGTCCGGGTGGCTCTCGAGCCACTCCGCGAGCTCCTGCGCGTTCTGCGTGTGGCGCTCGAGGCGCAGCGAGAGCGTCTCGATGCCCTGGAGCACCGTGAAGGAGCTGTCGGGCGAGAGCGCCGCGCCCGTGTCGCGCAGCAGCTGGACGCGGATCTTGATGATGTAGGCGATCGCGTCGCCGAGCACCGTCGTGTAGCTCGCGCCGTGGTAGCTCGGGTCGGGCTCGGTGAGGCCGGGGAACTTGTCGACGTGCTGCGACCACGCGAACCGGCCGCCGTCGACGATGAGGCCGGCGATGACCGTGCCGTGACCGCCGAGGAACTTCGTGGCCGAGTGGACGACGATGTCGGCGCCGTGCTCGAACGGGCGGATGAGGTACGGCGTCGCGATCGTGTTGTCGACGATGAGCGGGAGGTCGTGCTCGTGCGCGATGTCGGCGACCTTCGCGATGTCGAGGACGTTGATCCGCGGGTTGCCGATCGTCTCGGCGAAGAACGCCTTCGTGTTCGGCCGCACGGCCGCCTGCCACTCGGCGGCGTCGTCCTGGTCCTCAACGAAGGTGACCTCGATGCCGAGCTTCGGCAGCGTGTACTTGAAGAGGTTGTAGGTGCCGCCGTAGATCGACGACGACGAGACGATGTGGTCGCCTGCGCCCGCGATGTTGAGGATCGAGTACGTGATCGCCGCCGAGCCGGAGGCGACCGCGAGGGCCGCCGTGCCGCCCTCGAGCGCCGCGATGCGCTGCTCGAGCACGTCGGTCGTCGGGTTCATGAGGCGCGTGTAGATGTTGCCGAACTCGGCGAGCGCGAAGAGGTTCGCGGCGTGCTCGGTCGAGTCGAAGACGTAGGAGGTCGTCTTGTAGATGGGGGTCGCGCGCGAGTTCGTCGTCGGGTCGGGCGCCGCGCCCGAGTGGACCTGCTTGGTCTCGAACTTCCAATCGGACATGGTGGCTTCCTTCGTCGGCCGGGCTTGCCCGGATCGGTGTGGCGTCGTGGGTGGGGGGAGGTCTCGCTGGTCTTCGGCGGGTCGTCGTCGACCGCCCTCGGAGCCTACGGAGCGGGGCGGGCCGCGGCAATGCGGCTCGACACACGACGTAACCGGCCCGTCACGCGGCCCAGGTAGCGTCGTCCGCATGGACGAGCAGCAGCGCAGGGTCGTGGTCACGGGGGCGTCGAGCGGGATCGGCGCGGCGACGGTGCGGCGGTTCCGCGAGCACGGCTGGTCGGTGCTCGGCGTCGCGCGCCGCGGCGACCGGCTCGCCGCGCTCGCGGCCGAGACGGGGTGCGACGTCATGGTCGTCGACGTCACCGACGCCGACTCGGTCGCCGCGATGGCAGCGCACGCCGCACGGCTCGGGCCCGTGCACGCGCTCGTGAACAACGCGGGCGGCGCGGTCGGCCTCGAGACCGTCGAGGCGGGGTCGGTCGAGGACTGGCGCACGATGTTCGAGGTCAACGTGATCGGCGTGAAGCGGGTGACGTCGGCGATCCTGCCCCTGCTGCGCGCGGCCGTCGCGCCGCGCGACAGCGCGAGCATCGTGAACGTGACCTCGATCGCCGGGCACGTCGCCTACGAGGGGGGCGGCGGGTACAACGCCGCGAAGTTCGCCGCGCACGCCCTGACGGCGGTGCTCAGGCTCGAGCTCGCGGGCGAGCCCATCCGCGTCGTCGAGGTCGCACCTGGCATGGTGCGGACGGACGAGTTCTCGCTCGTGCGCTTCCGCGGCGACCGGGCGAAGGCCGACGCCGTCTACGACGACGTGCCGGCGCCGCTCACGGCCGAGGACATCGCCGAGGCGATCGTGCACGCGTGCGAGCTGCCGCCGCACGTCGACCTCGACCTCGTGACGATCAAGCCCGTCGCGCAGGCGGCGCCGTGGAAGGTCATCCGCGGGGAGCTCCGGCCTCGGGCGTGAGCTCGTCGACGAGCTCCTGCTCCGGGTCGGCGAAGGCGACCTTCGGCACGAAGAAGAGCAGCGCCATCGCGATGAGCGCGGTGATGCCGCAGATCGCGAAGACCGCGAGGTAGGCGCCGAGGCTCGACGCCGTCTCGGTGACCGCGTGCACGGCGCCGGCGGCGAGGATGATCGCGAAGGCCGCCGAGGCGAACGAGCCGCCGATGGTCTTCGTCGTGTTCGTGAGCCCTGCGGCGATGCCGGTCTGGCCGCGTGGCGCCGCCGCGGCCGCCGCGGCGGGGAGGGCCGCGACGAGCGCGCCGGAGCCGATGCCCGCGATGACCATGTTCACGTAGACGCCCGCCGTGGTCGCGTTGTTCACGAGGAACAGCAGGTAGCCGACGCCGACGAGGCCGGCCGCGATGATGAGCGAGAGTCGCGGCGACGTCCACCTCGAGAATCGCGGGAAGAGCACGGCGCCGACGATGAGCGAGAGCAGGTAGGCGCCGATGAGGATCGACCGCTGGCCGGAGGAGAGCCCGAGCCCGAAGCCGTTGATCGGGTCGGTGCCCGCGAAGGTCGACAGCGGCGCCTGGGCGCCGAGGATCGCGACGCCGACGAGCCCCGCGGTGAGCTGCACCGGCCACATGTTGCGCTGGCCGAGCACGCGCAGGTCGATCGCCGGGTCCCGCTGCCGCAGCTCGTAGCGGCCCCACGGCAGGAACGAGAGCACGCCGATCGCGATGAGCGCCCACGCCCACCAGGTGTCGACGCCGTTGAGCTTGAGGAAGGTGAGCCCGCCGGTGATGAGGAGCAGGGCGATCGAGAGCCCGGTGAAGCCGATCGCGTCGAGCGAGCGCCCTGGCTCCGGGGTGGACTCGGGCACGCCGAAGAGCACGGCGAAGAAGACGAGCGTCGTCGCGATCGCGGGGATGATGAGCGTGAGGGTGACGTTGCCGGCGAGCACCCCGAAGAGGGCGCCGGCGCCGAGGGCGCCGACGATCGCGCCGGACTCGAGCGCGACGACGAGCGAGCCGGCCGCGCGGCGCGTCTGCGACGGCCCGGTCTTGGAGACTCGGGCGCGGTCGAAGATGAGCGCGACCTCGAGCGGGAGCCACACCGCGTAGAAGCCCTGGAGCGCCCAGGCGATGAGGAAGCTCCAGAAGTCGCCGGCGAACGCGAGCCACCAGGTGGCGCCGGCGGTGAGCGCGGTCGTGATGAGGATGACCTTCTTGTGGCCGATCATGTCGCCGAGCTTGGAGAAGATCGGCACGGCGATGGCCGAGAGCAGCAGCTGCGATGACTCGAACCAGTTGAAGTCGGAGTCGTGGATCCCGAGGTGCACGACGAGGTCCGAGATGAGGGGCACGTAGTAGCCCTGGAGGATGCCGCTCACGAGTTCGAGGGCGAAGAGCCAGCCGACGAGGGCGAACGTGATGGTCCCAGCAGACCGGGCGCGTGCACTCATGCTCGGATGCTAGTGCTCGCGCGGGCCGGCGATGTTGCTGTTATAGTGAAAATATAACAATGGGAGGCGACATGACGGGCAGCACGATCGAGGTGAACGGCCTCACGAAGCGCTTCGGCGACCGGCTCGCGGTCGACGACCTGCGATTCACCGTCCGACCGGGCGTGGTCACCGGGTTCCTCGGACCGAACGGCGCCGGCAAGACGACGACGCTGCGGATGCTCCTCGGCCTCGTGCGGCCGACGAGCGGCACGGCGACCTTCGACGGGCGCGCGTACCGCGAGCTCGAGGCGCCGCTGCGCACCGTCGGCACCGCGCTCGAGGCGGCGAGCTTCCACCCCGGCCGCTCGGGCCGCGACCACCTCCGCGTCCTCGCCGCCGCCGCGGGGCTGCCGGACGCCCGCGTCGACGCCGCGCTGGAGACGACGGGCATGACCGAGGCGGGGCGCCGCCGCGTCGGCGGCTACTCGCTCGGCATGCGCCAGCGCCTCGGCCTCTCGGCCGCGCTGCTCGGCGACCCGGGCGTGCTCGTGCTCGACGAGCCGATCAACGGACTCGACCCCGAGGGCATCCGCTGGATCCGCGGCTTCCTCCGCGCGCTCGCGGCCGAGGGCCGCACCGTGCTCATCTCCTCGCACCTGCTCACCGAGGTGCAGCAGACCGTCGACGAGGTCGTCATCATCTCGCGCGGGCGCATCGTGCGGCAGGGTCCGCTCGACGTGCTCGAGGCGCGGCCAGCCGTGCTCGTCGACGCGCCGGACCGCGCGGCGCTCGCGGCGGCGCTCGCCGCCGCCGGGCTCGAGTCCACCGCCCGCGAGGCGGGGCTCGCCGTCCTCGACGTCGACGCCGAGCACGTGGGCGCGATCGCCCACGCCGCCGGGGTGCCGCTGCGGCTGCTCCAGCCGGAGTCCGGGGGGATCGAGGACGTGTTCTTCCAGCTCACCGAGAGCGAGTACGGCGCGGAGCCGGCCGCCACGGACGCCGGCACGGGTGCGACGACGGCGGTGACGGCATGATCCGCGCGATCGCGTCCGAGTGGCGCAAGCTCACGACCACGCGCATGTGGTGGGGGCTCGGGATCGTCCTCATCGGCTACGTCGGCTTCACCGCCGCGATGTTCGCCGGACTCTTCGGCGCCGTCGCCGCCGGCCTCATCGGCGCCGATGCGGCCGGCATGAACGGGTCGCCGATCCCCGAGGCCGTCCTGCCATCGCTGGTCTACTCGACCGTCACCGCGGTCGGCTACGTGATCCCGCTCATCCTCGGCACCCTCTCGGTGACCGCCGAGGTCCGGCACCGCACGCTCACCCCGACCTTCCTCGCCACGCCGTCGCGGCCGACCGTGCTCGTCGCGAAGCTCGTCGTCATGGTCGGCGCCGGCGCCGCGCTCGGCGTCGCCGGCCTCGTCGCCGCCATGGGCATCGGCGGGGGCACCCTCGCCGCGCTCGGCATCGACCCGCAGTTCGCGGTGGCCGACACCTGGTGGCTCGCGGCGCGCGTCGCGCTCGCCATGGGCGTCTGGGCCGCGGTCGGCGTCGGCGTCGGCAGCCTCATCCAGAACCAGATCGCCGCGGTCGTCGTCGTCATCGCCTTCACCCAGTTCGTCGAGCCGATCCTGCGACTCGGCGCCGCGTTCTGGGAGCCGGCGGCGCAGGTCGGGCGGTTCCTGCCCGGCGCGGCCGGCGACGCCCTCGTCGGGTCGAGCATCTACACGATGGTCGCCGTCGGCCCCGCGACCGTCGAGGCGCTCGCGTGGTGGCAGGGCGGGCTCGTGCTCGCCGCATACGCGGTCGTCGCCGCGGCCGCCGGGTGGGCGACCGCCTGGCGGCGCGACGTGACCTGAGCGGGTCGTGATCGGGCGCCGGGGCCGCCGCATCGCGTCCTCGGCGCCCGCCCGGCCGCGCTAGCGTAGGAGCCATGAGCGAGCCTGCCGAGACGACCACGGACGCGCCGACCGCCGAGGAGCGCGAAGTCCTCACCTGGCCCCGATTCGGCGAGGCGAACCGCGAGCTCGCGACGGTCATCCACGAGTCCGGCTTCGAGCCCGACCTCGTCGTGGCCATCGCCCGTGGCGGGCTCCTCTTCGCCGGCGGTCTCGCCTACGCGCTCGGCGTCAAGGCCTGCGACGCCCTCAACGTCGAGTTCTACACCGGCATCGGCGAGACGCTCGAGTCGCCGATGCTCCTGCGTCCGTTCATGGACGAGGAGGCCGCCAACGGCGCCAAGGTCCTCCTCGTCGACGACGTCGCCGACTCCGGCCGCACCCTGCGCCTCGCCGTCGACCTCGTGACCCGCATGGGCGCCGACGTGCGCTCCGCGGTCCTCTACACGAAGCCCACCACGATCATCGAGCCCGACTTCAGCTGGAAGGCGACCGACCGCTGGATCGTCTTCCCCTGGTCGGCGCAGCCGCCGGTCGGCGGCCGCGCGCACGGCTGAGCCCACCGGATCGGGACCGAGCGTGCCGAAGCCGCTCGCCGAGCTCGTGGACCCGGGGTGGGCGCGCGCCCTCGCGCCCGTCGCCGACGACGTCACCCGGATGGGCGACTTCCTCCGCGGCGAGCACGCTGCCGGGTGGCGCACCCTGCCGGAGGGGCCGAACATCCTCCGCGCCTTCGCGGCGCCGTTCGACGACGTGCGGGTGCTCATCGTCGGGCAGGACCCGTACCCGACACCCGGCCACCCCATCGGACTCTCGTTCGCCGTCGAGCGCGACGTGCGGCCGATCCCGCGATCGCTGCAGAACATCTACCGCGAGCTCCGCGACGACCTCGACATCCCGCCGGCCGCTCACGGCGACCTCACCGCGTGGTCGCGGCACGGGGTCATGCTGCTGAACCGCGTCCTCACGGTCCGCGCCGGCGCCTCGGGGTCGCACCGCGGGAAGGGCTGGGAGGCGGTCACCGAGCAGGCCATCCGCGCGCTCGTCGTCCGCGGCGGCCCGCTCGTCGCGATCCTCTGGGGGCGCGACGCGGGCACGCTGCGCCCCATGCTCGGCCAGGTGCCCGTGATCGCGAGCGCGCACCCATCGCCGCTGTCGGCCTCGAGCGGGTTCTTCGGCTCACGGCCGTTCAGCCGAGCGAACGCGGTGCTCGAGACGCAGGGCGGCGCGCCGGTGGACTGGCGGCTCGATCCGTAGACTGTCGGCACGGCACGGATCGCAGGGGAGGAGCGCGCATGCTCGAGGAGGAGTACGCCCCTCGGCGTCGGCTCCCGCGTCATCTGCAGGCGCCCGCCCCGGCGCCGGTGCCGTTCGAGTTCGTCATCAGGACGGCGACCCCGGCCGACGTGCCGTCGATCCGCGAGATCTACAACTACTACGTCACGAACTCCACGGTGACCTTCGACGAGCGGCCGCTCGGGCTGTCGACGATGCGCGCGAAGCTCACCCGCGCCGACAAGGGCGGCTATCCGTTCCTCGTCGCCGTCGTGCCGAGCGGCGAGATCGTCGGCTTCGCCTACGTGCTGCCGTGGAAGGACAAGAGCGCCTACCGGTACACGGTCGAGAACTCGATCTACCTCGGGCCCGCCGCGACGGGCAAGGGCGTCGGTCGGGCGCTCATGGCCGAGCTGCTCGAGCGGGCGAAGGCGGCCGGGGTCAAGGAGGTCGTCGCCGTGATCGCCGACCGCGGCGCCGACGCCTCGATCGCCCTGCACCGCGCCTTCGGGTTCACCGAGTCCGGCCGGATGGGGCGGGTGGGCTACAAGTTCGACCGGTGGCTCGGCACCGTGCTCATGCAGAAGTCGCTCAAGTAGCCCGCTCGCCGCCAGCCAGCAGGACGGGTCAGACGCGCGGCGTGGCCCGACGCAGCAGCAGCCAGCCGCCGACCGCCGCGATCGCGCTCACCGGCAGGCTCCACGCCGCGATGCCCCCGGCGCCGAGCGCCGCGATGCCCAGCCAGAACGGGATCCAGGCGTCCGAGAGCGTGACGAGCAGCGCGCCGCCGAGCGCCGCGATCCCGACCACGGCGAAGAAGAGCAGGACGCCGTTGCTGCGCCACCGGACGTAGATCGACGCGACGACCGAGCCGAAGAAGAAGAAGAACAGGAAGTACGCGAGGATGATCGGGAACCGCGTCCACCAGGCCCCGTCGCCGAAGTACACGGCGGTGAACATCCGCCCGCCGAGCCCCCAGCCGCCGGTGAGCTCCTCGACGAGGCCGAGCAGCGTGTAGCCGGCGGCGTAGAGCGCCGAGAGCGCCACCCAGAGCAGGCCGGACCCGAGCGAGAACGCGCGCCGGGTCGCGCCCCAGCCGAGCGCGAGCGGGAAGGCGGCGTTCACCGCCTGGGTCGCGACGACGAGCATGTAGATGAAGGCGTAGGTCGATGCGCCGCTCCACATCATCCCCTGCTGCGCGTTCGCCATCGCCTCGGGGCCGAGCGCCATCGAGAGCATGAGCCAGATGAGCCAGTTGCCCGCGAAGATGACGCCGAGGATGATCCAGGGCAGGATGAGCGTCGTCCACGGGTTCGCGACGATGAGCCGCGCGATCGCGATCGCGCGACGCGGGGTGGGGCCGGCGATGTCGGCGTGCGGTCGGGTGATGGTCGTCGTGGTCATGTCAGGCCGCCGTCTCGGTCGTGCGGGGCTCGCCCGCGGTGGTCGCTCGAACGATGAGCTGCTGCAGCGAGACGGGGGCGAGCTCGAGCCCCGCCGCGATCGCCGCGAGGCGATCGGCGTCGTCGACGCCGTCGATGGTGACCGAGGCGAGCCCGCCGAGCCGGTCGCGGTGCAGCACGGTGCGCGAGGCGACGAAGCGCTCGACGTCGTCGGTGCGTCCGACGACGGTCATCGCGCGCCCGCGGAGGTCGTCGGCCGCCGAGTCGATGATGATCCGGCCGTCGTCGATCACGAGGACGTGCTCGAGGAGGTCGGCGACCTCGTCGATGAGGTGCGTGGAGAGCACGATCGTCCTCGGGTGCGCGGCGTAGTCGGCAAGCAGCGTGTCGTAGAAGCGCTGCCTGGCGACGGCGTCGAGGCCGAGGTACGGCTCGTCGAAGAGCGTGATCGGCGCGCGCGCGGCGAGGCCGACGATGACGCCGATCGAGGAGAGCTGCCCCCTGGAGAGCTTCTTGATCCGCGTGCGCATCGGGAGTCGGAACTCGTCGACGAGTCTGGCGGCGAACTCGGCGTCCCAGTGCTCGAAGAATCGTGGTGCGGTCGCGAAGACGTGCCGCGGCTGGAAGTCGTCCGGGTAGCGCTGGCTCTCCTTCACGAACGCGGTGCGCGCGAGGACCCGCGCGTTCTCGACGGGATCCTGGCCGTCGACGAGGACCCGCCCGGCGCTCGGGAACTCCTGCCCGGTGATGAGCTGCATGAGCGTGGACTTGCCGGCGCCGTTGCGGCCGAGCAGGCCGCAGATGCTGTGCTCGGGGATCTCGAAGCTCACGTCGTCGACGGCGCGGACGCCGCCGTATCGCCGACTGAGGTGCTCCGCGCGGATGGTCGCGGTCATCGCTGGGCCGCCTTTCTCATGATGGTGATGATCTGGTCTGGGTCGAGGCCGATCGCGCGGCCCTCGGCGAGGATGGGCTCGACGTAGTCGTGCTCGAAGGTGGATCGGCGGCGCGCTCGGATGCGCTCGCGAGCGCCCTCGACCACGAACATGCCGATGCCGCGGCGCTTCTCGAGGATCCCGGCGTCGACGAGCATCGAGACGCCCTTGAGCGCGGTCGCGGGATTGATCCGGTGGAAGGCCGCGAACTCGGTGGTCGAGGGCGCCTGGGCGCCCTCGTCGAGCGCGCCGGACAGGATGTCGGCCTCGATGAGTTCGGCGATCTGCAGGTAGATCGGCCGCGACTCGTCCATCGCCATGGCGCCTCCGGTCATTGGGTTCGTTACTCGACTAATGAACCATGGAACCGTGACCGTGTCAACCGCTCGCATCGGCGACCGCGGTCGTCGCCACCGCCGCGGGTAGGGTCGGAGCGTGTCCGAGCCGCACGACCTCACCGCCGCCGAGCAGCTCGACGCCCTGCGCCGTCGGGAGCTGCATCCCCGCGAGCTCGCCGCGCACTACCTCGAGCGGATCGCCAGGCTCGATCACCGCATCGGCGCCTTCGCGACGGTGACGCCGGAGGCCGCGCTCGAGCGCGCCGACGCCCTCGAGCGCGCCGACCGCCGCGCCGCCGCGCTCTGGGGGATGCCGCACGCGGAGAAGGACCTCGCGGCGCGCGCCGGCGTCCGGATGACCTCCGGGTCGCGGCTGCGCGCCGCCCACGTGCCCGAGCGCTCCGACCCGATCGTCGACGTGCTCGACGACGCCGGCGCCGTGAGCCTCGGCAAGACGAACACCCCCGAGTTCGGGCTGCAGTCCTCGACCGAGAACCTCGTCTCCCCGCCGACGCGGACGCCGTGGGACCTCGCGCGCGGCGCCGGCGGCAGCAGCGGCGGCGCGCGCGA
>Ga0209066_10000361_pt1 | contig 67467 bp, 58 predicted proteins | sample All_14_2_FD_187198 | JGI IMG/M metagenome (GOLD analysis project Ga0209066, IMG submission 187198) | Freshwater microbial communities in response to fracking from Pennsylvania, USA - Allegheny Zone_MetaG_DW_15 (SPAdes) (version 2) ...
CTCTGTGGTTTCATGTATTCTGCCTTAGAACTAGAGAATACCAATGCTATTTCATTGAGAGCAAATCATATTTACTACTGATTCTGTAGGACTATTTATTTTAAGAATTATTGTAGATATTATAGCATCAAGTTTCACAAACTGTCAAAGTTGTACTTTTTACTACGTTTTACTCGCTTGAGTATTTTCTCATGTTCTCTTGCAGAAGAATTCCTCAACATCGAAGATGGTAACTACAGTCGAGAGAAACCTTGATTACGATAAAATGCTAGCAAAGGCGTTGAATATTTTGGCACACTCTATGTGATCTTCATTGCTATCCCAAAACCCGTTTTGTAACCCACTTGCGGGTTAAACTGCGCGAATTACGTATTCGCAGGCAAAGAGACGATCTCTAAAAAAGCCCGCATCTTAGCGGTTTTTGCGCAAATGCGCATAAATCATCCGCATATACGAATCGCTAAATTTGGGTTCGAGCCCCTCCATCCCCACCAGCTAAGTACTCACGAAGTGATACAATTCGTGAGTACTTTTTCTATGCAAAAAGCCCAGACTTTCTGGGCTTTTTCAGGTTTCGGAGTTTTGATGGCTCTTGCGAAAATCGGCCGATGATGCCTTCCGACATAAACGGTAAGGAAATTTGCACCCACCCCCGAGGAAACGCGCAAGAGTATTGGGTAAACGCGCAAGAGTTCAGAAAATCATGACTGTTCTTCGCGATCTTCTGCGCAGTACGCAGCTGGCTATTCCAATAAAAGCAGCACTTCAGCTATGGCGTTAACGCGTCATAATACTACCAGATTTGTGTAATGGCTGTGTTGGGTTAACTAAGTTCTAGTAGTCTCATACTATCCGGTCAAAGAGAGAACATCACAAACAACTTCAACACTAATCAACGTCCAAATTCCGAATAATGGCTATTGCGTCCTTTTATTGGTGGTTTGTTTTTCGATATTGGTAACCGAAATACCGTGTCAAGTGTTTAATAATTGCTGTAGCCTTGCTTTTATGTTTGTAAACACTACACTTAAATGTTTCTTGGCGTCCTCAGTGATAAGTGATGTGTGAGCAACTGCATCTCTCATAGGTTTATATACTTTTGCATCTCTCGCTATACCTAGCTCTTTGTTGGGATCGGTAGGTTTGTCCACGAGGTTTGCAAGGTCATCCATGCTCAAGTATTGCAGATCGTCTTTGGATTCTCGAACATCATATGCAATATTTGCGGCAGACTTAGCTGTTTGTTCTCTTGTTCTCCATTTCGAAGCTTCTGCCACTGCTTCAGGTGAAGTCGCTATGCTTTTATGATTAATAAATTTGCGCAACAAATTCTCCGCAATAAAACATTCGGTGTATGAGGGAATATTAAACTGCGCCTCTTCACCCAATGAAGCAACCCATGCAATAACAGTCCCATTTGGATTCTCTGGAATCATTTCTTCAGTAGCTGCGTTATATAATTCTTGCGCCTTTCTTCTTTTTCGAGTCACTGCAGGGTTGTCGGGATCGCCATCTTTTCCAATTCTTCTTCTTAAAAGATCCCATTCATCAATGATTCCACGTGTTATTGCATCAAGCTCGACTAAAAAATCATTAAATAGCGGGTCATCTTTCAATATCCCTTCTCTGCTGCTAGTGAATGCGTCAGTATTATAATCAAGTGCATTGAAATGAATTTGACCGTATAAGTAACTTTCGACGAGTCTTGCTGTTGGAATATGTCTTAACAAGTCTTTGTCTCGCAGTCTTCCATTTACGAATAGATCAAGAGATACTTTTTCACTTGTGCCTCGAATTTTTAAGTCGGAAGGTTTTTTTGTAGATGCAATAAAGCCATAGATGTTTTTATTTGATGTTTTATTTGAAAAATTGACAACGTTCGAATTAACAGCTGGAGAAAGCTTTTCTGTTAAATAACTGTCTTTAACATCATTAATTTGCCAAACGAATTGAGTTGAACTAGCCAACTCATCCAAAGCATTCATATCTACAATGTCACCATTCAAAAAAATAGAGAAGGTTTCATCTAATAAAGAAAAGCGAAAATTTAATGCAATAATTTTCTTGAGATATTCTACTGTATTAATTACACCCTCATTTAGATTTTCAAAGAATATTGCTGTTCCTGATGATAAATCTTTCAACTTCTCGCTCGTCATAGCATCAATACTACCTAGTGGATACTCGTTTGCACCAATGTCATCTTTTATGGCTTCGTCGAGGCCTGAATTATCTATTAATCCTCCAACAACCACATTACCGTTAGCTTTAGATGCGATTTGTACTTTTTGGGCACATGATAATAAAGCGAGTTTGCCAATACCTTTTCGCCCAATATAGGGCCTTCCTTTATCAGTGGTATTCTTGTCAGGTTTACGTTTCGAGTAGCCGATTTTAAGAAACTTGTTTTGAAAATCATCACTTGTCATTCCTGATCCGTCATCAATAATAAACATAGAGCGTGCTTCTCTATCTATATTAATCCACACATTTGATGCATCTGCATCCCATGAGTTAGAAATGGCCTCGCCAATAACGGTGATAAAATTACGATAAAGATTTCTTCCTAAATGGTTTAATACACTCAGAGAGATGTTAAATGTATAGCTCATATTAACGCTCCTTCAAGATGTGCATTTATACTCATCCCGATAACCTCACCCAATCGAACAGGGACAGCATTGCCAATATGTCTTGCAATATCTTTGATCGAAAAATCCGTGTTCGGATCAATAAAGATGTAATTTGGCGGAAATGTTTGCAGTAATGCCCCTTCCCTTAAAGAAAGAGCTCGATCTTGCTCTGGATGCCCATATCTACCAGTTCCATAACAATAAAACTGAGTGGTAATAGTGGGTCCGATTTGATTCCATCGCATTCTCGCGTAAACAGAACTGTATGTTTGACCACTTTCCTTCTTGTGGCATTGGCAACGCAATTCCTCAGGCCAATCACGCCAAGTCCCCCCAGGAAGAGAATGTCTGATTCGTTGAAGGTTAAGAGGAGATAAGTTCGAAGAACGATGTAAAGGATCGTTTTCGTCAATTTGCCCTGCCTCTATGTGCGGCAAATCCCGAATGAAGTCATTCACATAAACAGCATCTCTATGATGTGTAGGTGGTATTAATTTGATATCTCCTAAACGTGATGCTAATAAAACAAAGCGCCTCCTGCTTTGTGAAATGCCATAGTCTGGGCAATAAACAACTTGAGTATAAATATGGTATCCAAGCCGACATAACAGTTCAACGAAGTCACAATATAACTGAGTCTGTTGAATCTGAGGTACGTTCTCCATTGATACTATGGTTGGATTAACAACCTCAATAATACGTCCAAATTCTGCTAATAGGTTATATTTTTCATCGTCAACATTCCTTGCTCCATATTTAAATCTCATTGTTGAGAATGGTTGACAAGGGGCGCATCCTACAAGAACACGAATAACATCAGGATTGTAGCATTCTGTAATCTCATTGCCTTGCATTTCCCTGATGTTTGCGTTGTGAAATGGAATATGGTTATTTTCTTCATAGGCAAAGCGACAGGTTTCATCAATATCAAACCCTGCGACTACATTTAAACCAGAATCAAGCAGTCCTCTTGTGAGGCCGCCTACACCGCAAAATAAATCAATTGCTTCTACGGGCATTTATTCACCTTCTTATGAAAGGGTATTCCCACCAACGGAAGCTGTAACTTGTTTCAGATACTCCCTTTCCGTTTCTTTTCAATAATACACAATTTCATAGTTCTAAACAAGATGGGCATTTGACGAAGAGCGATTTTAACCTCAAGCACTTGCCTTTTTCAGTCGCACGGATATATTTACGGAAATCATATCTCTATCGCGAACAATCATAAACATAATGAAGTCCACAAATCAAATTAAACTCCATTGCTTAATTTCAATAACGAACGTTGTAGCAAACATTGTGCTTTCGAGGTTTCTGCGATAGAATTTTAAACAGCAATCCAAAACTACTTTTTTGCCGAACTGTTTATGCGCGTTGTTTCGCTGAGCTTGTGTTGTTGCGAAAAAAAGTTGCGCAAAGCAAGGCGTTCAATCTTTTTTTAAACTATTAGGAGGGCCCATGATATTTACCCCATATCCACATGAAAGTTCAGTCATTCAAATGATCCGTCAATTACGCAACGAAGAGTATGCGTTGATTCGGATGACGTTTACCATGATAGACAAGAACAATCTGGATGCTAACGGTATTCTTCGAGATCTTCTTCAAAAATGGGAGCTTGTTGATTACGAGAAGCTCAAACACGGCGGTCAGTATGGCGTTTCTTATGATACCCTCTTCATTCATCGGGGTAAAACCGAAAACGTTAGACTCAAATTTTATTGCGTTGCCAACGATAGAGGGGACCGACGTTTCTCAATTGAAACAATAAAACGACGTATGATTGCGAAGGAAATCAACGAAGGTGATTTGCTATATATTTCTGTATTTCAAAAGCCAGATGATAGCCCTCAGTTATACTTTGTTAATCTGACCAACAACATCCCTACAGAACAAGAACTCCTCAACTCAATTGGAGTCGATGCTATTACGCAATTGTTCGGTGAAATCCGTCCTCTTCTGAAAGAAATAATTCAGGGCGGATACTATGACAATTCTAAGGGGCGTGGGCCAATTGCGCCAAAAGATGTTGGCGATACCTTGGAGGAGTTACTTGGCATCGGGACGAATAATCGCCGTGACGCGGACTACAATGGGCTAATAGAAGTGAAAGCCAAAGGCGCAGGACAGACACTTGATACGCTTTTTACATTACGCCCACGATTTGAAGGAACGCGAGTTGCGGATTATGAGCCAAATGACAGGAACCGCGTTTCGGCTTTTGCTAGAATCTATGGCTACGATTCAGATCGTCATCCAGGTTGTAGTAGCCTTTATATCACCATTGGCTCATTTGATGCCCCGCAAAACAACCAAGGATTCCACCTTAGTGTTGATGATGAAGCTGGTCAAGTGAATGTTGTATGGAGAGACCCTAAAACTGGTAAAAGCGAAATCGCAGCTTTTTGGCTTTTTGCCGATTTACGAGATCAGCTTTATCAGAAGCATCCTTCAACGTTATGGGCAAAAGCAGAAAGCCGTGTTGTTGATGGTATTATACAATTCAAGTATAACGAATTTGAATTCTCAAGAGCACCGCAGTTTACTACGTTTCTATCTCTGATAAAATTAGGGATCATAACCTATGATTGGAGAGGTTACACAGCAAAGGCGGGGAAATATACCGGAAAAAACCACGGAAACGCTTGGCGTATTAGACCGTATGCAAAATCCGAGCTCTTCGGGCAAATTGAAGTAGCTGCTCTGTGATCTCGACAATAATGCAATAAAGGAACAAACCGCTACAAATGGCTTGTTCCTTTTTTATTAGAGAACCTTAATAATCTCTAATGCAACCGCCTTTGCTAATAGTGGTGGCACAGCATTTCCGACCTGTGTATATTGCGGAATTTCGACCCGGCGCAAAAGCCCACCAGTGGTTCTCTTCCCCAGAAATTCGAATGAATCATCAAAAGATTGGCAGCGAGCCATTTCCCTTACGCTGAAAGTTCTTGGCTCCCAAGGACTAATGTAATCATCAGCAATTGTCACTACAGTTGCTGAAGGCGAATCGGGGCTCCAGCGCTGTCGGATGTTCTTCTTTGTTAAAAGGACTGAAATTTGCTCTTTTGTGGCTTTCCCTTCTTTGAAATGAGAAATCACCTCGGCTGATGTCATTCCAAATGCATCACAACAGAGTTTTACTAGCGCAGTTTTCCCTTCTAGATCAATTCCTTTTTCCATGATTCTCTTCTTAAGAAGCGTACCTGACTCACCAGGACTAAATAGCTCGAATCTCTCTCTAACCACATCAGTTTGCTTTGGCAACTCAGTATTAGTAGCGATTTTTGCTGGAATCGGCAACCCGTTAATATCTGGCGTCCGACCGTTGATGCTTTCCCTCTGATACTGACTGCTTCTTGCATTGACTGCATCCCTAACCGATGATTCGTTAATTAAGTCTCCAATCGCATCTTTCAACGTCAGATAATTCTCTGGCATGACTGTCGGCGCAGGATATTGAGGTGGTTTTAACCCATTTCGATACCCAATGAAGATAATACGATTTCTACGCTGAGGTACACCATAATCAGCAGCATTTAGTATTTTCGGTTTTAGTGTACTATATCCGATTTGCTCTAATTCGTTCTGTAGTATTACTGGCGTTACGCTACCATCGGGATATCGGATTCCAGTAATTCCAATATACCCCGAAAACTGCATGTCAACGAATCCCTCAACATTTTCAAAGACAATATATCTTGGGCGGATTTCATTGATTACTCTAACATACTCTTCGAACAACATATTTCTTGGATCCGATTTGTCGCGTCTCCCTGCCCTTGAGAAGCCTTGACAGCTAGGTCCGCCAATCATGAGGTCGATTTCCGGAATGTCTTTTCCTTTGAAAATTTCAAGTCCCGAAATTCTTTTTCTGATATCTGCACCAGTAAGGTTTTTTATATCTTCCCGCTCATACCAGGTGTTCTTCCCTTGGAATAGGCCAAGCTGTTCATGTCTATGTCGGTATGTTTTCTCAACCATTTCGCTAATGTCTGAGCTAAAAAGAATATGAAAGCCTGCTTGGATGAGCCCCTCCGAGCATCCGCCAGCGCCACAAAATAAATCTATTGCATAGGGCATTGTATGGTCCTCCACTGAATCATGGTTGGGGCACGGTCATTATAGCATAGGATACGCAACAATGTCCAGGCCTAGTAATTATGATTATTATAGCCGGAGCAGAAAAACGTTGAACTGGTATTCACCCCTAATCAGACACGGAGTAATCGTTCCCCATATAAACTGTATTAGGCATGTAGAATAAATTCATAGTTTTCCTTCACTTGGATTATTACTCTCGCTACCGCCACATTCCAAAGTTCCTCATCGAACTCCACGATCGGCCCTGCCGCCTTTAACACCTTATAGAACGTATCCAACTCGCGCTTTCTTGCTTTCCGCTGTTCACGTTGCTCCTCGATCTTGCCGATCTCCTCCTCAAGCGTCAGGCTTTGCGCCAAGAGCTCTGCGTATTGATCGTCGTATACGTTCTGTTCGATCAACGCCCGTGCGTAATCATCAACCAATCTCCGCATCATCACGGATACTTCATCCAGTTCCTTGCGTGAGAAGGCTTCCCTTTCTTCGAATTCATGAGTATCGGTCAACAGCGAAATTAGCAACCTGATATCCGACAGAACCTGCTCCTTATTCGTGATCACCCGATTCATATCTTCAACAAACGCCGCCTTGATCTGATCTTCGGTCACGTGCGGCGTTTTGCATGGTTCACCATTGTCATACTTGTGCTGGCAGCGCCAAATCACAGTGCGGTATTTGTCGTTGCTATGCCAAACCTTCCTACCATAATAGCTGCCGCATTCTCCGCAGATAATCTTGCTGGAAAAGCACCCGCTCCTGCCGATATATCGGACTTCGCGGCGGCGCTTCAACTCCTGCTGAACCTCATCAAATACCTCGGGCGAAATGATCGCTGGGTGGCTTTGTTCGACGTAATATTGCGGCAGTTCGCCCTCGTTGCGTTTTATCTCCTTGGTAAGAAAATTTACACAGAAGGTCTTTTGCAGAAGCGCATCACCCTTGTACTTTTCGTTCGTCAGGATGCTCTCCACCGTGCCCGAATACCAAACCGACTTGCCTGCCGGAGACGGTATTCTTTGTGCCGTGAGCCTTTTCGCAATTCCAGAAGGCATCAGCCCATCAAGGAATAGTTTGTAAATTAGCCGTACCGTTTCCGCCTGCTCTTCCACAATCTGCGGCTGCCCGTTTGAGCCTTTCTCGTAGCCGAGGAACTGTTTGTAAGGAAGGTAGACTTTCCCCTCCTCGCACTTCGCGCGCTTGCCCCAGGCGACATTCTCGCTGATCGATCGGCTCTCCTCCTGCGCGAGCGAGCTCATTATCGTAATCAGAAGCTCGCCTTTGGAGTCCATGGTGTATATGTTCTCCTTTTCGAAGTACACCTCGACGCCCTTATCCTTTAGCTGGCGTACCGCTGTCAACGTATCGACCGTGTTTCTGGCGAATCGCGAGATACTCTTCGTTATAATCAGATCAATCTTCCCCGACAGCGCGTCCGCGATCATCCGATTGAAGCCTTCGCGCTTCTTCGTGTTCGTCCCGCTGATACCTTCGTCCGTATAAACCTCGACCATCGTCCATTCAGCGTTTGCGGTGATCTGTCGAGTATAATAATCCACCTGAGCCTCGAAGCTCGTGAATTGTTCATCGCTGTCCGTCGATACGCGCGCATATGCGGCGACACGGCGTTTCGCTTGTACAAGAGATTTGTTTTCCTGCGCCGCTACGGCTGCCCGCTCAATTTTTCGTACCCGCTTCTGAATCGCTTCCATCGTCATGCATCTCCTTCATCAACAAAGATTTTTCTCTTGCCGTCTGTTTCATTTCATCCGTCCAGCTATCTGCCCGCGAGCGGTCCTGCCATATCGTCTGGACGGTTCGTACATCCCTGAATATATATATGAGAGAATTCCCGTCCGCTGCTCTAATGTGGGCGATTTGTGTTTCGAACACATCCTCGCAGAATTCGTGCGTCCCCATTGCTTGCGCTGTAATTTCCAACAAAGTCGCTTCGGGGATCCGTTTCGAATGACAAGCGGTTGCTCCAAACTGAACGGTAGTCGAACACTGCCAGAATGGCGCTCCACGCTTTGTGATTCTTTTATAATGCTTCCCGCAATTACCGCACACAATTCTGCTGCTAAAAGGGTATCTTTGTATGTTCGGGTGATGCCCTCCGACGATTTTCAATTCTTCCGCGATACGAAGCTGAACCTGCTCAAATACGAATTTCTCTATAATGGCCGGATGGGTTTCTTCCGCATAATACATAGGACGCTCCCCGTGGTTCCAAGCTGCGCGCTTGCTCAGGTGATCGATAATGTACTTTTTCTGTGAAAGCGCATCGCCCCTGTATTTCTCATTTTTCAGCATCCCGAGAATTTTACCGGCAGTCCACTGTCCCCCGCGGAGTGTAGTTATGCCCTTTTCAGTTAATCGTCTTGCTATCTCCGCTGTGCCACCGCCACTCAAATAATCGAAAAAAATAGAGCGGACGATTTCAGCCCGCACCTGATCGATTTCTACTCTACCTTTTGTTATGGTGTACCCGAACATCTCTCGCAAATTGACCAGTTCGCCCTGCTCCATCTTCTTCCGAATTCGCCATTTGCAGTTTTCGGATACGGAGCGGCTCTCCTCTTGTGCAAAAGAAGAGAGGATGGAGAGCATCAGCTCCCCGTCCCCTGAATTGCTATGGATATTCTCCCGTTCGAAAAAAACGTCCACGCCTCTCTGCTTTAGTTCTCGCAGGATATTCAGCGTATCCAGCGTATTTCTCGAAAATCGACTGAGCGACTTCGTAATTACCATATCGATCAGACCGGCATAACAGTCTGCAATCAGGCGCTGGAATTCAGGACGTTTATCCTTGGTGCCGGTCAGACCTTCGTCCGCGTACACGCCGACATACAGCCATTCTGGGTTCCGCTGAATATAAGCGCCATAGTAGCTGATCTGAGCCGCCAATGATTCTAACATGGTTTCCTTATCACTGGAAACGCGAGCGTAAGCGGCAACCCGCTTTCGCGGCAAAATTGCTTGCACCCTTGGCTGAATTTTTCGAATCACTCGGCTCATATCTCGCTCCTTGTACATGGCATATTACCTCTGCTTACAGACTTTATCAACCGATGTTTGATTCCCTAAGCAAAGGTAAAAAGGGTTATACTTTTCGATCATCTTTCGATCGAAGCCATCGTATTCATCATGGCTGATCAGCCCGCGCTGTAGCATGGTTTTAATCGCCGCCATCACTGTCCTATAACGCAATTCACGCTCAAACTGCTCGATTGTCATCTGGTTCCTTGTTCATAAAGCGATTCTGTATGTAGCAGGCGTGGCAACAGTACTTCCTGTGGTTCTTCTCGTAATCTTTGAAAACGCGCCCGCAGAAAGAGCACTCCGTTTGAACGACGGACTTCAATCGCAACTTATCTCTATTCTGCTTCCACCAGGCTCTTCGGCACAGATCAGAGCAAAACTGCTTTCGTTTGCCATTTGCATTCTGTACGAGAACCGCTCCACATTGTTTGCACTGATCAGCATCGTGATTTCCCCCTTTGGTCTCATCTGGTTGGATTCCCATTCTCAGGCAAATTGATTTCACTGTATTTCGTGACAATTGAAGTGCGTCTGCAATCTGGCTGTAGCTTTTGCCTGCTTTTCGTAATTGCTGAATGTTTTGTCTTTCCCTTCCCGTAGGAAAATCCTCCTTTTTATGTCTTGACGATAGTCTGCTGACTGCAGATTAAAGCTGAGATATCCCGAAAATGGTTTTCACCCTTTCCACTATCCCGAATCATCTATCTAGGTATCGAAAAGGAGGCTCGCGTGAGCCTCCGTGTTCGGTCGTGTTTGGTTTTCAGCCGTTATTGGGGTAATTGCTTTACCTGAGGCATAAGCCGCTCAGTCGCGGCGACGTTGCCCCAGTTTGCGCTGATTCTAGATTAGCGAAGTAGCGCTGTCATCACAGAGTAGGGTCTATTCATTATCATCCTCCTTCATTGTTGCGTATGAAGAATTCCCTGAGAGATTTCGCAACAGGATGGTCCGCGAATTTTTGAACTCCTTTCCGATGAATCCGAGCCGAAGTAGAAAGCAGCGAAACGCATATTTTTCATTTTCCACTATATGTTCTGTTGCTGTGACACGCTTTTGTGTGTGCGCCAGGTCGCAAAGCCCCTGTACCAGTTGGTAGTAGGCTTTGATCTCAGCCGGGTCATCCGTCGGTCGGAACCATCCGAATTCGATTCTATCCACATGTTCTGTGATCGGCAGGCTGTCTGTACCGAGTGTTTTCTTGAGCAGCGTCGCTTTGCTCGCAACCAGTCGATGTAAGTTTTCCATGGCAACGGTCATCATCCCGCCATTTGGAATCTCGACCGAGAGCCTGTCGAAACTATCAACCTGTGATGATTTAACCTCATTCTTCTGATTCTCGATCGCCTCCTGCATGTTCGGCTTTGCCATTTCAGCAACTCGTACGCCAATAAACCCATCGTGAGCAAGCTCGCGAATCAGCATCTCGATCTGTGCCTCGTCTGTTCCATCCATGCAAGTGACTGTACCATTCTTGTCGACCGTGTAAGCCCCCACCTGAAACGCGAAGCTCGGCGCGCCGAGGTATCGCGTTGTGTCCTGCAGTACATCCCGCATGACCGCGACTATCGCCTTCCGCCTGTCCCCCGTAACATTGTACTTGATCTGCATCGTAATTACCTTCCTTTCAATTTGGTAGTCACATACATTGATCAAACAGGTGTGGATATCAAGCTAATTCTGTACAGATAGCGGTCATTTGCTGAATCAATCCTTTTGTGCAGGAGAGGAGCATGGCTACTCCACTGAAGTCTATATCATTTCCCCCTGCGCGCTGTTAACAATCGCTCCATGACATCATCCTGTGGGTTTGTTCCCGTATAATAAGAACCGCAGTTCTCTTTAACGATTTGGAAGATTTCATACCAGAGCCGATTCGTCTGCGCCATGTAGTTTTGGCTCATAGCCACATACGGAGATTGGATTGCGCTTCCTGTCGTTGGATGCTTTGCTAAGAAGCCATATTCAGTAACCGCTTCTTCGCATTGAATCCAGCGGGCTGCGCTCATCGCATAGCGCTCCAACAACTGTGGAGATACGATCTTCGCACACCCACGCTGGTCAAGCCACACCCATGTGTTTATAAATATCTCCGCTGCTTCAAGGGTACGACCGTTCTTTTGCCGCGCTGACAGCATTTCATGCGGTTGCGGCTGAACTGTATGACTTTGCCCAGTCATGTTCGAAAAATTGACGATAGTCAGCTTCCGCCTGCCGGGATTGCCATCCAGCAGCTTCTCAGTCAGCGCCTTGCGCGGTCTACCGCCTTGTCCCGGTCTAGGGCCCCGTCTTCCCATTGCTATTCCTCCTGTGACAAAACTTCCGGGGCTATTCCCCTTAAAACTTTCGCGATTTTTTACACGCGACCCCGCCACGTTGTCCATAAATTAAAGCTGTAGGGATTAATAGTCCCCCACCAGTCAAGCGATATCAGTCATATGATTGTTTTGTCACTCCACATCTTTTTTTGCATGATATCACTGTGCAATCATGTGTCATTTACTGTCGTCCCGATGGCATTCGCTAGAGTTGGCTGCAGGTGAGAACAGCACCATACGAGTGCCGAATAGACGTATCATTTTCTATCTGAGAGGCTCAAAAATGATATTCGTAATTCTTGTGGCAGATGTGGCAGGTTTTTAAGTCCTCTCTATACGTGGCTGTTTTTATAATTACCTTTTTACCTGCCACATCTGCCACATTGGATTTTCTCACTTAGAAATCGCTGTAATAAGCAGGTCAGACATCCAAGCGGTCTCTGTGGCAGATGTGGCAGGTTTTTAAGTCCTCTCTATACGTAGCTGTTTTTATAACTACCTTTTTTCCTGCCACATCTGCCACAAAGGTCAATCAAACGGAATTCCATCCTTAATATCAGTAAATCCGTTCATATCGAACCGAAGCTTATACCCAATGAACATCGTCGTCTGTTCTCCGCCGATTTTAGGCCGTTTCCGCTCTATGCGTCCGTACACCGCGATTGCCTGCTTGAAATTGCGCATGTTTTCCGCGTAACATCCGTTCGCGTCGCACCACTTCTGGTATCGTGCATACACCACGGAAGTCCGTTCTTCGCCGTGCGCATCAGGTTCTAACTCATCCTCGATGAACAAAGCAATCTTATCGCTGTCATGCTGGTACCGTTTCGTGGCAAAGGCGACCGATTGAGGCAGCACCAAACCTTCAGATTCCAGTTTTCGATGTCCTTCCAGCAGCCAATTCAAGATCGCGCTTTGATTCTCTGGTTTTTGGAACAACGGTTTGAGTGTCTTATCCTGCTCGCCTTCTTCAAAATGCCGCTCGAACGGGATGATCATTATTCTTCCGCTCGAAAAGAGCGTGATATCCGTGATCACAGGTAGGTAGTTGGTATTCATGAAGATCTTGAACTGCGGACGGAAATCAAAGCTGTTTTCATGCAGAAACCGCGCGTTGAGCGTATCATTGCCTGTCATGGTCTTTACCTGCGCCGCATTGAGTAAAAGACCTTTACTGGGCTCAGAGATGTTTGCAAACCTAATACCGGCCAGTCGAGCAATGTCCTCAGTAGGGTTCTGGCTGCTGACATTTTGCTTCATACTGATCGTCTCGGGACGCACTGTGCTACCATAATCGCCCATAACATTTAACACGCTCTCCATGAGTGTACCTTTGCCGTTACGCGTCGTTGCACCAAAGAGGATAAACAGGCATTCAAACCGCGTATCGCCGCTCAGAGCATATCCCAACGATCTCTGCAAGAAATCAGCTCTTTCCCTGTCACCGCTCATGATCTCATTTATGAACGCATCAAATCGTTCGCAATGAGCGTCAGGGTCGAAAATGACGGTCGAAATCTTTGTCAGTTTGTCATTGGCATCGTGCGGTAAGAACTCCTTCGACTTCAGATTCAACGTACCGTTTTGGCAGTTAAACAAATACGGGTCCACATCAAATTCGGTCATATGAACTGGGTAGACGCCCTGGGCATCCTTAAGGATGGTCTCCCGTGTACGTCGGATTTGCCACCTCCACCAATTTTCGCCGAATTTTCTTTTTAAGCCATCATCTTCAATACCGGCGACATACACCAATAAGATGTCAGCAAGTTCCATACATAAGTCCATGGTTTTCAGGTTGCCAACATCAGGAATCCATCGCATACCGTCAAAAACGTACCAGAGCTTTCGTTCTGGCACGTATCGAACGGTGTCCTTGTAAAAATCAGCGAAAAGCCTGCTGTTTCCGATGTCCGAACTCTTGTATCTCTCCGTTCTTTCAGGGCAGAACGTATATAAGATCGGCGGCACAGTAATCCCATTTCTCCGAGTACGTTTCTCTATTGGGGGCAGCTCATGCGCTTGTTCCACGGAATCCTGAATCCATGCGCGAAACCGCTCCATATCGTCTGCCAGGAGCTCATTGGGGTCTTTGTAGTCCTCAGGCGTGGTCAGGGACAAATGCGTAATGTCCATAGATCTCAACTGTTCACAGAGCTTATGTGAAGCTTCTCTACCGGCTTCATCCCGATCCATGCAGACGATCAACGGCGGTATCCATGATCTTTTCTTCAACGCACTTATGAGCTTATTTGATCCCGCCCCGCACATCGAAACCGCGTAACCACCCTCCTGCATGATCGACAATGCGCAGAGTGCGCTTTCAACGACGAAAACAGGCTCGTCCTGATCAAGCGTTTCCTCGTAGAAAAGCGGTTCCGGTCCAACAACATCTGTTCTGGGTTTGAAAAACTGCTTCCCTGCTAAGCTGCGGGATATGTAATACGTCGATTCAGAGCCGTATGGGATCACGATCGCGTTTCTTCCTGAGTCGAACCCAAATCGAAACCGCAGCATGCTTTCGCCAGTGAATCCCCGCGATTCTAAATAGTCCTGCGCTCGGCGCGTAATGGCGAATGCTTCTATTGTTGTGTCGATGTATTCCTGCAAATGCGGCTCCTTAAACTCCGTAGGCTTCCTTGGCGTCGGAGAAAATTCATCCAGATGAAATGCTTCTGTTACCTTCGTCACGGCTTCCAATGTACTGATATCCTTCATTTTTGCAACCAGATCGATTGCATCCCCGGAAGCATCGCACCCGAAACATTTGAATCGTCCATCTTTGAACGAAAGGGAGGGTGTACGATCTTGGTGAAACGGACACCTGGCTTTCCCGCCATGCACCTCCAGCCCCAGCCACTTTGCTACCGCTACGATATCCGTCGATTCACGGATTCGTTGAAAATCGATCAAACGTGTTTCCCCCTAACCCATTGCTTCTTTGGTAACAAAAAAGAGCACTGCTAGATTCGTGCTCTTTGCTTCATCGGACGGCCCCTGCGTTTTACAATGCTTCTGCCGTTATCGTATTGCACCGTTGTGATCAATTCCTGACCAATCGCCGCAGCATATGGGGTTAGATCGATCACCCCATCTTCGCGGCGCGGATGCATTTCTCCAAAGTAGTGCTGGCGTGCGTTTTGATGTTCTTGCTCCGGTTTGGCCTCTTTCGACTCCTTCGGATGTGCTTGTCGGTATCGCTTATATTTCCTGCTGTTGCCTCTGGGCATACCTATCACCTACGATTAATTCGGCTTCACCAAGGTTTCTCTCCTCAGTCAGGTGCTTGCCGGCGCCCTTGAAATTCTCTCTAGGTTCAATCATTGCCTGCGTGCCTCGCGATCCAGTCCATGAACTGTTCGACCGGAATGGCGATTCGCTTTCCAATCTTCAGTGTTGGAAACCCCGGTCGCTTCGTTAATTGATACGCCGTGTAGGCGCTTACACCCAGATGTTTCGCCATCTCTTTTACATTCATTGCGATCTTGTCCATGTCTTCCTCCCAATCTGTAGCGATAATTGCGTTTCTCGCTACTACATGTAGTATATGTGCGTTATACGCAATAGTCAATATGTTTTAGTGAATTAATTGTTAATTTGCGCAATATTATTTTTTTTATTGATTTTTGCGTTATTCGCAATTATAATGGCAATGAGGTGTAATGATATGTTTGGTGAACGGTTAATTGAACTGCGAAAAGAAAAAGGGTTAAGTCAAAAAGAATGCGCCGCAGCCTTCGGCGTCGACGCATCTAAGTACAATAAATGGGAAAACGAAAAGAACAGTCCGGACTACGAGACGGTCTGTCGCCTCGCGCAATTCTTCAGTACCACTACGGATTATTTGCTTGGCAATTCAAACGTGCGTCATCTTCCCGATCAGGTTCCGTTACAGGACTGGCAGCGTGCATTACAAGCTCAACTTACAAATTCATTACAATCATTTTATATGAAGAATTCTGATCTGCCGATGCTAGGACTTGAGAATGCGCTTCTGATCGGTATACGCCAAGCCTTCCAAAAAATACTGAAAACAGCCAGTACTTTCATTGATTCAATCAATCAGCTCCCACAACCATTGCCGCAGTTAGAAAGTTCAGTCAACCAATTCTTGCAGGTGTTTGATAATCTCCACATCGAAGATGGGTTGATGGTGGAGGTAATGCTGCGTGACGCGCTTGAAAAGAACGTTCCAGGGTATCGAGATTACAGAGTCATGATTGTGGATGAATGGGTTCGGCAGCAGATTGATGAATTGTAGTTTCATACTACGCATTTAAGATATTTCTTCACTTAAGTGCTTTTATAGGTTAAAGGGGGTCGCGTTTCGCGACTCCCTTGAGTTTATGTAAAATTCCCATATTCTTTAACTAGACTGCTACCTAGCATCGTGATTTACGATCCCCTTTCAATATCAAGCTAATATCAAATGTAAATCGAAGAATAGTAATCACAGAACCACTACGTCGCATTTCACGAAGTAGTGGCTTAATTCATGCAAGTCCTATAAATTGTTGCTCCAAAAAGACAAATCTGCTTCTCGGATTAAAATCGAAAACCAGTTCGTGTCCCATTTCAAAACTGCTTTTCAAAGGGTATCTCGAAACGATATACCCTTGTTGGCTGAATCACGACCATACATACCTATTGGCTTTAGGTACCCTTCATCGCGTTTCGCGATGTAGGGGTACGGTTGCTTTGACTCATTCAACCGCATGGTGAACACATCTTATAAATTCCAATGGTATTTTATAGATCTCTCTGTCAAATTTTTAGCGGTCAACCTGTAATTCGAATCCTTCAATGGCAGTTTATTGGATGAATGCCTTAACATGAAATGGTTTATGTCTCTGGAGGACGTCTGAGACAAAGTAGAGCGCTGGCGAAGAGATTACAACGAGTTCCGTCCGTACAGCGCACTAACATACCTGACGCCGGCTGAATTTGCCCAGAAATCGGGCTCTGAGGCCGTCTGAACATGACCTGCTCCCATTCTAAATAGACTGTTCTTTGGGGAGACACTGCATTCAACCAATATAATGGCATGTCTCCTGAATCTTATATTGAGGACAGATAAGTCCGAACGCCGAAAAAAGAGACAATACCAACTTTTGTCAGCTTTCATGATATAAAACTGCAACAAGTGTATCCCTAGTAACGATGCGTTTGTTTACTACCTTGATTTTTTGTCAAAAAACGGCTTATAATCACGTTATCACATAGAAAATTCAGGAATTGACCTATGGCAAAACGAAATGAAAGTACAATCCAGTTTACTCCGGTTCCATCAGATCACGCGACTGCGGCAATTTATTCGCAGATTTCAAACTTAATCCTCTCCGGCGAGTTAAGACCCGGAGACCGGCTACCTTCCGAGAGAAAAATGATGATTATGTTTGAACGCTCACGTCCAACCATACGGGAAGCGCTCCGCATGCTGGAACGATCCGAATTGATTAAAACTCTCCCTAGCAGCGGTGGTGCAGTCATCGTCGAACCCACCAGCAGCTCCGTTGAGGAGCCCTTGGAAACGATGCTCACGCTGAATCAGATACAAAATAGCGATCTGCTTGAATATCGTGCATTGAACGAGATCGCTACTGCAGGATGGGCTGCTGAACGCAGGACTGAGAGGGATCTTGCTCACATCATGCGTCACATTCAGCAGTCTGAATTGGTCGGCGATAATTTTTCGGAATTTGTCAGTCACGATCTGCAGTTTCATCACGCGATTGCACAGGCAGGAGGCAACAGCGTATCCGGCATGGTCAACCGCGTTATGCATACGCTGGTCTCGAGCAAACTCGAAGAAGCATTCGCGAAAAAATCTGCTGCTAGCAAACACGAAATGATGCAAACGGTGCTTGCGTCACATCGCGAGATCTACGGAGCAATCGTTGAACGCGACGCGGAACGGGCACAAAGAGTCATGCGAGAACACATGGATCTCTTTGCCGAGGATTTATAATCTAGTAAAACATCAAACAAGAGCGACCTAATCCGGGTCGCTCTTTTGCTTTTGCAGTTCTTCAACAAGTTTTCGAATGGTCGGATTTCGATTTGTTTCCAGCCAGACTGCGCATACGCTGGACGGCGCGCTATTTGGGATGGGAACACTGCGCACTTCCGCGTTATGTTCGAGTCGAGTGTTTTGGTCTAGCGTCGCAATTCCAATTCCTGCCTCGACACAGAGGAGTAAACTTTCCAACGAATTCAATGTACGCACAACATGCGGCGTAAACCCGGCAGCCTTGCACTGTTCAAATAGAAGCGAATACCCTGTGGGGGATTCATTTGGAGAGATCGCGATGAAATTTTCGTCCGCCAGCATGGAAAGCGTCAAATCCTTTATGCTTGCTTTCGGATTATGTCGACTGATCGCGATGATGCCGTATTGCTGAAGAAGCTCTACATATTGCGCTCCTGGAATCTGCTCCGCTTCAAACAGCAGCGTGATGATCAGGTCGTAATGGTTGTTTAACAGCCCGTTTCGCAAATTTGAGAATCCGTTCCGCTCTAGTCGAATATCGAGTGTTGGCAAATCAAGGCCGAATTTATGCAAACGCGACAGGATCGGATCGTTGATCTCCTGTCCTTCCAGAATACCGATGGAGAGATCTCCGATTGCACCGCGGCCGATTGCCCGCGTGTATTCGATTGCCCGGTCGGCCGTCGCAGGTAAATCATGAAACTGATCATACAAATATCGGCCAGCATTTGTCAAACGCACACCGCGATTTACCCGGTGAAACAGCGGAACTCCTATCTCAGCCTCGAGAAGTGCAATCTGCTTGCTTAATGCGGGTTGTGAAATATAGAGATTTTTTGCTGCCTCCGTAAAGTTTTCGCATTTTGCCGCCTCCACGAATATACGAATGTTGGATAGCGTCATACATCTCACCTCGGCTTTATTATTTCATAATTGCTTTCACTTCGCAAGTTATCCAATTATCCGAAATGGTTATTTATTCATTTGCCTTGCATCCAGCAAAATCGTTACGAACGATTGTATTTTCGTGCTGTGTTGCGGTTTTGTCATATTTCTATTCATAACCAATTCGGAATGAATTCTTGCGAAATAGCAATTTTACACTGGTAAGACCAGAACGATATAATCAAAACAGCTCTTAGTCTGAACAAGACGGACGCTTCTCAAAATTCAAATATCTGAATGGAGGAAACATGCATGTCTAAGTCCGATGGCGTAGCAAAAAGTAATTTTGGTAAAAAGGGATGGGGCATTCTAATTCTGGCGTTCTTCAGCATTCTGCTGATGAGTTTGATCGTGTATGACTCGCTGAACGTAACGGTTCCGGCTTTTGCAGCACAAAAAGGCTGGAATGTGGCAATTCTTTACATTTTCTCGACGATCGCCGCATGGATCTCGGTGATTGGCGCAGCACTTTGGGGTGGAATCTGCAGCAAGAAGACCAATCGTTTCGGATGGGTCGCCGCACTGCTTCTCGGCGCAGTCGGTTGTGTCATTTGGGCATTTGCCGGCAGCCCGGTCGTTTATCTGATCTGCCTTGCGCTTGCTATGGTCGGCGGCATGGGATTTGCATACATCGCAAACCTGAACGTGATCAGCAACTGGTTCCCGACAAAAAAAGGTCTGGTCATGGGTTGGGTCACCATCGGCTTCCCTCTGTCCGCAACGATTGCAGTTCCGTTAGTCTCCGGTCTGCTGGGAGCGGTCGGTTTACAGGGCGTTTACTTTGTATTTGCAGGCCTTTGCGTTGTGCTTGCGTTGCTGGTTGGAATAATCGTTCGGGATTATCCGGAGCAGTCCGGCGCATTCCCGGATAACAACAAGAACTTTGATAAAGAACAGGCGCAGAAAGAGCTCGATGCAGGCCTGGAGTACATGAAAACTTCCCCTTGGACCGGCAAAGCCATGTTCAAAGCGAAAGAAACCAAAAAGATCGTGTTCTCCCTCGGTGTCATGGAATTGCTCGCGCTCGGCATTATGACCAACTATGTACCGCGTATGATGCAGATTGGCTTCGCGGAAGAGCAGATCATTCCCTTGCTGATTATCGCCGGCGTTGTCGCGATGTTCGGCAGCTATCTCTGCGGTGTTCTCGACGCACACGTGGGTCCGAAAAAGGCGATCTGGATCACCTATCTGTTCGGCATTTTCTCTCTGATTCTCAACCTCGTCGGCGGCGCGCTGAAGGTGAACGGAATGGAGAAAATTGCGTTTGTTCTGATCGTCGCAGCACAACCGTTCCTTGGCGTCATGCTAGGCGGTGCGGCGAACTACTTGGTTTCCCTTACGGCAACCATCTGGGGACGTTATGACTTCCCCGCCGCATATCGCGTGCTCAAGCCGCTGGTTGCCATCGTCGGCGCTCTCGGCATCTCCATCTGCGGTGTACTGGGCAACACAGTCGGATATGCGTACGCGTATCTGTTCTTCGCGGTGTTGGCGGTCATTGCAGTGTTTGTAACCTTGAATATCAACGATACCTATGTCGGTAGGAAGTAAATCACGGAAGGACTGAATCATCTCATGAAAATTCTAGCAATATCTGGCGGAACAAAAAACGGAAGCAATGACGCCATGGCAAAGGAAGCCCTGATGGGCGCGCAGGAATCCGGCGCGGAAATTGAGTTCATCCGTTTGCTGGACTTGAATCTGAAAGCCTGCACCGGCTGCATCGCCTGCGTCAACTCCCTCATGACCGGCGGCAACGGGGATTGCGTCATCAAAGACGACTTCCGTTGGCTGGATGATAAAATTCTGGATGCTGATGGCGTTATCTTCGTTATGCCGATCTTTGAACAGGCGGCACCAGGCATTATGAACGTACTGCAGGATCGTCTGGCAGGGCCGGGACACGACACCGGCACCAACACAGTCGCGGGCTTCATCGCAAAAGAAATGGGCAAACCCGGTCCGGATCCGCGCAAGTTCAAGAAAAAAGCCGTATCGTTCATCTCCATAGGCGGCAGCGACTGGTGCACCCGCATTTCTGCGGATATGAACAATGTCGCGATGTGCGGTATGTGGACGGTCATCGACGACGAGCTGTTCCAGTGGAGCAAATCGATCGTGCTCGACGATGCCGCGGTCGCGAAATGTCACGCTGTAGGTGTGCACATCGCCGAAGCGGCCAAGGATATCGACACCGCAGTCTATCTCGGCGATCCAGGCGTGTGCCCGCTCTGCCACTGCAGAAATTTCTATCTCGATCCCAACGGTACTGCGGTCTGCGAAGTTTGCGGCATGGTCGGAGAACTAAAAGTTGTGGATAATTTTTACAATTTTATCGTGGAGCCTGAGCAATACCAGCATGCACATACGTTGATGCCAGGAAAAATGAAACACATGGAAGATATCGGCCGCAACGAAGGCAAGCTGGCAGCCGAAAAGAAGACCCCCGCTTATCAGGAACGCATCAATAAGTATAAAGCGTTCATCTCCGCATCCAAACCTGAATAACACCATCTATCCTTCGGGAACCCTGTCAATCGGGGTTCCCGAAGGATAGAAATACAAGAAGTTACCTGCTGAGATGCAGGTTAATTTAAAAAGTTAATTGGTAAGACCAGTTTTGTATAGATGATCTTACTTCACTGATTTTGAAATAAAGGAGCCTATTCATGGAAAAACAAATGATGAGCGGCAATGAAGCGATTGCGCGCGGGGTTTATGAAGCGGGCTGCCACGTAGCAGCCGCGTACCCCGGAACTCCAAGCACAGAAATTTTGGAAAATATCGGTGCGCTCTACAAGGATGATATCTACTGTCAATGGGCCTGCAACGAGAAAGTCGCATTTGAAATCGCCAGCGGCGCAAGCATCGGCGGCGCGCGCGCGTTTTGTGCGTTTAAACACGTCGGCATGAACGTCGCGACCGACCCGATCTTCACGATTGGATATGCGGGCGTCAACGGCGGTCTTGTGTTTGTCAGTGCAGACGATCCCGGCTGTCACAGCTCGCAGAACGAGCAGGACAACCGCCTTTATGCGCAGCATGCAAAGATCGCCATGATGGAGCCGACCGACGCGAAAGAATGCCGCGAATATGCCATGGCGGCGTTTGACCTGAGTGAGCGTTTTGATATCCCTGTCATGCTACGAATGACGACGCGCGTATGCCATTCCAAGAGCGTTGTCGCGGTCAGCGAGCGCAATAACATGCCCGTGAAAAAATATGAGCGCAACATCGGAAAATTCGCGATGCTTCCGGGAACCGCTCGCGCACGTCACGCAATCCGCGAAAAGCTCCTGCTCGAGATGGAAGAATACGCCAACGACTGTACGTTTAACTGCGTAGAAATGGCTGATAATCGAGAAGTTGGCATCATCTCCAGCGGAATCAGCTATCAGCACGCAAAGGAAGTATTCGGCAGTTCTGCGAGCTTTCTCAAGTTGGGCTTAACATATCCTCTCCCCCGCACACTGATCTCCGAGTTTGCTTCGCAGTTCAAGACGCTCTACGTGATCGAGGAAAACGAGCCGTATCTGGAAGCTGCCGTCCGTTCTCTTGGTTTTGCCAATGTCATCGGCAAGGAGCTTTTCCCGATCCTCGGTGAGCTCAACACGCAGATCATCCGCAATGCGGTGTTCGGAAAAACTGAGCAGGTGGCTGCCGCGGTCGATCTGCCAATTCCCCCGCGCCCGCCGGTTCTCTGCGCGGGCTGCCCGCACCGAGGATACTATTACGCGCAGGGTACGCGGATCAAGAACTTGGTCCCGGTCAGCGATATAGGATGCTACGCGCTTTCGATCAACCCTCCGCTCAACGGTTTTGATTACTCCATCTGCATGGGCTCCGGCTTTTCTTCCCTGATCGGGCTTTCCAAAGCGTTGGAGATGCAGGGTGATACCCGCAAAGTAGTTGGTACGCTTGGCGATTCCACATTCTTCCATTCGGGCATCAACTCGCTCATCGATATCGTCACGAGCGAAGCAAACGTGATCGCTGTCGTACTTGACAACTCAATTACGGCCATGACTGGCCATCAGGACAACCCGGGCACATTGGTCAATCTGATGGGACAACCTTCGCCTTCGATTCATATCGAAGATATGGTTCTTGCCACCGGGCTGGCGGAGGAGCGAATCCGGATCGTAGATCCGCTTGATATCGCCGCTGTGCAAAGTGCGCTGGACGAGGGTATCGCGGTCAAAGGTCCGTTTGTCATCATTACGAAGCGCCCCTGCGTGCTCATCAAAAACGTCGCCAAAGCCAATGTCGGTAAGCACTGCCGTATCGATGAGGAAAAGTGCAAAAGCTGCAAGAACTGCATGAAGATTGCCTGTCCCGCGATTTCGTTCAGCAACAATAAGGCTTCTATCTCTGATCCGTTCGCCTGCACCGGTTGCGGGCTGTGTATCACAATGTGCAAGTTTGATGCTATCGAAAAGGTTGGTGAATGATGATGTTGAAAACCATTTTACTCGTAGGCGTCGGCGGTCAGGGCACCATCCTAGTCTCCAAAATTCTCTCAGAAGGTTTGATGTCGCTCGGTTACGACGTCAAGATGAGTGAAATCCACGGTATGAGCCAGCGCGGCGGTTCCGTGACCACGCAAATCAAGTATGGCGAAAAAGTATACTCACCGATCGTCGTGGAAGGCGAGGCGGATTTGATCATCGCGTTTGAAAAGCTGGAGGCGCTGCGCGCTCTGCCATTCCTGAAAGCAGGCGGCCAGATGATACTTGACGATCACGAAATTTTCCCGATGCCGGTCCTGACCGGTGCCGCAGAATATCCGCATAACACGGTAGCCGCGCTGAAGAAAGTTATAACCAAGCTCTCCGTCGTACAAGCATATGATATGGCTGCAAAACTCGGCAACAGCAAAGCGCAGAATATCGTATTGCTCGGTGCTCTGGTCAAGGCGATAGGTCTGGAATCCGTTGATTGGAAAGCGATCATTGCCGAATACGTTCCGAAGAAGGCTGTCGAAATGAATATGGCCGCCTACGACGCGGGCTACGGCATGTAATTCACAACCGGGCTGGGCGATGTTCTCTCCCTGCCGCCCGACCTGGATTCTTTCCTCGAACAGAACAGGAGCTGTACTATGTATCGAAATTTTGATGAACTAGTCGCCAAAGTGAAATCGAGCCCGAAAAAGCGCGTGCTTGCCGTGGCGTCCGCCGCCGACGGTGCGGTCATCGACGCCGTGATTCAGGCGGAAAAAGCCGGGCTCGTGTCTCCCGTCTTCGTCGGAGATGCGGAAAAAATCGCCGAGCTGCTGCGGATGCGCGATCTCTCGGTATCCGCATACAATATCGTCCACGCTGCCGATGACGCGGCGGGACAGCGCGCCGTCGATCTCGTTCGCGACGGAAGCGCCCACGTGCTCATGAAAGGGCTGATGGAAACCAGAGATTTTCTGGGTCCGATTGTGAAAAAGGAAAATGAGCTTCGCACCGGCGGCATCATGAGCCATGTGGTTTTCTTCGGGTTGCCAAACTATCATAAACTACTGATGACCACGGACGGCGGCATGGTCATGTACCCCACGCTCGAGGATAAAAAACATATCATTGAAAACGCAACCCACGCGCTGCGGAACATGGGATTTTCCCTGCCAAGGCACGCGGTGGTCTGCGCGATCGAAACCGTCAACCCCAAAATGACAGAGACGGTGGAAGCCGACGCATTGAAAAAGATGAATCTTTCCGGCGAAATCACGGGCTGCGTGGTGGAAGGACCGATTTCTTATGACGTCGCCATGAGCGCCGAGATCGCGCATCACAAAGGTTATGTTTCCGAGTATGTCGGGAATTTCGACTGCATGATCATGCCGAACATGCAAGCGGGCAATATCCTTGGAAAATGCTTCACCGTTACGGTTGGCGCTCCGATGGCGGGCATCATTGTCGGCGCAAAAGCGCCCGCCGTCATGACCTCGCGCGGGTCGGACGCAAACGAAAAATTCTACTCGATCGCAATGGCTGCTTTGGCGGCGGAGGTTTGAGATATGCAGAAAATACTGGTCATCAATCCTGGCTCAACCTCTACCAAAATTGCCGTCTACGATGCGCATCAGCAGCTCTGGCAGGAAGATATCATACATGACGGCGCTGCTCTGCACGCATACCCGACCATATTTGCTCAGAAAGAATTCCGCCTTCCGCTCGTGATTGAAACCTATCAAAATCACGGCGACAAGTTGGAAGAACTTGCCTGCGTGATGTCCCGCGGCGGTTTGCTGCCGCCGCTCGCCTCCGGCGCATATGAGATCAACGAGTGCATGCTGGATGTACTTGAGCATCGCCCGATGAACCACCACGCAAGCAATCTCGGCGCAGCAATCGCATATGAAATCGCAACACCGCTTGGCATCCGCGCCTACATATACGATCCTGTCACCGTCGATGAAATGATCGACCTTGTACGAATCACGGGACTGAAGGAGATCCGCCGCCACGGGCAGGGTCACAACCTCAACATGCGGGCAGCAGCGCTAAAATATTGCCGCGAAAACGGTCAGGCGTACGATACGCAAAACCTGATCGTCGCGCATCTCGGCGGCGGCATCACGCTCTCTCTGCACAGTCAGGGACGAATTATCGATATGGTCAGCGACGACGAAGGCCCGTTCTCACCGGAGCGCGCGGGATTGATGCCAGCCTTCAAGCTCGTCAAGCTCATTGACAAGCAGCAGCTGAACTATAAGGACACGATGTCGCTGCTGCAGCGTCAGGGAGGGCTCACTGCCCTGCTCGGAACCGCGGACGCACGCGAGGTGGAAAAACGGATCGCCGCCGGCGATGAATACGCCGCGCTGGTTCTGGAAGCGATGACACTCGGTGTTGCCGAGAGTATCGCCCGCCTGTCTGTCGTCGTCAGCGGTCGCGTGGACGCAATCCTTTTGACCGGCGGCATCGCGCATTCCGCGCGCGTCACGGAGTGGATCGCAGGGCGTGTCCGCTTCATTGCGCCGGTTCATCTGTTGCCGGGGGAAAATGAAATGCAGGCGCTAGCCGACGGCGCTTGCCGAATTCTATCCGGAGAGGAGGCGGCAAAACCCTATGTCGAACCTGAAAACTATCAGTTCTAGTCCGGCACTGGAATTGCCTGCCGATTCGAAACCGAAGTGCTCCAAAAAAGTCTGGGCGAAGCGTATCGGGATTTATCTGCTTGGGTTGTTCATCCTCGCCTTTGCCGTCTCCATCTCTGTCCGCTCAAACCTTGGGGTGTCTCCGGTTAGTTCCGTTCCGTTTGTGTTCAGCAAAGTGTTCGGAATCGAGTTCGGCAACATGACGATCATTGAATTCAGCGCGTACGTGCTGATTCAGATCATCATCCTGCGGAAGAATTTCAAATGGATCCAGTTGCTGCAGATCGCTTGCGCTGTTATCTTTGGCAAGTTTGTGACACTGACGAGCTCTCTGATCTCCGGATGGACGCCGGGCAGCTATGTTGAGCAGCTCTGCATGATTCTGCTTGCCACCGTTCTGATTGCAACCGGAATCAAGCTCTATCTGCTTGGCGAACTTGTCCCGCAGGCCGCGGACGGTCTGGTGCAGACCATCTCACGCAAATGGGGCTTCAAGATTGCGAATGTGAAAAACATCTTCGACATTTGCAGCATCACCGTTGCAGCGAGCGTATCTCTGCTGGTTAAAGGCCACATCATTGGCCTGCGTGAAGGCACCGTCATCGCAGCGCTTGGCGTGGGACGCGTACTCGCCTTCTGGAACTGGCTCGACCACGGCAGACTGCATCGATTCATCTATGGCGATGCCCTAGAGCAGCCGATCAAAATCAAAACGGAGGAAAACACATGAAAAAACTGGTTTGCACCGTCAATAAAGAACGATTCGATAAATACGGAGTCCATTTTACACCGGATTGGGAGATTCAATACTTAAACGCGCCCTATACAGACGAGGAGATGATTGCCGCCTGCAAAACCAAGGACTACATCTTCGTCAATTCGGTTCACCCCGTAACCGCGGCAGTCATTTCCGCCTGCCCGCATCTGAAAATGATTCATGTGGAGGGCGTCGGGTACGATAAAGTGGACGCCGCAGAAGCGGCCAGACACAACATCCCGGTTTGCAACAACCGAGCAACCAACAATGGTGCCGTTGCCGAACACACAGTTGGTTTAATCCTTTCCGCGATGCGCCGCACTGCCTATTGCAACGAACAGATTTACACCGCAGGATTTGCCGGATGCCAGAGTGAGTTCCGGAGCGAAGGTGAACGGGAACTTGCAGGCAAGCATGTCGGTTTGATCGGTATGGGCGCAATCGGCCGCGAGGTTGCTAAGCGCCTGAAAAACTGGGATTGCCGCGTGAGCTACTATGATGCTTACCGGCCTGCGCCCGAAATCGAAAAAGAACTTCAGGTCGAATATCTGGATCTTGAGGAACTGATCGAAAGCTGCGATGTCATTAGTCTCCACGTTCCGGTTTTGCCGGAAACCATCGGAATGATGAATACGGATCGTTTCCGCCGCATGAAAAAAACCGCGTACCTCGTCAACACGGCGCGCGGTGAAGTCATTGATCAGAATGCATTGGCAGAGGCACTTGAGCACGGAGAAATTGCCGGTGCGGCGCTGGATATCCTGACGCCGGAACCGGCTCCAGCCGATCACGTACTGCTTACGCTGTCTCCTGCCGCGAAAAAGCGGCTGACGCTGACCCCGCATGTTGCGGGAACAACGGATGAAGCATTCACCCGTATGCTGAAAAATGCGATCGAGAACTTTGAGCGTGTCGAACGCGGAGAAAAGGCGCTCAATATCGTAAACGGTATATGATAGCTACGATCCGCGTTCCAGTTCCAAAAACGCAAGCGTGAGCTGAATCCGTAGCCGCTCATAACCCTGATCCAACCTTAAACCGAACTGTTCCCGAATCTTGTTCATGCGGAAAAAGAGTGTGTTTTTATGGATAAAAAGATGCTCTGCTGCAATTGTTGGGTGGTCTACGTTTTGCAGATACTCCGCCAGGGTACGGAGCAGTTCGGTTTCGTTTTCCTGATCGTAAGTAGCAATAGCCGCAACGCTGGGATGGTAGAAATCCTGAATCGTCTCCGTAGTCGAGAGAATCCGCCCAATATGATGACAGACATAATCGCCATACTGGTGCAACTGTCGTTCGGGATGCAGGCGCGTACCGATATCGAATGCGACAATGCACTGCTGATAGCAGCGTTTCACCATCAGCAGATCATCAGTCTGTTCACTGATTGCGGCCGACAACTGATTCAGTTGAAGATACTCATTCAAAACGCCGCCCGGTTCAAATAATGTTGTTTGCGCACCGCCGTCCGGAAGCAGAAATATGAGCTTGTTTTCGTAGATTACCCATCTGCTGTGCGGCATAAGCTTGTGCAGCTGTTCCGCAAGCAGCTGTGCCTTTCGGTCAAACGCACCGTAGTTCTTGTCGAATATGGTCAACAGCCTCATTTGCTTTGACAGTGTCCAGCCGAGCTGACGGGAGCGCACCTGCGCGGTTCGGCTGTCTCGAATCCGCCCGTCCAGCAACTCGCTGAGCAAAATGCTATGCATCATCGCGCTGTTTTGTTTGTAAAAGTCATCCTTCTGCAGCTCGATGGAAACCAGCTTGCATAGAAAATTACTCAGCTCGTAATCGTACCGGGTAAACGCGTGGTCATGTTCCATGATCGCGACCTGAGCTGCTTCTACCCCGTAGACATAGACAAGCCCGGTAATCCAGCCAACGCCCATATCCGGATCCTTACTGTAGTATGGGTATCTATGCTTTCTTGCACGGTCATACAGATTATCCTTATGGATTGCATCGATCGTCTGATCGATCAGATATCCCTGCCTACGCTGTTCTTCAATATCGGGTCGCTCCGGGATGACTCGTTTGTCCATCGCAAGGATGCGGTAGCTCGTATCTGTTACAATGACGAGGCTTTTCAGCATCTCCGCTGCCATGTCTACGATTGCCTGCAACCCTTCCGGATGTTCCAGCACACCCATCAAACGCTGAATATCGCTGTTGATCTTCTGTTCAGTCGCAAAAATATTCGCGACCTTGCCCAGCAGCATCCATAGATCGCCTTTGATGGACAGCACATTGCAGTTTGGGGGAAGCTTTGGGCTTTCGTTGTTGAGCACGCCCAGAAAACAGGTTTCATTTGGCGCAGTCTGCGGCAGATTGTCCAGATTACAAAGATATACTACGTTTTGCAGCAATTCCGTCTCCGCCAGATAAGGCTGATACGCATATACTTCGACACGTGGATTCACCTTATTGATCCAACTTAGATCAGGTGAATTCAACTCGTCAAATAATGTAGATATCTTCATGATAAACCTCTCATTTTGATTGGTCTGCAACACAAAAACATGTTCATCAGCACATGGTTTGTTGTGACGTTGCACATTGTAAGATCCCCTTTCAGTCTAATATAATTAACATATAAGTGCAAGTGCCTATCATTTTCTATCATTGTGTTAAAACTTAATTAGGAGGCCTGTTCATGGAATTGAGAACTGAGATTTTGCGCGAATTAGTGGAGCGCGCCGCACCGTTGTTTCAAAAACAACCGGAGCAAATAACCGAGAATATGCGCTTCGTCGAAGATTTTCACGCGAAATCCGTCCACTATTCACAAATTACCACGTATCTGGAAGACAAGTTCAACGTTGAAATTCCATATATGACGTTTCGGCGCAAAGCAACCGTCGGCGAAGCGGTTGATTATGTGCTCGAACTTTGTGAAAACGAATAAAGGAGACCGACATGGCTGAATATTTCACCAAAAAAGAAATCTATCAGGGCGAAGAGATCGAAGCGATCTATCGCGTTGCACGTAAGCCCGCTCCGGTGGATCCCGCCAAGGATCTGAGCAAAAGCGACAATCCCATGGATGCCATGGGGCACGGCTTTTGCCCCGCCTTCCATCAGCGCGTGTACGAAGCCGCGGAAGGAATCATCTGTGAGCAGGATGTCGCAGTCAAAATGCGCGACGGTGCGACGATCTATTGCGACATCCTTCGTCCCAAGGATTCTCCGGTTCGTGTACCCGTCATCATCAGCTGGAGTTGGTTCGGCAAGCGTCCCGGCGACGGCATGAGCGAATGGCAGCTGATGGGCGTTCCACCGCAAACCGTTTCCCGACTTGCAAAATTTGAATCCCCAGATCCCATGTACTGGTGCTATCAGGGATACGCGGTCGCAAACGTGGACGCGCGCGGCGCGGGTCATAGCGAAGGCGACGTACATATGTTTACGCACCAGGACAGTGAGGACGGTTACGATTTTATCGAGTGGGTTTCGCAGCAGCCCTGGTGCAACGGCAAGGTCGGCATGTCCGGCAACAGCGGCGTTGCCATGCATCAATATCGCATCGCTGCCTATCAGCCGCCGCACCTGACCTGCATCGCGCCCTGGGAAGCCACAACGGACATCTACCGCGAAGCAATCTACGAAGGCGGCATCCCCGCTCTTTCGTTTAACGACTTCATCGCGGCGCAGGTGACCGGTAACGGCGGCGTGGACGATCAGGTTGCGATGGCGCGCAAATATCCGCTCATGAACGGCTACTGGCAGGACAAGATTCCCGATTTCTCGAAGATCGTCATTCCCGTCTATGCGACGGCCGGCTTCTCGCACTTCCATCTGCGCGGCAGCGTACAGGGCTTCCGGAAGATCAAAACCAAGCAAAAATGGATCCGCATGCATCGCGATTTCGAATGGCCGGATTCGTATGCGCCGGAAAATCTGGAAGATTTGAAACGGTTTTACGACCGGTATCTCAAAGACATCCACAACGGCTGGGAAATGACCCCGCGTGTACGCGTCGATATCATGGATGCCTATGACTGTGATTTCCAGATGAGGCGCGCCGAGAAAGCCTTCCCGCTGGAGCGGACGACGTATGAACGGTATTATCTCAACGCCGCCGACAAGAGCGTGCAAGCAGCCCCTGTCGAAACACAGAGCAGCATCAGCTACGATGGCAATACCGGCTTTGTCGAGTTCAACATGCCGTTTACGGAAGATACCGAACTGACCGGATATATGTATCTGCGTCTCTTCGTGGAGGCCGATGGACATGACGACATGGACCTGTTCGTCAACATCCAGAAAGCGGATGTGGATGGCAACTGGATTCCCTGGACAACGCTCAACGAGCCGCATCCTGGTGCCTGGGGAAAAATCCGTGTTTCGCACCGCGAACTCGACGAAAAGCTATCGTCCAAATTCCAGCCGGTCATGGCACATCGCCGCGAACTGAAACTTCAGCCTGGAGAAATCGTTCCGATCGATGTGGAGATCGTGCCTTCCGCGCGCATCTGGCACAAGGGCGAGCAGCTCCGCATCCAGATCGCCGGACATTACATCCGTGAAGGCTGGTTTGAACCGCTGGCCTGGGATACCGACAATAAGGGTAACCATGTGATCCACACCGGCGGGCAGTATGAGAGCTTCATTCAGGTCCCCGTCATCCCCCCGCGTTATCGCAGCGGCGACTACGTCTACCGTTAAGCCATATGATTAGCGGCATCGGGGTGGATCTGCAGAATTGTACTGAGTTTAACCCCGCTTATCTTCAGGAGGGCGATCCGTTCTGCTCGCGCACATTTTCGCAACGCGAGCAGAACGAGGCCTCTTCCAGACCAGATCCTGCGGATTATTTCGCAGGACGTTTCTGCGCGAAGGAAGCCGTTTTCAAGGCACTCACCGTTCATGCGGAACGAATCGACCTGCGTGAAATTGAGATACTGACCGGCGAATTCGGCGAACCAACCGTGTTTCTCAGCGGGCAGGCGCGAAAAGCTGCCGAAACGCAAAACATTGAGCGGGTTCTGATCTCTCTTTCACACAGCGGTTCGTTCGTGACCGCGTTTGCAGTTGCGCAGACCAAAGAATAACGAGGAGCATCGAAGTATGTCTGAATCCTTTTTTGATCGTCTGGAGCAGCAGGCGAAATCCGATCCCAAAGCCATCGCGTTCCCCGAAGCGGACAACGAAATGATTCTGCGAGCCGCCTGCGAGTTGGTCAAGCTAAGCGCGGGAATTCCCACACTCATCGGCAACCCACAGGAGATTCAAGCGCGACTTGCAGAGTACGCACTCAGTGCAGACGGCATCCATGTGTTCGACAACACTGATCCCGCTGCCTGCGAGTCCATCGTGGCGCAATACAGCGCGAAATATACCGACCTTTCGGAGAAATCTGTTCTGCGCAAAATCAAGAATCCTCTCAACTGCGCGATGTTTCTGACCAAGCTGAACCATACGGATTGCGTCGCAGCCGGCAGGTCTTATACGACTGCCGACGTGATCATCTCAGCGCAGTCCATCCTCGGCCTCAAAGACGGCTCCGGCGTCGTCAGCAGTCTCGGCATCGTCAATGCGCCGAATTTCAACGGCAGCGAAGGCGGAATGCTTGCAATCGCGGACTGCGCGATCAACCCGTTCCCAAGCGCGGATGAGTTGGCCGACATCGCCATCAACTCCGCCGATACCGTATCCGCGCTGATGGGCTGGGAGCCACGCATCGCGATGCTTTCCTTCTCCTCTTGCGGCAGCTCGGAGCACGAAAGTATCGATGTAATCCGCGCTTCCATCGATATCGTGAGAACCCGAAGACCAAACCTGAAAATCGACGGAGAATTCCAGTTGGACACGGCAATTCTTCCCGCGGTTGCAAAGAAGAAAGTACCCTATGAAAGCGCTGTCGCCGGTAAAGCGAACGTTCTGATTTTTCCGAACCTGCATGCCGGCAATATCGGCGTAAAGTTGATCCAGATTTTCGGCGGTGCGGATGCGTACGGACCGGTTCTTCAGGGATTTGCGTATCCCTTGTGCGATTTTTCCCGCAGCGCGCCGCTCTCCGAAATGCTGGGCAATATCCTGATCCTGCTCGTTCGCGCGCAGAAGGAGGGTCGAAATGTTTAGAATTCTGACAGTCAGTCCCGGTTCAACCTCTACCAAACTTGCAGTGTTTGAGGATGACAACCGTGTATTCAAAGTGAACGTCATGCACGACACGGAGATGCTGAAGCAATTCAAGTTCATCTCTGACCAGTTGCCCTACCGGAAGCAAACGATTCTTGCCGAATTGGAAAAGTCGGGATTCCGGCTTGGTGATATGGATGCTTTTTCCGCATACAGCGGCGGACTCGAACCGCTAGAAGGCGGCGTGTATCCGGTCAATGAAATCATACTCGAGCATTCGCGCCAGGGACGCACGGTCAAGCATCCCGCGATCCTCGGCGCGCAGCTGATCGATCTGTTCCGAACCGAAACGGGAAAACCCGCTTATCTCGTTAATCCGCCGGATGTCGACGAGTTTCAACCGCTCGCGCGCTTTACCGGAATCAAAGGTCTTTATCGGGAGAGCCGCATACATGTGCTGAATCAAAAGGAAGTCGCGATGCGATATGTCGCCGAAACCGGCAAGCCCTACGAGGATTGCAATCTGGTGGTTGCTCACGTTGGCGGCGGTCTTTCCGTCAGCGCACACCAGAAAGGGCGCATGATCGACGGAAACGACGTACTCAATGGCGACGGCCCGATGGCTCCCAACCGCAGCGGAACCGTGCCCGCTGTCCCGATTATCAAAATGTGCTATTCCGGAGAATTCACCGAACAGGAGATGATCGCAAAAATCAGTAAAACCGGCGGTTTGATGAGCCACCTCGACACCGACAATACGCTTGAAATCTCCAAACGCATCGCAGGAGGCGATGAATACGCTAAGCTTGTCTATTCTGCTATGGCATACCAGCTTGCAAAGGCGATCGGCTCCTACAGCGTTGTTCTGCGCGGTCAGGTGGATGGAATTCTTCTGACCGGCGGAGTCAGCAACGATACAGCGTTCGTCGCTCTCGTATCCGAGTTGGTAGATTGGATTGCTCCGGTCAAAGCATACGGCGGAGATTTTGAGATGGAAGCGCTTGCGTCTGGTGCGATCCGCGCATTAAGCGGCAAGGAAGCACTCAAGACATATACCGGCATCCCTGTGTTCAACGGCTTTGCTGAGGCAATTCCGGGCAAATCATAATAAAATTATTTTCAAGGAGGATTTCCCATGATTAAACGAACCATTCCGGAGCTAAAAGGCTATGCGGCCCCCGGTCATTTCGGCATGACTGCCATGCGCATTCACGGCAAAGAAGAAACCGGTGCGGAAAAATTCTGGGTCGGCTTATCTACATTCCTGCCCGGCGGCGGCGCGGAATACGCTTACGAAGACAACCCCCTCGAAAAGTTCTACTATGTGCTGGAAGGCGAAATGACCGTGAAAGACAAAGAAGGAACGGAATACGTCGTCCACGCGGGTGAGTCGATCTCCTTCAAACCCTTTGAAGGGCGCTATCTCGACAACAAGAGCAACAAACCCGCTGTCATGCTCGTCGTGATCAACTATCCGGCGTAAGGAGAATATTGTTATGTTAACGAAAGATTTTGTACAGAAACTGTTTAACATCGAAGATAAAGTCGCGCTGGTCACCGGCGCCACCGGCGCGCTCGGCAGCGCCGTCGCAAAAGGATATGCGCTGCAGGGCGCAAAGGTCGTTCTGACCGGACGCAATCAGGACAAACTCAATAAGCTTGTCGACGAGTTCATATCGGAAGGGCTGGCTTGCGCCGCAATCGCGGGAGATCCCGCTGTGGAAGCCGACGCGAAGAAAGTCATCGATTTTGCTGTTGCGACCTACGGTGAACTGAATATTCTCGCGGTTTGCCACGGCTACAATGCGCCCAAAGGCATTCTCGAGCAGTCCGCCGACGAGTGGCAGAAGATTATGGATGCCGACCTGAAATCCGTCTATATCGTCTGCAAGGCCTCCGCCGAACAGATGGTCGCGCAGGGAAAAGGCGGTAAGATTATCGTAACTTCGTCCGCGCGCAGCAAGATGGGCATGAAGGGTTACACCGGCTATTGCGCATCCAAGGGCGGGTGCGATCTGATGATCCAGTCCATGGCGAGCGATCTTGCTCCGCACCATATCAACGTCAACACCATCAACCCGACGGTGTTCCGCAGTGATCTGACGGAGTGGATGTTCGATCCGGCAAGTGCTGTCTACCAGAACTTCCTCAAGCGTCTGCCGATCGGCCGTCTCGGTGAGCCGGAAGATTTCGTCGGCATGGCGACGTTCCTTGCAAGTCCGGCAAGCGATTTCCTAACCGGCGGAAACTATGACTGCACCGGCGGATATTGGGCTTGCTGACATGCAAAGCGTTTCAAACATTCTCATCTATGGCGCAGGGATGATGGGCAAGAGCATCGCAATGGTGCTCTCGTCCAATCCCGCGTGCTCGATTACGATGTTCGACGTGGTGGATGGGGACGTGTTCCCCGTCCTCCGCGCCAACTTCGCGCAGCTGGTTTCCCACGGCGTGCTCGCGCAGCGCGAAGTAGACGAGCGACTTTCCCGCATACGATTCACCGCGAAAAGCGACGATCCCGCCATTGCGAATGCCGATCTGGTCGTCGAATGCGTGTTTGAAGACATGACGCTCAAGCAGGAGACGTTTGCAAAGCTTGAACAACTCTGCCGCGAAGACTGCATTTTTTGCACAAACACATCCGTTATGAGCCCGACGGAAATCTCTGCCAAACTCACGCATAGAAACAGGTTTGTCGGAACGCATTTCTGGAACCCCGCACACCTGATCCCGCTCGTGGAAGTTGTGCGCACCCAATTCACAGACAACGAAGTTGTCGAAACCGTGCTCGCGCTGCTGCGCGGTGTCGGAAAAAAAGCGGTTCTGTGTAAGAAAGATGTTCCGGGGTTTATCGCAAACCGCATGCAGCACGCGCTCTGGCGCGAAGCGATCTCCATCGTGGAAAACGGCATTGCGGACGCGGAAACCGTGGACGAGGCGGTTCGCAGCAGTTTCGGCCTGCGCCTGCCGCAGCTTGCTCCCCTGGAAAACGCCGATATGGTCGGTCTGGAACTGACAAAGCAGATACACGCATACATCCTGCCGCATATCGAGGATTCACACGCGCCCAGTTCACTGCTGAGCGGGCATCTTGAAAAGGGGGAACTGGGGTACAAGAGTGGCAAAGGCTTCTTCACACGCAGCCCCGAAGAGATTGCAAAGCAAAAAAGCGATCTGAACGAATACCTGATCCGAATGATCTACGACAAATAAAAGCGATCTAAATAAGTATTTATTTCTTACGATTTACTATAAATAATTTTCGGAGGAAACTACCCATGGGCAAAAAAGTAATGATCGATTTGACGCATCCATTCAGCGCGGAAATCCCCCGTTGGCCGTATTTTGACAAACCCGTCATCGACAACAACCATACGATGGCAAAGGGCGGCGTACTGACGCAGAAGATCACCTGCACCATGCACACAGGAACGCATTGCGATGCGCCGCGTCACGTCATGGAACGCGAATTTGACGGCCGCCGTGCGCGCTATACGCACGAAATGCCGGTTGACGCCTATACGGGCGAAGCCGTCTGCCTGCCAATCGAGGTGGAACGCTGGGGTCTCATCACACCGAAGCATCTGGAAGCTGCCTGCGAAAAAGTAGGCATCAAACCCAGCGAGCTGGAAGGCATGGTTGTTTGCCTCAACACCGGGATGCATCGCAAGTTTGACGATTCCAAGGAGTACTATCATTATTCCTGTGGCACCGGCATCGAAGCAGGCCGCTGGTTTGTGGAGCACAAAGTCAAGTGCGTCGCCATGGACTCCCAGGCACTCGATCACCCGCTGCACACCGCCATGGGCAACAACGGCATGACGCGCATGAACCTCATGGGCGCTTCCGGCAGGCCGATCACCGAAGAATATGCCGAACAGTTCGGCGAAGAAGCCTATGCCGAGTTTGACAAGGATGCCTATATCAAGCTGCACGGCAAAGAAGCGTATGACAAGAAGTTCGGCGATCTCGAAGCAATCGGCTGCTGGGGTACCTGGGAACCCTGCCACAAGATGATGCTTGGGCACGGCATCGTGGGCGTAGAAAACCTCGGCGGAGATCTGGACAAGGTTTCCGGCAAGCGGTTCCGTTTCTTCTGCTTCCCGCTTCGCTGGTATCTTGGCGACGGCTCCATGGCGCGCTGCATTGCGGAGATCGATGAAGACGACCTCAACGACGTGCCGACTCGCACCTATACCTACGGCGGCAACATCTGAGAGGCGGAGCTATGGCGGATCTGAGCAACAAACGTATCATCACAATCGCAACCACGGGTGCGTGGCCGACGAAGGAGAATAACCCGAACGTGCCGCTCACGCCGCGTGAGATCGCGGATGATGTCTACGCCTGCTGGCAGGCGGGCGCCGCGGTTGCACACATCCATGTGCGCGACGATAACGGCAAAGCATCCATGAGTTACGAGAAGTTCGCGGAGACAGTCGATTACATCCGCGCATATAAGGACTGCGACATCATACTGAATCTGACAACGAGCGGCGGTGTCAACCTGCTGGAAGCCGACCGTCTCAAACCGTTTTCCGAGCTCAAACCGGAGATGGCGTCGTATGATTGCGGCACGATGAACTGGGCGCACACGACGATCTTCGAAAACAATCCGGCGTTCCTGGAAAAGCTTGGCCTACTGATGCAGGAGAAGAACGTGAAGCCCGAAATTGAAGCGTTCGACCCCGGCATGATCTACAACGCACAGTACTATCTAAAAAAAGGTGTGCTCAAAGCGCCGCTTCACTTTCAGTTCTGTATGGGCGTTGCCGGTGGCATCGCCGCCTCCACAAAAAATCTCGTGTTCATGAAAAGCGTGATGGACGAGGTGGCTCCCGGCTCCACCTGGAGCGCGTTCGGTGTAGGGAAAGGCGCGATGGAAATACTCTATGCGGCGATCGCGCTTGGCGGAAACATCCGCGTCGGCATGGAGGACAACGTGCTCTACAAAAAAGGGCAGGTTGCGCAAAGCAACGCCGAATTCGTTTTGCGCGCGCGTCGAATCATCGAAGAGTACACCTGCGAAGTAGCAACCCCCACCGAAGCGCGAGAAATTCTCGGCCTGAAATAAACTAAGGGAGTAACCCAACAATGAACAAAGTTACCACTGCCACCGAAGCAATCAAAGCCGTACGTGACGGCGATACACTGCTCGTAGGCGGATTTTTGGAAACCGGATGCCCGGAAACATTGATTGGCGCGCTGCTGAATACAAGCTGCGCTTCCAATCTGACGGTCGTTTCCAACGATCTCGGCACCGGCGAAATGAATATGTGCAAATTGCAGGGAACAGGGCGCGTGGTCAAAATACACGGCTCGTATGTCGGCGCGAACCCGATGAATGCGAAAATGCTTTTTGACAACCCTGAAAGCGTTACGCTCTGGCCTCAGGGTACGCTGGCCGAGAAAATCCGTGCGGGCGGCGCGGGAATCAAGGGGTTCTATACCCCCGTCGGTGTCGGGACGATCATCGAACAAGGCAAGGAAAAGCGTATATTCGACGGTGTCGAGTATTTGCTGGAGCTGGGCATGCGCGGCAACGTCGCGTTCATTAAGGCGGCTGTCGCGGATAAATCCGGCAACTGCTTCATGAAAGGTACTGCGAAGAATTTCGGCGCGCTGATGGCACGTGCTGCCGATTATGTTGTCTGTGAAGCGCAGAAAATCGTTGAGGTCGGAGAAATCGATCCGGAGCTCATCACCGTACCCAGCATATTTGTCGATGCCGTCGTCCCGTCGGAGGTGTAAAAAATGGACATTAAGAATCTGATCGCAAAACGTATCGCCAAAGAGCTCAGGCACGGCGACGTCGTCAATCTCGGCATCGGCATCCCGACGCTGGTGGCAAACCATCTGCTAAAGGATATCGAAGTCGTGTTCCAGTCAGAGAATGGTGTGCTCGGCTCCGGCCCTGCGCCGGAGCCTGGCAAGGAAGACCGCGAGATCACCAACGCCGGCGGATTCCCGATCACGGTCGTTCCCGGCGCTTCGTTCTTTGACAGCGCAACCTCGTTCGGCATAATCCGCGGCGGGCACGTCGATCTGACCGTGCTCGGAGCACTGCAGGTAGACGAACAGGGCAACCTCGCCAGCTGGATGGTTCCCGGCAAAAAGCTCTCCGGCATGGGCGGTGCGATGGATCTCGTCGTAGGCGCAAAAAAAGTAATCATCGCAATGGAGCATACGGCAAAAGGCACGCACAAGATCCTGAGTCGCTGCGAATATCCGTTAACCGCCGTGAAGGTCGTCGATATGATCGTCACCGAGATGGGCGTCATGGAAATTTCGCCGGACGGAATTGTTCTGCGCGAAATCAATCCGGAATATACGGTGGAAGAGGTTCAGGCCGCGACAGGCGCTAAGCTCATAATCAGCGATCCGCTTTTGTGCATGGAATGCGATCCTGCGCCAAATGAAATGGAGGCATAAGGAGTATGTCGAATATTGTCATCGTGAGCGCTTGCAGAACAGCAATCGGTAAGTTCAGCGGAACACTGGCCGGCACATCCGCCGTACAGCTGGGTTCTATCGTAATCGCAGAGGCGATCAAACGCGCCGGTATTCAGCCTTCCGATGTTGACGAAGTCCTGATGGGTTGCGTGCTGCAGACAGGTCTCGGGCAAAACGTTGCCCGTCAGGCTGCCGTTCAGGCCGGAATCCCGGTTGAAAAACCCGCCATGACCATCAACAACGTATGCGGTTCCGGCCTCAAGGCCATCAATCTCGCCGCAGCGATGATTTCTGCGGGTGAAGCAGACGTCATCGTGGCAGGCGGAATGGAAAACATGTCCGCGTCTCCCTATACGCTCCCCCAAGCCCGTTTCGGTTACCGTATGAACAATGGTTCCCTCGTTGACGTTATGGTCAACGACGGTCTCTGGGATAGCTTCAATAATTACCATATGGGAATTACCGCCGAAAACGTTGCCGAAAAATACGGTGTCTGCCGCGCGGATCAGGACGCGTTTGCGGCAATGAGTCAGCAAAAATGCGAGGCGGCTCAGGCGGCAGGAAAATTCTCCGATGAGATCGTTGCCGTTCCGATTAAGGTGAAGAAAGAAATCGTTCCGTTTCTGGTCGACGAGTACCCGCGTCAGGGTGTGACGGCAGAGAGTTTGGCAAAGCTTTCGCCTGCATTCAAGCCGGATGGAACCGTCACCGCAGCAAACGCCAGCGGAATCAATGACGGCGCAGCATGCGTCATCGTGATGAGCGAAGAAAAAGCGAAAGCGCTCGGCGTAAAGCCGTTGGCAAGGCTTGTTTCCTCTGCATCCGTTGGTGTCGATCCCTCCGTCATGGGAATCGGTCCGGTCGAATCGACGCGTAAAGCCCTCGCAAAGGCAGACCTCAGCATCGCGGATATCGATCTGTTCGAAGCGAACGAAGCATTTGCCGCGCAATGCATCGCCGTCGGAAAAGAACTGGGAATTCCGGACGAAAAGCTGAACGTGAATGGCGGAGCCATTGCGCTTGGTCATCCAATCGGTGCATCCGGCTGCCGTATCCTCGTCTCACTGCTCCATGAAATGAAGCGGCAAAATGCGAAACGCGGCCTGGCAACCCTTTGTGTCGGCGGTGGAATGGGCGTCACGACGATCGTCGAATCTCTTTAACGCAACGTCTATATCACCGAATTTGGGCAGAAACAGAAATACAAGTATAGGAGTTACAGAATGATGAAGCAACTTTCAGCAGATGTAATCGTATTTGCGGCAGGGCCGTCCGGTCTTGCTGCCGCCGCGCAGGCGGCGGAGAACGGCGCAAAAGTCGTCGTGTTCGAAAAAGCGAACGTCGTTGGCGGCGCGGCAAACATGGGTATGGGCCCCCTCGGGATCGGGACACGTCAGCAAAAGGACATGATGGTGGACATCACCGTTGAAAAAGCGTTCAAGATGTTTATGGAATACACGCATTGGCGCGTGGACGCAAACCTCGTGAAAAAGTATTTTGAGAATTCGGCAGCCACCATCGCCTGGCTTGAAGATATGGGCGTTGAGTTTGCCGGCGCATACAAGTATTTCCCGAAGTCGGAAGCGACATGGCATATCGTCGCGGTCAACGGCGGAATTGGCCGCAACGGCGGTGCGATCATGAACAAAGCGATCATGGAACATGCAAAGAGTCACGGTGCGGAATTCTATCTGGAAACCTGCGTCAACAAAATCCTGGTGGAAAACGGCAAGGTTGTCGGCGTTATGGCGAAAGGGCCGGATGGCGAAGAAATCGAAGCGCGCGCGAAGGCTGTTATCGTCGCAACCGGCGGTGCCGGCGATAACCCCGCAATGATCAAAGAGCGTATGGGATACACCTTTGGCGTTGATATGTTCAATTTTGCGATCCCCGGCTTAAAAGGTGAAGGAATTCGTATGGCGCAGGAAGTCGGCGCGGCGTCCACGGAAATGACGGTAGAAATGATCTATGTGCTTCCCAAGAGCGATATGGGCCCGGACTGCGTCCCCGCGGTATTCATGCAACCGAATCTTCTCGTAAACCTGAATGGCGACCGCTTCATCAACGAGGAGCAGATGCAAAACACCACGTTTACCGGAAATGCCATCAATATTCAGAGAGGCAGCAGCGCGTTCTCCATCCTCGATTCCTCGATCCTGCGCGGTTACAAGAAGAACGGGCCGGACGTCGTGAACTTCGTGCATCACCCGGAGAGCGTCGCCGATTTTGACGACGTGGTTTCGCAGTATATCTCCGAAGGCAACGACGACGTCTATAAGGCGGACAGCATCGAAGCACTGGCGGAAATGATCGGGATCGATCCCGCCAAACTCGCCGAGTCCGTTAAATCCTATAACGAAATGTGCGAGTCCGCGGACACGCTGTTCTATAAGCCGCGCGAGTATATGAAGCCCATCAAGAAAGCCCCGTTTTATGCCGGCCGGTTCCGTCCGGGCGGATATGGCACGCTCGGCGGCATCAAGATCAATTGTGATGGCGAAGTGCTCAACAAGGATTGGGACCCGATTCCCGGACTATATGCAGCGGGAACCGATACCTGCAATATTTACGGTGATAGCTACATGTTCCTTTTACCGGGTAACACGATGGGCTACTGCCTCAATACCGGTCGTTTCGCAGGTGAATCTGCCGCAAAATTCGCATTGGAGAATGAATAACACAACTCATGGAAGAGAATCGCATCAATCTCACCATTGACGGGAAGCCTGTCACGGTGACGGACGGCAAAACCATATTGGATGCCGCACTGGAAAACGGAATCTATATCCCCCACCTTTGCAGCCACGAAAATCTGCACCCTGTTGGCGCATGCCGCATGTGCATGGTCAAGGTGCAGGGGCGGGACGGCGTAGCCGCGAGCTGCACAACGCGCGCGGAAGATGGCATGGTTGTGGACACGAAGGATGAGCTTGCGGAGAAAATCCGCAAGCTCTCCACCGATCTGATGTTTAAAACGCATCCGTCAGAGTGCGTGGGATGCCCCAAATACGGAAAATGCCAACTGCAATCTATTCTCCAGGTCGTTGGCGACACCGGGCGAAAGCTGTATGCGTTTCCGACCCGCATCCCGGCCGATGCGCATAACCCCATGATCCTGCACGAAATGAACCGCTGCATCCTCTGCGGCCGCTGCGTGCGCGCCTGCGGCGAGCTGCGCGGCGTCGGCGCCATCCGCTTTGAAAAAGCGGAGAACGGGCGCATGCGCATTGTCGTCGATGGCACGAGTTTGAATGAAGCAGGCTGCCGGTTCTGCGGTGCATGTGTTGAGGTCTGCCCAACTGGCTCCATCCGCGAGCACGAAGCGATTGCGGAGAAAACAATTGGCAAACCCCGCAACGACGCTTTGGTTCCCTGCCGTGCGGGTTGTCCCGCGCACATCGATATTCCGCGTTACATTCGCTTTATCAAAGAGGGCAACTTCCCCGCGGCTTCAGCGGTGGTACGCGAAAAATCGCCCTTTCCTCGTGTGCTCGGTGCGGTTTGTACGCACCCCTGCGAGCTGGAATGCAAGCGCAACGCGTTGAATTCGCCCGTATCGATTCGGAATCTAAAACGCTATGCGGCTGAACACGAAGAATCTAGTTGGCGCGAAAAAATCCGCCACAGTCCGGCAACCGGAAAGCGCGTTGCGGTGATCGGTGCGGGCCCCGCCGGCATGACCGCTGCGCGTTACCTCGCGTCGAAGGGGCACGCCGTAACGGTTTTTGAAAAGCAGCCGCAACCGGGCGGTATGATGCGCTACGGCATTCCGCCGCATCGGCTGTCCGCAGATACAATCGATCTGGAGATTCAGGATATTCTTGATCTCGGCGTCACGCTCAAAACGGACACCTGCATCGAAAACGCACCGGTTCTGCTTCGGCAAGGGTTTGACGCGGTCTATGCCGCGATCGGCACGCATCGTGGCATCGCACTCCCGGTCAAAGGCAACAACCTGGACGGTGTGCTGATCAACACCGACTTTTTGCGGCAGAACGCAATGGGAACCCCAGCGAAGATCGGCAATCGCATTATCGTGCTCGGCGGTGGAAATGTCGCACTCGATTGCGCGGCGGTCGCCCGCAGACTTGGCGCAGAAGATGTTCATCTTGCCTGTTTGGAGTCTTACGAAACCATGCCGTCTTCCGAAGAAGAGCGCAAGTGGGCAGAAGAAGAGGGTATCATAATACACCCCGCAACCTCTTTTCTTGAAATCATGGGTGCAGACGGTAAAGTCAGTGGTTTAAAAATCGCTTCTGTGAAAAGCTTCCGCTTTGAGGCAGACAGCCGCAGTGTGATCGAACTTGTCCCGGACAGCGAACAGGTAATTTCGGCGGACACGATTATTTTCGCGGTCGGTCAGAGGCCGGATTTACAAGACGCATTTGGTTTGCCCCTTGTACGTGGCAGAATCGAAATTTGTGACGGCTGCAAGACCCCGGTGGAAGGCATCTTTGCCGGCGGGGACGCGGTGACGGGCACGCAATCCGTCATCAAAGCGATTGCTGCCGGACGTGATGCGGCGCAACAGATCGACCGTTATCTCGGCGGAGACGGCGAGATTGAAGAAGCACTCGCGCCCGAACAGCATCGTTGTGCTTACATCGGGAAATTCGCAGGCTTTGCTATGCTTCCGCGTCAGGAGGCCGAAGTCGTCGCGCCGGAAATCCGGATAAAAGGATTCGAGCGGATGGATCTCGGGTTTAGGGAAGAAACGGCACTATGCGAAGCAAACCGCTGCCTGCAATGCGATTTGAGAACCGATCTCGCTCCCCAGCAGTTCTGGAGCAGCTTTTCTCAGGGAGGTGATAAGGCATGACCGAAAGAATTCAGATTCTACGTGAGCGCGGAAACGGGCGTGTCTTGTGCAATCTTGCCGCCGGGTGCGACACGAATTCTATCGATGCGTATTTAATCCGAACCCATCCAGACGCAATGGCTGCCGGATTGAAGCAGCTTTATGAACAAGCAAACGCAAACGAACTTCTCATCTATGCGCCGGTTGGTATGGATGTTTCTGCGCTTCTCGCTGCACTCGCGGATATCAACGTCGCAACAACTTACGGACCTGCTTCTCCGGTTCTTCGGGAGGAAAGCGCTCTATATGCCGCAATCGCTTCTGGCGAGATTCGATCCGATCCCGAGGGTTACGCGCTTCGCCGCGCATACGAACAAGAGGGGTTCGATGGCAGGCCGACGCTGATTGTGGACGGTGAAACAGCGTATTTTGTCTCACCGTCACCCCGCGCGACGAAGTTCATTCGCATTCGGAATTCAGACCCGATCGAAGTCCCGATCGGCATCTCGCTGGAACAGCTTCTGCAAGCGCAGAACCTGCCCTTTGGCAAGGGTCTGCTCCTGGGTGGAAATCTGGGATATTTCGTCGCAGAGGAGTCTCTCGCGGAAACGATTATCTCTCAAGATCGGCTTTTCGACAGCATCGATCTGTTCTCGGATGCAGACTGCATGGCTGACGCGCTCAATACGCTGCTTGCATTCAGCCGCGAACAATCCTGCCAGAGATGTGTGTTATGCCGCGAAGGAACCTATCAGCTCTCCGCGATTTTCTCCGCAATCGTTGGTGGAAAAGGAACGCGCGACTCCCTGCCGTTGGTCGAGGATATTTCTCCTCTGATTGCGGCAGGCGCGCTTTGTGCATTCGGTCGAAACATGGTGTCCCTCTCTCTGAGCGGCGTTTCATTGTTTCGAAAAGAGCTTGAATCGCATATCGTTAAAAAATCCTGTCCCGCGGGAAAATGCGCCGCGTTTGCAAAATATCTGATCGATCCATGCAAATGCACCGGATGCGGCGATTGTTTGGATGCCTGCGAATATGACGCAATTGATGGAAAGTCCGGTTTCATACACGTAATCGACAATTCAATGTGTGAGAAATGCGACGCCTGCAGAAAGGTTTGTCCAGAAGAAGCGATCCTGATCAACGCATCGCAGGTTCGTACGCCGGTAAAACCAATTCGAGTGGGAACGTTTCGCTAAGAAATACCGCATGGTGTCCTTAACCATGCGGTATATTACTGTTCCTGCGTATTTCCTATTTAAGTGTGTCAAACATGTTGTGTTTTTTGTTCCATTTGGAATCTTTGCGGAGAAGTTCCGAATACTTTTGAAAACGTCCGTGAAAAATGATCGACCGAATCGTATCCGACAAGCTGCGCTACTTCAAAAACTTTCAATTGCGTATTTGACAGATACTCCTGCGCACGAGCCATTTTCAAACTTCTCACAATCGCATTAAAGCTCTTCCCTACGTTTTTCTGAATGACCTTACACAAATATGTCTCGTTGTAATGAAATGTTTGCGCGAGCGAAGCCAACGTGACAGTTCTGTAGTTTTGCTGAATATACTGAAGCATGAGCGTAAAATCTCCACGATTCAGCAGGTTATCATCCATGCGGTACATCGTAATCGTATTGCTGTAAAGACGCATCGTTTGCGCGAGAAAAAGATTTAATAAGCAGACCGCGCTCACGTTTGCGTATAAATCTTCGCTGTTGCACTCATAGACCAGCTGCTGAAGAAGTCTCCTGATCTCCGGCTGCAGCTCCGTCTTTAGTTTTAGATAGTTTGCCTGATTCGTACCATAAAGAGATTTGCGAAAGAAAGACGATACGAGATCTTTTTTTGTGAGCAATGCGCCAAAAATGGAGTCAAAGGTGCTGGAGCGAACGGAAATACTGATAGCAAGGCATGTGGGGTCCATAGGCTGATTATGCGGCGACATCGGTGGAATGATGCACATTTCCCCCTCCGTAAGTTGGATTGATTCTCCCCCGAAAAGCAGTTTACAACTTCCCAAATACAGATACGTAATTTCAAAATAATCATGTGAATGCAGCGTCTCATCCAAATAGGGCAGATGCTTGAAAGCAAAAACATCTTTTTCCCACGGGAACATACTGCCTTCCCTGATCATGGATTGCTGGTGAAATTGTCCGACCGTATTTAAAATAGTCGTAGCGTTCACCGGAAGCGCTTTGATCATTTCGTCGAATTGTAGTGCTGTTTCGCACTCAAAAAAAGGCGGATAATCGGTCAGATGTTCCGTCAAAGCGCCACTTACATAAAGCGCGTCCAGCGCATCCGGAAATGATATGCAGGTTCTTGTGCGTCTGTGGTAGTTTTCCACGCATTCCTGCACTGATCCAACGGTTGTGTACAATGTCTTTTCTAACATAACTACCTCTATATTTAGAAACATATTCGCTTATTGTTTGGTTATACTAGAGTGTAAATATATCTTCATTTAATGCCAAACACATCGCAAAGTCAATAATTATAACAAAATAAGTCGGATTATCATGAAAATACTACATTCAGATTATTCTTTTTCTTTGTTATGATGCTTGTATAGAAGAATATTCATTTTCTCATCCAAAAATCGAAATGCTTCTGACGCATACAAGAAACCAATCGTGAAAGATTACCATCAAACGTACTAGTAAAAAGGTATAAAAAATTATGGAACAAGAAGCAAACGTTGCTCCTGATTTGACAATCATTGAAACAAGAGAACTCTGCAAATCGTTCGGTCCGACCCTCGCGGTGGATCGGGTGGATCTGCACATTTATCGCGGTCAAATCACCGGCCTGATCGGCGAAAACGGTTCCGGAAAATCAACCATTGCTTCCATTATAGCGGGTATGCTGCCGGCTACCAAAGGTGAAATGTTTTATAACGGAACGCCCTACAAACCTTCTTCCATGATTGAAGCAGGCCAATTTGGAATCGGTATGATCGTTCAGGAACAGGGATATGTTCCGGGAATCACCATTGCGCAGAACATCTTTCTGGGTGAGGAAAGTCGCTTTATCAAATCCGGATTTGTTTCCGCCGGCGCAATGAATTTAGCCGCTCGGGAAGCGCTCGATCATATTGGATTTTCGGAAGCCGACCCGCGCATGTATATCGACCAGCTCAATCTGCAGGATCGGAAATTGGTCGAAATCGCGCGTGTCATGAGCAATTCGCCGGAAGTGCTGATCGTCGATGAGACGACGACTGCACTGTCACAGCGCGGACGCGAAATCCTGTACGGCATCATTCGTCGTATGCGGGATGAAAACAAAGCAGTCATCTTCATTTCGCACGATCTGCAGGAACTCATGGATATGTGCGATACACTCACCGTGCTCCGCGACGGGCGGTTGGTTGCAACGATGGATCGCGCTGGGTTTTCGGAACGCGAAATCAAACACAGTATGGTTGGCCGCGACCTTGGCGAACATTACTATCGCGAAAGCTTCGACTTGAACCTGCAGAGAGAACCTCTCCTGGAAGTCGATTCAATCACCACCGGAAACGGCCTTCTGATGAACGTATCATTTCAGATTCAGAAAGGCGAGATTCTAGGAATCGGCGGTTTATCGCACTGCGGCATGCACGAACTCGGCAAAGCTCTCTTTGGAGACGAGCCCCTCCTGACCGGTTCCATCCGACATATTCCATCAAATCAGCTGATTGCAAACCCGCGCACAGCGCTATCGCTGGGAATGGGTTATGTGAGTAAGGATCGCGACAACGAAGCGCTCGTCCTCTCCGCTTCCATAAAGGATAACATCGCGTCCGCAGGACTGGACAAGATCCTAACAGGTCCGTTCATTTTCCCCAAAAAAGAACGTGATTATGTCAACAGGCAAGTGGAAGGTCTCTCGATTCGATGTGCCTCCATTCGACAAAATGTCCAGTATCTTTCCGGCGGCAACAAGCAGAAGGTTGTGTTCGGAAAATGGATTGGCCGCGAATGCGACATTCTAATTCTGGATTGCCCCACACGCGGCGTCGACGTAGGCGTGAAGGCCGCGATGTACGCTCTTATGGAGCAGATGAAGCACGAGGGAAAAACCATCATCATGATTTCCGAAGAGTTGGCCGAGTTAATCGGAATGTCCGACCGCCTGTTGATCTTGTCGGACGGTAAAATCGCCGGAGAATTCAATCACAGCCGCTCGATGACAGAACAAGAAATCATCGAATGCATGATTTGAGGTAGCACATGAAGAAATTCTGGGACATCATCAAACAATATTTCCCGCTACTGGGGTTTTGTTTCGTGATCGTTTTTTTCGCAATTGCAACGAAAGGGGCGATCCTTTCCAAGCAAAGTATGCAGAGCTTGCTCAATTCTGTCATCGCGACAGCGCTCGTTTCCCTCGGAGCGGTGTTTGTTTTTGGTTCGGGTAACTTTGATATGTCCATGGGCGGATGCCTTGCTTTTTCTGCGGTAATCGGCGGCTATGCCGCCATCGCAACAGGAAGCCTATTGCTGGCACTATTCGTTTGCCTGGTCGTATCACTTGCGCTCGGGCTGCTCAAAGGGCTCTTTGCTGCCTTTGTCGAAGTTCCGCTCTTCATCGTAACGATCGTACTCGGTTCCATCATCTCAGCGGTCGTGCTGGTAATCATGGGAGTAAACGTCACCATCCACCTGAGCGATTCAATGCACGAAATCCGTTCATTCACGTTCGGAGAGATCTCCTTCATCAATCTTCTGATTCTCGGCGTATACTTCATACTCTCTGTCGTTTTGTTTGACCTGACCAAAATCGGCCGCCAGATTAAGATTCTCGGCGGAAATCCGGTAACCGCACGGCAAACCGGAATGAACGCGCGGAAGATCAAGATTTTGGCATTTCTCATCAGCGCGGTCGGCGTCGGACTCGCGGCTTTTGCGATACTGGTGCGCGTTCGCGCGGTCGGCACGACAACGGCGGGGTCTATGGGAACCGATGTCATGACCGCTCTTGTTCTCGGCGGTATGCCGCTCGTCGGCGGACCCCGTTCAAAAATCAGCGCCGGATTGGTCGGTGCAGCTACGATTACGGTATTGAACGCAGGACTGACCATGATCGGGTTGGATTTGGCAACCATTCAAACAGTTCGTGCGATCATCTTTTTGGCAGTGGTATATGTTGCAAGCGTAAGCTACCGCACCAAGCTCCTGCCAAGATAAACAAAAAGGAGGAAGAAACATGAAAAAGACTCTTGCGCTCTTGCTGGTGATCATGATGATGCTCCCGTTTGCAGCATGCTCCACCGGTGCGACGGAAACACCCGCTCCTGCAGCAGCCGCTACAGAAGCGCCCGCAGCAGAAGCCGCCACGGAAGCGCCGGTCGCCGAAGGCCCCGCTCTCTCCGCTGACGGACGTTATCCTGCGGAAACTATCAAGATTGGCTTCGTCAATTATGACACTTCTGCAGAGCAGGTGCTTGCGATCCAGAAATACTTTACGTATCTCCAAACCGCATTTAACTTCGAGATCATCTGGTCGGAATCCATTGACAGCGCGGAAGGCGAATATGCCTTTATCGAGCAGTGCGCCGCAGCGGGCTGCAAAGGCATTATCGGCTACTACAACATCGGTAAAGAAGAGTCTGTCAAGCTCGCTTCCAGCCTTGGTATGTATTATTGGGGTCAGGCCGGCGGTGCGGATGAAACCTATGCCGCGGTTGCAGACGATCCCTACTATCTCGGCGCTTTCTTCACCGATACCGATCCGAACTATGCCTGGGGTTATGCAATCGGCCAGTCTTTGATTGACGCAGGCTGCAAGAACCTGATCGTCATGAGCGGCGGCAAAGACTATGGCGTTGATTTCTTCGTGAAGCGCTATAACGGCATCATGGATGCAATCAAAGCCGCTCAGGATGCCGGTAACGATGTAAAAGTCGTTTATGAAGTTCCCGGCTGGCCCGGCACGGAAGAATTCGCAGCACACCAGACCGCGGCGCTTGCCACCAATGCAGACGGCCTCGCCGGAACGCTGACCTGCCTCATGTGGCTCCAGCCGATGCAGGTTGCCGGCAAAATGGGTCAGATCAAATTCGGCGACATCGGCGCAGTCTCGGCTGATCTTGTTGATTTGATGGGCGGCGGCATTTATGTTTGCCAGTGCGCGGAAGTCACCGACGTATTCGGCATGGCGATCCCGATGATCATCAACGCAGTGGAAGGCTACGGCGCACAACAGCGCACCGCCGAAGGAAAAGCAGCGCGTGTGGATTACGGCAGCTGGATCATCAAAACGCCGGACGATATGGCCTACTATGCGTCTATCGAAAGTGAAACCGGAACATGGGCTGTTGACATCAATGATGTGAAGACCATTCTTGCGGCTTACAATCCTGGTTTCACTGTTGATACCATGAGCGCGCTCTATACGGCAGTCAGCGCCGCTGAAATTCAGGCTCGCCATACGGCAGAGTAATTTCTCAAATCCCCTGACTCTCCGGAACAGGTGGGTGGCCCTTCCCATCCACCTGTTCCGGCAACATCGATTGCGAGGTGCTCCAGATGCGTCATTCGCTAGTTGCGCGATTTGGTAAAAACTTCATTATTACTATTTCTGCGCCAATTCTTGTCTATTTGTTCTTTTATACGCTCTGCCATACGACAGGACATACGGGGTTTGGCGTCGGATCAGATTTTCGTACCATCCTGTTGAACATGGTGTATTCAGGATTGATTTCTCTCGCCGTATCCTACAACCTGACATCCGGCAGGTTCGATTTCTCCGTCGGTTCCGTATTGATCCTGTCCGTGATCGCAGGAGGAACGCTGGCGAAAACCTGGAATGGCGGCGCATTTGAAATGCTCCTTCTGATCCTTGCGTTCGGCCTCATCTGCGGCCTCATCAGCGGCCTTGTCTATATCGCTCTGCGCCTGCCGCCGATGGTCACATCTCTCGGTATGGCCATGATCTACGAAGCCATCGCTTTCAAGCTCAACGATTCAAACGGCATTCGCCTAACCAGCAAGTTTAATATGCTGATCTGGGCGCAGCCGCCGTATCATCTGCTGCTGCTTGCAGGCGTACTTCTCATACTAATTTATTTGCTCAATTTCACCGTGTTCGGATACAACTGCAGATCTCTGCAGCGCGGTCAGAAAAATGCGGTTGACGTTGGAATTAACGAGAAACGCAATGCCGTCATCTGCTATATCATCGCCGGTGGCCTGATGGGCTGCGCAGGAGCGGTTTATATCTCGCAATACGGCTATATTGCGCCCCAAACCGGACTCAACAGCGTATCCTTCATCATGAGCGCGTTTTTGCCTATGTTCATTGGCGGTGCGCTGGCAAAGTTTTCCGATCGGAATATCGGCGTGATCATGGGCGCGTTTGTGCAGGCCTGCATCTCGTCCGGACTAGTAAACATGGGCGTGTCCAGCTCGCTGAAAGCCGTCATCGACGGTATGGTCGTGCTTGTCTTCCTCGTATATGTTTCCAACAGCTATAAGCTGACGCTCAAAAAGCTGTTTTCTCAGAAAAAGGCACGGGCACTCGCGGAACAAACCTCCGGATTTTGATCCAATAGCGTATTTGCGTGGATTCACGCTTTTCGTTCCAACATAGAAGGAGTCACTATATGCTAAAAAAGGCACCTTATTCCATCCATCCCTCCAAGCAGATCCGGCTGATTATTGACACGGATGCCGGCTGCGAAGCGGATGACCAGTTCGCCATTGCGCAGGCGCTCATGACGCCGAAGTTTGATGTTCGCGGCATCTGTGCGGAACATTTTACCGATCGGTTCAATGAGAATTCCGAGCAACTGAGCTTTCTCGAAATCGAAAAAGTCGTAACCCTAATGGGATTGAGCGGGAGCGTTTCCGTTTGCCACGGCAGCCCGCGCATGACTGGCGAAGGTGTGTTCGAAAAAAGCGAAGCGTCCGAACTGATTGTTCGCGAAGCAATGCGGGACGATCCGCGGCCGCTGTATATCGTGCTTCTTGGCGCGGTCACCAATGTTGCCGCGGCTTTCCTGGCAAATCCCGCTGTACAGGATCGCGTCCTGCTCGTTGGCGGTATGTACCCGGACAACACATGGAACTTCAACTCCTGTAATGACCACATTGCTTATAACATCCTGCTTGACAGCCGTGCGGAATGGTGGACGTTTAATCTTCCCATGGGCATCGGTATGCAGGCAAGCATCATGCATCTCTACAACGCGGTCTATCCATGCGGAGCAATCGGAAAATACCTCTACGAGCGGACCCTATATGCTGTTGAAACGTTGACGGAGCGAATAGCGGAAGACCGCGCCGCGAAACGGATGGGCTGTGATGTCAGTCAGGCGGCATTTGCGGCGTTTATGCCCACCGGTGAGAACTGGTCATTTTGGGATTGTGCCGTCGTTGGAATGGCAATGTATGATCACATGGATGCGTATTTGATGAAACCTGCACCCTTATTGCTTGACGAAACAGGCCGCACACAGTTCCGCCCGGAGCACCCGCATTTACTGCGCTGTTATCAAATGGTGGACTCCGCGATGATTCTGGAAGACTTTTACGCCAAATTAAAATACTACTTCGGAAACGAGTCTTCGTTCGATTTCTTAAGCCGGCAGCGTATGCATTTAATCTGATTGGAAAGGTATGTGTCATGAATATTCAAACTATTCAGCTATATGAAGGCAGGCCCGATGTCAGACTGACGGCTTACATATTGGACGATTCGAAGGAAATGCTCAATGGGCAGAAGCGTCCGGGCATCATTATCTGCCCCGGCGGCGGATATCTGAACTGTTCCGACCGCGAAGGCGAGCCAATCGCCCTCCGCTTTGCCGCGATGGGATATCATGCGTTCGTCCTTCGATACTCGACATTTACCAACAACACATCCGGATTTGTTCCGATGGACGCTGACTTAAAAATCAATCCTGACAGCATCCACCCTGCTCCGCTTCGCGATCTCGGCAAGGCGTTTCTGACAATTCGGGCAAATGCCGAAGAATGGCTGCTGGACACGGAGAAGCTTTGCATCTGCGGGTTCTCTGCGGGCGCGCATAACTGCGCCATGTATTCCGTCTATTGGGATAAAAGTGTGCTTACCGAATACTTTCAGATGCCTCCGGAATCGTTCCGCCCCGCTGCGGCAATACTCTGCTACGGACTGAGCGACTATATCCTGCAATCCGGCATGAAAATGCGCGATCCGTTTGCAAAAACGCTGCAATCCGTATCCGCGTTTGCGCTTTTTGGCGACGTATCGCCCGCGCAAGAACTGCTTGAGGAAGTCAGTCCCGCGCTGCATATATCGGAAACAACGCCGCCGACGTTTCTCTGGTCAACCAGTGAAGATACTCTGGTCAGCGTGCAGCACACGACACGCATGGCGAATGCGCTGGCGACAGCTGGCGTGCCGTTTGAAGTGCATGTGTTTGAAACCGGGCCGCATGGGTTGAGTCTCGCCGATCAAGCTAGCGCGAGCAGCCGCATGGAGGTTGACAGCGACGCAGCAAAATGGGTTTCGCTTGCGGAAGCATGGCTGAAGAAACGGCTGGCGCTGCCGCTCAGAGAACGTCCGTTCTGGATGGATGAATTATAAAGACAACGTCGCGAGGTATCCTTCTGTATGTTTCAGGCAATCACGCCCAGTGTTGACATCGCTTGTCCGATCCTTTTTCGCCAGTTTCAAACAGGTGATGTCTCGTCTGCAGAACTTCAAATAACAGGCCTCGGTCTATACCGCGCTTTCCTGAACGGGGAGCGTGTATGTGATTGCTATCTTTCGCCAGGATTTAACGATTACAATGCCTATTTGCGCTATCAAACGTATGATGTATCCCATCTGATCCGCCGGGAAAACCGGTTGGAGGTGCTCCTCGGGAATGGCTGGTATCGAGGGCGATTCGGACTCGACGGCGGACGGGAAAACACATTTGGAGATCGTCTTCTGCTCGCGGCAAAGCTCACCATCACGCACCATGACGGCATAGTAACCATTTTGGAAACGGATGAAAGCTGGCTTGCCGCCGCGTCAAATATCTCGCAAAACGGCATTTACGATGGTGAATCACGCGACGACACGCTTCCGACTTCTCTGGCAGTACCCTGTCTATTTGCCGATCTGCCCTGTGAACCGGAACCGGATTTCTCTCCGCCGATCCGTAGCAGGATTACCCTGGTGCCGCATTTGATCATATCTCCAAAAAACGAGCGTATACTCGATTTCGGGCAGAATATGGCAGGAATCGTTCAGTTTGTCAACCGAATGCCGCGGGGAAAAACGATACGCCTGCGGTTTGGCGAGACCTTGCAGCACGGCTGCTTTTACAACGAAAACCTGCGCAGCGCAGCCGCATCCTACTCCTATACCTCCGACGGTGAAGTGAAGAGCATTGAGCCTTATTTTACGTTTTTCGGATTCCGCTATGTCCTCGTCGAAGGGTTGGATGAGATCGATCCGGACGATTTTTCGGCTCTGGTTTTGCAAAGTGATCTTTCTCAGACGATCGATGTTCAAACCGACAACCCTCTGATCAACCGTTTGCTCGAAAACGCACTCTGGAGCCAGCGCAGTAATTTTCTGGATGTGCCAACCGACTGTCCGCAGCGGGATGAGCGTCTTGGCTGGACGGGCGACGCGCAGGTGTTTTGCGCAACCGCCTGTTATCAGATGCATTGCAAGGATTTTTATCGCAAGTATCTTCGCGATCTTATGGAGGATCAAACCCGCTATTACAGCGGGGATATCCCGATGTTCAGCCCGTCTCTGGGCGGCAAAGCCGGTTCCGGCGGCGCAATCTGGGCGGACGCCGCCGTAATCATCCCGTGGACGCTTTACCGGTTTTATGGCGATCGAAATCTGCTTGCCGAATCGTATCCGATGATGCGCAACTATGTTGAAACGCTGATCGGAAAAGATCAAACGGGCGGATACACCCATATTCTGCGTTCCGGCTTCACGTTCGGCGACTGGCTCGCTCTGGACGGAGTGAACGAGCAGGCGTTCAAAGGTGGAACGGATGATTGCTATATCCTGTCCGTCTACTATTGGAACAGTGTCCGGCTTTGCGCGCTCGCCGCGTCGGAGCTCGGATTGACTGAGGACGCAGAGCGATTCAATCGTCTTTCAGTAGCTATTCGTGAAGCTGTGCTCGATGAGTTCTTCGCGCCGTCAGGAAGGCTCTCCATCGATACGCAAACTGGCTATGTTCTCGCGCTGTACTTTGGCATCTATCGGGACAGGGACATATTGCTGCAGGGGTTTCGTTCCCGTCTCAAGCGGGACGCTTACCGAATGAAACCCGGTTTTTGCGGAACCCCGCTGCTATTACCAGCCTTGCTGCAAAACGATATGACGGAGGAAGCCTTTCGCTTTCTTTATAACGAATCGTTCCCGGGATGGTTATACAGCGTGAATCTGGGAGCCACGACGATCTGGGAGCGGTGGAACTCAATCCTGCCCGATGGTTCGATTTCGGGCACTGGCATGAACTCCCTGAATCACTATGCGTACGGTTCCGTCGCGGAAGCCGTTTACGGTGATATCGCCGGACTCCGTTGCGGCGAGCACGGATGGAAAAGCGCAATCATAGAGCCGAAGATCAACTTCCGCATGCGTCATATTTGTGCAACTTACGATTCACCGTGCGGACAGTATGCAAGCGAATGGCGGCGCGAACAAGACGGATCCATCACACTTGACGTGATGATTCCCGATGGCACCCGGGCAGAGATTATCCCGCCCCATCATCCTAATAGCAGCGTGTTTCACGAAGGGCCCGGTCGTTTTACTTTAACCTATCAGCCGACCATTGACCTGTTGCATCCCTGGAACGCGGACTCATTGCTGATCGACTTGATGGGAGATTCCGATGCTTCAGCAATCATTCGGGCAAAGATTCCGGCACTGTATCATGCAGTATCGAGCGAAGAAAGCGCATTGTTATATGATTCCCTTACTGACGTCGCACATATGCTCCCGATGATTGACGAACATCTATTACCGGAACTTGACGCGCAGCTGCGCGCGATATCGATACAATAATCGAATTGGAGATGAATCATGCAATTCCCTGAAAACTTCTTGTGGGGCGCCGCGAGCGCCGACTATCAGGTGGAAGGTGCCTGGAATGCTGATGGAAAAGGTCCCGGCATTTGGGACGCGCTCCATAAAGGACACATTGCGCACGGCGAAAGCGGTGAGATAGCCTGCGATCATTATCACCGTTTCCGCGAGGACGTTGCCCTCATGCAACAGATCGGTCTGAAAAGCTACCGCTTCGGCATCAGCTGGCCGCGCATCTTGCCCGCAGGAAAGGGCGCAGTAAACCCCGCAGGACTCCGTTTTTATTCGGACTTGATCGACGAGCTGTTGAAAAACGGCATCACACCGATTGCAACGCTCTACCACTGGAATCAGCCGCAGGCGCTGTACGAGCTGGGCGGCTGGGAAAATCCCGAAAGTCCGGACTGGTTTGCGGAATATGCCGCGCTCATGGCCGATACGCTCGGCGCGCGCGTTCCCTACTGGCTCACATTCAACGAGCCACAGATGTTTATGGGGCTTGGTTATCGGTTAGGCATCCATGCGCCGTTTCAACATGTTTCAGATGAACGCGTGATCGCGATGTCGAAAAACATCATGCTTGCGCACGGCAAAGCAGTTCGTGTTCTGCGAGAGAAGTTGGGAGATCGCGTCAAGATCGGAATCGCACCGACCGGCGACGTTTTCCTCCCGAAAAGCGCGGAGCCTTCCGAAATTGCGCAGGCAAGAGACAGAAGTTTTGCGCTCGGTCATGAGTTTGTCATGAGCAACACCTGGTGGGGTGATCCGATACACCTCGGGTATTTTCCCGAAGAAGCGCATCGTCGATTCGGTAGCGAAGCACTGAAGCTTGATTTTCCGACCGTCTGCCAACCTCTTGATTTTTATGCGTACAACGCCTATCAAGGGTCTGACGGGGCGCCAAATCCGCAGGCATACGGCGAGTATACTTATGCGGGCAGTCCCCGGACTGCGTTTGGATGGAGCATCACGCCGGATGTGCTGTATTGGTCTACCAAGTGGCTGTATGAACGCTACCAAAAACCGATTCTGATCACGGAAAACGGGTATTCCGGGTTTGACTTCGTTTCGATGGACGGAAAAGTGCACGACCTGCAGCGGATCGACTTTCTGCACCGCTATCTGCTCGAGTTGAAGCGGGCTCTCGCTGATAATATTCCTGTCATTGGCTACACTGTCTGGTCGCTGCTTGACAATTTCGAGTGGGCGTCCGGTTACGATCAACGTTACGGCTTAATCTATACAGACTTTCAATCACAGCAGCGCATCCTGAAGGACTCCGCATTCTGGTACAAGGATATCATTCAAACCAACGGAGCATCACTTTAGCACCGTAATAATCTGGAGGAAATACCATGCATATTGCAATGATTACCGTTGGAGCAACCGGACACGTATATTCCGCCTATCCGATTATCGAATCACTTGTTCGAATGGGTGCCAGGGTAACGTGTTTCACCGCTGAAAAATATCGGCGGATGATCGAATCGACAGGGGCTGCGTTCGTTTCGGTCGAAACAGAATTAACCAACCAGGGCGAGGGCGCCAAAGATATCGAGCAGGACATGATGGCAGAGCTCCCGCTGCGCTTTCTTTCTGATGCAGATTTCGCCATCCGCCAGATCCTGCCCGTGTTGAAAACGGACAAGCCGGATGCCGTACTCTCCGACGCGATGGCAATCGCAGGCCGGCTTGCGGCGAAGCATTTCGGCGTACCGCTTGTGCTGCTGCATACAAGCTATGCCTGCAATGAATATTTCTCAATCACCTCCTCCTGGCCAGTTTTTCCGGACACGCATCCGGCGCGTGCCGCGGCCAAACTTCTTGCGGACAAATTTGAGAAAGAGTTTGGTGTTCCTCATATCGGCGTCAAAGAGATATTTGAGGGCACGGGTGATCTGGACATCGTCACCCAGACGCGTATGTTTCATCCGGCCGGCGATACCTTCGTTGAACATTTCATTTTTTCCGGTGCGCAGATTGCACAACGCCCCGGCGACGGTGAATGGATCCCCCCGATTCAAAACGACGAACCGATTGTCTTTGCTTCTCTTGGCACACTTTTTAACAATTGGCCCGCATTTTTTTCGATGCTTTCCGAAGCTGTCGACGGGCTTCCAATCCGTCTAATCGCAGCAATCGGCAATCAAATTCGCCCCGAGGATCTGGGAAAACTCGCTGATAACATGACTGTTGCGCCCTTTTGGCCGCAGCTGGATGTGTTGAAGCAGGCTTCACTCTTCATCACACACGCGGGCACCGGCAGCGTGATGGAAGCGATCTATTTCGGCGTTCCAATGCTGGCCGTCCCGCAGATGGACGAACAGATCTTCACTGCTTCTCTGGTCGAAAAGCATGGCCTTGGTAAAATGATCCCGAATAAAGCCATGATAACACCTCAGCTGCTCCGTGATTCCATTCGATTGCTTTTAGCAGATGAGCAGTATAAGATGAATGTCAAGCGGTTTCAGGATGATATGCGGTCGAATAACGGAAGTGATATCGCAGCTGATGGAATCCTTCGCTACCTAAACGTAAATCATATCGATTAAAGGTGTGACATGGAATTTCGAGTTGAGGATCGTGTTTTTGCATCTTTGCCAACCGTGTGTTTTGCCGTCGTTGTCGCTTTCGGGTTGAATAACAATCAGAAGAATGACAACGTTTGCCATTTGTTGGAAGATAACTCTCACTTTTGTCAGCAACCCCTGGCTGATATAAATGTGAAAGAATATCCGGCAGTCGCGTGCTATCGCGACGCATTCCGGCAGTTGAACATAAACCCCAACAAATTCATGTGTTCAATTGAGGCGTTGCTATCCCGTATTGCGAAAGGGAAAGGGATGCCGAGCATAAACCCTGCGGTCGATTTGGGCAATGCCGTCTCTCTGAAATACAAGCTCCCGATCGGCGCACACGACATCGACACCATGAATGGCGAAATCTCCGTGCGCTATTCTCAAGCAGGGGACTATTTTATTCAGTTCGGCTGCCCGGAGAATGAGACCGTCGACGAAAACGAAATCGTATATGCCTCCGGCAATTCCGTCAGAACGCGCAAATGGATCTGGAGACAAAGTGAAGAAGGAAAAATCACCGAGCAAACGAAGAACATATTCTATCCGATTGACGGCTTCACAGATATCAACAAAGACACGCTTCTTGCCGCACAACAGGAGCTAGCCGATCTGCTTGAGCAGGTCTTCGACTGCACGGTGCGGCTGGGTTGGGTGGATGCGGAAAACAGAACCTGGAGTTTTAAAGACTGATAACCTCTCCGTGTGAACGACGGTAGATATCTGAACCCCCAATGGTCAATATCTACCGTTTTCATATAAAAAGAGCTAGATTACATGCGGTCTTTTAATACCCGAACTCGCCCGTTTATTCAATTCTGATTGTTAAAAACTTCGATAACCAATCATCAAAACTCCGGCAATGCCACTTTCGAACTCCCCATGTGCAGTTTTTCCCCAGATAATCCCTGGAAATATGGATCTTCAAATTGCAATGGCGTCTTGTATCCCAACGCGGTGTGTGGTCGTTCGATATTGTATGCCGACCTTGATGGCGAGTATGTTCTCTCGTTTCATTTAAACCAAATAGCCTTAATATTTATTTGCATGATAAACGGGCAGTAATTTCGATTACTGCCCGCCTTAAGTCTATATATGGTCGTGTCAGACCAATCGCAATCTCATTGCAATTTTACTATAAGCTATAACAGGACTCAGCTAGCTACCGAACTCACTCAATTAATACAAATTATAATGTGAAGCACGATTTATGGACAACTAACGGTGTAATAATTGCTTTCACCTCAAATACCAATTAGTGGGGTATGATGTAGCCAAACCATATTTACCGCTCAACCAATCCTCCGCGTAAAGAAATCCAAAATCGGTTTAACGTTCGTAAGCTCAAGAAATTCGGGACCTGCTCCTGCATGTGGAGTGCCTTTGAGGATATCCAAAACCAGATCCTTCTCATTGAAGTAGCCGCTGGATTTCAGTTTATCATAGAAGTCAATCGCTTGCCTGACGTTGACTGCCGGATCTTTATCACCCTGTTGGATATAGAAAGCGGGAGCGTTGGGCGCAATTCGGCTGTCTGCGCTGGCCTCAATCGCCCGCTGCGACGATTTCCACGGAAACTCGCCCAGATACCCTTTGAGCGCCGCACGCATCGCAGGTAGCGCCTGAATGTACCAGGGCGCTTGTTTCACCCAATCCGTGAAATTGATCAGCGGACAGAGCGCAGCGACCGCCTTAACGTGAAAATCACGCGTCGTTCCACGGCTGGCGTTTCCGTCGAGTCCTGCATAGCTCACAAGGTTGCCGCCCGCGGATGTGCCATACAGGAAAAAATTTTCCGCGTCGAGCCGTAGGGCCACTGCGTTTTCACGCAGGTAACTCACAGCGGACTTCAGATCCTCCACCGCTGCGGGGTAAGGATCGGCCGGAGCCAGGCGATAGTTGACCGAAACCAGTGCGAATCCCGCCTCCAGCGCGTAAAATCCGGGATAGAGGTGCCAGTCGCGTTTGTCGCAGCGCATAAACCCGCCGCCATGCACGAGGATGACAGTCGGGTAAGTTTGTTTGATCGTCTTAGGGTAGTAAATGTCGATCTTTTGCAGCGGAGCTGTGCCGTAGGGTATGTTTAGCTTTTTATCCTGGATCCAGTCAATTCTCGGGACCGGAATGCGGGGCTTCATGTCGATCCATTCCGGCACAAATCTGGTCTTGCGAATAGGTGGTGCCATACATCATTCCTCCTTCAATATCAAAACTGTAGCTTCGAACGGTGCCAACTGATGCATTGTGAGATAACTGCTGTTAAGAACGTTGCTCAACAACACCTGTGTTTTTTCGCTTGTGAACTCGATCGGAGGTTCAAATAACAGTGCTTTGGGAGTATAGTTACAACATACAAATATGCTCTCGTAGGAAAGCTTTCGCAGAAATGCGAATATGTGCGGATCGTCCTGCGCATATGGTACAAACTCTCCCTGCGCAATGACATCGTAAGTATGTCGCAAGTGAATCAGCTTCTGATAATGCGCCAGTACCGAATCATTCCGCGTCAGCTGTTCTTCTGCATTGATGTCGGTGTGGTTAGGGTTGATCTCCATCCACGGTACGGATTCGGTGAATCCCGATCCTAAAGTTGCATCCCACTGCATCGGTGTGCGGGCATTGTCCCGGCTTTTCATGCGGATAAATCGCATCATGTCGGATTCGGAAATCTCTCCAGATTGCGTGTATGTTCTGTAGGCATTGATGCTTTCCGCATCCCGCAGTTGATCAGCGGACGTAAAATGCATGTTGGTCATACCCAGTTCTTCGCCCTGATAGACGAACGGCGTACCTTTCATCATATGCAGGCAGGTTGCGAGCATCTTGGCAGACGTTTCTCGCAGTTCACCCTCATCACCCATGCGGGAGAGCATGCGCGGTTGGTCGTGATTGTTCCAGAACAGCGCATTCCAACCGCTACCCTCTAGCCCTTGCTGCCACTTTGCCATGACACGCTTGAGTCCAACTAGCGGAATCGTGCTGTCCGACCACTTAAAACTCTCTCCTCCATCGAGGTCCATGTGCTCAAACTGAAAAACCATGTCCAGCTCACTGCCGTCCAGGTTTGAAAACCAGCGCGCCTCCGCAAGTGTTACGGCGGATGCCTCACCGACCGTCATCGCATCGTGTCCTGAAAGCGCTCGTTGCCGCATCTCTTTGAGATAAAAGTGCACTTTCGAATTAGAGGCGATGCGGCTTCTCGGATCATAGTATCCGTTCGCGCCTGCTTCGCCATCGGAAAGATCGTCCGGTTTGGCAATCAGGCTGATGACATCCATGCGAAACCCGTCTACGCCGCGGTCAAGCCATCTGTGCATCATCGCATAGATTTCTTCCCGCAGGTTCGCGTTATCCCAGTTGAGATCCGGCTGATGTGGGGAAAACAGGTGCAGATAATATTGCGTTTCTCCTTCCGGCCGCGTCCATGCGGAGCCCCCGAACAGTGCACCCCAGTTGTTAGGCGGCGAACCGTCTGGTTTTCCGTTCCGCCAGATATAGAAATCCCGCCTCGTCCCGTCCTTCTCAGCCAAACTTCTTTGGAACCACTCGTGTGCATCCGACGTGTGGTTGACGACGAGGTCGAGAATCACTTTGAGGTTTCTCGCGTGGGCTTCGCGGATGAGCCGATCGAAATCTTCCATCGTTCCGTAGCGCGGGTCGATGTCGTCATAATCGCTGACGTCGTAGCCATTGTCATAATCTGGGCTAGGGTACACGGGTGAAAGCCACAGCGCATCTACGCCGAGCCATACCAGATAATCCAGCTTTTCGATTATGCCCGGCAGATCGCCCACGCCATCCCCGTTGCCGTCTCGAAAGCTCTTGGGATAGATTTGATACACGACCCCGTGTTTCCACCAAGGTTCATTTCCCATCGGTCTTCTCTTCCTCCGGCAGGGTGATCAGCACGCGCTTGTGCTTTGCAAAACGCACGCCTTTTTTCGTGCGCTCAATGGTTGCCGTGCCATCAATAATCGACGCCGCACAGGCAATGTACTCATCCAGATAGCTCTTCTCAACCGGAAAACCATGGTGCCCTGGCCAAATCGTGTCAAATTCACCGGAAAGCGATTTGAGCCGCAAAAGACCCTCCTGATACGCTTCGACCGGCCTGCACTCATCCAGATGGAGCAAGATACCCCATTCACACACCGTATCTCCGGTAAAAAGCATGCGTCTTTTGCGATCGAGCAGACATACCGAGCCCGGTGAGTGTCCGGGTGTATGAATTGTCTCTACCATGCGGTCGCCGAGGTCAAAGCTGTGTTCGCGATAGAGATGATAATATCCGGACGTATCCACGCTGACAAGCTTGCGAATCAAGCCTTTGAGCAACCGGCTGACCCACGCCGGCATCTCTCGGCGAAACAGATTCTCCGCATACACCGGATCGGTATGTAGGCGGAAGACCGCCTGATCGTCCTCATGCATCCAGATTTCGCTAAAGAAATAGTTGCCGCGGATATGATCCAGGTGGGCATGCGTGGTTGCAACCGTGACCGGCAGGCTCGTGAGCCGTTCGATGGTCGGCTTCAGCTGCGGATAGCCAAGGCAGGTATCGATCAAAAGCGCGCGCTCGGCTCCGAGCAGCAGATAGCAAAGCCCCTGCGATATTGACGTCTTCTCCTCGATGGCATAGGTATTCGCATCAATCGGATGAACGAGATACCGGGCAAAGCTCATTTTTAATCGCCTCAATTCATGATCTTAGTCAGTTCGGTTGTAAAGTGTATTGCTTAGATACGCCCTGCGAGCTGCTCTTCCGCCTCTTCACGCGTGATACAGCCGGAGTTCGCCGCGGCCATGATCTGCACGGTCTTGTCCCGCAGTTTATACTTTGCAAAGATCGGTAGCGACGCAAGCGCACCGACAACGGGCGAAAGAATTAGCAGAACCCAGATTGCTTGAATTGCGGAAGCGGGCTGCATCGCGCCTTCTCCCTCCACAAAACCGAACGCGCCGAGGATGAACATCGCAATTGCCGCAGGAACCGCATTCATAAATTTGAACACAAACGTCTGAATCGAATACGCCGTGCCCTGCAGGCGTTTCCCGGTCACATACTCGCCGTATTCGACAAAGTCTCCTGTGAACATCAGCTGCAATACGAGCTGGAGTGCGAAGAATATGCTGCGGATGATCGCAAGAATTGCAAGCAACGTCAGGTTATCATAGCCTGCGAAATAGCAGACTACGCTCAGCACCGTCTGCCCGATCACTCCGACCATCAGCAGATGGAACTTGTCGAATTTTCGCGTTAACGCGGGCATGAGTAGCGCCATGATGAGCGCAGGCAATGCGATGATGAGTGACATTGCGCTGATCATAGTAATGTCACCCAGACAATAGATCGCGAAATAGGTCATCACCGTATTCGTCATGCTCGTGAGACTCAACACCATGACGCCAAGAAACCCGATGCGAAGATATTTATTGTCGCGAACATAGCGGAACATACTCTTGATGGTCACCTGATCCGCGTCTTTGTTGATGTACCGTTCTTTTGCGAAGCGGCTCATAAAGAACATCATGATTGCGGCGGTTAGGGCAATCAGAGCCGCCGTTGCAAGCGCGCCGATCTTCGGATAAATCTGCGGTACGGTCACCGCAACAGCGATCGTGGTCAGCGTTGCCAGTACGGTGTTGCGCGACATGATGTTGATGCGCTCGTGAACCTGATCCGTTACCGCGGAGGTCATTGCGAAGATCGGGACGTCGCACATCGTATACGCCACATCATAGATCAGGAATGCGACAAACGCGAGCGCGAATTTCCAGCCCATCGGGAGTGCGGCCGGTGTCACAAACAGCAACACCACCGCGATCGGCAGCAGGATATTGGATGTCCGAAGCCAAGGCAGGAATCGACCGCTTCTCAAGTTTGTTTTGTCAATGATCGCGCCGAAGATCGGGTCGTTCACCGCGTCCCAAACGCGTGTAATAAGAAACATTAAGCCAACAAGATAGGCCGTCACGCCAATGTTGGTCAGATACAGCTGAAAGAAGCTGCCGACAAATGTATTGATGATGCCCTGTCCCGCCATAAACAGCGCAAAACCCCATCGTTCGATGCCGCTGGTTCGAAAAACACGTTTCTCCATAGATTCATCTCCTTTATGTTTGAAAAATTTTAGTTCATTAACTTGCAGATGTCGTCAACCGTGAGGCGTTCGCCCATCTGCGCTTCGTCATATCGGATTGTTTTGCATCCCGCCAACGCAAACAGCGCTTTGGTAATGAAGCTGGAGTACATCTTGGTCTCCGCCGCTCTGCCGCGCGCGATTGCCTCGCCGGAATAGTCCGCGTTCCCCGTTTGGCGCATCTCCGGCGTGTCAAGCGCAGGGTGTGCCACGAGAAAATACTGCCCGGCCGGTATCTTTCGCAAGTACGCAAGCGGACGCTTCGGGTCCTTTGCAAACTCCCGCATGCCGTCGGGGAACCGATAAAAGTACATGTGGTCGATCAATCCTTCCCGGATTACGAAAGCTTGCATCGCCTCATCAAATCCTGGAATAAACCGCTCCGGAAACATGTGCGTATCGATGTAGCGGATTTCAAACCCAAGTCCGCGCAACCGCTCAAGCTGCGCTTTTACTTCCGCCATCACCGTATCAAGGGCTGGTTTTGTCTCTGTAAACGCCGCAGGATCGGGCAGAAGATGCCCGTTTTGATCCACCAGTCCGCTCTGATTCCCGGGCATGCGGACAGGACCCCATTTGGCACGATCCCACTCGGCGTTGAGCGTGGTATGCATGCCGAAGCAAATATCCTTCCGTCCGGCCAACATCGCCGCCGCTTCCTCGATAAAAGGCCCCGGGGCCATCAGCGAGAGATTGCGGATCAGTCCGGCGTCTGCAACCTTCTGCCCCGCCAGATTTGCGCTGTGGCTACTGCCGATATCGTCTCCGCGGGTGATGAATTGTACGTTTCTCATTGCCGTTTCCCTCTCGTTCCGGTTAGCAAATAGGCCTGCGTTTTTCACGCGGCAATTCCGAATCGGTACTCTGTCGATCCAAACTGATGAATGTTCGAGGAATGGTTTCGTTTTCTTGCGCGCGCGACGAGATAAAAGAATAGGCGGCAGAAGCATGCCAATGCTATACCCCCGCGCCCGTAAAAAGCGAGTCTTGTAGCGCGAGGGTGCTTCGCTTGCACCTATTGTAAGGTTGAACGAACACCCTCGTATACCAATATTTTCATGTTTTTATCAATATTTTCGTCTGTTGTTTGCAAATTTGCACGATTTTTCGGATTTATTCCGCGAGCCCGCGTTTCCGATACTCGGTCGGGGTTACGCCAAGCACCAGCTTGAATCGCTGGATATAGTAGCTCTCACTGGAATAGCCGTACAAAACCGCAATCTCAGAGATTGCGTACATGGTATGTCGCACAAAGTAACAGGATTCCTGAATCCGCCTGTTCGTCACGTATTGCGAAAATGGAGTCCCGACCTCTTTTTTAAAGCGTTCCGAAAGATAGCCGGGATGTACGCCTGCATACTGCGCGGTCTGTGTGAGCGCAACTTTTGCGCCGAGATGATTTTCGATATAGTGAATCGCGCGGAGAATCACGGGCGAATATGTCTCCTCCAGCCTGCGCTTGACAAGGTTGATATACTGCACAACGATCTGCTCCTCAAACGCGAGCACCTGCTCACGATCCGATAAATCCTCCGTCTTCTGAATCAGTGCGTCACTCAGCGCAAACGCGTCGTTTGCCCCGACGCCAGCCTGAATCGCCGCGCGTGCCAGAAACGCAATGGAGCCGATGATCGAGTTCTTGGAGGATCGCAACGGGTTTCGCGCAACGACCGCCTTATCGCCTCGCGCGCGAATCTCGCGCAGCGCGACCAGCGCCAGCGGTTCGTCTCCCTTCATCACGGCCTTGGACAATCTCTCCTCCAGCGCATACGGGCTATGCCGAAACATTGCCTCGCGATCCGCGTAAATGCTTTCATAATATTGCCTCGGTTTTTCGATCTCAGGCACAGATTGCTGCATGAAATCCTGAAAGAACGCAGCGGCTAGCTGCACGATTTCGGTTGCGCTCTCCGCGAAAGTGGCTCCCTCACGTTCCCTTTTTGCCGTATGTTCCCAGCTCATGCTGCTCCATCGTGCGCCGAGCGTATCGATCTGCGCGTCACTCAGACCGATTTTGCTGCATGCGAAACCCAAAAAAGCCGCGGAACCGATGCGCGCGCTCATAATTTCATCATTCGGAAGACTCTGCTGTAATGCGCGTACGATGTTTGATTCATGGGGAATTTCCTGCAAAAAATGCTCGCGGGTCAGCGCGTCAAACACTGCGGCAGCAGAAAAAGTGCCGTCTGCGCGGATAGCTTGATCCAGCATTTGCTGTAGCATTTCTACCTCATCCGCAGGTTTCTCCATATGAACACATCCTCAAGATTAAATTCGTATCATGATTGTATCATATCAAATGAAAATCATTTCCCTTTTTTGGATTCCTGGTTAATGATGCAATGTCAAAATCTAAATGATATGAACGTAGCTATCGAAGCGGCAAATTTGTATCCACCTGCACCCACTCTCACGATTTGATCTGCCCCCGTTTTATGGTTCAGAAGCAATGTTAGTAAATTAATCGTTCTAGGCAGCGATTGGAACCACGGTTTGAGGGGCGGGCGGCCGCCCGCC
>Ga0209066_10000362_pt1 | contig 67213 bp, 66 predicted proteins | sample All_14_2_FD_187198 | JGI IMG/M metagenome (GOLD analysis project Ga0209066, IMG submission 187198) | Freshwater microbial communities in response to fracking from Pennsylvania, USA - Allegheny Zone_MetaG_DW_15 (SPAdes) (version 2) ...
GGCTACGCCGACACACGCCCGATGGCCGCCCCGTGGAACCCGGTCGACCGCGCCGTCAACCGCCGCGTCGAACTCACGATGGAAACCCCCAAGGCGCAGTCCCCCACGTGAACACGTGGATCAGCGGGGCGCACGGCACTTTGATAACATCCGCACACGTGGGGACGTAGCTCAGCTGGGAGAGCGTCGCGTTCGCAATGCGAAGGTCGGGAGTTCGATCCTCCTCGTCTCCACCAAAATTCAACGCCCAACTGTTCTCGGTTGGGCGTTTTCGTTTGTGGATTCCCCAAGCCACGCAGGGTTCGGAGTCGTTCTGCGTGTGGCTGCAGCCAGCCACCTGACCACCACCGCGCGCCCAGTTCGCCCCTGTTCCGCCCTATCTTCTCTCGAAACTTGCGCCAACTTCTTCGCAGTGGCACACGCAGACAGCGTTGTTCATCAACCACTTGTGCGCGTGCCGAGGCGAATGGTTGGCTCGCGGGTTTGCACGAGCAAAGCACAACGGCAAACCCGCGAGGCCAGCTTCCACGTCAGCCCTTGGGCGGAAATGGATCATTACCGTAGCTGTTGCGCTCACGGATCTGGCCATCACGCCCTTGGATGAACATCTCGCTCTGCTGGTTGATGGCGATTCCGCGCGCACGGTCAATCGCCTGTTGCTGCGTGTCGTGGACGGAGGTGAGGCGGTCGTTGCCTTCACCACGCACCCCCCACTGTTCACCGCCGTTGACGGGTACGACCCATTGGTTCTTTCTGCTCATTTCATGTACTCCGAAAATTGAAAAGGTCAGGCTCTTGAAGTCGCGCGAGCCTGGCGCGTCGGGTGGTGAAATCACGTCATGGCGACCTCCTTTCCCGCTGCCGCACACGGCATCTCATACAGCCCCGCGCGTTGCTGCGTGATCACGAGCGCGCCGTAGGCCGCAAGTCGTGCTTTATGCAGGGGGTTGTCCTTGTCTTTCGCTTTGATCTTGAACAGGTCGATGGGCTTGTCGCTCTTCTGGCCGGCGCGCTGCATGATCCTTTCGCCGTCCATCTCGACGCCCTTGAACGACCACAACGCCTCGAACACCTTGGCCTGGCCTTGGGTGAACTGGATCGGCGCATCGCTGATGTTGGGCAGCATCGCCCACCTGAAGTCCGCCGAGAACGGCCCGTTCACCGGCGAGGCCGGATCGGCCACTGTTGGCACTGCAGACGGCACCGAAGGGATAAACGTGATCGCACCGCCATAGAACGTAAAGCGTTCTTCCAGCACCAGCCATTCCACGCCCGCGCTGAAGGGCGATCCGCGTGTCGCGCTTGACCTCGGGGTGATCAACCGGATATCGCCGCCTGCCACCCTCACCCGCACCAGCAGTGCAGGTTCGTACAGCACACGCGTCAGATCGCGGGCCAGCAGGGCAGGCGAGCGCCGGGCATCACCGAGCCGCCACACACCACCGCCGAGGTCATCGATGCCGTCGCGGCTTTCGATGCCGAGTGCGAGGCGCAGTTTCTGGCGCAGCCAGTCCTCATCCAAGGCCAACGCCGCACCATCGGCCGCCTCGACGCTCACCGGCCCACAGTCCGGGCAACGGCACATGCGTCCGCCGCGTCCGTCGCCCCAGACCTGCGCCCGATGCTGCTGGCAGTGCGGACAGAGCACGAAGGACTGATCCACAACCGTTGGCTTGACCGCCTTGCCGAGGGCGGACAATGCCGATGCCTCGCGCGGCGACAGCGTGGCGCGCAGCACCGGCGTGCCGCCCGCGAACAGGCGGCAGATCAAGGCCCAAGCGTCATGCGCCGCCATCGGTCAGCCCTCGATCACCGGCGTCGAGCCGACAGCATCCGTTTCCGGCGGCATTTCGGTCGCGCTCAGGGTCTGGCCCTTCTGCAAGATGCCGACCGCGACCAGATAGCCTTCCAGTTGCGCCTGCATCTTGGCGTCGAACTTGTTGAGGTTCAGCCGTCCTTTGCTGGTCACTTCGATGCTGACCACCTTGGGGCGTGTGCGTCCTGGCTCTGGCGGGTAGTACAGATTGACCTGCGCCGCCGTCACCGCCCAGTTGCCTTCCAGCGGGCCGGGCAGTTGTTCCTTCAGCAACTCATGCACCGAACGCTGCTGACTGGCCTGCATCGCGGTGCACTCGATTTTCAGATCACCGCCCGGGCTGAGGAGAGTGAGCGCCTTGAGCTGCACCAGCGAGAACCCATCCTCGAACACCTCCGGCACGTCGAAGCCGGTGCGCAGCATCGACAAATCCAGGGTCGGCGGTTTGATTTTCTGGGCATGGGCTTTGACGCCCAGCACATGCTCGGCGAAGGCATTGATCAGCATCTGCTGGTACTTCGCCCCACCACGCACCAGCGCACGCACGACGCCGGTGGTCTCGGAATATTCCAGCGCCAGCGGGATGTTGGGATTGCCGATGCGGCGCGTCAGCGTCATGCCTTCGAACTCCAGCCGCAGCATGGCCGAATCCTTGACGTGAACGATCAGCAAGTGGATGCCGGGCGTGCGCGTCACCAGATAGGCCACGCTGCCGTCCCCGCATTGCAGCTCGCGCTTGTAAAAGGCCGAGATGCTGTGGCGCAATCCGGCCAGCGCGGTGTCGCTACCGATGGGCTTGCGCTTCAACCCCAGGTCGTAGTGCTGCGCTTGTGAACCGTGGTGTTCCCAATGGTCGAAATCACAGGCGCGCTCGAACAGCGCCGGGTGGTGAGCGTAGAGCCAGAACGAACGGTGCAGATCGCTGGAGCACAAGGCCAGACCGGACAAGGCGGCCGCATCGTCGACGGCCGCCTCGAACATCGCCTGTTTGCCTGCCGCATCACCCAACTGGACGCTGGCATTGAGGTTGGCTGCCATGCGGTCACGGGCATCGGCATCCGGCCAGACCTTGATCGCCTCCACCAGGAACTGGCTGGTCTCCGGCGTGTCGTCCCACGCAAACCCGTCCGGCACGGGCAGGCCATGTGAAGTCAGGAAGTCGCGCAGCGTGGTATCCACCGGCAGCTCGAGCATCACGTCGACAAAGGTTTTCTTCATCTTGTTCGTCCTTTCTGGATCGGCGTCGGAGGTCTGCGACCGGGGATCGGGCTGCACGTGCCAGCGACAGGGTTTCTGAACATGCATCTCGTAAAAGTAAAGCCACAAGATACTGACGCGATTCTGAACCGCCGATTTCCGCTTGTCAATCAACATGGCACATCTGGCGCTCACTGGTATCTTGTTGCTATACTTTCGGACTTGTTGAGAACACCGCACTGACAGGAGCAATCGATGGCTTCGGCATTCGGAGCACGCCTGCGGCGCTTGCGCGAGGCAAAGAATCTGACGCTGCAACAGGTCGCCGACTCGGTCGGCTGCACCAAGGCCTACATCTGGGAACTGGAGATGAAGGACGGGCAGCGCCCCAGCGCCGAGCGGATTCAGAAGATCGCCCAGGTGCTCGGCGTGACGATGGAGGACGTGATGGGCGTCCCCATGCAGCAAGCGCCGGAGGCCAGTCCCGAGGACGTGGCCTTTTTCCGCGAGTACGCCGGGATGACCGAGGAAGAGAAGAAGCACTATCAGGACGTCCTGAAGATCATGTTTTCGCGCAAAAGCGGGGAATGACGATTGAGCGCAGCGCAAACCCTCACTGGTTCCATCGCCGCCAGCCACGTCATCAAGTGGCTGCGGGCGTGGTACCGCGCCGAGGGTGCGCCTGACGCCATCGATCTGGAAGTCGTCCGGCAAATGCTGCCGGGCACGCCTTACGGCACCGGCGTTCGGGAGATCAGGCCACCGGTGCCGTTCAACGAAGACGCCTTCGAGGGGATGCTGGCGCGCGACCCCAATGACCACGAGGTGTGGGGTATCGCCTACAACGGCAAATCACGACCAGAACGCCAGCGCTTCACCATCGCCCACGAGCTGGGCCACTTCATCCTGCATCGCGCTCAGCGGCAGCGCTTCAACTGCGACAAGCAGAGCGTCCACTCCGGCATCGAAACGCTGCGCGACATCGAACGGGAAGCCGACGACTTCGCCAGCAATTTGTTGATGCCCGGCGATCTGCTGCGTGACTGGATTGCCAACCAGCGCATCGACTTTCGCTTCCTCCGCGACATCGCCCAGCGGTTTCAGGTCTCGCTGGAGGCGCTGTGCATCCGCTACATCAAGTTCACGACGGAACGCGCCATCCTCGTCTACTGGGACAACGGCTACATGAAGTACGAGTGGCGCAGCAGCAGCGCCGTCAAGACGCGGGCAAAAATCCGGCGCAACGGCGAGCCGGTGGAGCCCATGCCAGGCACGCTGGCCGCCGACGCCAGCATCGCGCAAGAGTGGGACGGCACGGAGATGTCCGCCGCCATCTGGTGCCCGGAAGAAGCGCCAAACATGAAACTGTGCGAGTTCAAGCACACCTTCGGCGCGCGTGATCGCGTCCTCACCTTGCTCCTGCTCGAAAGCGCCGAACCGCGCTCATGGGATCGGTCTTGGCAGGACGAGGAGAGCTTCGACAGCTTCGATCAGTTCGTGTCGAACGGCCAGTTGCCGGTTCGCTGATTGGTGGCAATGCAGATCATGACCCTGAACGCCATCGTCGCCGACATCAATGTGATCCTCTCGAAGCATGGCGTTTCCGAGGTCATGCAACTGCAAGACATCACCGTGACCGACAAGACCGTCAGCGACGTGGCGAAGCCCTGCCCGAGGTTGTCGGATGCTATTACTGGCCACCTGTGGCCAAGCGTCCCCTCGGCGACCGTCTATCACTACACGTCGCGCGAGGCGGCAGAAAACATTCTCTCGACCGGGATTTTTCGGTTGACGAATATCGAGAAGCGACTCAACGATGGGGAGATCGTCACCTTCTGCCAGACACATGGATTGCGTGGATACCTTGAGCCGGATGCGAGTGGCTCACCGACGTATCACGCCCTGCTGCTGCCGCAGCTTTTCTATGCATCGTTCACTGAAGCCAGCCTGTCGCAAGAAGACGAGGAATACTTCTGGCGAAACTTCGCCGCGTCCGATGGCGTTCGGCTGACCATCGACATCACGGCCAAGAACCCCAACTTCCGGAAGATCGTCTACGAACCGAAGCCGGGGACGCCCATCCCGCTGCTGACTGATCTGGTTTCGACAATTCGGCAGCAACATGGGCGCGAGTTCGTGCTTCAAGGCATCTCCAGATTGTGTGCCTTCTATCTGTGCGGTCAGACCTACAGTCGAGAGAAGGAATATCGGGCCCTGTTCAAAGCGTGGCCGGACTTTGGTCCTCAACCGGTCGGTACGGGGCCGACTTCGTATGTCGAAGTCCCACTGAATCAGATGACCGATTTCGGGTACGAATTCCGGATCACCGAAGTGCATGCGAGCACACGGCCGAACATGCCAGATCACTATTGCTTCAATCAGCGCATCAGCTAGCGCGAAGACCCGCGCACTCCCGCTAAATCACGTTACGCGAAGTGCCCTTGGTTTCTAGCATGAGCAGCGTTTTCCATCGGAACGCTTGCCATGACAGAAATCCAACCCATCTCCCTTTTCCCGCCGTCTGACCGGCCTCGACACGCGCAGCAGGAAATCGCCGACCTGCTGGCCGCTGCACTCCTACGCCTGCGCGCGCGTCCGTCGCGCGACACCATCGAAACCAGCGAGTGCGTTAGCCTTGGCTTCCTCGGCCAGCAGCGCGTGAATGCGAACCCCGATCACAACAACGGAGTTCGCCCATGACGGCACACGCACAACCCTCCACCGCCTCGGTCGCCGCACGTGTCGCGGCGCTTCCCCATTTGTCGATGGACGACCTCTGGGCCCTCTGGGACGACCATTTTGACGAGCGCCCCGGCCACCACCATCGCACCTGGCTGGAAAGCCGACTTGCTTACCGGATACAAGAACGCGCCTTCGGCGGCCTGAAGTCTTCGCTGCGCAAGAAGCTCGAAGAGGTCGGAGAAACCGGCATCCTGCCCAAGCAACTGCGCAGCGACAGCCAGCGCCTGCTGCCCGGCACCATCCTCACGCGCATCTACGACGACGTCGAGCATCGCGTGCTGGTGCGCGGCTCGAATGATTTCGAATACCAAGGGCAACGCTTCAAGAGCCTATCCGCGATTGCGGGCCACATCACGGGCAGCCACTGGTCGGGCCCCGTGTTCTTCGGCCTCAAGTCGCCGGCATCGAAGAAAGTGATGGCATGAGGTCGCCGCGCGCCAATCCGCTGCCCCCGGGCAGCCAGAGCATCACGCCGAAGAAGCGATGCGCCGTCTACACCCGCAAATCCACCGACGAAGGGCTGGATCAGGAATACAACAGTCTCGAAGCCCAGCGCGACGCAGGCCTTGCCTTCATCGCCAGCCAACGGCACGAAGGTTGGATCGCCGTCGGCGACGGCTACGACGACGGCGGTTATTCCGGCGGCAACATGGATCGTCCTGCCTTGCGCCGCCTGATGGTCGACATCGAGGCCAGGAAGATCGACACCGTGGTCGTCTACAAGATCGACCGCCTCACACGCAGCCTGCCGGATTTCGCCAAGCTGGTCGAGGTGTTCGACCGCAACGGCGTGTCCTTCGTTTCCGTCACCCAGCAGTTCAACACCACGACCTCGATGGGGCGGCTGACGCTCAACATCCTGCTGTCCTTCGCGCAATTCGAGCGCGAAGTCACCGGCGAGCGCATCCGCGACAAGATCGCCGCCAGCAAGGCCAAGGGCATGTGGATGGGTGGCGTGCCGCCCCTGGGTTATGACGTGGTCGAGCGCAAACTCGTCGTCAACGAGCGCGAAGCGACGCTGGTGCGCGACATCTTCCGGCGCTACGGCGAACACGGCTCGGCGGCGCGGCTGGTGCGCGAACTGGTCATCGAAGGCCACACCACCAAGGCGTGGGTGACGCAGACCGGGCGCGAACGCTCGGGCCGCACCATCGACCAGCAGTACCTCTTCACGATGCTGCGCAACCGTATCTACCTCGGCGAAATTTCTCACAACGAGCAGTGGTATCCGGGTCAGCACGATGCCATCGTCGCCCCGGCGCTGTGGGACGCTGTATATGCCTTCATCGAACGACGCAAGCAAGCGCCGCGCGAGCACGCAGCCAAGCATCCGGCACTGCTGGCGGGTCTGCTGTTCGCGCCCGACGGGCAACGCATGCTGCACTCCTTCGTCAAGAAGAAGAACGGACGGCAGTACCGCTACTACGTCCCGTACCTGCACAAGCGGCGAAACGCGGGCGCGAGCCTGTCGCCCGGTACGCCGGACGTGGGTCATCTTCCCGCCGCCGAAATCGAGAACGCGGTGCTGGCGCAAATCCACGCGGCACTCTCGGCTCCGCAGATGCTGATCGCGGTCTGGCGAGCCTGCCAGCAGCACCCCGCAGGTAGCACGCTCGACGAAGCGCAGGTGGTGGTGGCGATGCAGCGCATCGGCGACGTGTGGGCGCAGTTATTCCCCGCCGAACAGCAACGCATCACACGACTGCTGATCGAGCGGGTGCAGTTGCACGGGCATGGACTGGATATCGTCTGGCGCGAGGACGGTTGGATCGGATTCCGTGCCGACATCAGCGCGCATCCGCTGGTCGAGGAAGCCCGTGAGCACCCTGAGGAGGCACTGGCATGACCACCTCGGTGAACCCGCGCAAACGCACAGTCCACATCGAGGTCGGAGTCGATGCCCGCAGCTATGTCAGCGATGGGCAGCGCGTCACGCTGGTGCCGCTGACCATCAAGCGCCGCCAGAACCGCAAGTTGCTGATTCCGCCCACGCCCTACGCCGCCGCCGCGACGGGCGGCTTCGATGTGCCGATGATCAAGACGCTTGGCAAGGCGTTCTACTGGAAGCGGCTGATCGACGACGGCACCTACCCGACAACCTCGGATCTGGCACGTGCGCTGAAACTGGAACCGGGCTGGGCGGCCGAGGTGCTGCGGATGACCATGCTGGCCCCGGACATCGTCGAGGCAATTTTCGAAGGTCGCCAGCCCCGGCAGCTGAACCTGCACACGCTGCGTGGCCGCGAAGACCTGCTGCCGCGCGACTGGGGCGAGCAGCGTCGGCTGCTCGGTTTCCCCGGCGCCTGACCCTTTCATCCCCTACTTCCCCAATGACGACGGCGAGCCATGTGCTCGCCGTCTGCTTTTGGGCGGGTTCTGGCGGATTGGCGAACCTGAAGTTCCCGCGTGGTTCGCCATTGCGTCCCTTAAAGGTTCGCCACCCGAAGTTTGGAATCACACCTGTTCCCCAACAACGTCACAGGAGCATTCCATGCAGACACCAACCAGCAGCATTCCCCGGTCGCCCCAGCAGGCGATCAACACCATGTCACCCGGTGATCGCCGGGTGCTCAACGAAAACGAACTGGCCCAGCGGTGGGGCGTCAGCCCCAAGACTTTGCAGCGCTGGCGCAGCGAAGGTCGCGGCCCGCGCTACCTGAAGCTGTCCAAGCGCGTCGGCTACCCCGTGGACGCGGTCATCCAGTTCGAGCGCGAGGCGCTGCACGACTCGACGTCCGAGCGCGCGGCGGTCTGAGGAGCGATGCCATGAAGGACATCACCATTTTCCCCGCTGACATCGCAGAGATGTCCGTCGGCCAGTTGGCCGCGCTGCCCGCTATGCAGAAGGCCGAGATCGACAGGAACCTCGACGAGGCTCTCGACTGGCTCAAGAAGGCGCGCACCAAGTTCGACGCGGCACTCGACGCCGCCTACGGCGAGCAGGCCCGTACCGCGCTGCGTGAATCCGGCCGTGACTTCGGCACCGCCCACATCAGCGATGGCCCGTTACACCTGAAGTTCGAGCTGCCTAAGAAGGTCAGCTGGGATCAGAAGCAACTGACCGAAATCGCCGAACGCATCGTCGCCTCAGGCGAGAAGGTCGAGGGTTACCTCGACATCAAGTTGTCCGTCTCCGAATCCCGCTTCACGAACTGGCCGCCTGCCTTGCAACAGCAGTTCGCCGCCGCTCGCACTGTGGATTCCGGCAAGCCGTCTTTCACCCTTTCCATCGATTCGGAGTAATGACCATGAGCACCAACCTCATCGCTTCGCTACGTCAACAGCTGCCGTCCATCTACGGTGAACACCTTCCCAACGAAATCCGGTATCGCCGCGCGGACGGCCAGGACGTCGTCGTCCCGCTCGATGCCGCCACGGTCGACGAACTGGCCTTCGCCATCCAGACGGCCAACGCGGAATCGCTGGCGCTCGGCCGCCGCCGTACCGCGCTGGAAGAACTCCACACGGAGGTGCGCAAGCGCGCCGCGCGTGGGGCCGACCGCATCGCCGACGTGTCGTGGGAGGGCTGATCATGAGCGCGATCATTCCCTTCCAGTTCGAAGCGCACGCCGTGCGCGTCCAGGTCGATGATCAGGGGCAGCCGTGGTTCAACGCCACCGATGTCTGCGATGCCCTGGAAATGGGCAATCCGTCTCAGGCGATCAAGACGCACGTCGATGCCGAGGATCTCCAGAAACTGGAGACCCTTACGGCGGGTGGCCGTCAGCGCCAGAACCACGTCAACGAATCGGGCCTCTACGCCCTGATCCTCGGCAGCACCAAGGACGCCGCCAAGCGTTTCAAGCGCTGGGTGACCAGCGAGGTGCTGCCCGCGATCCGCAAGACCGGCGGCTACACCGTGCCCGGCGCACTGGCGACCTTGCCCGCGCCGACCCACGACCGGGTTTCCGCGATCCTGCTGATCGGTGAGGCCGTGGCGAAGGTGCCGGGCGTGAAACCGGGCATCGCGGCGGCGGCGACGCTGACCTGCATTCAGGAGAACACGGGCATCACCACCGAGGTGCTGCGCCGCGCGCTGCCATCGGCCAACGAACCGATCTGCGCCCTGAACGCCACGCAGCTCGGCAAACTGCTCAACCGCTCGGCGAAGGCCACGAACCAGATGCTGGCGGCCGGCGGCTTTCAGTTCCGCAACGAGCGCGACGAATGGGAGCTGACCGAGGCCGGTGAGGCGTGGGCCGAGGCTATGCCGTACTCGCGCAACGGCCACAGTGGCTACCAGATTCTCTGGAATCCCGCCGTCGCCGAGCAGTTGAAGGAGGCCGCGTGATGAGCCTCCCCATCATCTCCGCGAAGCAGCGCATGGCCGAGCGCAAGGGCGTCAAGCTGCTGATGCTGGGCAAGTCCGGCATCGGCAAGACCACCCGGCTCAAAGACCTCGATCCGAAGACCACGCTGTTCATCGACATCGAGGCCGGTGACTTGGCAGTGGCCGACTGGCCGGGCGACACCATCCGACCGGCGTCCTGGCCCGAGAGCCGCGACTTCTTCGTGTTCCTCGCGGGCCCGGACAAGTCGCTGCCGCCGGAGTCTGCCTTCTCGCAGGCGCACTACGACCACGTCATCGAGAAGTTCGGCGACGCGACGCAGCTCGACCGCTACCAGACGTTCTTCCTCGACTCTATCACGCAGTTGTCGCGCCAATGCTTCGCGTGGTGCAAGACGCAGCCCGGTGCAACCAGCGACCGCTCCGGCAAGCCTGATCTGCGCGGTGCCTACGGCCTGCTGGGCCAGGAAATGGTGAGTGCCTTGACCCACCTGCAGCACGCACGCGGCAAGAACGTGGTGTTCGTGGCCATCCTCGACGAACGCCTCGATGACTACAACCGCAAGGTGTTCGTGCCGCAGATTGAAGGCAGCAAGACCAGCCTGGAGCTGCCCGGCATCGTCGACGAGGTCGTGACGCTGGCCGAGATCAAGGCCGAGGACGGCAGCGCCTACCGCGCCTTCGTCACCCACACCGTCAATCCCTACGGCTTCCCGGCCAAAGACCGCAGCGGTCGTCTCGACCTGCTGGAGCCGCCGCATCTCGGCGCGCTGATCGCCAAGTGCGCGGGCGCATCCGCTACGCCCGCCAGCGCCGCCACCCCCACACACATCGAATCTCAGGAGTAATCGCAATGACCGCATGGAATGACTTCAACGATGCCGACGCCCAGCAATCTGGCTTCGATCTGATCCCCAAGGGCACCACTGTCCCGGTGCGCATGACCATCAAGCCCGGTGGCTACGATGACCCGTCGCAGGGCTGGGGCGGCGGCTACGCCACCGAGTCCTTCGAGACCGGCTCCATCTATCTCGCGGCCGAATTCGTGGTCACCGCTGGCGACCACGCCAAACGCAAGATGTGGTCGAACATCGGGCTGCACTCCAAGAAGGGGCCGATCTGGGGCCAGATGGGGCGCAGCTTCATCCGTGCCGCGCTGAACAGCGCACGCAACGTCCACCCGCAGGACAACGGCCCTCAGGCCGCCGCCGCGCGCCGCATCCAGGGCTTCCACGAACTGGATGGCCTTGAGTTCCTGGCCCGTGTCGACATCGAGAAGGACGGCAAGGGCCAGGATCGCAACGTGGTCAAGGTGGCGGTCGAACCGGATCACCCCGACTACGCCAAGTTGATGGGCGTGCCGCCCAAGGCGTCGGGCGGCGGCACGTCCGGCGCTCCGGCGCAGGCAGCCCCCGCGTATCAGACACCGGCTCTGCAACGCGCACCCGTGACGGGCAAGCCGTCTTGGGCTCAGTGAGGGGGCGATGAAATGCTGGGTCTGCAAACGACAGGCCCGGGGCTACGGCCACACCGACAACCGCCACGGTGTGGGCGATCCCCGGCGCTATCCCATCGACTGGGTGTTCTGTTCCCGTCGCTGCCAGGATGTATTTCACACGCTGTACGGCAACTGGCAGCGGGCCAAGGAAGGTCGCATCGACAAGACGGAGGTCGCCATGATTGATCCGTCTGATGTCGAACTGGCCGCAATGCGCCAGTGCCTCAAGGCCTTCGGCGAAGCAGCGGGCGAGATCGGCTTCACCAAGCCGCTGGGCGATTACTCCGAAGCCGAGGCCCTGCGGGTAATCGACGCCATCGTCACTTGCTGGTCGGACGCAATGGTCGCGCACCACGAGTCCAGCAAGTTTCCGCCCGTGCGGGGCTTGCCGCCCACGCCCGATCCGCTGGCACCCGAAGCCGCCAATCCGTTCGCGGATCTGGAGGACGACCTGCCCTGGGAAGAACCGAAGGGGAAAAAGCCATGATGGACTTCAATTCCTCATCGAGCATCGCGGGCCAGGTCACCGCCCTGGTCGACGCCGGTTTGCAGCAGGCCCGCGCCCGCCAGTCTGAGCGCCAGTACCTCGGGGCCTCGCGCCTCGGGGTGGCCTGCGAGCGTGCGCTGCAGTTCGAGTACGCCAAGGCTCCCATCGACCACGGGCGCGACACCCCGGGGCGGATGTTGCGCATCTTCGAACGTGGCCACGTCATGGAAGACTGCATGGTTGCGTGGCTGCGCGACGCGGGTTTCGACCTGCGCACCCGCAAGTCAGACGGAGAGCAGTTCGGTTTCTCGGTGGCTGACGGTCGCCTGCAGGGTCACGTCGACGGCGTCATCGTCGCGGGCCCCGAGGGCTTCGCCTATCCCGCGCTCTGGGAGTGCAAATGCTTGGGCAACAAGTCCTGGAGCGATCTGGAAAAAAAGGGGCTGGTCATCTCCAAGCCCATCTACGCCGCGCAAGTGGCGATCTACCAAGCCTATCTCGAACTGCACGAGCACCCGGCGATCTTCACGGCCCTCAACGCCGACACGATGGAGATCTACACCGAGCTCGTGCCCTTTGACGCGGCGCTGGCCCAGCGCATGTCGGATCGGGCGGTGAAGGTCATCACGGCCACCGAGGCGGGCGAGCTCCTGCCGCGCGCCTTCAACGACCCGACCCACTTCGAGTGCCGGATGTGTGCGTGGCAAGACCGCTGCTGGAGGACACAAGCATGAACACCACGACTTTGAATCATGTGCTCGGCGAGCAACTGATCGACGTACGCCAGGCTGCACTGATGTTCAACCTGCCCTCGTACTGGCTCTCGCAAGCGAAGGAACGCAAGCAGCGTCGCATTCCCCATTACCGCGTCGGCAAGCTCGTGCGGTTCAAGCCTGCAGAGCTGGAAGCGTGGATTGTCGGGCAGCAAGCGTCTGGCGAGGAGTCTGCGGATGCTTGATTTCAACGACACGCAAAAGCCCGCTCCTCGTGACGTCGATGCCGAACGCGATGCAATCCGCGAGGCATTGCTCTCGCGGCTGGAATCGGTACTGGCAACGCTGTTCCCTGCAGGCAAGAAGCGCGGTGGCAAATTCCTGATCGGCGACGTGCTCGGTAGTCCGGGTGACAGCCTGGAAGTCGTGCTCACTGGTGACAAGACCGGTCTGTGGACGGATCGCGCCACTGGCGACGGCGGCGACATTTTCTCCCTGATCGCGGCCCACCTCGGCATCGATGCGCACACCGACTTCCCACGCGTGCTCGATACCGCGACCGAACTGGTCGGGCGTGCTCCGGCGACTCTGGCGCGCAGGAGCAAGAAGGATGCTCCCGTCGATGACCTCGGCCCGGCCACCGCGAAGTGGGACTACCTCGATGCGGCGGGACATCTCATCGCCGTCGTCTACCGCTACGACCCGCTCGGGCAAAGGAAGCAGTTCCGACCCTGGGATGCCAAGCGGCGCAGGATGGCACCGCCCGATCCGCGCCCGCTCTACAACCAGCCGGGGATGAGCAGTGCCGCGCAGGTGGTGTTGGTCGAAGGCGAAAAATGCGCGCAGGCGCTGATCGACGCGGGCATCGTGGCCACCACGGCGATGCACGGCGCGAACGCCCCGGTCGACAAGACCGACTGGTCGCCGCTTTCGGCCAAGGCGGTGTTGATCTGGCCCGACCGCGACAAACCGGGCTGGGACTACGCGGCACAGGCGGCGCAGGCCATCCTGTCGGCGGGTGCGAAGTCCTGCCACATCCTCTATCCGCCCGAGGAGGCTGCCGAGGGCTGGGACGTGGCGGACGCCATCGCCGAGGGCTTCGATGTCGCCACCTTTCTCACCCACGGCCCACGCTTGCAGATGCACGACGTGGCCGATGACATTGATCCGGTGGTCAGCAGCGACGAATCCGTCTGGGGTACGGAGGATGCGCTGGCGCTGTCCTTCACCCGCCGCTACCACCGTGACTGGCGTTACGTGGCTGGCTGGGGCAAGTGGCTGGTGTGGGACGGCCAACGCTGGCGCACCGAGGACACGCTGGCCGCCACCGACCTGATCCGAAGCGTCTGCCGCCAGACCGCCGTCCGCGCCGATAACCCCAAGGTCGCGGCGAAGCTCGCCAGCGCCAGCACGGTCGGTGGTGTGGAGCGGCTGGCGCGCGCTGACCGCAGGCACGCGGCCACCACCGACGAGTGGGACGCCGATCCGTGGCTGCTCAACACGTCGGGCGGCGTGGTCGATCTCAAGACAGGCCGGATGCGCCCGCACGAGCGCGCCGACCGGATGACCAAGATCACCACAGCCACACCCAGCGGCGACTGCCCGACGTGGAAGCAGTTCATCGACGAGGTCACGGGCGGCGAAAAGGAACTTCAGTCCTACCTGCAACGAATGGTCGGTTACGCGCTGACTGGCTCGACGCAGGAGCACGCGCTGTTTTTCCTGTACGGCACGGGCGCGAACGGCAAGTCGGTGTTCGTGAACACCTTGGCCACCATCCTCGGCGACTACGCGACCAATGCGCCGATGGACACCTTCATGGAGACGCGCACCGACCGGCACCCGACCGATATGGCGGGGCTGCGCGGAGCACGCTTCGTGGCGGCCATCGAAACCGAACAGGGCAAGCGCTGGGCCGAATCCAAGCTCAAGAACCTGACCGGTGGCGACAAGATCTCTGCGCGCTTCATGCGCCAGGACTTCTTCGAGTTCTTCCCGCAGTTCAAGTTGTTCGTGGCGGGCAACCACAGGCCCGCCATTCGCAACATCGACGAGGCGATGAAACGCAGGCTGCACCTGATCCCTTTCACGATCACCGTGCCGCCAGAGCGCCGTGACAAGAACCTGCAGCAGAAGCTCCTGGCCGAACGTGACGGCATCTTGGCGTGGGCCGTACAGGGTTGCCTCGACTGGCAACGCCACGGACGACTCTCCCCGCCGCAGCGGGTGGTGGACGCCACCGAGGAGTATTTCGAAGCCGAGGATGCGTTGGGCCGCTGGCTCGATGAGCGCTGCGTGCGCGAGGCCAACGCCAAGTCGCTTACGGCAGAACTGTTCAACGACTGGAAGCCGTGGGCCGAGGCAGCAGGCGAATTCACCGGTTCGCAGAAGCGCTTTGCCGATCTGCTGCTCAACCGGGGCTTGGACAAATGGCGCAACGGCATGGGCTTGCGCGGGTTTCAGGGCATTGGCCTCAAGTACCCGCCAGCACCCACCTACACCCCTTACGCCGATGACTGACACAACCGCGTCTGACGGATCGGACGGACTACGTCGTAACTCCTACACGTGCGCGTGCGCGCGCCTCATGGAAGGTTTCGATACGACCCGTCCGATCCGTCAGACCAGCCAAAACAAGGACTGACACCATGACCACCACCATCCTCGCCCTCGATCTGGGCACCACCACCGGCTGGGCGCTGCGCGGCAGCGACGGCCACACCACCAGCGGTTCCGAGAGCTTCCGGCCACAGCGCTTCGAAGGTGGCGGAATGCGCTTCCTGCGCTTCAAACGCTGGCTCACCGAGATCAAGCAATCCTGCGACGGCATCGACTGCCTGCACTTCGAGGAGGTGCGACGCCATGTCTCCACGGATGCTGCCCACGCCTACGGCGGGTTCCTTGCCACGCTCACCGCGTGGTGTGAGCACCACCAGATCCCGTACCAGGGCGTGCCGGTCGGCACGATCAAGAAGCACGCGACCGGCAAAGGCAATGCCAGCAAGGACGAGATGGTGGCTTCTGCCCGTGCCCGTGGTCACGCTCCGGCCGACGACAACGAAGCCGACGCCCTGGCCCTGCTGCACTGGGCCATCGAGCAGCACGCACTGGAACGGGAGGTGTGAGATGAAGATTTCGACGCCCACCTATCGCTGCCCCTTGGGTCGCCTCCAGCCCGAGACCACAGATCTCGACGCGATGAAGCAACGCGGCTGGCGCGATCAGCACATCCTCGTGGTCAACGCTGCCGACGAACGCTTGGACTTCATCGAGCGCGAGTTCGTGCGGCGCATCGGCGAACGCCTCTACGGCCAGGGAGGGGCACGTCATGGCTGATCCCCGCACTTGGACAATCGACGATGTGGCCGCACGCTTCGAGGAGGCGGCCAGCACCGGACGACGCCTGCCACCCGTGCGTGTACAGGGCTACTTCAACACCTGGCCCATCATCGTGCGCAAGGAGTGGGAAACGTTCGCTGCCGACGAGCACGTCTACCGACCTTTCCCACCCGCTCCCGACGCTATCGACCGGATGCTGGAGACGATGAAGTGGGTGCAGTGGCTGGAGCTTGAGCAGCGCCACCTTGTGTGGATGCGCGCCAAGCGCTACGGCTGGCGCGACATCACGATCCGTTTTGCATGCGACCGAACGACGGCGTGGCGGCGCTGGCACCGCGCATTGCAGACCGTCGCCGACCAACTCAATGGTGTCGTCACGGCGTAGGGTTTTGGCGTGAATTGGCGCGCGTGGTTTGCAGTGTGAGCATGTCAGCGGCGATGCGCGGTTTTTGACCCTGCAACAAATCACCCCGGTCGAGCGTAGTATTCGAGCTATCTTCTGGACAGCGGTGCAGGCAGCGGAGACGGCCCAGGCAAAAGGGGTCCTTCCTGCCGAAAGTCCCATGCGGGGGGCGCGAGCGCGACGCTTTTTTAGCGTCAGGGCGCGGGCAAGGTTACCAGTCGGCCAGGTTACCGGCCCCGGTTACCACCCCCAGGCGCAGTTACCACCCCACCAGAATCTTCATTCACTCAACCCGCCCGGCGGCAACGCTCGGCGGGTTTTGCTTTTGGGACTTCCACTTTGAACACGCTCAACGTCGAGTACCGCAAGGTCGAGGCGCTGATTCCCTACGCCCGCAATCCGCGCACGCACGCCGAGGGTCAGATCGCCAAGATCGCGGCCAGCATCGTCGAGTATGGCTGGACGAACCCGATCCTCGTCGACGGCGACAACGGGATCATCGCCGGGCACGGACGTCTGGCCGCTGCCCGCAAGCTGGGGCTGGATCAGGTGCCGGTGATCGAACTGGCCCATCTGAACGTCGCGCAGAAGCGCGCGCTGGTGATCGCCGACAACCGGCTGGCACTGGATGCGGGCTGGGACGAGGAAATGCTGGCGCTGGAATTGGCCGACCTGTCCGAGGCGGGGTACGACCTTGCGCTGACGGGTTTCGAGGATGCCGAGATCGAGGCGCTGCTCACGGGTGAGGTGACCGACACCGATGCTGACCCGGACCCGGACCCGGACGCCGACGAACCGGACGCAGCGGACGACGTACCGGATGCCCCTGTCGTGGCGGTGTCCCGCCCTGGCGATGTCTGGGCCATCGGGTCGCACCGGCTGATCTGCGGCGACGCCACCGACCGGGCCGTGGTCGCGGCGCTGATGCAAGGCGACACCGCGCACCTGTGCTTCACCTCGCCGCCCTACGGCAACCAGCGCGACTACACCTCGGGCGGCATCACCGATTGGGATGGCCTGATGCGCGGCGTGTTCGCGCATCTGCCGATGGCGAGCGATGGGCAGGTGCTGGTCAACCTGGGTCTGATCCACCGCGACAACGAGGTGATCCCGTATTGGGATGCGTGGCTCGGCTGGATGCGCAGCCAGGGCTGGCGGCGCTTTGCGTGGTACGTCTGGGATCAGGGGCCGGGGATGCCCGGCGACTGGGCAGGACGCTTCGCGCCGAGCTTCGAGTTCGTTTTCCACTTCAACCGCGAAAGCCGCAAGCCGAACAAGATCGTGCCCTGCAAGCACGCCGGGCAGGAATCGCACCTGCGCGCCGATGGCTCGTCCACGGCGATGCGGGGCAAGGACGGCGAAGTCGGCGGCTGGACGCACGAGGGCCAGCCGACGCAGGACACGCGCATCCCCGACAGCGTGATCCGCGTGATGCGCCACAAGGGCAAGATCGGTCAGGACATCGACCACCCCGCCGTTTTCCCGGTGGCGCTGCCGGAGTTCGTGATCGAGGCCTACAGCGACGCTGGCGACATCGTGTTCGAACCCTTCGGTGGCAGCGGCACCACGATGCTGGCGGCCGAGCGCACGGGCCGCGTCTGCCGCAGCGTGGAAATCGCGCCGGAGTACGTGGACGTCGCCATCAAACGCTTCCAGCAGAACCACCCCGGTGTGCCGGTCAGCTTGATCGCCACCGGTCAGTCCTTCGAGCAGGTCGCCGCCGAGCGCGCTACCACCTCTGACATCGAGGTGATGGTATGAACTGGCTGGCCGACAAGATCGAGCAGTGGCCGACAGCCAAGCTGCTGCCCTACGCCCGCAACGCGCGCACCCACTCTGAGGACCAAGTGGCGCAGATAGCCGCCAGCATTGCGGAGTTCGGCTTCACCAATCCGATCCTGGCGGGTAGCGACGGCATCATCGTCGCTGGCCACGGTCGTCTCGCCGCCGCCCAGAAACTCGGGCTGGAGATCGTGCCGGTGGTCGTGCTCGATCACCTGACGCCAACGCAGCGCCGCGCACTGGTCATCGCAGACAACCGCATTGCCGAGAACGCAGGCTGGGATGATGCGATGTTGCGGATCGAGTTGGAGGCGCTGCAGCTGGACGGTTTCGACCTCGATATCACCGGCTTTGACGCCGACGCGCTGGCGGAACTGATCGCGGGCGACGAGCCGGACATCGAGGGGCAGACCGATCAGGATGTGGTGCCGGAGGTCGGCGAGACGCCGATTTCGCGCCCGGGCGATGTCTGGGTGCTGGGCCCACACCGGCTGCTGTGCGGCGATGCCACCGTGGCGGCAAGCTACGAGGCCTTGCTGCAAGGCGAGCCGGTCGACATGGTCTTCACAGACCCGCCGTACAACGTGAACTACGCCAACAGCGCCAAAGACAAGATGCGCGGCAAGGATCGCGCGATCCTCAACGACAACTTGGGCGACGGCTTCTACGACTTCCTTCTGGCAGCGCTGACGCCGACCGTCGCGCATTGCCGGGGCGGGATCTACGTGGCGATGTCCTCCAGCGAACTCGATGTGCTGCAGGCCGCCTTCCGCGCTGCCGGTGGCAAATGGTCGACCTTCATCATCTGGGCCAAGAACACCTTCACGCTGGGTCGCGCCGATTACCAGCGCCAGTACGAGCCAATCCTCTACGGCTGGCCCGAGGGGGCGACACGCCACTGGTGTGGCGACCGCGACCAGGGCGACGTCTGGGCCATCAAGAAGCCGCAGAAGAACGACCTGCACCCGACCATGAAACCGGTGGAGTTGGTCGAGCGCGCGATCCGCAATTCGAGCCGCCCCGGCAACGTGGTGCTCGATCCCTTCGGTGGCTCTGGCACGACGCTGATTGCAGCGGAGAAGTCAGGTCGCGTTGTGCGGCTGATCGAACTCGATCCGAAGTACGTGGACGTGATCGTGCGCCGGTGGGAGGACTTCACCGGCAAGCAGGCCACCCGCGAGGCAGATGGCGCGGCGCTCGATCAGGCGGCGAGCGACTCGTCGATGATCTCGCAGTGAATCACGAAGCCCGTCAGGTAAGGCAGGCCGCGCGGGATGCCGTACTGCTTGCTGGTCTGGCGGCCAATCGTCCAGCCCATCCAGCGTTGGGTGGCGGCGTTGATCGCATCCGCCAGGGCTTTGCCCTCGTAAAGCCCGTTCTGGACGTCGTCGGCAAAGTGGCGTCCGTGGCGGCTGTCGAGGAAGATCCGTACCGATTCGAGGGGCTGGCCGGTGGCGTCCGAGATGGCGCTCATTGCCAGGGGCCACGCGCCGCTGGCGTGCTCGTTCATCGTGCCCCAAAAGCCCCAGGCGTCGTTCTGGGCGGCGGGGATCTGGTTGCTGGTCATGGTGCTGTCTCCTTCGGGTTGATCGTTGCGACACCCGTAGTAACGCGCTGTTCGATTGAGAAGCCAAGCGCCGCTTGGCCTCTTTCTCGATCTTTCTGATCAGGCGATGCGGTAGACCCGCTCGCCGCCCTGCGGCTTGTCCGAGACGATGGTCAGGCCGAGCTTTTTCTTGAAGGCCCCGGCGAAGGTGCCGCGCACCGTGTGCGCCTGCCAGCCGGTGGCCGTGCAGATCTGGCCGATGGTCGCGCCCTCGGGGCGTTGCAGCATCCGGATCACTTCGGCTTGCTTGCTGTTGTCGCGGGTGCGAGGCGCTTTGACGGGCGTTTTGAAAGATGCCTCGGCTTGGGCGACGGCGGATTCGAGTTCCGCGTCAGCGTCTGCGGTGTCGTCCTGCGCCGCTTCGGCGTTGGCAATGATTGCGTCGAGTTTGGCCTCGAACTTGGAGATGTGCTCGGCGTTGACGTGGGGGCGTTTCATGCCCAAGGCGTCGTAGCCCTCGGCGGCGACGCACCAGCCCTCGCCATCGGGCGTGATCAGTGCGCGGTTGAACAGGCCGTCGAGCACCTTTTTGCGCGCGCCGCCTTTGATGTTGTCGGGGAACCAGTCGATCTTGCCACCGCTGGTGTTGATGGCCTTGGCGAGGATGGCGTGCTGGGCCGGGGTGAGTTGGGTGGTGGTCATTTGCTGCTCCTTCTGGGTGGTGGATGACGATGTGATGAACGCGCTGTTCGGGAGTGAAGCCAAGCGCTTTCCGCTTGGTTTCGTGGGTTTCCGATCAGTCCTTGGCGATCTCCGCTTCCGTGGCTTTCGGGCTCGACGCGCCGAGTTCGACGCCCGCCCTGAAGGCCGCCTCCAGCGCGTCCTTGAGGCACCACACCGCCGTGTCGTGGAAGTCCAGGCTGTCGGCGTGGCGGGTTTGCAGGGTTTCGATGCCCAGATGCTTCTGGGTGATCAGGGTGAGGATGGTGTCGATCTGGCTCATGGCGTGTTCCTTTCGGGGGGTGGTTGGCGTGACGTGATGAACGCGCTGTTCCCGATGGAAGCCAAGCTCAATCCGCAGGAATGACGAACAGATGATTGAAGAAGGTGACGATGGGACTCTCGATTCGCGCCTACGCGCGCCACCGTGGCGTGTCGCACGTGGCCGTGAAGAAGGCCATCGACACCGGGCGGATCACCGCACTGCCTGACGGCACGATTGATCCGGATGCGGCGGACGCCCAGTGGGCACAAAACACATTGCAACCGCGCCGCGCCGCTGCGCCGGAGAAGGTCAGCACCACGAAGCCGCGACCCGCGCCCGCGACCGCCGAAGCAATACCGCAGCGCGATGTCGCCGACACCAGCACAGCGCCGATGTCGGCGGGCGGTACCTCGCTCTTGCAGGCGCGCACGGTCAACGAGGTGCTCAAGGCCAAGCTCAACAACCTGGAGCTGGCACACCGTAAAAAGGAACTGGTGGATCGGGCGCAGGCCGTGGCACACGTCTTCAAGCTCGCGCGCATCGAGCGCGACGCGTGGTTGAACTGGCCTGCGCGCATCTCCGGGCAGATGGCCTCCGCGCTCGGCATCGACGCGCACCAGATGCACGTGGCCCTGGAGGCTGCCGTGCGCGAGCACCTGATCGAACTGGGCGAACTGCGCCCGCGCGTGGATTGATGATGATGGACTACGAAGGCTCGCAGGAGATCGAACGGGCTTGGCGCGACGGGATCACTCCCGACCCGCTGCTCACGGTGTCGGAATGGTCGGATCGCCATCGGATGCTCTCCAGCAAGGCATCCGCCGAGCCCGGGCGCTGGCGCACCAGCCGCACGCCGTACCTGAAGGCGATCATGGATTGCCTGTCGCCGACCTCGCCGGTCGAGCGCGTGGCGTTCATGAAGGCGGCGCAGCTCGGAGCGACCGAAATGGGATCGAACTGGATCGGCTACGTGATCCACCACGCACCGGGCCCGATGATGGCGGTCTGGCCGACGGTAGAGATGGCCAAGCGCAACTCGAAGCAGCGGATCGACCCGCTGATCGAGGAGTCGGCGGCACTGGCGGAATTGATCGCGCCCGCACGCAGCCGCGATTCGGGCAACACGATTCTGGCCAAGGAGTTCCGGGGCGGCGTGCTGGTGATGACCGGCGCGAACAGCGCGGTGGGCCTGCGCTCGATGCCGGTGCGCTACCTGTTCCTCGACGAGGTCGATGGCTATCCGCTGGACGTCGAGGGCGAAGGCGATGCGATCTCACTGGCCGAGGCCCGCACGCGCACCTTTGCCCGGCGCAAGATCTTCATCGTCTCGACGCCGACGATCTCGGGTGCCTCGGCCATCGAGCGCGAGTACGAGGCTAGCGACCAGCGCCGCTACTTCGTGCCGTGCCCGCACTGCAACCACCCGCAGTGGCTGCGTTTCGAGCAGTTGCGCTGGGACAAGGGGCAACCGGAAACCGCAGCCTACATCTGCGAATCCTGCGACACCGCGATTGCCGAGCATCACAAGACGTGGATGCTGGAGCACGGCGAATGGCGCGCGATGGCCGAGGGCAAGACGGCGGGCTTCCACCTGTCGTCGCTGTACAGCCCGGTGGGCTGGCGCTCGTGGCGTGACATCGCCGCCGCGTGGGAAGCCGCCGTCAACAAGGAGTCGGGATCGGCCGCTGCGATCAAGACCTTCAAGAACACCGAGCTGGGCGAGACCTGGGTCGAGAAAGGCGAAGCGCCCGACTGGCAACGGCTGGTCGAGCGCCGCGAGGACTATCGGCTGGGCACCGTGCCACTGGGCGGCCTGCTGCTGGTAGGCGCGGCCGATGTCCAGAAGGATCGCATCGAAGCCTCGATCTGGGCCTTTGGGCGCGGCAAGGAGTCCTGGCTCATCGAGCACCGCGTTCTGATGGGCGATACCGCACGGGACGCGGTGTGGAAGGCGCTGGCCGCGATGTTGGCCGAGAACTGGACGCACGCTTGCGGAGCACAGATGCCACTGGCTCGTTTCGCGCTGGACACCGGCTTTGCCACGCAGGAGGCCTACGCCTTTGTGCGCGCCTGCCACGATCCGCGCGTGATGGCGGTCAAGGGCGTGCCACGCGGTGCTGCCCTGATCGGCACGCCGACGGCCATCGATGTCTCGCAGGGCGGCAAGAAGCTGCGCCGGGGCATCAAGGTGTTTACGGTGGCGGTCGGTATCGCCAAGTTGGAGTTCTACAACAACCTGCGCAAGAGCGCGGATGTGGGCGAGGACGGTCTGACCCCGGTGTTTCCGGCCGGGTTCGTCCACCTTCCCAAGATCGACGCCGAGTTCATCCAGCAGCTCTGCGCCGAGCAACTGATCACCCGCCGCGACCGCAACGGCTTCCCGGTGCGCGAGTGGCAAAAGATGCGCGAGCGCAACGAAGCGCTCGACTGCTATGTCTACGCCCGCGCGGCTGCGTCCAGTGCGGGATTGGATCGCTTCGAGGAACGCCACTGGCGGGAGTTGGAGCGGCAACTGGGGGTTGCGCCCCCACCGGATGAGCCACCGCCCATCCACGACATCGAATTGAACGAGGCCACCCCCAGCGGTGGCCTCGCTGCTTCTGGCACCCGCAATACCGGTCGACGCGTCATCCGAAGCCGTTGGCTTCGTTGACGGCGGCCGCTCAAACTAAGGAGAACACATGAGTCTTGCCACCCGCATCGAGAGCCTGGTCATCCGGGTCGCCCAGGAGTTCAACGACGTCCGGGCCACTGCAGGCAATCTCGCCAGCCTTTCCACCACCGACAAGTCGAGTCTGGTCGCGGCGATCAACGAGCTGAAAGCGGCGGTGCTGTCCGCCACCGCCATCGACGACAGCCAGATCGCCACCTCCACCACCTACTCGTCGAACAAGATCGTGTCGCTGCTCGACGCGCTCAAGGCCGACATCCTCGGTGGAGCGGACGCTGCCTACGACACCCTGGTGGAGATCCAGCAGTTGCTGCAGAACGGCACTACGGGCCTGGACGCGCTCTTGGCTGCCGTCAACCTGCGTGTGCGGTTCGACGCGGCGCAGACCCTGACGGTTGCCGAGCAACTGCAGGCGTGCACCAACATCGGTGCCGTGGCTGCCGCCGATGTCGGGAACACCGACACCGACTTCGTCGTGATCTTCGATGGGGCGCTGGCCTGATGAGCCTCGCGTCCGGCATCGCCGCCCTGGCGGCGCGTATCGGCTTCGAGGTCAAGACCAAGATCGACGCCACGCACCCTGGACTTGCTCGAGTGTGGGTGAGCTTTGGCTACGTTGGCGGCCAGGTCGTGATCGGCAGTGCGCATAACGTGGCCAGCGTCGTGCGCACGGCAGCGGGCCGGTACCGCGTGCATTTTGCGGTGGCGATGTCTGATGCGAACTACTGCTGGACGGCGCTCGCGCGCAGCAGCAGCAACAGCGGCCAGCAGCGTCTGGCCGTCGTGCGCGCCAGTTCCGACCTGAAAACGGCTCAGTACGTCGACATCTCCTGCGCGACGACAGCAACGTCGTTCGACGACTCCTCTGAAATCAATCTCGTGGTGTACCGCTGATGGCCTACACAGAAACCCAGCTCCAGGCCCTGGAATCCGCGCTCGCCAAGGGCGAACGGCGCGTGACCTTTGCCGACAAGACGGTCGAGTACCGCTCGGTCGACGAACTGATGGCCGCGATCCGCGAAGTCAGGCGCGGACTGCTGCAGCAGGCGGCTGAAACCGGGCTGCTGCCGGGCGCGCCGCGCCAGATCCGCGTCACGACCTCCAAGGGGTTCTGATGGCTTGGTATTCCAAACTCCGAAGCCTCTTCGGCCAGCCTACTGTTCACGAGGCGGCAGGTCGCGGCCGTCGCTCGCTGGCGTGGATGCCCGGTAACCCCGGTGCGGTCGCTGCGATGCTGGCGACCAGTGCCGAATTGCGTGGCAAGAGCCGTGACCTCGTCCGCCGCAATGCCTGGGCGCAGGCCGGCATCGAAGCCTTCGTGGCCAACGCGGTCGGCACCGGCATCAAGCCCCAGAGCCTGTCGCCCGACGAGGCGTTCAAGGCCGAGGTGCAGGCGCTGTGGCGCGACTGGACGGCGGAAGCCGACGCCGCCGGTCAGACCGACTTCTATGGTCTGCAGGCGCTGGCCTGCCGCGCAATGCTCGAAGGCGGCGAATGCCTAGTCCGCCTGCGGCCGCGACGCCCGGAGGACGGGCTGGTCGTGCCGCTGCAGCTTCAGTTGCTGGAGCCCGAGCACCTGCCGATCAATCTGAACACCGATCTGCCTTCGGGCAACGTCGTGCGCTCCGGCATCGAGTTCGACAGCCTGGGGCGGCGCGTGGCCTACCACCTGTACCGCTCGCATCCCGAGGACGGGCGGCTCGCGCCGATGTCGGGCCAGGGCGGGATGGACACGGTGCGCATCCCGGCTGCGGAAATCATCCATCTGTTCCGCGTGCTGCGCCCGGGCCAGATTCGCGGCGAGCCGTGGTTGTCACGGGCCCTGGTCAAGCTCAACGAGCTCGACCAGTACGACGACGCCGAGCTGGTGCGCAAGAAGACCGCCGCGATGTTCGCGGGCTTCGTGACCCGTCAGAACCCCGAGGACAACCTGATGGGCGAAGGGGTGGCCGACAGCGACGGCATCGCACTCGCCGGTCTGGAACCGGGCACGCTGCAGATTCTGGAGCCCGGCGAGGACATCAAGTTCTCCGATCCCGCCGACGTGGGCGGTTCGTACTCCGAGTTCCTGCGCACGCAGTTCCGCGCGGTCGCCGCCGCCATTGGCATCACCTACGAGCAACTGACCGGCGATCTGACGGGCGTGAACTACTCGTCCATCCGTGCCGGGATGTTGGAGTTCCGGCGTCGCTGCGAGATGGTGCAGCACGGTGTGCTGGTGCATCAGATGTGTCGCCCGGTCTGGGCGGCCTGGATGAAGCAGGCCGTGCTCGCCGGTGCGCTCGAAGCGCCCGGTTTCGCGCGTGGCGGGCCTGCCCGTCGCCGTCAGTACCTCGCAGTGAAGTGGATTCCTCAGGGCTGGCAGTGGGTCGATCCCGAGAAGGAATTCAAGGCGATGTTGCTGGCCATCCGCGCGGGCCTGATGAGCCGTTCGGAAGCCATCTCGGCCAACGGCTACGACGCCGAAGACGTCGACCGCGAGATCGCCGCCGACAACCAGCGCGCCGACGACCTCGGCCTGATCTTTGATTCCGACCCTCGCTACACGTCGAAGGACGGCGGCAGCGCGGAACCCAACCGCAACGCCATCGCGCCCGACGCCACCAGCGGCCCATCGCTTCCCTGACCGACCGCCCGCATTTCTCGAAGGATTCCCATGACCGTGCTGCCACATCTGGCGGCGCGCCTCTTTGGCGTGCCGCTGGCGATCCATCGCCCGAAACTCGACGTCATCCTGTCCGTGCTCGGTGCGCGTATTGGCCTGACCGACATGGTCGTGCCCGCGGACTACGCGCCGACCACACGCCCACTGTCGCCTGCGACCGGCAAGGTCGCCGTCATCCCGATCCACGGCACGCTGGTGCGCCGCACCTCCGGCCTCGAAGCCGTGTCGGGCCTCGCCAGCTACACCAGCATCGCCGCGCAACTGGACGCGGCGTTGGCCAGCCCTGAGGTCGCCGCGATCCTGCTCGATGTAGATTCGCCCGGCGGTGAATCCGGCGGCGTATTCGATCTGGCCGACCGCATCCGTGCGGCCAGCCGGATCAAGCCGGTCTGGGCTGTGGCCAACGACATGGCGTTCTCGGCGGCCTACGCGCTGGCGTCCGCCGCGAGCCGCGTGTTCGTCGCGCGCACCGGCGGCGTCGGCTCGATTGGCGTCATCGCCATGCATATCGATCAGTCGGTGAAGGACGCGAAGGATGGCATTCGCTATACCGCCGTGTTCGCGGGCGAGCGCAAGAACGACCTCAACCCGCACGAACCGATCTCCGACGAGGCTCACGCCGTCCTGAAGGCCGAGGTGGATCGCGTCTACGACCTCTTCGTCGAGACGGTCGCTCGCCATCGCGGCCTCGACGCCGACGCCGTGCGCACCACCGAAGCGGGCCTGTTCTTCGGCCCGGATGCCGTCGCCGCAGGTCTCGCGGACGCCGTCGGTGGCTTCGACGACGCGCTCGACCAGCTCACCCAATCGCTTTCCCCACTCCCGACTCAGGTGGCTTCGGCCAGCCAAGCGGGCCATTTTCGCAACCACCAGATGGAGTCATCCATGAATGATCGAACCGACCCCGCTGCTCTTGATCGGCCTCTTGCTGATCCTGCTGGCAATCCTCCTCAACCCTCCGCCACCGCCTCCACCGCCACGGCAATGACCGTGGCCGACGCCATCGAAATCGCCCAAACCTGCACGTTGGCCGGACGCCCCGACCTGATCGCGGGCTTCCTCGAAGCGCAGGCCTCGCCCGCCAAGGTGCGCAGCCAGCTCCTGGCCGCGCAGGCCGACGCCAGTCCCGAAATCACCAGTCTCATCACGCCCGATGCCGTGCGCCCTGCGGCCAGCAATCCGCTGATCGATGCAGCAAAGCAGATCGCGGCGCAATCCACCGCCTTCAAAAAGGAGATCTGAAATGTCCGTTCTCGCCGAACCCCTGAACCTGGGCGACCTGCTCAAGTACGAAGCACCCAACCTCTACTCGCGCGACCGCGTCACGGTCGCATCGGGTCAAAACCTGCTGCTGGGCACGGTGCTCGGCATCGTCACCGCCAGTGGCAAATACAAGCAGATCGATCCGTCCGCCGAGGACGGTACGCAGGTCGCCGCAGGCGTGCTGCTGCAAGCCTGCGATGCCACCTTGATCGACCGCGATGACGGCCTCGTCGTCGCGCGCCACGCCGTCGTCGCCCATCACGCGCTCGCGTGGCCCGATGCCATCACCACCGCCGAACAACTCACCGCCATTGCGCAGCTCAAGGCGCTGGGCGTGCTCGTCCGTCAAGGAGCCTGATCATGAACAACCCCTTCAGCAATCCCGCCTTCTCGATGGCCGCGCTGACCGCCGCCATCAACATCCTGCCCAACCGCTACGGCCGTCTGGAAGAACTGAACCTGATGCCGCCCAAGCCGGTGCGCCAGCGCCAGATCGTCGTCGAGGAAATGAACGGCGTGCTCAACCTGCTGCCCACGCTGCCGCCGGGCTCGCCCGGCACGGTCGGCGTGCGCGGCAAGCGCAAGCTGCGTTCCTTCGTCGTGCCGCACATCCCGCACGACGACGTGGTACTGCCCGAGGAAGTGCAAGGCATCCGCGCCTTCGGTTCGGAAACCGAAGCCGAGACGGTCGCAGGCGTCGTCGCGCGCCATCTGGAGACGATGCGCAACAAGCACGCGATCACCTTGGAGCACCTGCGCGTCGGCGCGCTCAAGGGCGTGATCCTGGATGCCGATGGCTCGGTGCTCTACGACCTGTTCGATGCCTTCGAGATCGCCCAGCAGACCGTGGCCTTCGAGTTGGGCACGGCGGGAACCAACGTCAAAGCCAAATGCACCACGGTGCTGGCGACCATCGAGGAGAACCTCAAGGGCGAGTTCATGAACGGAGTCCATTGCCTATGCTCGCCGGAGTTCTTCGCTGCGCTCACCGGTCACGCCAAGGTCGAGAAGGCCTTCGAGAACTGGCAGAACGGGGCCATCCTCATCAACGACGTGCGTCGCGGCTTCACCTACGGGGGCATCACCTTCGAGGAGTACCGGGGCCAGGCCACCGATGCCAGCGGCACCGCGCGCCGCTTCATCGCCGCCGGTGAGGCCCACGCCTTCCCGCTGGGCACCATCGACACCTTCGGCACCTACTTCGCACCGGCGGACTTCAACGAGACCGTCAACACGGTGGGCCAGCCGCTGTACGCCAAGCAGGAGCCGCGCAAATTCGACCGTGGCACCGATGTGCACACGCAGTCCAACCCGCTGCCGATGTGCCATCGCCCCGGCGTGTTGGTCAAGCTGACGGTGGCGTGATGGGTATCGTGGAACAGATCTACGCCTCAGCGGGTAACGCCGGGCTGCTCAGGGAGTGCCGCTGGCAACCGTCGGATGGCAGTCCCGCCCAGCAGCATCCAGTGGGCTTCGCCGCGCCGGACGAAACCGTGTTCGATGGGCTGGCCTCGACCACCGACCACCAGATGTCGTATCCGGCGTCGGTGTTTATGGGTCTGGCCCCGCGCGACACGGTGGAGATCGGCAGCGTGATCTATCAGGTGCGCGACATCCGGGCCGTGGGCGATGGCTCGGAGATGCGCGCCAAGCTCACAAGGCTCTGACCCGTGTCCAGCAACTCGATCCGCGAACAGATTCTGCTCGCGGTGATGGCGGCCGTCCGCACGTCGGTGGAATCGCTCGGGGCCACGCTGCACCGCTCGCCCACGGTGGCCATCGGCCGGGAGCAATGCCCGGCGCTGGTGGTGTTCCCCGAGTCCGAATCCATCACCGAGCGCGCCAACGACCGTGTCACGCGTGAACTGATCGTGCGCCTCGTCGCGCTGGCCCGCGCGGTGCCGCCCGCGATTCCTGAATCCGAAGCCGACCGGCTGCTCACTGCCGCTCACGCGGCGCTGCTGGCCGACCGGAATCTGGGTGGCTTGTGCCTGGGCATCCGCGAGCAGGAATGCGAATGGGACATCGAGGACGCCGACGCGGTGGCCGCCGCTATTCCCGCGCGCTATGTGATCACCTACCGGACGCTCGACACCGATCTTTCAACCAAGGGATGACACCCATGACCTCACTCGTTTTGATCCGCCCACACACCCACGCGGGCAAGTCGCTCCAGCCGGGCGAACGGCTTGACGTGGAAAGCGGCACCGCCGACTGGCTCATCGCCAACGGCATCGCCCGCCACGACCGCCAGCCCGCACCCGTGCCGCAGCCGGAAGGCGACAGCGCTCCCATCGAAGCCAAACCCACTCCCACCCAACGCAAGGAATCCAAATCATGAGCACCTACGCCAGTTTTCAGGGCCGCGTCTTCCTCGGCAAGCGCGATATCGACGGCCTTCCCATCGAAGTGCGCTCGCCCGGCAACGTCGCCGAGCTGAAGCTCTCGCTCAAGACCGATGTGCTGGAGCACTACGAGAGCCAGACCGGCCAGCGCTCGCTCGACCACCGGATGGTCAAGCAGAAGTCGGCCACCGTGAACCTCACCATCGAGGAGTTCACCAAGGAAAACCTCGCCCTGGCGCTGTACGGCAACCACGTCACGGGCAGCACCGGTTCCGTGACCGCCGAAACCATCGGCGGTGCCGCGCCCGTGGTGGGCGACCGCCACTTCTTCGCCCACCCCAAGGTGTCGGCCCTGGTGGTGACCGACTCGGCGGGCACACCCGCAACGCTGACCGCAGGCACGCACTACACGGCAGACACGGACTTTGGTGCCCTCCAGTTTCTGGATACCACCGGCTTCACCGCGCCGTTCAAGGCGGCCTACAGCTACGGCGTCGCCACCGAGATCGGCATCTTCACGCAGGCGCTGCCCGAGCGGTTCCTGCGCCTGGAAGGCGTCAATACCGCGCAGGGCAACGCCAAGGTGCTGGTCGAGCTGTACCGCGTCGCCTTCGACCCGCTGAAGGAGATCTCCTTCATCTCGGACGAGTACAACAAGTTCGAGCTGGAAGGATCGCTGCTGGCCGACACCACCAAACCCTATGACGCGGTGCTCGGCCAATTCGGCCGCATCGTGCAACTGTGATGGGGACTGCCATGAGCGATCTGGAAACCCTCATCCCGCAGGCGGTGGAACTGGTCATCGACGGCGAGCCGCTGTCGATCAAGCCCCTCAAGGTCGGCCAGATGCCCGCCTTCCTGCGTGCCATCACGCCGGTGATGCAGCAGATCGGCGGCGATGGCATCGACTGGCTGGCGCTGTTCGGCGAGCGCGGCGACGACTTGCTGACGGCGGTGTCGATTGCCGTCGGCAAACCGCGCGCGTGGGTCGATGAGCTGGCCGCCGACGAAGCCATTCTGCTGGCGGCCAAAGTGATCGAGGTCAACGCCGATTTTTTTACCCGGACGGTGATGCCCCGGCTCGACGGCCTGATCTCGCGAACGGGCGCGACGGCAGCAATGGCCACGGGTGGTTCGACACCGTCCAGCACCTGATCGCCCACGGCCACCGGCTGCCGGACATCCTCGACTACACCCTGGCGCAGGTGCGCGGCTTCGCCGCCGCCACCGCGCGGGAGGACGCCGCCCGCGACGCACGGCTGCTCTCGCTGATCGCCATCGGCGCACGCGGCGACGCCCGTCACCTCGACCAGACCCTCGACAGGCTCCAAAACCATGCGCATCTCGGTTCGCCTCGATAGCAAGGCCGCGCAGGCGCAGTTGCGCCGCTGGGGCGGTGAGTTCCGCGAGAAGGTGCAAAAGGCGGTCGCGCGCGGCATCGCCAGTGAGGCCGCCGAACTCAAAGAGGACGTGCGCAGCCACGTCGCGGGGCAGATGACGGTGGTCAAGAAGTCCTTCGTCAAGGGCTTCACCGCCAAGGTGCTCGACAAAGACAAAAACCGGCTGCCCGCGCTCTACGTCGGCTCGCGCATCCCGTGGTCGGGCATCCACGAGCGTGGCGGCGTCATCGGCGGCCGGATGCTGATCCCGCTGCACGGACGTGTCGGCCGCAAACGCTTCAAGGCGCAGATCGCCAAGCTGATGCGCGGCGGCAACGCCTACTTCATCAAGAACGCCAAGGGGAACATCGTGCTGATGGCCGAGAACATCAAGGAACACGACCGGCCACTGTCGGGCTTCAAGCGCCGCTACCGCAAGGCCGAGGGCGTCAAGCGCCTCAAGCGCGGCGCGGACGTGCCCATCGCCGTGCTGGTGCCCAAGGTCGTGCTCAAGAAACGCCTGAACGTCGAACGCATCGTCGCTGGTCGCATCCCGCGCCTCTCCGCGCGCATTGAGAAGCAGTTGCGGCTGGTGGACTGAAGATGGCGAACCGCATTTCCATCCTCGTTGCGCTCGAAGGGGCCGACGAGGGGCTCAAACGCGCCATCACTTCTGCCGAGCGCAGCCTCGGTGAGTTTGGCTCGAACGCCAAGACCGCTGGCGACAAGGCCGCCGCTGGGATGGCCGAGGTCAAGGCCGGAATGAACGCCTTTGGCGATCAGGTCGCCAAGGCCAAGACGCAACTGCTGGCCTTCCTGACCATCAACTGGGCCAGCGGCAAGGTGCAGGAGATCGTCCAGATCGCCGACGCCTGGAACATGATGTCTGCGCGCCTCAAGCTCGCCACTGCAGGCCAGCGCGAATACACGGTCGCGCAGAAGGAACTGTTCGCCATCGCGCAGCGCATCGGCGTGCCGATCCAGGAGACGGCCACCCTCTACGGCAAGCTCCAGCAGGCGGTGCGGATGCTGGGCGGCGAGCAGAAGGACGCGCTCTCGCTCACCGAGAGCATCTCGCAGGCGCTGCGCATCTCCGGCGCATCGGCCACCGAGGCGCAGTCGTCCCTGATGCAGTTCGGTCAGGCGCTCGCCTCGGGCGTGCTGCGCGGAGAGGAATTCAACTCCGTCGTCGAGAACAGCCCGCGTCTGGCCAAGGCGCTCGCCGATGGCCTGAACGTGCCCATCGGTCAGCTGCGCAAGCTGGCCGAGGAAGGGCGGCTCACCGCCGACGTGGTGGTCAACGCGTTGATGAGCCAGAAGGACAAACTGGCCGCCGAGTACGCGCAGTTGCCGGTGACCGTCAGTCAGGCCTTCACGCGCCTGTCGAACGCCTTCGGGCAGTGGATCAGCAAACTCGACGAATCGACCGGCTTCACCAAGAAGCTCGCCGAGGCGCTGACGTGGCTGTCGGAGAACCTGGACACGGTGATGAAGTGGCTGGGTCGGATCGCCGAGGTCGGCCTCGCGGTGCTGGTCTACCGCCTGATCCCGGCGCTGATCATCGCGTGGCAGACGGCAGGTGCGGCGGCGGTGACAGCGGCCAGCACCACGGCGGCGGCGTGGGCGACGGCGAACCTGTCGCTCTCCAATGCCATCGCCACGGTCGGCAAGCTGCGCGTGGCCTTCGGCGTGCTCGGTGCGGCCATCGTCGGCTGGGAGATCGGCACGTGGCTGTCCGAGAAATTTGAGATCGTCCGCAAGGCGGGCATCTTCATGGTCGAGGTGCTGATGAAGGGCATCGAGCACCTGCGCTTTCAGTGGGAGGTGTTCGCCGCCATCTTCACCTCCGACACCATCGCCGAAGCTACCAAGCGCCACGAGCAACGGCTCGCGGAGATGAATCGCATCTTCGCCGAGATGTACGCCGACGCCACCGAAGGCGCGAACGCGGCCAAGGGCGCGATGAACACCGCCGCGACCGCCGCCGAGGAAATCGCCAAGCGGCTCGAAGCCTTGCGCCAGGGCACGCAGGAAGCGGTCGGGCGCGGCATCGAGGCGGTGCACGCCGCGCTGGAAAAGCTCAAGTCCCGGCTGGGCGAGGTCGAACAGGCGGTGGGCAAGGCCCAAGGCGTGGTCAACGATGCCACCGCCAAGATGGCCGAGGCCTACAAGGGGCTGACCTCCATCGTCGAGGCCAGCCTCGCGCAGCAGGTGCAGGCGGTGAAGAACCGCTACGAGCAGGAGAAGGCGGAACTGGAGCGCACCCAGCAGTCCGAAACCGCCAAGATCACCAAATCCACGCAGCTGCTCACCGAGGCGCTGGCCCAGCAGGCAACCCTGCGCCGTCAGGCCACGACCGAGACGCTCGGCCTGATCGATCAGGAAACGCAGGCGCGCAAGGACGCCGCCGCGCGGCAAGGCCAGACCGAGGAAGAGCGCCGCGCCAACGTGCAGCGGGTCGAGAACGACATCCTCGCCACCAAGCGCCAGACCTTGACGCAGGCGCTCTCCGAGTACCGCCAGCACATCGACGCCCTCAACGCCGAAGCCAACCGGCATCTGGCGGAAGTGCAGCGCATCGAGGAAGCCAAGCGCCAGTTGTCGATGTCCACGGAGGAGCGCATCCGTGACATCCGCCGTCAGGGCATGACGGAGTACGAGGCGACTGAGGATCGCAAGCGCCAGATCGCCGAGATGCAGGAGCAGGCGCGTCGGGCGCTGGCCAACGGTGAATTGGAGCTTGCCCGCCAGCTCGCGCAGAAGGCGATGGACATGGCCGCGCAGGTGGCTACCAGCCAAACCAACGAGGCCAAGCGCGGCGAGGAAGCGCGCAAGCAGTCCGAGCAGGCGGTGTCGCAGGTCACGCAGCTCGAAGCGCAGTCGCGCGAGGCCTACCGCAGGCAGGAGTACCAGCAGGCCACCGATTTGATGCGGCAGGCCGATCAGTTGCGTGCGGAACTGGCGCAGAAGGCGAAGGATGCCGATGCGCAGGCTGTGCAGGGCAAACAGGGCGTGCGTGAGGCCATCGACCGCATTCGCCAGTCCGAGGAGATCCTCAACCAGACGCTGGATGCCGAAGCGAAGGCGCACCAAACAGCGGCACGCACGGCGATCACCGCACGCGATGAGATTCAGCGCACGCTGACCGAGACCACGCGCCAGATCGACGACATCACGGCCAAGCTCAAGGACGGTCTGAAGGTCACGCTCGATGCCGACACCACGCGCTTCGACAAGGCCATCGCCGATCTGGACAAGGCACTGGCCGAGAAGGAATACCTGCTGCAGATCCAGGCCGATCTGCAGGAAGCGGAGAAAAAGCTCAAGGAATACGAGCAGCTGCTCAAGGAAGGCAAGACGCTGCCGGTCGATGCCGATGTGTCCAAGGCCAAGGAGGCGCTGGACAAACTCAAGACCTACGCCGATCAGAACGCGCAGTTCGAGCTGAAGGTGGCGACCGAGAAGGCGCAGGCGGCCATCACCAATGTCGAAGGGATGATCAAGGCGCTGGATCGCATCCAGACCGAGTCGCAGCATCAGGTGGCCAGCAACGTCGGCGCGGTTCGCGCGGAGATCGACAGCCTCAATGGGCGCAACACGTCCAGCACCCACACCATCTACGTGACCAAGGTGGAAACCAATGCCACGGGCGGACTGGTCGGTGGCGTGCGTCGCTTTGCCGACGGTGGCGCGGTGGCTCCGGCCTTTCCCCGGATGAGCGGTGGCTCGGTGCCCGGCTCCGGCCACCACGACACCGTGCCGCGCACCTTGGATGCCGGTGCCTTCGTGATCCGCAAGGCAGCCGTGCAGAAGTACGGCAGCGGCGCGCTCTCGCGGTTGGCCAGCGGGGTCGCCCACTTTGCAGGCGGCGGCCCGGTGGCGATGTTCGGCGGCGGCAAGACGCGAGCTGCCGATCCGAACGACAAGCCAAGCAGGCCCAAGAAGAACCGCGAAGCGTTCGAGGCGCTGAAGATGATCGATCTCGGCCTGCAGGGGATGAACGAATACACCAGTTGGCTGCAGTGGAACTACGGCGCATCGGTCAGTCTGGATATGCGCAGCAAGACGATGGACAACTACGGCAAGCAGGCGCAGCAGGATCGCCGCACGCTGGAAGATTTCATGAGTCGCAAGACGCTCACCGGCAACGAGCGCCAGAACCTCGAACGCATCAAGCAGACGTGGCGCTCTGCGATGGCGCAGCCGCTGCTCTGGGGCAAAGACCTGGAGCGCGAGCTGATCGACTACATGGAGCAGAACCAGGGCGAGTTCTACCGGCGCGGCGGCTTGGCGAAGTCCGACACCGTCCCGGCGATGCTCACCCCCGGTGAGTTCGTCGTGAACCGGCAGGCCGTCTCTCGCTACGGCGCGGGCTTCTTCGAGGCCATCAACAACCTGAACGCTCCGGCGCAGGCGCTGGCCGGACGCGCGCTGGCGGGCATTCAGGGCTTTGCCTCGGGCGGTCTGGTGCAGCCCGCCAGCCGCAGCCTGCCGCGCCCCTCGCTGTCCGACAGTGCGCCGACGCGCACCGTGCGCGTGGAGCTGTCCTCGGGGCAGCAGAAGGTCAACGCCACGGTCGATGCGCGCGACGAAGCGCGACTGCTGCAACTGCTGGACGCCGCTCGCGCCCGCACTTCCTGAAGGTTTTCCGATGCAACTGACGAACCTCGCAACCGGGGTGGCTTTGCCATTGCCCGACGACTTGCTGTGGAGCGACGAGCACGCGTGGTCGCCCGCCGTGGCGGCCACGTCCTACCTCATCACGGGTGCTTTGTTGATCCAGTCCGCCACCCGGCAGGCCGGTCGCCCGATCACCCTGGTGGGCGCACCCGACATGGCCTGGGTGACGCGCGCCACGGTCGAGCAGTTGCGGGCGTGGGCCGCGATCCCGGTGGGTGGCAGCACGGGCCGCTTCGAACTGAGCTTCACCGATGGCCGCGTCTTCACGGTCGCCTTCCGCCACGCGGAGACAGCTATCGAGGCCGAACCCGTGCTGGGCATTCCGGCGCGATCCGGCTCCGACTTCTACCGCCTGACCCTTCGATTCCTGGAGATTTGAGATGCCGATTCAATCCGGCGACGTGAAACTGCTGAAGTCCGCCGTGATGGCGGATGTGCCCGAAGGCGGCGGCGCGCCCACGGGCCTCGTGATCCCCGACGGCGTCTCGAACGCGATCTTTCCGGACATCTCCGAGCTGGATCGCGCCGGAGGCCGCGTCAACCTGCGCAAGAGCTTCGTGCAGGTGGCCACCGACGACACCGACACCTACTTCGGGGCCAACGTCATCGTGGCCGAGCCGCCGCAGGACGCGCGCGTCAGCGTCACGCTGTTCTCCACCAAGAAGACCTTCGACACCCGCGAGCAGGCGCAGACCCGCATCGAGGCCTACCTCAACAAGGGCCCCGAGTGGGCGGGCTATCTGTTCGAGAACCACATCGCGGGCCAGCGCGTGGTGCAGTTGTTCCAGCGCCCGAGCGACGCCGTGCCCAACGTCGGCCAGACCCTCGTCCTGATCGAGAACGAAGGCCTGCCCACGCAGAAGGAGCAATACATCCGCGCCACCGCCGTCTCGGTGGTCGAGCGCACCTTCACCTACAACACCGACCAGGACTACAAGGCGGCGGTCGTCACGGTGGCGATCAGCGACGCGCTGCGCTTCGATTTCACCGGATCGCCCGCGACGCGCACCTTCACGCGCGCCAACAACGCCACCCGCACGCGCGACACAGTGGTGGCCGATGCGGGCACCTACGTCGGCGTGGTGCCGCTGACGCAAGCGGCCAATGTGGGCGACTTCACCCTCAAGGGCGCGTCCATCTACACGCAGCTCGTGCCCAGCGCCCAGACGGAGACGCCGATCTCGTTCGTGCCGCCATATGCCGCAGCGGGCTTGCCGGTGCCGGGTGCGGCACCCGTGAGCTACACGGCCAGTCACGCGTGGAACACCACCCTCAAGTTCAACCTGCCGGGCGGCTGCCTGCCCGGATCGCTGTCCATCGTCACCGACGGCGTGACGATCTTCGACGACGCGGGCCTGCTCAAGACCGCCAGCGGCACGCTGGGCACCATCGACTACGCCAACGGCATCCTGAGCCTGAACTCCGGCTCGATGTCCAACAGCAAGTCCATCACCTACACGCCCGCCTCGTCTTTGCAGCGCGCGCCGCAAAGCTCGGAGATCGCGGTCACGCCGGAATCGCGCAGCCAGTCCTACGTCGGCACCGTAAATCCGGTGCCGCAACCCGGCACGCTCTCCATCAGCTACATGGCGCAGGGCCGCTGGTACGTGTTGTCGGACGGTGGCAACGGCTCGCTCAAGGGGCTGGACGCCAGCTACGGCGCGGGCACCTTCAACAAGAACACCGGGGCCTTCGTGGTGACGCTGGGCGCGCTGCCCGACGTGGGCTCGTCCCTGATCCTGACGTGGAATGTGCCGACGCAGGAAACGCAGCAGCCGACCGCCGCCCTGAAGGCGTCGCAGGCCTTGCAGCTCGCCCCGCCCGAAGGCAAGAGCGTGCAGCCGGGAACGCTCACCATCACCTGGCCGCACGAGAGCGGCACCGGCACGCGCACGGCGTCCGCCGCCACCTCCGGCACGCTCAGTGGAGCCGCCACCGGCAACCTGAACGTCGCGCAGAACCTCTTGAGCTTCGCACCCAACGTCCTGCCGCAGGTCGGCGCGCTGCTGACGGTGGACTACGTCGCGGGCCCCAAGCAGGAAGACAGCTTCGCGCACCCCTCGCGCGACGGTCAGGGCAAGGTGCCGGTGACCGCGACTCTGGGCTCCATCGAGCCGGGTTCGCTGGAGATCGAATGGAACACCCTGACCGACACCGCCGTGCTCGGGGTCTACACGCTGCAGCAGATTCAGGCGATGGGGTTGGGCCTGTGGAACGGCGTCGATCCCACGCAATACGCCCGCGACGATGGTGCGGGCAACGTGCTGCGCTCCGGCGTCGTCATCGGCAGCGTCGACTACGCCACCGGCGCGGTGCAGTTCCAGCCCGACGTCACCGTCAAGATTCCAAGCCCCGTCTATGGCGCGCAACGCCTCGGCTGGGCCTCTGGCGTGGGCCAGATGTTCCGCCTCAACTACGGCGGTATCCGCTACGTGGACGCGCCGTCGCTGTACCCGAACGACGAGTCCGGCTACGTCAAGCTGCGCTACAACAGCGCGGGCTCGACCAGCAACCACAGCGAGACGTTCGCGTTCAGCCCGTCGTTTCGGCTGGTGCCGGGCGTGCACGCGCAGGTGGTGACCGGCACGGTGCTGCTGGCCATCACAGGCAGCCAGCCCTGGGGCGACAACGGTCAGGGCACGCTGCGCGAATTCACGCCCAGTGGCTGGGTCACGCGCGGCAGCATCAACTACCTCTCGGGCGCGGTGACGCTCAGCTCCTGGTCGGCGGGCGCGGCCAACAGCATCACGCGCGCCAGTTGCGTGACCACTGTGGGCGAGAACATCTCCAGCGAGTACGTGTTCCGCACCGGTGCCGCGCCGCTGCGCCCGGGATCGCTGTCCATCCAGTTCGCCCGTGCCGTCGGTGGCACGCAGACCGTGACGGCAGGCATCGACGGCGCGATCAGCGCGTCCGGCGTCAGCGGCAATGTCGATTACGACACCGGCCTCGTGCGGGTGCGCTTTGGCACCGTGGTCACGGCGGCGGGCAACGAGACGGAGCCGTGGTTCGATGCCGAGAACGTCCGTCCGGACGGCAAGATCTTCCGCCCCGAGCCGGTGGCGGCCTCCAGCCTGCGCTACAGCGCCGTGGCCTACAGCTATCTGCCCTTGGACGCGGCCCTGCTGGGCATCGACCCGGTGCGCCTGCCCAGCGACGGGCGGGTGCCGATCTTCCGGCCCGGTGGCTTTGCGGTGGTTGGTCACACCGGGCGCATCACGACGTCGGTCAGCAACGGCCAGACCATCGACTGCGCGCGGGTGCGCCTGTCGCGGGTGCGCGTGGTCGGTCAAGACGGCGTGGTCATCCACACCGGCTACGTCACCGATCTGGAAGCGGGCACGGTCACCTTCACCAATGTGACCGGCTACAGCCAGCCGGTGACCATCGAGCACCGCATCGAGGACATGGCCGTGGTGCGCGATGTGCAGATCAACGGTGAGATCAGCTTCACGCGGCCTCTCACGCACGCCTATCCGTTGGCCAGCCCCGGCGATCCCACCTCCGGCAGCTTCGTGTCCAGCGCCTTGGTGGCCGGAGACCTGTTCGCCCGCGTGAACCTCGTGTTCGATCAGAGCACCTGGAACGGCGGCTGGTCGGATGAGCTGGTGGGCAGCGCCGCCACCGCCACCTTCAACCACACGCAGTACCCGATCACGGTCAGCAATCGCGGGGCGCTCACCGAGCGCTGGGTGGTGCGGATGACCAACAGCACCTCGTTCGAGGTCATCGGCGAGAACGTCGGCGTGATCGCCACCGGCAACACCAGCGCCGACTGCGCGCCCAACAACCCGGCGACCGGGGTCCCGTACTTCCGCCTGCCCGCGCTCGGTTGGGGCAACGGCTGGGCCACCGGCAACGTGCTGCGCTTCAACACCATCGGCAGCCAGTTCCCGGTGTGGGTGGTGCGCACCGTCCAGCAGGGGCCGGAGTCCGTGCCCGACGACCACTTCACGTTGCTGATTCGCGGCGACGTCGACACCCCTTGACCATAAGGAATCAATGCAATGGCTGACCTCACCGTCAAATACTTCAACAGCGGCATGACCGGCGCGCCGCAGATCAGCAACAACTGGGGCGATCTGGTGACGATGCTCGATGCCTGCCTCGTCAACGGCTTCGCCTTGAAGGCCATCGACACGCTGACCTTCGCCGATGGCATCGCTACGGCCACCATTTCCAGCGGGCACGCCTATCGGCCATTTCAGGTGGTCGAGATCGCAGGAGCAGAGCAGCCCGAGTACAACGGATCGTTCCGCGTACTGACGACGACCACGACCGCCTTCACCTACGCGGTGACGGGAGCACCAGTGTCGCCCGCGACGACGACCACGAATCTGAGTGCCAAGGTGGCTCCGCTGGGCTGGGAGAAGCCGTTCGCGGGAACGAGTAAGGCCGCCTACCGCAGCAAGAACCCGCAGTCGCCGCAGAACATCCTGCTGATCGACAACAGCCTCAAGACGCCCAACTACACGACGGGCTGGGCAAAGTGGGCCAACGTCGGCATCGTCGAAGACCTGTCGGACATCGACACCATCGTCGGCGCGCAGGCCCCCTATGACCCGAACAACCCGACGCAGAACTGGAAGCAGGTCACGGCCAGCCAGTGGGGTTGGTACAAATGGTTCCACGCTCGCGGGCCTCAGTACGAGAGCAACGGCGACAGCGGTGCGGGTGCTCGCAACTGGGTGCTGATCGGTGACGACCGGCTGTTCTTCCTCTTTTGCACCAATGCAGCGGGCTACGGCTGGTATGGCCGCAACTGCTACTGCTTTGGCGACCTCATCAGCTTCAAGCCGGGCGACAACTACGCCACGGTGCTGGCCGCCGACGACAACTACTCGGGCATGAGCAACTACTGGAGCTATCCCGGGCAGTTCAGCGGCTACGGCCTGGTCTCGTCCCTGGATTTCACGGGCAAGGTGCTGCTGCGCAATCACACGCAGCTCGGCAACCCGGTGCGCTTCGGGCTGACCTCCCTGAACACGAATAACGGCCAGCAGATCTGCGGTCGTGGCCCGACGCCGTTCCCCAATGGGGCGGACTACAGCCTGTGGTTGCTGCCGACCTACGTGAGGCAGGAGGACGGACATATGCGTGGCCTGATGCCCGGGATGCTGTGGATGCCGCAAGACCGTCCCTACAGCGACCAGACCATCGTCGACAACGTGGTCGGACAGGCGGGCAAGCGCTTTCTGCTGGTCAGGACGCAGTACAGCTCGGAAACCGAAGGCGCGCAGATCGCGTTCGACATCACCGGGCCCTGGAGGTGATCCGTGGCCTACCCACTGAGCGATACCTTCGCCACCGCCCCTTTGAGCGGCTACACCACGGTGCTGGGCAGCATGTCCGCCAGCCACAACAGCGCCCAGCAGGCCATCGACATCTCGGCCCCGAACGCCCAATCGCTCCTGCGCTTCAACGAGACGGCGCACGGTGACTTCTGGTTCGAGGCCGATGTCGAGCTCCTGACCGACCCAAGCGCCCGCAAGCACATCGGCCTGTGGATGACCACGGGCAACGGTGCCGAGGGCTACCGGTTCGCCCATCTCGAAGGTGGGTGGAGTGTTTCCCGCTGGAACAGCGGCTTCGGCGACGGGGCAGCGGTGACGGGCGGCTTCAACGATGGCGCGAAGCCCATTGCCGGTCTGGGCGACGTGGCCCCGACCTTCAACGTCGGCCAACGGATGATTCTGCGCTGCGAGGTGATCGTCGGGGCCTTCGATGCCAATGGGGTGCCGTGGGCGCGCCTGATCCAGTTCAAGGCCGGTGGCGTGCTGATGTTCCAGGTCGGAGACGCAGCCTACCGGGGCAAGCTGATTCCGGGCGTCTTTCTGTACGGGGCCACGGCCCGCGTCCACGCCATCGCTGGTGACACGCCTTCGGGCTTGCCTGCGTTTCCAGCGGCGGTGGGCGTGAACGCCGCCGACGATCTGCTGCCGATGACCGGTGGATCGACCTCGGTGCTGCCCGATCCCGCCGCCAACATCGGCGTCAACGCTGACTGCGACCTGATGCGTTTGAACAGTCCCAACTCGGAGTTGTGGAACCGAGGTGGTGGCTACGACTGGCACTTCCACCCGATTCCGAACGGCCGCAAGGACATCCACTTCAGCGGCCACGGCTTCATCGCCGGAACGGTCAAGGAGAAGGGACAGCCCGACCAGCCCCTGGTGCGGCGGGTGCAGCTCATCAGCGAGAACACCCGCGTCCTGGTGGCCGAAACCTGGAGCGACCCCACGGGCGCGTACCGATTCGACCTGATCGATCTGTCCCAGCGCTACACCGTGGTCAGCTACGACCACAAGCAGATGTACCGCGCCGTGATCGCGGACAACCTACGCCCGGAGTTGATGCCGTGACCGTCGCCATCACTGTCGAACACAACGAGGCGCGGCTGGCGGGAACCTTGGCCTTCCTTGACGCGGGGGCGAGCCCAGCGCGACTGCGCATCTACGGTGGGACTCGGCCTGCCACGCCGTCCACGACGCCGACCAGTGCGATGCTGGTGGAGATCAGGCTGACCAAGCCTGCGGGCACGATTGCGGGTGGGCTGCTCACACTGACGCAGCAGGAGGATGGGCTGATCGCGGCGACTGGCATCGCCACCTGGGCGCGGCTGGTCAACGGCAATGACGTGACTGCCCTGGATCTGGATTGCAGCGGCACGGACGGCAGTGGCGACGTGAAACTGGCTAGCACCAACCTGTATCTCGGTGGAGATGCACGGATGGTGTCGGCCATCTTGGGGTAAGCCGTGCCTGCCGCTCCCAACGAGGTGACCCTGGTCGCCACGTTGCCCGTGCCCGCCGCTACCGTGGTAGTCGGCCCCCCGCTGGTCGATCTGTTGTTCGATCAACCGGCGGCCGCCAACGCCAACTTGGTGTTCGGGGCGAACTACATCGCCCCGCGCGACGATATGACGGTGCGTGCCACGCTGCCGCTGCCGGTCGTCGTGATCAAATTCATCCCTCCGGCCCGAGCCGAATTGCTGGCAGAGCTGCCGGGCCTGACAGTCAGCACGCTCATCCTGCGCCCGAGCGTGCCGCTCAACGTCGGCGTGGCCAGCCTGCCCGGCGTGGTGTTCACCAGCGAGGTGCGCTATGCCTCGCGCACGCAGCGCCCGACGGTGGGCCAAACGGCGCACGAGTGGCAGCACGCCGTGCAGCACGAGGACGGCGCAGCGCAGCGCCAGCAGGATGCGACGGCCACGCCCGCAGGCTGGGGCGCGGCGTGGCAGCGTGGGGCTGTGTCGGTTCACGGCATCGCGCACCGCCTGCCGCCAATCCTGGTGGCCGCGCCGCTGCTGCGGCGCACCGGCCAGCAGCAGGCGACGCGCTTGCACGGCGCAACCGGGTTCGCCCACGAGAACGCGACGTCCATCGCGCAGATTCGGACGGGCCTGTTCCAGAACGCCACCCGTTTGCGCGACGCCACGCGCTTCGCGCATCAGGACGGTGACCGCAGCAAGCGCGCCGGTCGGCTCGCCCTCTGGCAGAACGCCCGACCGCTGACGCAGCGCCAGGGTTCGGACTTCCAGAGCGCAAGCCGCCGACCGGTGGGCTGGCGCGGGCGGTACCAGGAAGCGATGCGACCACCGCCCGGCATCAGCGTGTGGGTGATCCCCGAGCCGCCCGAACCGCCGCGCTGCTACACGCCGAGCGGCCACCTGCTGTTCGCTGCGCTGGCTCCGGCCAGTGCCCATCTGCTGTTCTTCTGCGAAAACCACATCGACCCGCCCGATGGCGAGCCGGTGGTCGTTCCCATCCGGAGGGTCTACTTCGTGATCAACAACGTGACACTGCACCGGCTGCCCGATGGCTTGCCCGTGCCGGTGTTCAATCTCTCGCTGTCGCTCGACGCCGCGTCCTGGACGTGGGGCTTCGAGGCACTACTCCCCGCCGCTGCAGAAAGCCTCGTCGCGCCCGGCAGCAACGGCGGCCCGGTCGAACTGGTGGCCAGCGTCAACGGCACAGCCTTCCGCGTGCTGGCCGAGAGCATCAGCCGCGAGCGCGTGTTTGGCGACGCCAGCATCCGCATCTCGGGCCGTGGGCGCAACGCTGTGCTGGCCGCCCCCTACGCGCCGGTTATGAATTTCCAGCAGCCGCAGGCGCGCACCGCTCGGCAGCTGATGGACGACGTGCTGACGCTCAATGGCATCCCGCTGGGCTGGAACATCGATTGGGGCCTGACGGACTGGAATGTCTCGGCCGGGGTGTTCACCCAGCAGGGCACGTGGATGGAAGCCTTGGTTGCGATTGCCAGCGCCGCCGGGGGCTACCTGATCCCGCATCCGTCCGACCAGAGCATCCGCGTGCGCCATCGCTATCCGGCCGCCCCGTGGGAATGGAGCACCGTCACGCCCGACTTCGTGCTGCCCGTCGATGCCGTGGCCCGCGAGTCGCTGCGCTGGGTGGAGAAGCCCGGCTACAACCGCGTGTTCGTGTCGGGGCAGGACGTCGGTGTGCTCGGTCAGGTCACGCGCGCAGGCACGGCGGGCGATGTGCTGGCCCCGATGGTGGTCGATGCGCTGATCACCGAAGCCGCTGCGGCGCGCCAGCGTGGCATCGCCGTGCTGGCCGACACCGGGCAGCAGATCGAGGTGAGCCTGCGTCTACCAGTGCTGGCCGAGACGGGAATCATCGAACCGGGTGCCTTCGTCGAGTACCAGGACGGCAGCGTGACCCGCCTGGGCCTCGTGCGCTCGACGCAGATCGAGGCCGGGATGCCCGAGGTCTGGCAGACGCTGGGAGTGCAGAGCCATGCATAACCTCTACGAACAGTTCCGCCAGCTCATCCCCGATCCGCCGTTGCAGGCGGGCACGGTGGTGGGCGTCGTCGGCCCAGGCAGCGTGACCGTCGCCTTGCCCGGTGGTGGCCTGATCCGCGCACGCGGCAGCGCCGCCATCGGCCAGAAGGTGTTTGTGCGCGATGACGTCATCGAAGGCGTCGCGCCCAGCCTGACGCTGGAAATCATCGAAATCTGAAACCCAACTTTCCGATCAACCCTGAACCCGCCCACGAGGCGGGTTTCGCATTTCTGGAGACCTGCAATGACTGAACCCGAACAACAAGCGCCCACCGCCCTCGTGGAGAACATGCTGCCTCTGCGCAAGGAGGACTTCGACGATCTGCTCGACCGTGCCGCCGAACGCGGAGCCGAGCGTTGCCTCGCCCATCTCGGCCTAGAAAACGGCAGCGCCGCGAAGGACATCCGCGAGTTGCGCGACCTACTGGAAGCGTGGCGCGATGCCCGCCGCACTGCGTGGCAGACCACCGTCAAGGTCTTGACCACCGGCATCCTGGCCGCGCTGCTGGTCGGTGCCGCCATCAAGCTCAAGCTGATGGGGGGCGCGCAATGATCGAAACCTTGCTCGGTGGCCTCCTTGGCGGGGCTTTCCGTCTCGCACCTGAAATCCTCAAGTGGCTCGACCGCAAAGGCGAGCGCGGCCACGAACTGGCGATGCAGGACAAGGCGCTGGAGTTTGAGAAGTTACGCGGCGCGCAGCGGATGGCCGAGATCGGCGCGAGCGCAGATGCGGCATGGAACGTCGGTGCCATCGAGACGCTGCGCGAGGCTGTCACTGCCCAGGGGCAGCGTTCCGGTGTGCGCTGGGCCGATGCGTTGTCAGTCAGTGTGAGGCCGGTGATCACCTACTGGTTCATGGCGCTGTACTGCGCTGCCAAGACGGCGGCGTTCGCGGCCGCCGTCACTGCTAGCGCTGGCTGGGGCACGGCCATCCTGCACGCCTGGACGGAAGCCGATCAGGCGCTGTGGGCTGGGGTGCTTAACTTCTGGTTCCTCGGGCGTGTGTTTGACCGGGTGCGTCCGTGATCGCCGTACCGCAGGCGGCCATCGATCTGGCCAAGCGCTTCGAGGGCTTTAACCGCGTGCCCAAGGTCGATCCTGGCCGCGCACACCCGTACATCTGCCCAGCGGGCTATTGGACGATTGGCTACGGCCATCTCTGTAACCCCAAGCATCCGCCGATCACGGAGGCCCAAGCCGAGGTCTATCTGGCGCGCGACCTGATGACCGCGTTCAATGCTGCGCTGCGCTACTGCCCGGTGCTGGCCACGGAGCCCGAGGCGCGGGTTGCGGCCCTCGTGGACTTCACGTTCAACCTCGGGGCGGGGCGTCTGCAGACGTCGACGCTGCGGCGGCGGGTCAATCAGCGGGATTGGGCTGGTGCGGCCATAGAGTTGCGTCGCTGGGCCTATGGGGGTGGGCGCGTGCTGCCAGGACTGGTCTTACGCAGAGAGGCTGAGTGTGTCTTGCTGACTCTACCCAGCTTAAAGTGATCTTCATCCAAAGTCGGTGGCCGCTTTTAGCCTCAAAAAGGGCAGGCAAGAAAGCCCGTCTTCACGCCCGCCATCCGCGAATTCGTCGTGATGCTCTGATATAGGCAGCCCTCGGGCGCAGAGCTTGTTTGGCCGGAAGTTGGAGCATTGGTGTCAGGGCGTTCCGAAATTTTGCAATGCCTCCATTCTGTTTCACGGCTGCAAGCTCGTTGCATCGGGACTCGCTAACCTCAATTCGATAAGCCTCGTTGAACGAAACTAGATTACTGTCGTAGGCATAGTGATGAAGCTTGCAGAGTGCAATGCCGTTGACAATTTCATCTGTGCTGTCAGGTGCTGAAACGGGAATTATGTGAGCAGCGTCGATGAGGGCTAGCTGCACTTGGCAAAACGCACACTTGTGACCATAGGCACCAAGCACCTTATCGCGAAAGTTTGCGGCTCTGTATTTTGTTGCAATGGTTCTGATAACTGTGCGGCGGTTCGAGTTGGCCACCTCGTCGATCTCTTCGTCGGTCAGGGTGTCAAGCTTGTTAAGTAGAGCGATGTCGCGGTGGGATGTGCCGGTCTTGTGCAGGCTTGCGCTTGAAAGGGCGTAATCAGCAAGAAAAATAGGCCGGAAGGCAGCGACGATTTCGTTGTCCTTGACCTGCGTGGCGAATGCCTTGCTGTGGGCGTCTTGGAGCGTTCCCTCTTTGATCTGAGCCGAGGGCGATGATGATGCCTGCCCGTCGTGGGCCGCGATGTCCCATGCCGCGAAGACCTGGGTGTCGTCGTGCCAGCCCAGCAGCACCGTTGCTTCCTTTGGATGGATGTGCGGAACCGCGCTTGTGACTTGGATGCGGAACTCGTCGGGTGCCCGATTGCCTCCGCCGTGGGTGCAGTTCCAGATGTAGACCCGCAGGTCGAACGAGGCGCGCTCAGGGTTGGCCGCCCTAACCAGGAACGGGTGTTTTCCTTCAATCACCAGTGGCATCCAGCCGCCATCTCGCAGGCCTTGGAGCACTCTGTCGAGCAGTTCGGGCTTGGTCAGTTGAGCCATTTCTTTTCCTTTTCAAGGTCTTGGAGAGGATGGTAAGCGCGACTCTTGCCTTGCCGCCGTCCCGGCTTCGCACACCCGGCATTGGCTTGGCGTCGCGCAGACGACGGGCAGTGGCGAAGATGGCACGCCCATTGAAGAGGAGGCCTCGGAAGGGTGGTTTTCGTATTACACTTGCCTGCTAGTTAAATGAATGCGAAAAACCAGAAAGAAGAGGCATCAATGGTCCGCCCGCACGTTGCAGAGCCCCGTGAAAACATCGCCAGCCTGAGGCTGACCGCCAACGAACGCGAGGAGATGGAGTTCACCTCGCAAGCTCTTGGCTTCAAGTCGCTCAGCGACTACATCCGACACCTCCACAAGGTCGCTGTCGCCCCAGAGAAGAAGCGTGTCGCAAAGCTCAACGGTAAGACCTACGGCCCCCTGATCGAGGTCCACAAAACCGACCTTGGCAAGATTTACCAAGGCGATTCGCTCGAATACCTGCACCACAAGGTCAAGCCGGGCTCTGTGAACCTGATCATGACCTCGCCGCCTTTCGGGCTGGTCCGTAAGAAGTCCTACGGCAACGAGGACGCCGCCGAATACTGCGAATGGTTCCGGCCTTTCGCCGAGGGCTTCCATCGCGTCCTCAAAGACGACGGCAGCCTTGTCATCGACATAGGCGGCGCGTGGAAGTCAGGCTCGCCCACTCGGTCGCTCTACCACTTCAAGCTCCTGGTGATGCTCTGCGAGGAATACGGCTTCCACTTGGCCCAAGAGCACTACTGGTGGAACCCTGCCAAGTTGCCGTCGCCTGCCGAATGGGTCAACGTGCGCCGCGTCAGGGTCAAGGACGCGATCAATTGCGTGTGGTGGCTGTCAAAGACGCCATTCCCCAAGGCGAGCAACAAGCGGGTGCTCGCCCCCTATTCCGATTCGATGAAGGGCCTGCTCAAAAACGGCTACACCGCCAAGCTGCGCCCGTCCGGACACGACATCTCCGACAAGTTCTCCAAAGACAACGGCGGATCGGTGCCGCCGAACTTGCTGGCCATCGCCAACACGGAGAGCAATGGGGTCTATCAGGAGTATTGCCGGGCCAACGGCATCGACATCCATCCAGCGCGTTTCCCTGCCTTGCTGCCGGAATACTTCATCCGCTTCCTGACCGATCCGGGCGATTTGGTCGTCGATCCGTTCGGGGGCTCTTGCGTGACCGGCATGGTCGCGGAGGCGTTGGGCCGCAAGTGGGCCTGCATCGAACTGTCGAGCGAATACATCCGAGGTGGCATCGGTCGCTTTCAAGGCGACGTGGCCGCGATTGGTCGCGGGCGTCCGGCCCTCTATTCGATCAACACGCCATGCTCTCAGCCCGTGGACGAAGCCGCTGTGCCATTGATGGCCAACGGCGGGGCAACGCGGTAATTGCGATCAGGCAGCCAAGGCCAACGTGGCCTTGGCGTGAAGGCGTTGGGCCAACGGAGCGAGGCTTCCATTGGCAAGGCCTGCGAAGTCGGTGAGACCGACGGGCTTGGCGCCATCGAGGCTTTCGGCAAAGCCAGAAAGATCCGAGATCACTGCGGCACAGTCAACCAAGAGCGACTCGGCAGTGGCTGCACTCGCGGGCCGCGAATCCAGGCAATAGCGGACAAGTTGTTCGATCGCGTCCACGATCGCAGAATTGGCGGAATTGGGCGAGCCAAACCACTTGCATTCCAAGTGCGAAATCGCAATACCGGTCGGCTGGTCGACCACTGTGATGTCGGTTCGCCCCAAACCAAGCCTTGCATCCAGAGCCTCGGAGGCTTTGCGAACCATGATTTCCGACGAGTCGAGTTGCGCGTCGGCCCGTTTGGGCAGGGCTTTTTGCCAGTGGATGCGGTAGCGCCCCACGGATGCGATTTCCGACCCGCCCGCAATGGAGCCTTTCCATCGCATGGGCGATCCGCTGGTGTCTGCCAGCGCTTCGGCCATGGCAAGTCCAGCGGAGAGTTCGAGCTTTTGCCAGTCTTCAAGCTGGGCCACCAACGTGCTCGACAGCAGGGCTTTGATCGCTTCGGGCTCAAATCGCTCGATGCCTTCGAATGCGAGCATGGCATCTGCCGCCAACCGGTACAGTGGAGAAAGGCTCTTGCGCGCATCGCGAATCTCGGCGCCGCCCGGCCTGCGCCGCCCCGCAGGTGAGAGCATGACTTCGCGAAGCAGCTTGGAACGGGTGGCTTGCTCAATCAGGGCCGCGCGGTTGTGTATCCATTCCTGCTCAGGCCCGAGCTTGTGCCTGCGCATAGCCGAAAGGATCAGGGACTCGGCTTCGCGGAGCACCCAAGCCAAGACATGGTTGCGCCGGGTAAGAGGCGACACCGAAGGCTCCGACACGACAAACAGCGTGGTGTCGCCGGTCAGTTCCTGTTCGAACAGGGTTGCTCTGGCGTCGACCGATCCGGGGATGTGCCCCGAGTAGGTCTGCGTTTCGAATGCGATTGCCGAGCGAATGTCGCGGGGACGGGCGGTGACGTGCTTTGCGATTCGGCGCAAGTTGTCCGACAAGGCCCAACGAAGCAGAAGCTCTTCACGATCCTCGATCATGGCCCGAGGCGTTTGCGACTGCCAGCCATCGCCATGCTGCGCGCGGTGGCAACGCAGTAAAGCCGACAGGCAGTAATCGGAGAGCGAATCGGGCGTTGGAATCGTCAAGGCGCGAGGTCCATGAATCGACGGTCCACATCGGCGGCCAAGACGGGCGGCAGCCCCCATGCTTGGGAGATAGCCGCGGAGCACTCCATCGCTTCGGCCCGGCTGATGCCGTCAAGCAAGGGCAGGAAGGTCGATGCCATGACAAGTATGAAGGTGTCTTGATCTGCAGCATTCGGCGCAGCCAAGAAGTCGATCGTGTCGTCGATGCCGGAGGCGAGCCGCAGAAAGTCGATCACAGGCGCGCCCCCAAGTTCACGGTGGCGATTGACGATGGTCCACATGTCTGCGATCGGGTTTGGCAATGCTGCATCGTTGGCCCCGCGAAGCAGCCCAAGCTTGGCAAGCATCTCGCGCACGAAAGCGCGGGGGTCTTCCGGGATGCCGATGCGAATCCATGTGAAGCGCCGTGACAGCGCGAAGCTGATCTGTTCGAGCTGCGTCTTGTCAACCTGATTGAGCGTGCAAAGCATGGCCCAGTTGGAACCGGGCGCGAATTCGTGGTCCGCCTTCGCCGGGTTAGGCTTCGGAAGGATGCGGTAGCACGGGCTCGCCGGGTTTTCAACTTGAACCCGATAGGGCAGCGAGGTCGACTGGCCCGACAGCACTGAAAATAGCGGGCCGATCACCTTGTCGATGGGGCAGCGGTTCAACTCGTCGATGATTATGGGCTTGTGGAAGTCCCGCAGCATCGCGCCGGGAATGAATCCCATTCGACCCGGTCCCAGCGGCTGGTAGCCACCCACCAGATCTTGCGAATTCCACGATGATGAGCCGGTCAGCAGCGTGTAGGGCGCTTCACCGTCGGAGAGGTCGTCGCCTGCGATCTGCTCGGCGACATATTCGGCCAGCGTGGTCTTGCCGGTGCCGGGTGGGCCATGGAAGACGAAGTGCCGCTTTCCCGTGCCCAAGGCAGCGTTGATGAGCTTGTAGACGTTGTCGGGGATGCCGACCAACTCAGGAGACGGGGCCAGCGTGACAGGGGCAGCAACTGCCGGAACGCCCGCCGCAAAGGTCGCGGCAAGGTCGACTTCCATCCGGGCAAGGTCCGCAGGCAGGTTGGGGTCGTAGACTTCGACGTCGGCTGGTCCCGTATCGAGCCATGCCCGCATGGCTTCGGTAGCTTCGTCGTAAGTCAATTGCGCGCCGGACGGCAAGGTCAGCGGGGCGCGGGCCGCCATGGTCTTAATCAGGCACATCCGGGCGATTCGGACGGTCGCCTTGTTGTCGGCGCGGCCCTTGTAGCCGATGTCGCTGGTCCCGGCGGTGAAATCGGTCAGGGCGTCGCCCGACGTGCCCGGAGGCAAGGGGCGCGCGAAGGCGAATTGGATGATCCACTCCCATTCGGGCGGGAAGACGAAGGCTGCATTGGCAGTCTTCACCGAAGGCATGACCCGGAAAGCTGCCAACGCGCACTTGCCCTGTCCATTGTTGATGTAGCCGGGCGTCCCTGCGCCGGGCATCTCATGGCCAGTTGCGTCCTTGGCGAGGCTTGCCGTGGCGGGCGTTACTGTCGCGTCGATCTGGATAATCCAACGTGGCGGCTTGCTGCTGATGTTGGCAGGCGTCTCCCAGTAGCCGGAGGCGACAGAGGTGGCCTCCGGCAGCGCCAAATCGCGCGTACCAGAGGAACGACGAGTGTAGGCTAAGGGCCGAAGGGCGCCGGAGCTTGCGGCTTTGGCTGCGGATTCGGCGCCCAAGATGTTGTTCTGCGTTGGTGCTGTGGCCACGTAATTTCCCTTTGTAACTGCATAAAGTTTAAGCGCAGTTGGGAGGGGCGCTTCTGCAGACGAAAGCGGGTGGGCCCGCAACAGCCGCATAGCGTGAGGAAGCGCAAGCCTGAGCAGGTATTACATGCCTTGTTCCAACTCATCTTCCGTTTCGGTGTCCAATGCTGTGTTCCTGTCAATTCGCCATTTTTCTGTTGTGGGATCGAAGACAGCGTCTTCCATAACCACCAATATCTGGCTGATTTGGAACTTCTTGAAATCTCGTTTGGTCAAGCGGCGAACGGCATTGAAAATATCGTCCAGTGTTGAGCCTTCGGCCGGGCTACTCTCCAAAGCCATGCGAACCGCGACATTGGGCCAAACTCGTCGAGAGCTCGGCCAGGTGGCTGGGTAGAGGTATTGGGCGCGGTCGATTCGTAAGCCCTTGCCCTTGCAATATCCAAAGAACGCCTTTGAAGTGTCCTCATCCAGGTCGCCTAAAACGGAGGAGACTTCCGACACATGTATGCCTTCTCGTGTTTCCTCCAGATGCTTTTCGATCATCTCAAAATAAGCAGCGGGGTCTTTGAGTTTGACATCTCTGTCCGCAAGTCCCCATTTGCTGGTGCCGATTCGTATCAGATTGCCCGCAGCATGGATTTGGAAATGACTGTTCACACCTCTTCCGGAAAATAGCTTCTCGCGAATTTCACTCGTGCTCATCGGAGCGCCTTCGCTTTCCAAAAGAGCCATCACTGCTTGGCGCAAATCCAAACGCGATGCTGCCGACTCAGACCAGCTGCCTCTCAGGCCCCACACCATGCGTTTCATGTAAACCAGCGATTCAGAGTTTTGCAGAGCAATGTTGATTATGTATTTGGAAATCCTACCGTCGAAGTCCAAACCTCGGTCGAGAAGTTCGTCCATCAGCTCGGATGTGTGCCATTGCCGGGTGGCGTCGCCACTGGACACGATGTCTTCCACTTCGGAAACGATTAGGTCGATCTCGTCCTTGGACAGTGGGCAATGTGAGAAAAGCCCATAGGTGCCTCGCGCATAGAGCATCCCAACGGATGCCGCCGCGTGATGCAAGCGCCTTGCTTCAAATTTCCGGTCTTCGTATCGCGATACGCGGCATTCTATTTCAGAGTAGTGAAGCGGCATGCCTGCTTCTTCCAAAATGGCGCTGACCACCGCCTCGGCAGTCCGTCCATAACCGGATAGCCTTTTGGCGTCGCCCGCGCGATTTGTCCACAATGCAAATGAAGAAACTTGCCACCAAAGCGTTTCACGCAATTCTGCGCCCTTGTCGCTCAACAAAGCTTCAATTTGGAGGCGAACATACTCCTCAGTGGGTTTTTCGCTGACCATTTCACGGAGTAGTGATTTTCCGGAGTCGACGGCATGGGTCCATTCCTCAGTGGAAAGATGCGTGATGATCGAAACATCATCGATTTTCAGGATTGAAAATCTTTCTGGAAACAGATGCTTGAAAATTTCGGCCAATGAATTTTCAAGTTCTTCGGCGCCTTTGAACCAAGGATCGATGGCTGAAATTCCTCCAAGAAGTAGAGGGGATGCGCGCTCGGCAAGAAGTCCATCAAGCCGCTCTGCGAGCGATTCCCAAAACAAGTGTCGCCGAATTTTCTTGAAAATCTTTACTTCTATTTGCCTCACTCGCTCGCGGGATACTCCAATTTGATCGGAAATTTGTTGAAGCGTATGAGGCTCGCAGCGAAAGCCAAGTCGTGCTGCAAAAATTCCCCGCTCGTTTTCATTGAGACATTGGGCGGCCTCAACGATGCCGTCAATAAGACTGAGAGCAGCGTCGCGCCGGGAAATTTTTAGCAATCCATCCTGAATGTCGTCGTCGATCGCAGATAGTTTGCTTTTAGGTCCATAGTCGACTAACGCCTTAGGATCAACTTCATCGTGCAGCTTGCTAGTCTTGCGTTTAAGGGCGTCGCCGTTGATCAACGTCTCGTAAAGCAATTTGCCGAGCCCATGAACGGAACCTTGCCCTAGATTGGGGAGCTTAAGCAGTCCGTTGTAGCCCTTTGCGGCAATATGCGCGACTGTCGAAAGATTGTGGCCTTTGAACACGTTGGCCATCCGAACCGTCGTATCCAAATTTTGAAGTTTATCGTTTAAAAACCATGGAGGGCATGCATGAAGATTATTGAGAATGCCTGATGCTGACGGTTTTTCGCCAGCGATCAATGTATACCGCGCTATGCCAATGATGTGGCGGTTTGATGTGTCCAGCGCGTGTTCATTGGCAATGTAGGACTCGTCGTCCCATATGTCGGCACTGCGCAAGGTCTGTTCGAATTGCGGCTGAGCTTCCAAAAATTGCTCAACCCATCCGCGCGGTTCAAAAGCGCCTAGGGTGCGCAACGCCGGTGCCGCAACCGATTGCAGGTCTTTTACCGACGGGTGGCTTGGATCTGCAATCTCATAGCCATATCCGGCAAGAGCTAGTCGGAAACACAGTCCATCGACTACCCCAACGGGCAGCGAACTCACTATGACAGGAGGAGGGAGCGAACCGACCGCTGCATCTGACAACAGCAAAGTGCCTGGCCAAGCTTGCGCAAGCTCGGCAATCTTCTGGGTCTCTGGCCGCCAAAATCCAACATGGATAGCAGCAGATGCATTTTCGACGGACAGTGCGACCCGAGCTGCGTCGATCAGTGGTTCCAGCTCCCGAAAGGCGTTTGATGCCCAATCGCCACCATGGGCTTGCGAGAACAAGAAGGCGCGCAGTGGCTTCATCCAATTAATAGCTTGTAGAGTTCTTGGAGGGGAGGAGAGATGCGACATCCAGCGGCCCGCCATCGAATCGGTTTGCCAGTTCTATGACACCCCAATCGGCGAGCCGCTCTGCCATGCGATAAACCGACCCGCCTTGAAGGTCCATCAAAGCGCGTATCGCGGCAGCAATCTCTTGATCTGGATCGATGGTGGCAACGCTGAAAACAGTTCGCCGCGATGGAACATCGGGAGGCTCGATTCCTTGCGCCAACGCCAAGCCTATGCCGAGCCGATATCCGTCAGCCATCTCAGCCAGAAAGTTGTCTTCCTTCATTTGCTGCAAAAGCGCGTGGGCCTTTTCGCTTAGTCCGATCATTGTGGGTTCTGTGATACTCATTGGGTCACCTTTTCAATGGTCGAATGGCGGGTGTTCACTTCTTTGATTTCATAAACACGGCCTACGCGTGATGCGATGTGGTCAAGGTCGCGGCCTCGATTGACCTCTCCCTCGTGGACGAACAAGATCAACTGATTGGTCGTCGTTGGCAAATATTTGAGAATGTTCGCGCGATGCCCCGGATCGAGTCGTCCAAATGGCGTGTCCATGACCACAGGTCCGGCGGATCGGCCAGCCCGCGAAAGGCCGTCGATGAGTGACAAAGCAACGATCTGTTCAGCGCCTGCGCTGCGGATCGTGACCTCATGGCCATGCTCATCAAGAATGGCCAAACCATAGTTGTTATTGATCTTCAAGCCGGAATACTTGCTCTGCGTCGTCATCGACTTGAAGGCATCGCTGGCAAGTCTTTCCACGCGAGTCTTCAAGTCGTCGCGAAGCCGATCGATGCTTCGACCGTAGATTCGTTCGAGTTCGCTGGCGATCTTCACCACCTGCGAACTCTTTGCCGCTCTGGCTGTTGGGATGCTTTCAAGCGCCTTGGAAATCATGGCCAAGTCTTTGACGGCCTTGTCCATTTCAGCCTTGTTGGCTCGGATGTGCTGCTCGATGCGACCCTCTTCTTTGAGGAGGCCATCCCGCAAGGCGCGCTTTCTTGCGATCTCGGCAGTGTCTTGGCCTTTGATCTGGTCGTGCAGCCTCTCGATTTCATTGTCGAGCTTGGTTTGCTCAACCTTCAAGCGGGAAATTTCCCGGTCACATGTCGCGATCTGGGCAGTGGGACCGTGTTTCAAGAGGCGGTCAAGGTCTCTGATCTCGGCGCTGATTCGATTGCGTCCGTTTTCGTCAACGGTGATGCCCATGAGCGCGGCTTCGAGTTCGCCCAACTCTTTGCCTGCGTTGTTCCGCTGTTCTTGATGCAGGGGCTGGCCGCAAGACTGGCAAACGGCATTGTCGACAGACTTTCTCAATTGCTCGATCTTTGCGATGACTTTCGCGCGGTGGATCATGGCATCGGAGAGTCGGTTGTTCTCCTCCATTAGGTGCTCTCGCTTCAAGGCAATTTGTGGCCGGATCAAGTCCTTCCACGCATCGCGAATCAAGGCGAGTCTTTCGATTTCGAGCTCCTTTTGGCGCTGGGAATTCTTGACCAAATTGTCTTGATTGGCCGTCAGCCTTTCCTTCGCAAGATGGATTTGCTCAGTCGCTTCAATAAAGTCGTCGATTTTCTCCCGATCGGCGCGGGTCGACTTCAACTGGCCATCCAAATCAACAAGGTCCTTCTCAATGGTTTCAATTTTGGATTGAAGAGCCTTTTGTCGTTCGACATGCTTTTCCATTCCAGAGATTTTTTCGAGATCGCGCGACTGTTGCTTTTGAGCCCCTTTGAGCAGTGTTTGCGCGTCTTCGCGGCCACGGATCAAAGTGGGGACTCCCAAGGCCTGCTCGATGGATTCCTTGATCTTCCGCCCTTGGTCGCTGCCATCGATGAGCAGGGATTCGTATTCTTGGAGAAGCTCTCCGTCGAAAAGGAAAAACCGAGAGGTTTGCTCAGGTGCGAACCGATTGATTTCTGCATCGATGAGATGGTCGCCGAGCACCATCCCGTCGCGCTTCAATCCCCTGACCACATCGAAATCTTCGGAGCGGCTTGGTTTGGAGATCAGTTTGCCCTTGGTGGCTAGGCGCCGATATTCATAAACATGGCCATCGGCTTCGAAAGTGATGCAAGACTCGATGCTCCAATCGCCTTCGAGAGCCGCTTCGCGATTCACCAAGTCTTGAAGTGGAAGTTCTCGGGAATGGCGGCCGAGGGCTTTTCCGTAAAAGGCCCAACGCAGGGCATTGAGCAAACTGGTTTTTCCGCGCATGTTGTCGCCATAGACGAGCATGACATTGCGATCAGCGTCGGATGGGAACGACAGCGTCATCTTGCCTTTGTAAGGCATGAAATTGTTCGTCGTCAATTCAAGAAGCTTCATTTGCCGCCTCCCGAGTCGAGATGGTCATCGACGAGTTTCGTGAGGTCTTGCAGTGAAGTCTCCCGATTTTCCTCGCGATCGAATTGATGGCTTCGCTGGATCGCATAGGACTTGCGCAGAAAACCGTCAGGAATGCCAGCATCTAGCTCGCGTGCAGCAGCAAGCAATGCTGATAGCGCCAAGTCTTGTTCTGTGTCTGGTGTCATTCGTTGTCTTCCTCTTCAATTCCAGTTTCTGTCGGGGCGTCTACATCCAATCCCATGCCGAGGGCGATCGTTCGTAGCCTCGTCCCCGCGCCTTTGTTCAAGGCTGCGTCGGCGAACTGCAAGGCTCGGATCATTTCGGCTTTGAGCAGTGAAATCTGGTCGCTTTCTTCCTGCGGGTCGACTGGGACGACTATGGCGTCGTGAATGACAGCCAATTGTTTGTCGCCGGATTTGCGTAGAACCCGTCCGCGTCGTTGGATGAACTGCCGAGGGTTTTGAGACGACGCCAAAATGAACGCGTGGCTGACTGCAGGGATGTCGATGCCTTCATCTAAGCACTTGATGGAAACCAATACCCCGCCGAATGATTTGAACCATTCAAGCGCTGCGGGGCGATCTCCTTCCATGCCGGTGTGATATTCCATGGGTCGCAGGCCACCTTGCGTCAAAAGAGCCATGGTCTGTCCAAGCTGGTCGGAGTCTTCGCAGTAAACAAGCCAACGCTGGCCTTCCTGGAACTCTTTGCAGATAACGCTGGCGGCAAGGCCGAGTTTGACGCGTGCCTTCTTTGCGATTCGAGAGCGTGCGATTAGGAGCATCTTCGCCTTTTCGCTCAATCCAGTCTTCGCGGAGGAATGATCGTTTTTGAGCTTCGCCAATTCAAAACTGATTTGCTTCGTCAAACTCCTCCAAGATGCCGCTTCTTCCTCGTCCAAATGAATCGGATGAGGGTGATACTCGTAATTGACCAGCCGTCCGGCTTTGATGGCGTCTTGAAGCGTGATTGGCGGCGGGATGACTGGGCCGAAGCGTTCGAAAATCTTTGCGGTGCCTTCCGGGTCGCCATAACGGATGGGCGTCGCCGAAAGCCCCAAGCTTGCTCCTGATAGGATGGCAAGAGCCTTGGAGTTGAACGGGCTGCCGATCTGATGGATTTCGTCGGCGACGATAAGCAGATGGTTTCCGCCAAAGACTTTTTTCAGAAAAAGGTCGGAGGCTGCCGTTTGCATTGTGGCCAGTACGATGCGATTCATGCCCAGGTCGGGTGAGGTATGCCCTCGAAGACGCCCCAAATCTTTCCATTTGACATATCCAGCTCCCGCCATTAATACAGTTGCGTCGGGGATTTCGTCTTCTACTTCCGCTCGCCATTGTTCAAGGAGAAGTTGACTCGGAACCAGCACAATCGCAGGCTGTTCAGTCGCCAAATGCTTCTTGATAGCGCAAATGGCAGTGAAGGTCTTGCCGCTACCGGTGGCGTGCTCGAAGATTCCGCGATGGCCCGCCTCTTCCCAGCGGTCAATGGCGGTGGCCTGATGCGGTAACAGCCTGCGCCGCCTTGAATCAATCGCCTGAGGCAGATCGATTTCTGGGTCATCCAATCCTGGGGCGGCAGCAGTCAAGAGCTTGCGGCGCTGAGCTTCGGGAAATTCAATTGTGTCTACCCCTGGCGTTTCCCCCCTCCATAACAGATCGAATATCTTGTGATGGGATTGCACCCGCGCTTCATCTGCGGGCAGCCAGCTTCTGAATACTTCGATTGACTCGTGGTTGCCCTCGGCGTGCCACGCGCTCCATGTCTCATTGGCCGATCCCAAGAAGCTCACCTGGTGGCCCCGAGCATCGTCGAAGATACCAATCTTTTCATGGTAGATCCCATTGCCGCCGCTGCGAATGGCAATCTTCATATCCAGGGCGCCGACTTTGATGAATGTTGCCAAGAGCTTTGCACTATGTCCTGCAGCCGGGTCCGACAACAAAGCATCTATATCCCGTGAAATGGCACGCTCCACAGCCTCGTCGCGCTGAACGTATCCTGACGCGATAGCTTGGGCATCCTCCTCAGTGATGGAGGGGGAGCAGATGAATCTGGCTTGGCCGCCCCTGCGGGCGAAGTCCACAAATGGCTGACCAATGATGGCAAAAATGCTGGACCGGAAATATCCCACTGCTCTGTCGTACGTGACAGCGGCGTCGAGGCACGGCTTGTAGAAGCCGGAAACAGGATCCCTGTCGCCCGTCCGATAGTGGGCGTCAAGCGCGAGAGTCGCGAGGTTCCCAAGATGATTTCCACCTGCTGTGCTCAACTGAATTCCTTTCGGCAGTTGGGGCGGGTCTGGTAATTGTTCACTTTGGAAGTCGTCTCAGTTCTTTATTCCGCAGCATCGGCATCTATCCTTTGCTGGTCAGGAGACCGGTAGCCAGGTGCCAGCACGGCATTCTTGACGCCATAGATCGCCAGAGGGTCATTCAGCCAGAGCCGGTACTCATGGCCCCGCAGGCTATGGTCGGGAGAGCAGTCCACACTCCATTTGCGCAGGATGTATCCAGCCGTGGCGGCACGGAGCTTCATCCGCAGCACGCCATTCCGGATGCCGTAGTCCATTTCGGTGATTTCAGGCCGGGGCTGATCGGGATGCGGAACTAGTTCGAGTTCGACGATCCGGGTCCACTGAATGTCTTGATCGCTCATCTCGTGGGGCGCTACTAGCTGACCTTTCAGCACGACGGGGTATCTGATCCGGGTGATGACGAAATCCCGGAACTCCTGGGACTTCCGGTCGAAGGCGCGGACGTGCCAGCGAAGGCCGTTATCGATCAACGCAAAAGGGACGATCTCCCGCTGAGTGCGGCCACTGGAGATCGAGTGGTACTCGATGCCGAGCGGGCATTCCTGGTGGATCGCCCGAGTCACGCTCGCCAGCACATCCAGATCGGGATGCGTCAACCGCGAAGGGCTCTCGCTGGCGACCCATGCCTTGAGCCGCATAGGCTCGCCGTCGCCGAACCCCTGGGTCAGCCAAGACAGCACGCGCTCGGGCGGAAAGTCGAAGACCGGGTGGAAGTCCGGGCCCAGGATGTAGGACTTGCCCTTGGAGTCGTAGTCGATGTTGCCGGGGGACAGATCTTTGTAAAGCGCCAGATCCCGGCTGGCCGCTGCCGACTGGATGCCAAATCGCGAAACCAGGTCCTGACGGCGGATCTCCCCGATGAAGCGCACACGCAACTCCACGAACGCGAGGCGATCGCGCTGTGGCTGGGTGAGTTCTGCTAGCTGTTCGTTCGACATCCTGGGTGCTCATTCGGGTTAGCGAAAGCTTGTGCGGGCCATCGTGGGAAGTATATAAGCTGCTTTAGAATGTGTCTATTGTATGAAATTGGATATTTATACGTCGCATTGTGATTATGAACTGATGTACTGAAGACGCTGGGGGGCCAAGCATGAGCGGTAGCCGGTGGGATCAGTCGGGCGTGTCCCACAAGGGGTGGCACTGCGTGGACGTTGTCGACTTTCGGGTCGACGGCGAGCCTGCTGACGACACCGACTACGCGACCTGCCAGATGTGTTGAAACGAGAAGATCCGCTACGTCCAGTACCCTGGATCGATCGCTTGAGGTTGTGCACAGACGCTGCGCGAAATCAGCGAAATCAGCGAAATCAGCGAAATGAGAAGCCCGACAAACACTTGCGGCCGAACCGGCACGGCGAAACGAGCGAAATGAGCTTCCGCACTACGTAGGTCTGTACACCCGCGTCGGCGTGCCCGGCGAGTCGACAGGCCGCTCGACGGTCTGCACGTTAATCTTGGGCGGCGTACTGGCCAGCAGTTGCTCCAAACTGGCGTCGATCCGCGCCTTGGGCACCTTGCCCTTGAAGCATTCAGTACTGATCTGGCTGCGCGTAGCCTGTCCTCGCTCGCGCAGGAAGGCCAGTACCCGGTTCGACAACTCCAGAACCTGCACCAGCTTGGCTTCCTCGGCGGCGCTGACGAAGACAAAGCGCACGGACGCCGTGGCATGACGAATCCACGCCATCGCGGCGTCGATGTGCTGGGCGTCGATGCGGGTTTGCAGATCGGTCAGGGCCATCAGCATGGCGAGCCGGAGCAGCATCGGCGCGCGGCGCTCCAGCAACGCCCCAATCGCACTATCGTCGATGCCATCGTGCAGTTCGCTCCGATAGAGCTGGGCGTAGCGCCACTGCGCTTGCGGCGACAGTTCCATCCGCAGGTGTTCGCGCTCGTCGTGCCGGTCGGCGCGGACGAAGGTCAGCACCTCCAGCGTTCGGTGCGCCAGATGCTCGACCACCACCTGCGGCGTTTCCTTCGGGAACGGCAGCATCCGCGTGCGCTCGGCCCAGATCATGAGAAAGCGATTGGCGAAGCCGTTGGTCAGGTCACGGGTGCTCATCAGGGCCGTCAGTTCGCTGGGCGAGATCGCGCCGCTCAGGCAGACGTGCGGATTGCTGGCGTACACCCGGTTGGATTTCGTGGCGGGCTTGAGATCGACCCCATCCCAACAGTCACGCAACGCCGCCGACAGTGTGTTGCCGTCGCGCCGTCCTTGATGCAATACGTTGGCGAATTCGGATTCGACCACCCACAGCCGCTTGTCCTCGATCGCGGGCACGTCTTGTCGCCCTTGCCGGTAGCCGTCGTGGATCAGCGCTGCCAGCCCTTCGCGTGTGGACAGGCCGCCTCGGTGAACCTGCGGCGCGAAGGCATGATCGATTGCCCGCAACGCCGCGTCGATGCGCAGAACCAGAGACGCCGCATCGCCCTTGCGTCCACGGCCTGAGCGTCCGATGTGCAGGCAGAACAATCGCGCGTGGTGCCGCGTGTTGCCAATGGGCAGGTACAGGCCACGCCCGACCGCGCAGGACAAATACGCCATGAAGTTCGCTGCTATGGCATGGGCGTTGGTCTCCGTGCCGTCACTGCCCGCGTGGGCGACCTCGCCGATCAAGCCATAGAGGCATTCGGGACTGGGTTGTGGCGCATTGCGATGGGGAGGTGCCACGTCATCAGGGTGGTCATGTCCTTCAACGCCGGTCGCTGCCTTGGGCACTGGAAGTACCGCATGGCCACCGTCGGCGGGGGTGGGCTGCTCATTCACTTTTCCAACGTCACCATGCGGACGATGCTGTCGAACTCGTTCAGCACGTCAGGATGCTTCTTCGTCAGGTGGCGCAGGATGGCTTCGTTGGCCATCAATTTGGCCAGATAGCCCTTGGTCAGGACCAGATTGAGGATGTCCTGTCCGTAGGACTGTTCAGCCAGCTTGAACTGTTCCTGTAGATTGCCCATCTCTCGCTCCATCTTGGCCATCTGGTCGGCGCTGACCCCGGTCATCCTCTTGGGCTTCACTTCGCCGACGAGCATGTTGCTGGGCGTGGCGGCCACCAGAGCTTGGGCATAGGCGACCGTGATGTTGTTGGCGCTGACCATCAGTTCCACGCATTCGACCTGCCGAGTCGGTTTCATCTTGCGCAGAACCGCACCGAGGTTGGCCGAAAAGGTCTGGTCGCGCAGAAGCTCAGCGGCTTCCGGACAGATCCCGTCGAGCAGGTTCAGTTTCTTGATGATGTGGCTGATGTCCACGTCCAAGGCCTTGGCAAGCCGTTCTGGAGTGACGCCACGTTCGACGGCGCGGCGGATCATCAAGTGTTCCTGGATGCTGGAAAGCCGATTGACCCGGTTGTTGTAGGTGTAGCTTTCGTCATCCGTGGCCACAAGGCATGGAACCTGTTCGAAGCCCAGTTGCTTCAACGCGACCAGACGTGTGTGGCCATCAAGCAGGATGTGTTGGCCAGATCGGTCGGGTTTGCCCACCGACAAGGGTTCGATCAAGCCGACGGCCTCAATGGACGCGATGATTTGCTTGAACTTACGGGAGGTCACCAGCCCTTCGGGCGTCTTGCGCGACGGCAGGACAGCCGACAGCGGCAGGAGCAGTGGCTCTGGGACGAAGCCCAATGGCGGCTTGGTCACCCTCCGCTCCCGCGTGTCCAGACCCGATCCGCCAGATACTGCGGCAGGGTGTCCAGGCCTTCCGCACGCAGCAGATTAGTGAAGTTTTCATCAGCCAGCAGTTGACGCAGTGCGCCGACGATGAACAGCAGATTGCGCTGGGCGGTTTCGGCCTTCCTGACCAGCAGCTTCTGGCGCTCGACCTCGCGCTGATAGTTGCGAACCAAGCTGGACGTGGTGACATCCTCGTTCGGCTTGCGGGACGGCATCCTGCCGCCGATTGACCGGCCTTGGGTGCGACGGCGTTCGATCACCCGACGGGCCTGGATCAGTTGGCTACCGCGCAACTTTCCGGACTCATAGGCTTCCTGCAGAGCGGCCTGGACCGATTTGTCATCGGTACCAGCGCCCGCGATGGTGATCGCCGCGTTGAGTGGGATTCGTCCGCTGCCGACGGCCATCAGGAGCCGTTCCTCCCCGTTCTTCAGCAGGTACAGAATGCCCTGGACGTACTCCGGGCTCAGGCCGGTCTTCTGCGCGATGGACTTCTTGTCGTAGCCCTGATCCCGCAGTTGCTCGATCCCGACCAGCAGCTCAAGCGGGCTGAACTTGCGCCGTGCGATGTTCTCCGTCAGGCTCATGATGAAGGCCGATTCGTCATCGACGTTCATCACCATCGCCGGAATTTCCTGTTGGCCGATAGTCTTGAAGGCCTTGAATCGTCCTTCGCCGCAAATGAGCAAGTAGTGCTCGCCATCGCTGCCGGGGCGCGGGGTCACGATGATGGGCTTTTTCAGGCCGATGCTCTGGATGTTGCCGACGATCTGCTCGAACACGCGGCTGTTGCGTTCGCGCGGGTTGAGCACTTCGATGCGGTCGAGCGGGATCATCCGCAATTCCGAAGGGCGATGCTCTTTTTCGTTGCTCATGCGGCCCTCCTGATGCGTATGCGCCGGGCCATGCCATACAGGTAGTCCAGGCTGTCGAAGTGGTAGCACTCGAACTCGATGCCGTTGTGATCGGCCAGATGGATGCGTGGCTGGCCAAAATCCAAGCGCGGCAGCAGGTAGTAGTCCAGAGCACCTTGGTTGCCATCGTCCAGACGCACGGCCACCGTGATGTCCGGCGCGAGGCTGGTGTCGAAGCGCACTTTCCAGCGCCGTCGCCCGTTGTCGAGCTGCTGGCAACGGGCCAGCACCAGCGAGACGGTGAATTCACGGTTGACCGTCAGCAGGTCGGTCGCCGGATCGCGTTCGACCGCACCGCCGACCTCGGCGATCATCCGTTCGGTCTGGCCGACGATTTCCGGGTGCAATCGGCGCAGGAACTGGTTCACCTCCAGATACTGGTAGTCCCGATCCGGGGTGAAGCCGACGGTCTGGTACGCGCGGATCAGGCTGCCGAAACGGTGAGCATAAGCCGCTGCCGAGGGCATCCCTTCGGTTTCGTCGATGATCAGGCCGGAGAGATAACCGTGCCGCTGGTACAGACTGCGCAGCTTTTCGATCAGCTCTTCGTCGGTGTATCGATGTGCCCGTGCACGCAAGATGCCTTGTGCGGTGTAGAACAGGTCAGGCGGGACGATGCCCTCGAATGCGCCTTCCTTCTTGATCCACATCTCGGGGCTGTTGACCACCCGATGCTTCTTGAGCTTGAAGGAGCGCCGGTTGTAGACGTTGTTGCCGATGTATTTCTCGTTGGACAACACCTCGCGCACGGTGGCGCGCGTCCAGTCACGACCGAGGTCAGTGCGAATGCCCTGGGTGTTGAGACGTTCGGCGATTTCCGATTCGGTCAGGTTGTCGTCGACGAACCAACGGTAGATCCGATTGACGACGGCGACTTCCGCATCTGGCCCAGGCTGCAAGATGACGCGGTCGGTTTGCAAACTCTTGTGCTCGCCGCGCGAGAGTTCACTCTTGACCGATCCGGACTGGTCGATCAGCACACGTCGTAGGCCATAGCCTGCGGGCCCGCCTTGCCGAAAGCCCAACTCGATCAGGCGGCATTGCCCTGCAAACACCTTGGCCGACAACTCCCGGCTGTATTCGCCCGCCATCGCACGCTTGACGCCCTTGACGATGGTGGACACAGGCGACCCGTCGTTTTCGAACTGCTCGGCGCAGTACGCGACCTGGATGCCAGCGCGGCGGCAGATGTACTCGTAATAGGCACTCTCGTCGGCGTCCTGGAATCGCCCCCAGCGGCTCACGTCATAGACGAGGATGATCTGGAAGTCCGCGTTGTCCGTTTCGACGTCCCTGATCAGTTGCTGCAGCGCCTGACGACCATCGATGCGCAGTCCGCTCTTGCCTTCGTCGGCGTAGGTGCGGACGATCTCGATGTTGCGCCGGGTGGCGTACTCGCGGATTTTGTCGCCCTGGTTCTCCGTCGAGTACTGCTGGTGCTCGGTCGACATCCGCACGTATTGCGCGGCACGAAACACCGGGCCCGACCCCGGCGGGTGTGGAGGAGGTTCGATCTCTTGCATAGGCCCGGTCACTCTGTGATTGGTGCTCTCGGGTCTGCCACTCCTTTCAATGAACGCGACGCCGCACCACGGCGGCATCGCACACGGTCGGAATCGTTGCCATGCAGAACATTCGAGAGCCTGTTTGGGGTCAAAGTTACGGGCGGATGGCCGGTCTGTCGATCAAGTCCTCTCTTGACACGTCCATCTTGCACGGACACGTCACGCAGACCGGCGTGATCTCGACGATCCAGGAATCGCCGTTTCCCCTCGGAAGCGCCGGATGTCGGGTGATGCGGTACAGGCCGGTTGGCAGGTCGCACGCGTCCATCTTTGCAAGATCGACATCTGCCCCGTTGGCATCACGCAGACGCTGCCGCTCGCGGTTGTATTGCTCGTACTCGGGCCGGGCGTCGCGGTAGTTGCGCCAGTAGTCTTGATTGCGCAGCGACCACGCCTGTTGGGCAGCGCGCTGGTTGATCCGGTAGTCGGGATCGGACCGGAGCTTTGCCCGCTGCCATTCGCGCTTGCGAGCCCGCTGGCATTCAGGGGCGGAGCAGAACGCTTGGTCGGGAACCTGTGGACGAGGTTCGAAGGGGTGGCCGCAGTGTGCGCAAAGTCGGGTAGTCATCGTGGTCTCCATGCAAAGTCCGTATGGAGACCGCCACTGACCGTGGCGAAGGGCGCGAAGCGGCTGCCCTATGAAGGGATATTCAACGAGCGACGGTGTTCAACGCGGGTGCCAATGCCACGCTCAAGCGGCCAACGATGGCGGGCAAGGGTTCTGGCGGAAGTTCGTTCTTCTTGAGAAATGCCAGCCACAGCGCCTGGCGCGAAGCGTCGTGTGCAAACTCGTCCGTCAGGCCGACTGGCAGCGCTTCAGGAACTGCCATGCCCCGTCTTACAAACGTGGCCTTGATCGCCTGGGCCAGCAGATCGGTGTCCAGAGTTTCTCGTTCCAACAGCACCGATAGATCGAAGTAGTCCTTCAAGCGGCTGTTGGTCATGCCCAGCAAAGCGATGGCGTGGAGCTTTTCCGCGATGACGGTGTACGTTGGGTAGGCCCGCAGCCGTGGCGCGGGCATTTCCTCCAGCAGTACTGGGTAGACCGAATCAACAGGTGCCGGGGTGACGGCGTCGCCGAAGCCGACATCGATTTGGGTCTTACAGCGTGCTCTGGCCAGATCGCCTGCAATCATCACGCGAACGCCACCGTAGCCAGCTTCCTTGCGGATCTCCTCGACTGTGACGGAGGCTGGGTCGAACACGATGCCGTCGTCGACCGGTACAGCTGCGATGTCCCGGAACACTTGGGCCACTGACTCCAGATCACTGGCACCGAAACCCAATAGGTCGGCATCGCGTGTAGCCCGGTGTGGCATGTCGTACCAGAGCGTGAACAGCAGCGCACCTTTGAGCAGAAAGCGATCCGCGTGCGGCGACTGGGTCAACCGATAGAGGATGCGCTCCAAGGCAAAGCGCACCAGCACCTGATTGAAATCGACGCCTTGCGCCTTGGCGACATTGAGCAGACGCGCACGGACGGATGCCGCGACATTTGGGGTGGCCGCACTCATCCGACGCTCTCCAGGTAGGGGCGCATCACATTGGCCACGCGACATATCTTGGCGAAACGCCAGATGTCGTCGACGGAGGCCTTGCTGCGCGCCCGGGCGTCTTTCAGCGCCTCCAGCGCCACATCCAGCCCGATCTTGTTACGGTGTTTGAAGCAGTCCGCCACGGTCTTGGCCGCGCTGTACACCCGGAGCCTGACACCGTCGCGTTCGACTTCCTCAATCCCTGCCGAGTAGGCATCACCCGTGAACTGCACCATCTTGACGGGCGGGTAGTCGACGCGTGGCGGGTGGCTGCCCCGAGGCATGGCGATCCAGATCTGACGCGGCAGCTGCGTGGTCAGCTCATGAAACTGCAGCGCTGTAAGCAGGCAGAACACCGCTTGGGGTACCTTGGTGGCGATGGTGCCTAGGCTCTCGAATTCCGAAATCTGTGCATCCGGCAGACGGTACAGGCCACGCCCCACCTTCTCTAGTAGACCCGCAGCGGTCAGGCGCGTCAGAACGACCCGAGGCGCACTGATGGCGTCCAGATCGCTGGCGCGCAGTAGCCCCTTC
>Ga0209066_10000363_pt1 | contig 67196 bp, 44 predicted proteins | sample All_14_2_FD_187198 | JGI IMG/M metagenome (GOLD analysis project Ga0209066, IMG submission 187198) | Freshwater microbial communities in response to fracking from Pennsylvania, USA - Allegheny Zone_MetaG_DW_15 (SPAdes) (version 2) ...
CATCAAGTCACGTCGACAATATTTCTCTTGCCAACGGGCCGTTAACAGAAGTTAATGTATACTCTGAAAAACGATTGAATGCTATAGCAATGTGACATTTCTGGTGCGCCAGGGTGTATTTTGCTATTCCAGGACGATTGTACGAATACAGAAATCTTCCTTTGGTTTAATTTAGGCCCTGAATAAAAAGGGCCGCGCCGAGAGGCGCAGCCCTGGGTACCGTGCCAGTAGTTCAGGGGTGTCGTCAGCGCCCGTCCGACACCACCATGTCATAGGCCGGCAGCGTCAGAAAATCCGGGAAATCCTCGGCAAGCGACATATCCGCAAACAATTTCGCCGCTTGGTCGAATCGGGTGGCGGCATAGGGGGTATCGCCCATCTCCGCTTTCAGGGCAGCGCATTCCTTGGCCAGCAGGTCGCGCACAAGCTCCGCCGTGACTGGACGACCGTCATCCAGCCTGATGCCGTGCTTCGTCCATTGCCACAGCTGCGCGCGGGAGATTTCCGCGGTGGCGGCATCTTCCATCAGGTTGAAGATCGGCACGCAGCCATTGCCGCCCAGCCATGCCTCGGTATAGCGCAGGCCCACCGCGACATTGGTCCGCACGCCGGTCTCGGTCACCGCGCCTTCCGGTACACTGAGCAGATCGGCCGCCGTCACCGTCACGTCGTCGCGCTGGCGGTCGATCTGGTTCGGTGTCGGCATCAGCCGGTTGAAGGCATCCAGCGCCACCGGCACCAGGCCCGGATGGGCGACCCAGGACCCGTCATGCCCGTCGCCCGCTTCGCGTTCCTTGTCGGCCTTGACCTTGTTCAGCGCCGCATCATTGGCGACAGGGTCGTTCTTGATCGGAATCTGGGCCGCCATGCCGCCGATGCAGGGCGCGCCGCGCTTGTGACAGGTCTTGATCGCCAGCAGCGAATAGGCGCGCATATTGGGCACCGTCATGGTGACCAGGGCGCGATCGGGCATCACGCTGTCGGCGCGGTTCCGGAACTTCTTGATGAAGGAGAAGATATAGTCCCAGCGCCCGCAATTCAGCCCGGCCGAATGCTCGCGCAGTTCATACAGGATCTCGTCCATCTCGAAGGCGGCCAGGATGGTTTCGATCAGCACGGTCGCCTTGATCGTGCCCTGGGGAACCCCCAGCGCGTCCTGGGCTGCCACGAAGATCTCGTTCCACAGCCGGGCTTCCAGATGGCTTTCCATCTTGGGCAGATAGAAATACGGCCCCGTGCCATGCTTCTTCAGCTCCGCATGGTTATGGAAGAAATACAGGCCGAAATCGACGATGCCGCCGGACATCGGCTTGCCGTCCACCAGGATATGCCGCTCTTCCAGATGCCAGCCGCGCGGGCGCACCAAAAGGGTCGCTATCGTGTCTTTCAGCGCATAGGATTTGCCGGTGGCCGGGTCCTCGAAAGCGATGGTTCGCGACGCCGCGTCGCGCAGATTGATCTGTCCGCCGATCATGTTCGACCAGGTCGGGCAGTTGGAATCCTCCAGATCCGCCATGAAGACATAGGCGCCGGAATTCAGCGCATTGATCACCATCTTGCGATCGGTCGGACCGGTGATTTCCACCCGGCGGCTCTTCAGATCCTCCGGCAGGGGGGCGATTTTCCAGTCGCCCGCGCGCACTGCGGCGGTCTCTGGCAGAAAGTCGGGCTTTTCGCCGGCATCCAGGCGGGCCTGGCGGGCAGTGCGGGCGGCCAGAAGCTCCAGCCTGCGGGCGCCGAAGCGGCGCTCCAGCATGGCGATGAAGCCAACCGCCTCAGGCGTCAAAACCGTTTCGAACCCGGGCTCCATCGCCAGGGTGAAGCTCACGCCCTCGGCTGCCTTGCGCAGCTCCTGCTCGCTCATCGCCGCCATCGTCACACACTCCCTTTCTTGTTGCCGTCTGCCCTGCGCCCCGTTCAGGCAGGGCTTTGTAGCAAAGCGATACCAGGAAAACGAGAAAAATGGCGGCGCCGTGCCGGTTTCAGCCCTTCAAACCCAGCAGGTCGGCCTTCACCGCATCGGTGAAGCCGATGCGCAGACCGCCTTCCCAGGCGAAGACCGGCCGCTTGACGATGGCGGGGAAGGCCAGGATCAGGGTGATCGGATCGCTGGCCTGATCTTCGGCCGACAGGCCACGCCAGGTGGTGCCGCGCCGGTTGATCACCACATCCGGTCCCAGGGCTGTCAGCCAGGCTTCGGCGTCGGCACGCGCCAGCCCATCGGCGCGCAGATCACGGAAGGTAAAGGCGATGCCGTTCTGCGTCAGCCAGGACGTCGCTTTTCGGCAGGTGTCGCAATTCTTCAGCCCGTGGACGGTCAGCATTGGCGTTCTCCTTCTGCGCGCTATATCGCTGCCTCTGGCTATAACCCGTGCCCCGGCGATGGTCAAAAACCTTGCCGGGCAGGATGGGACTCGGGCAAGGATGCGCCGGTCCGGATTGTGGAGTGCCGCCGATGCTTGCCGTTCTGTCTCCCGCCAAGAAGCTTGATTTTGACCGCGCCGTCGCGCCTTTGACGCCGACCGAACCGGTATTGGCGAGTGATACCGCGCAGCTTGCAAAGCGGACCCGAAAGCTGAAGCGCCAGGACATCGCCCGGCTGATGGGGCTGAGCGAGGCCCTGTCGGAGCTGAACTATCAGCGCTTCCAGGCCTTCCTCGATGCGCCGGACGGCGATGCGGCCCGCCCCGCCGCGCTGGCCTTCGCGGGCGATACCTATGTCGGGTTGGACGCGCCCAGCCTGTCGGTCGAGGACCTGGCCTATGGGCAGCACCATCTGCGCATCCTGTCGGGACTGTATGGGCTGCTGCGCCCGCTGGACCGCATCCAGCCCTATCGGCTGGAAATGGGCACGCGGCTGGATACCAGACGCGGGGCCGATCTTTATGCCTTCTGGGGCGACCGCATTTCCAAGGCGCTGAATGATGTGTTTGTCGGGCAGGAAACGCCCTTGCTCGTCAATCTGGCATCCAACGAATATTTCAAGGCGGTGGATCGCAAGGCGCTGAAGGCGCCGGTGCTGACCTGCGTCTTCCAGGACATCCGCGATGGCGAGGCCAAGGTGATCAGCTTCCTGGCCAAGCGGGCGCGCGGCGCGATGGCGCGCTATATGATCACGAACCGGATCGACCGGCCCGAGGGGTTGAAGGATTTCTCCACGGATGGCTATCGCTTCCAGCCCGACCAGTCGGATGAGACGAAATTCGTGTTTTCCCGGGCGGAATAAGAGAAGCGGGACCTTTCTGGTGGAAGGTCCAGATCGCGTAAAGGAAGCGGGACCTTCCTGGAGGAAGGTCCCGTCCCGTGCCGGGCCGCACATCGGCGCGCCCGCGCTCGCTCTGTCATGTTCGGATCGGGCTGCCCGCCGCGCGTTGCGAACCCCGTTCCTGTCGCCGCACTGGCTTTGCGGCGGCATGTGCCGACCCCCTCATCGGGGCCCGTTGAGAAAAAGTCTGCGCCTCAAATTCCCGGCTCGCAACCCCCTTGTCGTGCGCTGCAATGACGCGCGCGGATGAGTTTGCCAAGTCCATGATTCAGCAATCAAACCGGCATGACGCGCTGCGAAATGGGTGCTGCGGCTTGCCTCCCGCCCTGCTTGGGCCTATGTCAGCTTCACCCGGCAGGGGCGGAAAGGGTGGGTTTGTGCAATGGCGATGAGCGTGGATGAGCTGGTTGAGGCGTTCGAGCTGTTTGATGATTGGGAAGAACGCTACGCCTATCTTCTGGACCTTGCCCGCAGGCTGGAGCCCTTCCCGGAAGATAGCCGAGACGAAGCCCATAAGGTGCGCGGCTGCATGAGCCAGGTCTGGCTGGTGCATCAGGTCGAGGCCGGCCCGCCCAAGCGCCTGCATTTCTGGGGCGATTCCGATGCGCATCTGGTCAAGGGGCTGATCGCGCTCTTGATGGAACTCTATAACGACCGCACTCCGCAGGAAGTGCTTGCGATCGACGGGCCGGAGGCGATCCACCGGCTGGGGCTGGATGAATTCCTGTCGGCCCAGCGCCGCAACGGGCTGGTTTCCATGCTGACCCGCATCCGCCAGATCGCCGAGGCGGAGGCGTAGTCGGGTGACCTGCTAAAGACGTGGAGACATCCCGGCCAAAGCCCGCAGGGCTGCGAGCCGGGATCTTTTACCGGCGCAAGATCCCGGGTCTTCGCCTGCGGGGCTCAGCCCCGGACGACAGAGAAAACTCTACCCGACCGCGAACCAGAGCCAGGCAACGCCCAGGCTGGCAATGCCGATCGGGAGCCCTATCCTGGCATGACCCAGGAAGCTGATCCGCACCCCTTCCCCCGCCGCCCGTTCCACCGCGATCAGATTGGCGATGGACCCGACCAGCAGCAGATTGCCCGCCAGCGTGGAATAGACCGCCATCTCCACCGCGCCCTGACCATCCAGGGCGCCCGCCTGGATCAACAGCATGACCAGGGGCACATTGCCGATGGTGTTGCTGCCCATCGCCGCCAGCAGCATCAACCCGGTGGAGGTCGACGGGCCGATGCCGATGGCATCCGCCCAGGACAGGGTTTGTGCAGCGAAGCCGGCTTGCGCGAAGGCACCGGTTACCACGAACAGCCCGGCGAACAACAGCAGCAGCGACCAGTCGACCCGCCCCAGCACACTCTGTGTTGCATGGCGCCGCGAAATCAGCATGGCCGCCCCGATCAGGGCCGCTGCGGCCGCGCGCTCGACCGGCAGCAGGAACAGCGCGACCAGGGCGATGGCGGCGATGCCGGCCTTCACCAGCCCGGACCGGTCGGCCGGTTCGGATGCCCCCGAGGTGGTTTCAGACGGGGTGACGGCCTTGCAGAAAGGCAGGATCACAGCCCAGCACAGAATAAGCGCCGCGATGCCGGGCACCACCGCCGTCGCCACATAACCTGCGAAAGGCAGATCGAAGCTTTCGCCCAGCAGCACATTCTGCGGATTGCCGATCAGCGTCATCGCCGAGCCGGCATTGGCGGCTGCCGCCACCGCCAGAACGAAGGGCTTGGGGTCGAGCCCGCGCGTCTTCAGCCCCCGGATCAGCGGCGGGACCATGGCGAAGACCACGACATCGTTGATCAGCAGCATGGACAGCCCGCCTGCCAGCGCGACGGTCGCCGCCAGCAGCAGCGACGGCCCGGCGGGGGAGGAGGCGAGCTTTCCCGCCGCCCAGCCATACAGCCCGGCGATTTCCGCCTGCGCCGATAGCAGCATCAAGGCGAACAGGATCACCAGGGTCGGAAAATCGATCAGCCCCAGCGCGTTTTCGGCCGGCAGGGCACCACCCGCCACCAGCAGGATCGCCGCCACCAGCGCGATACCTGCCCGGTCCAGCGTCAGCCCTGGCAGCCTGCCCAGCGCCATGCCCAGATAGGTGACCAGGAAGGCCGCCAGGATGATCCAGGCGGGCAGGCCGTCAATCGGCATCACGGCTTCAGCCTTTCGGGGGCGGCAGGACCTTGCCGGGATTCAGGATGCCCTTGGGATCGAACAGGGATTTCAGCCCACGCATCATCTCCAGCTCCAGTGGGCTTTTCCACTGCGTCATCTCCGCCAGCTTGATCTGGCCCACCCCATGTTCCGCGGAGAAGGAACCGTCCAGCTCGGCCGCGATGGTGTTGATAATCCTGGACACATCCTTGGCCCGGGCCTGGAAGCCCGAAGGCTCCATACCTTCGGGCTGGGTGATGTTGTAGTGCAGATTGCCGTCGCCGACATGGCCGAACGGATAGGGGCGGATGCCCGGCATATAGGCTTCCAGCTCACTCGCCGCGCGGTCCAGGAATTCAGGGATGCGCGACACGGGCACGGAAATATCGCTTTTGGCAGCCGCGCCGTAATGCGGCTGGCCTTCCAGGATCGCTTCGCGCAGGAACCAGAATTCCTTGGCCTGGGTTTCCGATTGGGCAATCGCCCCGTCCAGGATCAGCCCATCCTCGAAGCCGCGTTCCAGCGTGCCCTGCATCGCCTGGGCAATGTCGGAATCCGGCCTTGCGGCGGAATAATCCATCAGCACATACCAATCATAGGACCCGTCGAGTGGCCGTTTGGCGCCGGGCACGAAACGCAGCGCCGATTCCATCGGAAAGCGGCCGATCAGCTCAAAGCTGGACAAGGCGTCGCCGGAATCGGCCCGTGCGCGGCCCAGAAGGGTGACGGCGGCTGCCGGGTCGGGCACGGCCAGAATGGCGGTGGCGCGCGCCTTGGGCGCGGGGAACAGCTTCAGCACCGCCGCCGTGATCACGCCCAGCGTGCCTTCCGCCCCCAGGAACAGATGCTTCAGATCATAGCCGCGATTGTCCTTGCGCAGCCGCCGCAGCCCGTTCCAGACCTCACCGGATGGCAGCACCACTTCCAGCCCCAGCACCAGATCGCGCGCATTGCCATAGCGCAGCACATTGATGCCCCCGGCATTGGTCGAAAGATTGCCGCCGATCTGGCAGGACCCTTCCGCCCCCAGGCTCAAGGGCAGCAGGCGATCCGCCTTTTCGGCCGCCTCCTGCAGGGTTTTCAGCACGCAGCCGGCCTCTACCGTCATGGTATAGTCGACCGGATCGATCTCGCGGATGCGGTTCATGCGCGACAGATTCAGCAGCAGCGCCGCACCGGTCTTGTCGGGGGTGGAAGCGCCGCAGCGCCCGGTATTGCCGCCCTGCGGCACGACGGGAATGCCATGGGCGTTGCAGATCGCCAGAATGCGCGAGACTTCCTCGGTAGTGGCGGGCTTGACCAGGGCGGCGCAGGTGCCGGTCAAGACGCCGCGACTATCCACCAGCCAGGGGGCGATGTCGGCTTCATCCTGCACCCAGCCCTTGGGGCCGACGATGGCGCGGATGGCGTCGAAGGGGGCGTCCGGCAGCCGGTCCTGCGCGATGTCTGGGGCCATGGCTTTTTCCTCCAGCCTTATTGTTCGGTCGCCGAAGCCGTGGCGGACCGGATATCGGTCAGGGCGAAATCCCTGCCTTTGAACAAAAGCGCTTCACCGCTTTCCTTGGCAAGGGCATAGCTGAAGCAGTCGCCATAGTTCAAACCGGCAGGATGTCCGCGGCCTTTGCCGAAGCGGCGATAGGCGGCACTGGCCAGTCTGGCATGATGCGGGGTGACCGGGGCGATTTCGATTCCCGCCGCCTCCAGAAAACGGTCGAGCATATCGGAATGGTCGCCGCCGCCGGCATCCAACACGATGGACAGTTCCAGATAGCTGGCCGCGCTCAATCGCGCCGGGCTGCGGCATTCTTCCAGGATGTGCGCGAACAGCACGGCATCCTCCTCACCCTGCAGGATGGCGATCAGCGCCGATGTGTCGACGATCATCGCGGCAGGCCGCGCTCGTCATACAGGGCATTGGTCGGGTCGGAGGGAAGGCCCGCCCCCAGCGCGCGGCCAAGGGCCAGGATGCGCTCGGCCTTTCCCGGTTGTCTGTCCAGTTGAGACAGTCTTTCCTCCAGTGCATGGATAACCGTGTCCGTCAGGCTTTCGCCGGTGCGGGCCGCGATTTTTCGAGCCAGATCATGGGCGCGCTGGTTTTTGATGTTCAACATGATCGCTGCCTTTTGGGCGTCTACCATTTCGGATTTCATTCTACCATATGGGCGCTGGCAACGGAACCGGCTTTCCCCCTGCGCTGGCCCGGGAATAGACTGCCCGCCATGTTCAATTTCGATCCTGTCCTGCTTCTGCTCATCGCCGCCGTCTTCACCCTGGCCGGAACGGTAAAGGGGGTGATCGGGCTTGGCATGCCATCCGTTGCCATGGGGCTGCTGACCGCGCTGATCGGCCTGCCGCAGGCCATGGTGCTGTTGCTGGTGCCGACCTTCCTGACCAATGTCTGGCAGGCCTGTAGCGGCGGCAACGGGCTGGTCGTGCTGAAGCGGATCTGGCCCTTCCTGGCGATGGGAACGGTAACGGTCTGGCTGGGGGCGCTGGCGCTGACGCGGATCGATACGCATATTCTGTCGGGCATGCTGGGGCTTTCGCTCGCCAGCTATGCGCTGATCAATCTGGCGGGATATCGCATCGCCATCCCCGCCGCGCGGGAAGGCTGGCTGGGGCCGGTGCTGGGCGGGGTGAATGGCGTGCTGACGGGCATGACCGGGTCTTCCGTCATTCCCGGCGTGGTGTTCCTGCAGGCCATCGGCCTGCCGCGCGACCAGTTGATCCAGGCGATGGGCATGCTGTTCACCCTGTCCACCCTGGCGCTGGGGCTGGCTTTGCAGGGGGCGGGTTTCTTGTCGCAAGACCTGGGCATGCTGTCGGTGCTGGCGCTGGTTCCGGCCATTGGCGGCATGATGATCGGTACACGCATCCGCACCCGCCTTTCGGAGGCGCAGTTCCGCCGGGTCTTCTTCTGCGCCCTGCTGCTGCTGGGGCTGTATATTCTGGTCAAGGCGGTGACATGAACCGCATCCTGATCAGCGCCTGTCTTGTCGGTCGTCCGGTGCGCTGGAACGGCACGGCCAGGACGCTGGGTGGGGATTGGATCACGCGCTGGCAGGCGGAGGGGCGGTTGGTGCCGGCCTGCCCCGAAATGCTGGGCGGCCTGCCCGTGCCGCGCCCCCCGGCGGAAATCGAAACCGGCGGCGATGCTGAAGCGGTCTGGTCCGGCCGGGCGCGCATTCTGGAACCGAATGGGCGCGACGTGACCCGGGAATTCCTGGATGGAGCCGTCGCCACCCTTGCGCTTGCCGAGACGGAAGGCTGCCGCTTCGCGCTGCTGACCCAGGCCAGCCCGTCCTGCGGCGCCGGGCTGGTACATGACGGCCGGTTCGCGGGCGTCAGGATCGCTGGCTTCGGTGTGGCGGCGTCCCTGTTGCTGGCGCGCGGCCTGCTGGTTTTTCCCGAGGAACGGGTGGAAGATCTGGCCACGGCCCTGTCCATGGCAGGGTAACGCTTGCATCGGCCATTTCGCAGGTGCAACATAAAACGGCAGGTTGCGACCATGCCGGACAGGGGAGAACGAAACCCGTGAGTGCAAAGGTCTTTACCATTGCCCAACAAAAGGGCGGGGCTGGAAAGTCAACCCTGGCTGCGCATCTGGCGATTGCCTGGATGCTGACGGGCAAAAGCGTCGCCCTGGTCGATATTGATCCGCAGGGTTCCGTGGCCTCCTGGCATGCGCAGCGGGTGAAAACCTTTGGCGAGGGGGCGACCGGCCTGACCTTCACCCAGGTTACGGGCTGGCGTACCTCGGCGGAGGTGGAGAAATTGGCGGCGCTGCACGACATCGTGGTGATCGACAGCCCGCCCCATGCCGAGACGGAGGCCAAGATCGCCGTGCGCGTAGCCGATCTGGTCATCGTGCCGGCGCAGCCAAGCCCGCTCGACGTCTGGGCCACCGTGCCGACGCTGGAACTGGCTTCCAAGGAAAAATCGCTTGCGGTCATGGTGCTGAACCGGGTTCCGCCGCGCAGCAATCTGACCGCGCGCATGATCACCAAGCTGGGCGGGTACCGGGTCAAGGTCGCCAAGGCCATGCTGGGCAACCGTGTCGCCTTTGCCGAGGCGATGGCGTCGGGCCGGACGGCCCTGGAAACCAAGCCCCGATCCGTGGCGTCAAAGGAAATGGTCGCGCTGGCGGCGGAGCTGCTGAAACAGGCATGAGGACGGCTCGGCCGGGCTGGGCCACGCCGATTGTTACAGTTCGTTTACGATGTCTCGTGGACCGCGCATTGTCATGTTGCATTGCGAACTTGACAGGTCGGTCCATATGTCAAAGCCTGTATACGCGCCCCAGGCATGGTTCGAGGCTTGGCGCGATACAGGCGCCGAAGCATTTCGCAACAGCGAAAGCCGGCCGCGAAAGGGGTACAGGGTATGTTGTACGGTATGCATGATGCGTCTCAGTTCATGGCGGCGCCGCTGCGCCTGATGGCGGAAGCCACGCAGGAAATTTTCCGCAGCCCGTTCCACCCCCTGTCCTATACCACGCTCGGCCGGTCGATCGCCGCCGGGGCGGAGGTGATTGAAAGCGTGCTGACCCAGCGGCAGAAGCCGGAATGGGGGCTCGATACCACCACGCTGGCGGATGGCCGAACCGTGCCGGTAACGGTGGAGATCGCCGCCAGCAGGCCGTTCTGCGACCTGCTGCATTTCAAGCGCGAACTGGGTGGGGAAACGCTGGGGGAGCCGACGCTTCTGCTGGTGGCCCCCCTGTCGGGCCATCACGCCACCTTGTTGCGCGGCACGGTGCAGGAACTGATCAAGACGCATGAGGTCTACGTCACGGATTGGCGCGATGCGCGCCTTGTGCCGGTTGAGGAAGGCCCCTTTGGCGTTGACAGCTATATCGGCTATCTGATCGATTTCATCCGCTTCCTGGCCGGGGACGAGATGCAGCGTATTCACACCATGGCGGTGTGCCAGCCAGCCCCGCTGTTGCTGTCGGCGACCGCGCTGATGGCATCCTGGCATGATCCGGCGGTGCCGAAATCCATGACCCTGATGGGCGGGCCGATCGACACCCGCGTCAACCCGACTATCGTGACCACGGCGGCGGAAAACCGGCCGGTCGAATGGTTCAAGCGCAATTGCATCACCACGGTGCCTGCCTATTATCCGGGGGCGGGGCGGGAGGTTTATCCGGGCTTCCTGCAGATTCGGGCCTTCATGGCCATGAACCCGGCGCGCCATGTGGGCGCGCATATGAAGATGTTCGACCATCTGGTGAAGGGCGACGGGGATTCCGCCGAGGCACACCGCAAATTCTATGACGAATATCTGGCGGTGCTGGATGCCACCTCGGAATACTATCTGGAAACCGTCGATACCGTGTTCAAGCAGCATGCCCTGCCGCGCGGCAAGATGATCTGGAACAATGACGGTGTCGATCCCGAAGCGATCACCGATACCGCGCTGTTCACGGTGGAGGGGGAGCTGGATGACATTTCCGCCCCCGGCCAGACCTATGCCGCCCAGACGATCTGCGACCGCATTCCGGCGGATAAACGTGCGCATCTGCTGCAGACGGGCGTTGGCCATTACGGCATCTTCAACGGGCGACGCTGGCGCGAGCAGATTGCCCCCCGGATCGCGGACTTCATTCGAGCCAATGCCTGATCCTGGGCCTCGCCCGCTGCGTTAACCGGTTTTTCACCTCCATCATGTCATTGTAACCAAGTGGGGGTGTGGACGGGAACAACCGAGGCGCCGAGGGAGCGCCTTGCGAGGCTAGAGACGTGAATATATCTATCCCGGGACTCCGCCAGTCGGAATTCCATCATGTTGATCGGGTGGTATGCGTACCCGCTGATCGCGAAATCACCTTTCAATCCAGCCGCGTGGCGCGGTTGCAAGCTTGGTGGTGCCGCGCCTCCGGTCGCGGTGATCACATGCCGCGCAAGCTGGATTTCGACATCATCCAGCATTTCGATCTGGCGCCGAATCTGTTCCTGGCCGAGCTGGGTCCGGACGGCCATTTTTCCTATCGCATCCGCGGCGAGACGATCCTGTGGATGTTCGGCGGCGCGCAACGCGGTCGCAATGTCGCCGCTTACAGGCAGGCGGAATTCCGGCAGGATATTGAGGACTATTACCGCGACGTGTTCGCGGGCGGATTTCCGGTGCTGTTGAAGGGCGATCTGCGGTTTGCAAACGGGTTGGGCGCAGCCTTTGAATCGCTGGATTGTCCGCTTGCCGGACCGGACGGGACGCCGCGCTTCATTCTGGGCATCGCCGATCTGGTGCCCGATGAGCAACGGCTGGCGGGCTGACATCACATTCGATGGCCGGCCGAGGCTTGCCGCGGCGCGGGAAAAACGCTAGAGCATCGCGGGCCGGATGAACCGGCCCCCGGCATGCAAGCGATATCTTCGTTTTCCGCATCCGGCGTCCTGTCCCCGAATTGCCGCCAGCCATGACCGAGCCGCTCAACTCCGCCTTGCTGCCCAACGGGCTCAAGGATTTGCTGCCGCCCGAAGCGCGTCACGAATCAACCGTGATGCGCCTGATCATGGCTACCCTGGCCGGGCATGGCTATGGCAGGGTCGATCCGCCGCTGGTGGAATACGAGGAAACCCTGTTCGCCGGCCCTGGCGGGCGTCTCGCCCCGCAGACGTTCCGGCTGATGGACCCGGTGACCCAGCATATGATGGGGGTGCGGGCGGATATGACGCCCCAGGTGGCCCGTATCGCAACCACGCGTCTGCGGTCCCAGCCGCGCCCGCTGAGGCTTGCCTATGGCGGACAGGTGTTGCGGGTGCGCGGCGGTCAGCTGCGCCCGGAACGGCAATTCGTGCAGGCCGGGGCTGAGTTGTTTGGTCCCGACAGCCCGAATGCCGATGCCGAGGTGATCGCGCTGGCTGTCGAAGCGCTGGACAAGGTGGGCGCGAAGGGCCTGTCGGTCGATATCGCCCTGCCTACCCTGGCGCCGGAATTGATGGATGCCTTGCAGGCGCCGCAGGATGCCCGCCAGGCGATCAGCGACGCGCTGGGCCTGCGCGATGCGTCGGCATTGGCGGCAATCGACTGGTCCGGAGCCGCGCTGTTTTCCGCCCTGCTGAATGCCACCGGGCCGGCCGAGGAGGCGCTGGCTGCGCTCGGGCATGTCGTGCTGCCGGCAGGCGCGCAGGCGGTAATTGATCGCGCCAGGGCCGTGATTGCAAGGCTGGCTGTGCTGGCGCCGGACCTGCAGGTAACGCTGGACCCGGTGGAGCGGCGCGGTTTCGAATACCAGACCGGTGTCGCCTTCACCCTTTTCGCCCGCGGCGTGCGTGGCGAGCTGGGGCGCGGCGGGCGCTATCAGGCGGTTCCCGGTGGAGAGCCTGCGGTCGGCTTCTCGCTTTTCCTCGATAGCGTGATGCGTGCGCTGCCGGCCCCGGTGCCGGTTCCGCGTATTCTGGTGCCGCTGGATGCGCCGCTTGCGGCGATCGCGGCCCTGCGTGCGGATGGCTGGGCCACGATCGGGGCCTTGACGGAATTGGACGACCCCGTGGCGGAGGCAAGGCGCCTTGTCTGCGGGCATGTCTGGACGCTGGACGGCCCCGTGCCTGTTCCGGCCTGAGCGCGGTTTCGCGAGAAGAAAGGGTGAAGCGCATATGACCAATGTCGTCGTCATCGGCTCGCAATGGGGAGATGAAGGCAAGGGCAAGATCGTCGATTGGCTGTCTGCCCGGGCCGATGTGGTGGTGCGCTTCCAGGGTGGGCACAATGCCGGCCATACGCTGGTGATTGACGGCGTGACGTACAAGCTGTCGCTGCTGCCGTCGGGCATCGTGCGCAAGGGCAAGCTGTCGGTGATCGGCAATGGCGTGGTTGTCGATCCCTGGGCCTTGATGGAAGAGATCGAGCGGGTGCGCGCCGCGGGTGTCGAGGTGACGCCGAAGAACCTGCTGGTGGCGGAAAACGCCGCCTTGATCCTGCCCTTGCATCGGATGGTGGATGCCGCGCGCGAAGCGGCTCGGGGCGCATCGAAGATCGGCACGACCGGTCGGGGCATCGGCCCGGCCTATGAGGACAAGGTGGCCCGCCGCGCCATCCGCGTCTGCGACCTGATGGAACCCGATACGCTGGCGGAGAAGGTGCAGGCGCTGTGCGCCCAGCACAACGCTTTCCTGCGCGGGCTGGATCTGGAGGTGATGGACCCGGCCGAGCTGATGGCGGAGCTGAAGGAGATCGCGCCGCGCCTGCTGCCTTATTCCGGGGCAGCCTGGCTGGAGCTGGACACGGCGCGCAAGGCGGGCCGACGCATCCTGTTCGAAGGGGCGCAGGGCATGATGCTGGATGTCGATCACGGCACCTATCCCTTCGTCACCTCCTCCAACACGACCACGGGCCAGGCCTTCAGCGGCGCCGGCGTGGGGCCGAAAGCGGCGGGCTATGTGCTGGGCATCACCAAGGCCTATACCACCCGCGTGGGGTCCGGCCCTTTCCCCAGCGAGCTGTCGGACGAGATCGGCCGCAGGCTGGGCGAACGGGGGCGCGAATTCGGCACCGTGACCGGCCGGGCTCGGCGTTGCGGCTGGTTCGATGCCGCCCTGGTGCGCCAGACCGCACGGATTGCCGGCATGGATGGCATTGCCTTCACCAAGCTGGATGTGCTGGACGGGTTTGACGAGATCAAGATCTGCACCGGCTATGAGATCGATGGGCAGCGCTACGACTATCTGCCTGCCGGACAGCGCATGCAGGCCAATGCCCGGCCGATCTATGAATCCATGCCCGGTTGGCAGGAAAGCACGTTTGGCGCGCGCAGCTGGGCCGATCTTCCGGCCCAGGCGATCAAATATGTCAAACGGGTGGAAGAGCTGATCGAAACGCCGGTGGCGCTGCTTTCCACCTCGCCGGAGCGCGAGGATACGATCCTGGTCAGCGACCCGTTCGGGGATTGATAGCAACCTGCCGGCTGCGGTGGTTGGGTTCTGCTTGGCCTGGAGCGGGGAATCCCTGATGATGGGATCGGGGCGCGAGGGAGGACGCAGGCAGCTGCATGGCGCTGATGTCGGGCAATAACGGGGACAAGGCCAGCGGCAACACCGTGCCGCTGAAGGATCGGTATGACATCAGCCTGGACCAGGCACTGCCCCAATTCGATACCGCCCCGGCCATGGCTTATCGGGCGACCCTTCGGCGCGACACCAAGCGGCGTCTGTTCGCGCTGATCTGCGATCCCAAGCTGCCGCTGCGGCTGGCCGGGATGGCGGCCATGCATCGCATCACCCATCGCAATGTGATGGGTGTGGTGGATTGGGGCGTGATCTTCTGGCCGCCGGAAGGCCGTCGCTGCCCCGTGCTGGTCCTGGAGCAGCCGAACGGAAGTCCGGCCTTTCCCTCGCTGGATGCGGAAGTTCCTCCGATGCAGGAGGAACATGTGGTCCAGCGCTTCGTAAAACCCATGATCAACGCGCTGCGCGAATTGCATGGGGCCGGCGTGCTGCATCGGGCCATCCGTCCCGACAATATCTATTTCGATGAAACCCTGGGTGGGGAGGCGGTGCTGGGGGAATGTATTTCCGCCCCGGCCGGGATAGCCCAACCCGTGGCCTATGAGACGATCCAGTGCGGGCAATGTGCCCCGGCCGGCCGGGGCGAGGGCGGGACGGAAAACGATCTGTATGCCGTGGGCGTCACCATGCTGGCCTTGCTGACCGGCAGGAGCCCCGGCCATGGGCAGGATGAGCAGCTTATCCTGCGCGAGAAACTGGTGGCGGGGTCCTATGGTGCGCTGGCGCAGAAGCTGCGTGTATCGCTTACCATGCTGGAGCCGCTGCGGGGCCTTCTGAACGACGATCCGAAGGAGCGGTGGGGGTTGGAGCAGCTTCTGCTCTGGTCCGCAGGCCGGCGGCTTTCGCCCAAGCAGCAGGTGTTACCAGCCAAGGGATCGCGCCCCTTCGTCTTCATGGGGCAGAGCCTCGCCACCGCGCGGGAGGTGGCGCATGCCTTCGCAGGCAATTTCGACGAGGCGATGGCACCGGTCAACGACGGTTCCGTCGATCAATGGCTGCGCCGGTCCCTGTCGGAAGATGAGCGGGTTGAGGCGATGAATGCGGCCAAGGGGGCCGGCGGGGATGGTGACCGGATCGTATCGCGCGCGATCATTGCGCTGGACCCGGCCGGTCCGATCCGGCTGCGGGAGTTCCGGGCGAATATGGACGGGCTCTCCACGCTCTTGGCAAGCCATGCCGATGATTCGAGGGCCCGCCAGCTGTTCCATCAGGTCATCATGAACGGGCTGATCCCATTCTGGCTGGAAATGCAGCAGCGCGCCTTGCCTGACCAGATGCGCATCATGACCAAATTCGAGCGCATCCGCAGCGTGATTGACCGCAGCCATCATGGTTTCGGTGTGGAGCGGGCCATCTATGAGCTGAATGTGGAATGGCCCTGCATGTCGCCGCTGTTCGAGCGCGACTACGTACCGCTGCTGGAATATCTGCTGCCGGCTCTGGACCGGGTGGCGGCGCAGTCGGAGCAGCCGAAGCGCCTGGTCGACCGGCATATCGCCGGTTTCATCGCCACCCATAGCAAGCGGGGTATTGGCTCGGAACTGTCCGATCTGGACAATGAGCAGCAGGCGCTTCAGGCGCTGGCACAGATCAAGCTATTGGCGGCGGTGCAGGGGCAGGGGCAAATCATGGAACTGCCAAGCCTGTGTCGGGCGGCGGTGGGGCTGCTGGAACCCAGTATCGAGCGGTTCCATGGCGCGACGCGGCGCAAGACCCTGCGCGACAAGCTGACCAAGGCGGCCGCGTCGGGTAAGCTCGCGGAAGTACTGAACATCGTTGATAATTATCAGGAACTGACGGAGGATCAGCGCCTGTTTGATCGCGCGGTGGCAGAATATGCCGATGTTACCAATCAGCTGAACAAGATCGCGATGGATCGCCGGAATCTCGCCGCCCTGGCCCGCGAGGTAGGGGGGCAGGTGGCCAGCACGATTTCGCTTCTGGTCGCCGGGGTTATCGGCTCGGCCCTGTTGCTCTACGCGCTTCTGTAACGGAAAGGTTGCAGTCGGAATGGCGAAGAAACCCCAGAAAAAGCCGGTGGCGAAGCCGGGCCGCGATGGCGGCTCGAAGCTGCGTACCGCGCTGGTCTGGGTGATCGCTCCCGTGCTGATGGTGGTGTTCCATCTGGAAGCCCTGCTGTTGGTGATCGCCTTGGTTCCTACAGTCGTCGCCTGGATCAGCGATACCGCACCGGTTGAGGTTCGACGCCACTATGCCGCCAAATCGGTGGGAGCCATGAATGTGGTCGGAGCGTTGTGGCCCTTGGTCCAGATGCATCAGGGGGGGGCGGATTGGGCCAGTTTTCTGGACGTTGTCCGCGATCCGATCACCTGGATCGTCTGTCTGGCTTCCTCGGCGATCGGCTGGGCGATCCATCTGGCGATGCCGCCTATGGTCACGGGCTATTTTCGGCTGACCCAGGACGGACGGCGCCAGGCCTTGAAGCAGACCCAGGACAAGCTGCTGAAGGAATGGGGAACGCAGGTGAAGAAATTCGCTCCGCCGGAGCTGTCCTTTCAGCAGTCCTCCGAGGAGAACGACGCCGCTGGGGAAACTCCCTTCGAGCCGGAGGAAGAGCTGGCGCAACCCCAGCAGCCGGCCGCGCCCGCCAATATGCCCGCTGCGCAGGGACGGGTTCGGCGCGTCGGCGGCGGCAATGTCACCCCGTCATGACGCGCCAGGATCTGGGGACCCTGGCACTGCGCACCCAGGAGGTCTATGAGCGCAATGCCGAGCGCTTCGATCGGGAGCGCTCCAGGGTTCTGTTCGAACGCTGCTGGCTGGATCGGATGGTGGATGGGCTGGGCCGGGGCGCAGCCGTGCTCGACCTCGGCTGCGGGGCGGGCGATCCGATCGCGGCCTATATGGACAGTCGGGGCTTTCACGTCGTCGGGCTGGATGCCTCCCGCGCCATGCTGCGGATCGCCGGGAAGCGTTTTCCGCAGGGCGATTGGCGCCTGGGCGATATGCGCCGGCTGGACCTGGCGGAGCGTTTCGATGCCATTCTGGGTTGGGACAGTTTCTTCCATCTGACGGCAGAGGAACAGCGCGGCACGCTCATCCGCATTGCGGCCCACCTTCGGCCCTCTGGTCGGGTGATGCTGACCGTGGGGCCGACGTCCGGCGAGGTGGCTGGCCATGTTGGCGACGACGCAGTCTATCACGCCAGCCTGTCACCGCAGGAATACACGCAGCGGCTGGATGCGCTCGGCCTCGATATGCTGGACTTTGTAAAGGAAGACCCCGCAGCATGGGGCCGCACGGTGCTGCTAGCCCGCAAGCGTTGACACATGCGGATCATGCCAACATGTCCGGTCTTTGACCGGTCATGTGTGGGTTTTGCTCAGTCGCGCGCTTTCAGCTCGTTATGCAGGGCATAGGCTTCCTCGACATAGCTCGTATCCTGACGCTTGAAGGCCGTTTCTTCATCCATTGATGACAGATCGGCTTCCAGGGCACGCATCAGATGCTCGGCCACGTCGCGCTTGTCCTCCGTGACGGCCTGTTTGAGGGCCATCACGATCTTGTCGCTCAATCGTCGAGAATGGCGTGGTCTGGTTTCCAGCATGTATTCCTCCGACGATGAACTGTCTCGCGACACGCTGCCTATGGCAAGAGGGTGGATTTGAACTCACTCGGCGCGTCGTGTTGTTCGGCCAAAGCGACCTTGCCCGCAGGAAAGCCCAGCACGACTTCCGCGCTGTGCAGTCCCATCGACACCAGCAGGCGCCGATAGGCTAGGCGCCGGTCGACCTGGGCGGTAAGGAAATTCATCTGCGCGGAAATCCATTCGCCCTCGGCATCCAGCACGGTCAGTGCGGTTTCCCGGCCTGCGGCCAGCAAATCCTGCTTGGCTTTGACCACACGCTCGGCAAGGTCGCTGGTGGTCTGCAACAATTTGACCCGAGCATCGGCAAGTTCCAGCTGGTTCTGGGATTTGCGCACTTCCTCGGCGATGCGGTTCAGGACGAATTTGCGCCGCTCCAGCGTGGCGACATGGCCGTGCGCGGCGCGTTCCGTTGCCGCGGCGGTATTGCCGCCATCGTAAAGCTGCCAGGTCAGTTCGACGACGGCCTTCTGATCGCGCCGGATGCCGCGCTTGGCATCGACATTACGTTCATAACCGCCCTCGGTCACCAGATCGATCCGCGGAAAATAGCCCGATCGCGCCTGCTCGCGCCCCTGCGAGGCGATATCCACCTGCAGTGCCGCCGCCGCGGCATCGGGATGGTTTTCCAGCGCGTAGTTCACCCGCTCCTCCAGGGTCGCGGGCAGGGCCACTGTCAGCGGACCCGGATCGACCATGGCTTCCAGTTCTGGCATCCGGCCGAACATGCGCAGATAGGTGGCGGACAGTTCCGTCAACTGGGCGTCAATGGTCAGTCGCCGCTCTTCCGCAGCGGCAAGGCGGGTGCGCACCAGAAGCGTGTCGACTTCGGTCGCCGCAGCCTGGGCGGTCAATTGTTCCTGCAGGCGAACCTGCTGCTGTACCTTCGCTTCGGCTTCCCGCGCCAATTCGTTCAGGCGCCGTTGCCGCAGCAGGGTCAGATAGACCTGTGAACCTTCGAACAGCATGCGCTGTTGCAGGCTGTCGAGTGTCACCTTTGCAAGATCCAGCTGCCGCTCGGCGATGGTCAACCCTGCATTCTTGGCGAAGCCGTCGAACAGGTTCAGTCGCACCGACAGCGTTGCCGATTCCCGCGCCAGGCTGGACGGGTCGCCCGGGCTGGAGCGACGATCCTGGCTGTCCACCCGTTCCCAGCCTTTGTCCCCAGACAGCGTGGCGATGGGCAGGAACGGAGCGGTTGCTTGATCGACCCCGGCTTCCGCGGCCTTGACATCGCTTTCGCCGGCAAGAATCTGCGGATTATCCAGCAACAGAGAGCCAAGCTCATCAGGCAAGGATCGGGCATTGGCACCGGAGCACACGGCTCCTGCCATCAATGCCACGGACAGCATCACGCCCCGTGACCCCCGCCATGCCGGATGAAATGGCATATCGCCGTTGACCGCCCTTTTCGCGGAAAGACCCCGAATCACCTGAAGCGTAACGTTGCTGACGCCAAAGGCAAGAGGGCTTCCGCACTCTCCCCCAACAATCCCTTAACCATTGCTTAAGACCTTTTCCAGTGGTGGTGGCAAGCGAATTCCACTATAGAAAAATGTTGGTGAGGGGGCGTGAGCCCGGGGGTTCTGTACATGGGACGTTTGGACGCAGAAGTGTCCGGTTCGCAGCTGGGTGCCACGCATTCGGCCGAACGCGGCGAGGCGATTATCGTCGAGGCGTCGGGCGCTGTCGGCGGCTATCTTACCATCCCTGGCGGCACCATGCTCCTGACGGCGGAGTTCGACCGCAGTGGCCCGGATTTGGTCATCACGGGCAAGGATGGCTTGGTCGTTGTCGTCCGCGACTATTTTTCCTCCGCGGATGCGCCGGACCTGGCTACGGCTGGCGGCGCGGTGCTTCCCGATGCCCTGGTGGGGCGGCTTGCCGGCTCGCTCGCACCCGGACAGGTGGCGCAGGCCGGCCCCGCCGCCGGGGCGGAGCGTATCGGCGAGGTGGTCGAGGTCCAGGGCAATGTCCGGATCGTGCGGGCGGACGGCAGCGTAGTGGAACGGGCTGAGGCCGGGACCGAGATTTTCGCCGACGACCTGATCGAGACGCAGGGCGGTGGATCGGTCGGCCTGCTGTTTGTCGACGATACTTCCTTTTCGCTGGGCGCCAACGCCCGCATGGTGATCGACGATCTGGTTTTCGATCCGGGCGGGGCGTCTTCTGCCAGTTTCAATGTGGTGCAGGGTGCCTTCTCCTTCATTTCGGGGGAGATCGCGAGTGCCGGCCCCAATGCCATGACGGTGACAACTCCGGTCGCCACCATCGGTATCCGCGGCACCCAGGTAGCCGGGCGTGCGGCGGCGGAGGGCGAGGAGACGGTGATCGTTCTGCTGCCGGAGGCGGATGGAACGGTTGGCGAAATCCTGGTGACCAATGCCGGCGGTCAGGTGCTGCTGACGCAGCCCAATGAAGGCACGTCGATCTTCAGCCAATTCACCTCGCCGGCCCCGCCGAGTTTCCTGCCGCCGGCGACGATTCAGGAACAGTTCGGCGGCAATCTGCAGATTCTGCCGCCGCAGGGCACGCAGCGGTTCCAGAACAATAGCGGCCAGCAGCAGCAGGGCGAGGGCGATGACCGCTCCTCCGGCGGGACATCCGAGGGCGAAACGCAGGGCGAGGGCGAAACGCAGGGCGAGGGCGAACCGCAGGGCGAGGGCGAACCGCAGGGCGAGGGCGAACCGCAGGGTGAGGGTGAGCCCCAGCAGGAGGCGGAAGCGGCGCCTGGTGAAGGCGAGCAGCAGACCGAAACCGCCGAGCTTGGCGCCGGCGCGCAGGGGGAAGGCCCGGGCCTGGGCGCCAATGCGGGCGAGTCCGATAATCCGGGGCAGGATGGCGGCTTGGTCCAGAATGCCGAGGGCAATGGGACACAACTGGCCGGTGGCGCCGGACAGGACACCGCCTTCAGCGAGGCGGCTGCCGCTGCCCAGCAACAGGCCCAGCAGGAGGCGGCAGCCGCCGCCGGCACGGGCGCAGGAACGGGAACGGGAACAGGAACAGGAACAGGAACAGGAACCACGGGGTCCGGGACATCCTTGGGCGGGTCTTTTGGTAATACAGCATTTGAGGGTTTTTCCGGCGGCGTCGGAGGCACGGGAAATGCCGCGACGACGCTGGGTGGTCAGGGGCAGAGTACGGAGACCACATCGGCCTCCTCCGGCTCCAGCTCCGGTTCTTCTACCGGGCTGACCACCGCGACGGGAACGGATACCCAGTCGACCGATACCAGTGGCATCACCACGATCATCGGCAATACCGATACGGGCGGTCAGGCTGGCATTGGCGGCAGCCTTGGGGATGACAGCGATGATTCCGGCACCGTGATCAGCGGACCGGGCGACGATACCGGCTTTACGCCAGGGTCAGGCGCCTCGCTGAACGTGCTGGCCACTGTGGCGGCCTTCAGCCTGAACAATCCGGCTGCGGCAGCGGCTGCGGCCGGGTTGCCAACCGCCTTCGTGGGCACTGCGGGGGGCGGTGGCGGATTCATCCAGAACATCAATATCGGCACCACGGCGTCCGATCAGGTCTTCGGATCAACGGGTAATGATCTGTTGCTGGGCGGGGCGGGCGGCGACGTGCTGGTCGGCGGCCATGGCGAGGGTAATGATATCCTGATCGGCGGCGCATCGCTCGCTGAGGATGGCGATGCCGATGACAAGATCACCTATCATTCCACCAATGATGGCGTGTATGTGAATCTCAGCTACGGCACGCTGACCTCTGAAGGCAGTGATTACGAACTGGGCATTGCCCGTGGGGTCGAGGCCACGCTGACCGGTACCGGCGAAACCATGACGGTCAGCGGCGGGGAGATCGGGCTGGACCGTATCTTCGGCGTCGAACATATCGATGGTGGCAAGGGTGACGACACCATCATCGGCAATGCCGGCGTGAATATTCTCAGCGGCGGCAACATGGATGATTCCGCCGATCTGGGGATGGGTGATGACACGCTGGACGGCGGGGCCGACGCCGACACGCTGATCGGCGGCGTCGGCGACGACACCTTCGTCTTCGACACGACCGAGTTCTACGAAAATTACGATGAGGGCCTGTCGCAATACGTATCCAACAGCACGGACGAGACGATCCAGGGCGGTTCGGGCCATGACCGCGTGCTGATCAATAGCGACGTCTATAACCTCGACCTGGATGCCTATAAGGACAATTTCGATTCAATCGAAGAGTTCGACCTTGCCGGGCAGGGAGGCGGAAGCTACGTCAATCTGACGCTGTCGTCCGAATTCGTGAACGAAGTCAGTTCCACCGGTACGCTGACAATCAGCAATTCCAACGAGCAGGAAAACTACTCGACCATCGATCTTGCCAGTGATTTTGCCTATGACGGGACGGAACTTGGCGCGGACGAGTCCGTATATCGGCGCTTCGTAGGTGCCGATGGCGCGACGGTGCTGGTTGCCTCCTCGGTGGTTGTCAACGGCATCGAGAATGAAGCGCCGACCATCTCCGTCGATCCTGGGGTGGGCGATCCGGCGGCTGGTCAGGAAGAGATTGCCGGCGGGGAAATCCAGGTTTCATCCTGGAGCCAGGAAGCCAGGCTGATCGGGTTCGATATCGATAATCCGGGTTATTTCGAAAAAATTGATGAGAATGGCGAGTTCGAGGGCGAGCCGCAATTCGTGATCGCGCTGAATCCGGACGGTTCGGCCGAAATCCAGGGTGGCGGCCAGGGCGGCGCATTCCAGATCCTGACGAACGGGTTCGGCAACGTATTGCTGCTGAACGAAGGTGGGGTGGTCGACGACAAGGGTAGTTGGAGCAGTGCAACCTCCCAGCTCATGGGATCCTCCTACCGCGACGAGTCCACGACGGAAATCCTCTATGTCGGCGTGCGGGCCGATCTGGGCGACGGCTATGTCTATGGCTGGCTGGCGGTTTCCTATGAATTCAACAATTCCGACGGGCTGATCTACCGCGTGGATCCGCAATCCTTCTATTATAACCCAGAGCCGGGCGGGCCGATTGTCGTCGGCCGGTCCGACCTGTTGCTGGGATATGAAGCAACGGAAGATGTGGGCATAACCCTGACCGGGATCGATATCGCCGATTCCAATGATGTCGATGGCAGCCTGCCGGTCACCGTCACACTGACGGTGCAGAACGGTTTGCTGGCGCTGGACTATGGCGTGCTGGGCGGTGTGACAGAAGAACAGGCTGTCGAATCCTATGGCGGCGAGATGATCGTGATTACCGCGCCGCTTGCACAGATTAATGCGACCCTGGCGGCGGGCGGGCTGGTCTACACGCCGGAGGCAGATTTCAACGGAACTGATACGTTGATATTGGCCGTCAACGACCAGGACAATGCCGGCAGCGGCATGGAGCAATGGGCCAGCCGCGCGATCCAGATTGACGTGGCTGCCGTGAATGACGCGCCGGTGCTGTGGAACAATGTCACCCTGACCTCCGTGCTGGAAGGGTCGGAGGGCGGGGCCGGTCAGTCGGTCGGCGACCTGTTCGGCGGGGTGGTGACCGAGGCGGATGAGGGCGATTCTCTGGCCGGTGTAGCGATCAGATCGAACCAGGCCGATCCGCAGACCGAAGGCGTCTGGCAGTTTTCCAGCGATGGTCAGGAATGGGATGACATTCCGACCGGCCTCGGCAGTTCCCATGCCCTGGTGCTGGATGCGAACACGCTGATCCGCTTCGTGCCGGTGGCGGGCTTCCATGGCGAGCCGACACCGCTGGACGTGCGGGCCATCGATTCCACCTATTCCGGCGACTTCTCCGAAAGCCTGTCGGGCGAGGGAGAGGTCTACGCGGATGTCTCCGTCGCGGGCGATGCCACCCCCTTTTCGGATGACACGGCCTCCATCAGCATTACCGTCACCAATGTCAACGACGCGCCGGAAATTCGTCAGGCGCCGACCGGTGCCGCCGAATTCGTCGGGCCATCCAACCCATCGCTGCTGCAGAGCGGCTCCTCGTCGGATTTCGTCGTCGGCAGTTCGACCGCCTTCACCTTTGAGGCATGGGTCAAGGTCGATGCCCTGCAGGGCGATCCCCAGACCATCTTCCAGATCAATCCCAGCTTTGGCGATGCCGTCTCTGTGGCGGTGAATGCCAGTGGCGAGTTGGAACTGCGCAATGCGGGGGAGGCTGCGGTCATCTCCGACGGCGCGGCGATCGAGGCGGGCAGTTGGCAGCATCTGGCCTTCGTGTTCGAGAACGGACAGGTCTCGGTCTATGTTGACGGCGCGCTGCAAAGTACCGCCAGTGGCGTGACGGTAAGTCAGGGGCAGGCCGCCTCGCTCTATCTTGGCGCGCGCAGCGATACCTCCTACGCCTTTGATGGCCAGATGGACGATGTCCGATTCTGGAACGAGGCGCGCAGTGCCGCGGAAATCGCGGATAATTATCAGGAAACGGTCGAGCCATCTTCGACGCTGGTCGCTCACTATACCTTCGACGCCGTATCCGGGACGGTGGCGGATATGGCGGGGAATGACCACGATCTGAGCAATGCCGGGGTGGTCGCGGGCAATCCGGCCCCGGTGCTGCTGGAAGGCGGCACGGCGGCGATAACCGGCCTGTCCTTCGCGGATCGGGATGGCGATACGCTGACGGTGGTGCTGACCAGTGATACCGGGTCGCTGGATGTGGCTGACGATGTGGATGGCGGCCTGACGGCGGGGCAGATCGCCGGGGGCGGGACGGGCACGATTACCCTGACCGGCAGCGCGGCGGTGATCAATGCGACGCTGGCCGGCGCAAGTGGGCTGGTCTTCAGCCATGACGGAACGGATGAGGCCGAGGCGAATGTCCTGGTCATGGTCGATGACGGTTCGGGAACCGAAAACGCCTATGCCAATACGCTGCTGACCTTGTCGGTTACCGGTGTGAACGATGCGCCGGTGCTGGACAGCGGGGCCAATCTGCCATCTTTTGACGAGGATGGGACGCCAGCCTATCAGACGGTATCGCAACTCTTTGGCGCGCTGGTCTCCGACGACGATGTGGAAGCATCGCTGGATGGCATCGCCATCGTCGGCAATGCCGCCAATGCGGAAACCCAGGGCGTCTGGCAGTTTTCCAGCGATGGCGGCTCCAGCTGGTTTGCGGTTGAAACCGGTCTCAGCGATACCGAGGCGGTAATGTTGTCGGCCAGCACGAAGCTGCGCTTCGTGCCGGTCGAAGATTTCAACGGTACCGCGCCGACGCTGACCGTGCGGGCGGTGGACGGTACCTATTCCGGCTCCTATTCCGATTCCGCCCAGGCGGCCATAGCCGGCAATGTATCGGCCAATGGCGGAACGACTGCCTTTTCCGCCAGTACCGTAACCCTGGGGGTTGTGGTCGATCCGGTGAATGACGCGCCGACGGTGACCTACACCTCGCCGACGCAGGGTGCGCTGTTCAGCGATATTGGTCGCTCCGCCGATGGTGGCTCGCTTGATGCCGGCGAGATCGGGCTGGTGGTGGATATCGCCGAACCGAGTGTCGCATCGCCCGATATCCAGTCGATTTCCAGTTATTTTTCCGTGCGCAAGCAGCCGTCCGATCCCGGCGATGTGCTGATGCTGGAACTGGTCTCGGAATCCGCCGGCCCGGTCCGGTTCCTGGTGAATAATTACAAGGAACCGGTTTACATCCAGGAAACGCAGGAAGTCGGGCCCGGCACGTCGGGAAGCTGGCACTACGAGGCTTTTGTAGTTTCGCCCGCGACAGATCGGCTCGTTGCCTTCCGTATCGATCTGGGCGATGGCGACTATCAGTATGGCTGGCTGCGCTACAGCGCCACGACGGATGAGTGGACCGGCGCCAGGATTTTCGAACTGGAAGAGCTTGGCTATTCGGAGATGCCCAATGTGGGGATCGAGGCGGGTAGCGCTGCATTGGTGGGCGTCGACCTGTCCGTCGCCGAAGGTGACAGCGTGGTTGTGGAAGGGCTGTCGGTCGGCGATGTCGATGGGGATGTGCTGACCGTCGTGCTGTCCAGCGAAACCGGCTGGCTGGATGTCAATGCGAATGTGGCCGGTGGTCTGATCGCGTCCGATATCGTCGGGAATGGCGACAGCAGCGTTACCCTGACCGGCAGCGCGGCGGCGATCAATGCCACCCTGGCCGACGCGGCCGGCGTGGTCTTCACCCATGATGGCGGTGACGAAGCCTATATGGCCGTTGTCGATATCGATGTGGATGACGGGTCGGGCGAAGAAAACGCAACGGCGTCGTCCTCCGTCTCTTTCCTGGTCAACCAGGTGAATGATGCTCCGAACTGGGTTGGCGGCGGCGCCAATCTGACAGCCATCACCGAGGATTCCGGACCGGGCGAGGGCCAGGCGGTAGCCACGCTGCTGGGGTCGCAGTATTTCGATGCGGATGTGGAAGCGGTGCTGGACGGCATCGCCATCGTGGACAATCCGGCCAATGCCCTGACCCAGGGCGTCTGGCAGTTTTCCAGCGATGGCGGGTCGAACTGGGCGGATATCCCGACCGGGATGGAGCAGGACGAGGCTGTTCTGCTGTCGCGCACCACGCTGTTGCGCTTCGAGCCTGTGGCGGAATTCAACGGCTCGGCCCCGTCGCTGACGGTGCGCGCCGTGGACGACAGCTACCGCGGCGACGGATATTCCATCAGTTCCGGACCGACCCTGGTCACGGCGGATGTCACCAGCAATGGCGGAACCACCGCCTTCTCGGCGGAAACCGCGACGCTTGGGGTCGTGGTCTCGCCGGTGAATGACGCGCCGGAAATATCCTATGATGATCCGGCGCGGGCCGATATCTTTTCCGATATCGGCGCGCAGACCACGCTGAGTTCAATCGAGTGGGGCACGGGCTATCTGGGCTTCAATCTCGACGACCCGCAGAGTTATTATGTCGGGTCCTCGCCCAGCCAGGATATCTATCTGGACTACCGTGACTCTCCGTCGACCGATTTCGTGCTGCGGGGCAGTAACGGCAATGTGCAGTTCCTGATTGACGAACAGGACCAGCTATATACGGTCTATGGGGAATCCAGTATCGGCGCGGAAATTCCGGTCGATGCAAGCTGGGGATCCAACGCCGTCGTGGTGGACGACGTCACGGACAGAATCGTGGCCTTCCGGGTCGATCTGGGTGGCGGAAACTATAGCTATGGCTGGCTACGCTATGGATCCAGCTATGACCCGGGCGTCTCGTCACAGATATTCCTGCTGAGTGAACTGGCGGCCTCCGACATTCCCAATGTCGCGATCATGGCGGGCGGGTCCTGGCTGGACTACACGCCGAGCGTCTCGGAGGGCGGCAGCATCGCCCTGGAAGGCCTGTCGATATCGGACGTGGATATCGGCAGCGGGGAAATGAACGTCACCCTGACGGCCGATGCGGGCTCCATCGCGGTGGATACCGGCGTGTCGGGCGGCGTTGGTACGTTGGGTGTCAGCGGCGACAATACCGGAACCGTGACGCTGACCGGCACGTTGGCCCAGATCAACGCCACGCTCGCTGCGTCCGGCGGGCTGCTCTATACCCATGACGGCAGCGAGACCACCTCCGATACCGTGCAGGTGACCGTCAGCGACGGGCAGGCAACGCAGGAAGGATCGGTCGACCTCGTCATTTCTCCGGTCAACGATGCGCCGTCCCTGCTGGGTAATGCATCCCTGTTTGATCGGGTCGAGGATGCCGGCGACGCCAATATCGGCCGGACGGTCACCAGCCTGTTGATTGGAAATGTGTCGGACCCCGATGAGGGGGATATTGTCCTGGGCATTGCCGTGGTCGGCAATACGGCCGATGCCGCTACGGAAGGCATCTGGCAGTTTTCGACCGGTGGCGGTGAGTGGGAAAACATCCCGACCAGCGCTTCCAATGCGTCGGCGTTGATTATGTCTGCGGGGGCCAGCATCCGCTTCCTGCCCGCGCAGGATTTCAATGGAACCCCGCCTGGCCTGACGGTGCGGGCCATTGACGACAGCTATGCGGGTAGTTTCTCCTCCACCAACCCCTCGGCCGCGCTGGTGACGGCGGATGTGTCGGCCAATGGCGGCAGCACCGCCTTTTCCGGCAATACAGCCAGTATCGGTATCACTATCAATCCGTCGAATGACGCGCCGACCGCAAGCTTCATCAGTCGCAACGGCGTCAGCTTTGACGGAAGCGGCGACTACGTCACGGTCGCCCCGAGCGCAGCCTACAGCGGCGCTATGACCGGCTTTACGGTCGAGGCCTGGATCAGGCCTGACAGCCTGTTGCCGTCCAACAATGACGTCCAGTCAACGATCCTGTCCACCGTGACCGTCGGGACTGGGCATGGCGATGGTTTTTCCGTTATACTGAACAGCAGCGGCAAGCTGACTGTGTTTGTCTATAACGAAACCAGTGGCAACGGCAATAATACGACGACGAATCTGACAGTCAATGAATGGCAGCATATCGCCGTTACCTTTGACGATGCAAATAACAGACTTAAATTCTTCTTGAATGGAGAGTTGGTTACATCGTTGCCATTCTCCGTGACGATGACGGATTTCAGCGATAATCCTCTGGTCATTGGCGCGGAGTACCGCACGACTGGCTCCACCTTCTACTACAATCGCTTCTTCGATGGCGATATCAGCGATGTGCGGCTGTTCGATACCGCGCTGGGCGACAGCGAAATCGCCGCACATTACAATGCGCCGCTGACGGGCAGTGAAGACAATCTGGTCGGCTGGTGGCCGTTGGATGAAGGCACCGGTTCGACCGCCAACGACCAGAGCCCGACCGGCAATAACGGCAGCCTGGGTGGCAACGCCGCCTTCTTCTCCGAAACGCCGACGGTGATGCTGAACGAGGGGGCGACGCTTGGCATATCCCCGATCCTGATCGGGGATATTGACGGCGATACCGGTGTGATGACGGTGACGCTGTCGGTTGCCAATGGAACGCTGAATATTGATGAGTCCATTTCCGGCGGAATTGCTGCCGGATCGATCACGGGCGATGCCACCGGCACGGTGACGCTGACCGGCACGATCGGGGCGCTGAACGCCACGCTGAATACGGCGGGTGCCATCCTTTATACCCATGATGGCGGTGCCACCACCAGCGATGCGCTGGTGGTGGCGGTCGATGACGGTTCGGAGGCGGTGAACGCGTCGTCCTCGCAAACTCTGACGCTGACGATCAACCAGATCAATGACGCGCCGGTCCTGGCGGGAAATGCCAACCTGACCGGCATTTCGGAAGATACGCTGGAGCTTCTGACCGGCCAGACGGTTTCCGATCTGTTCGGCGCGCAGGTCAGCGATACCGATGCCGACGATTCCTTCGCGGGCATCGCGGTGCAGGCCAATGGCGCCGATGCCGTGACGCAGGGCGTCTGGCAGTATTCCACGGCGGCGGAAAGCTGGGCCGATATCCCGACCACGGTCAGCGAGGCTTCCGCGCTGATTTTGTCGGCCGGTACCCATATCCGCTTCGTTCCGGCGGAAAACTTCGCAGGCACGGCGCCGGCGCTGACCGTGCGTGCGATGGATGAGAGCTATGCTGGCGATTACTCCGCCAGCGATGGGGCGGATGTCACCGCATCCGTTGCCGTGCATGGCGGGAACACCGCCTATTCGGATGATACGGCCACGCTGGGCATTACCGTCACCCCGGTCAACGACGCGCCGGTCATCCAACTGCCGGTCAGCACCAGCGCGGGTGTCAGTTTCGACGGCGCCGGTGATGCGGTGGCGACGCCGGCGGGCAACGAGGCCTATGGCAACATCGCTTCCGGCTTCACGATTTCCGCCTGGATCAATCCGAACGATCCGCCGGGCGGCGATACCATACCTTTCATCGCCGGCAATGTGACCTATGAAGCGAGCGGCTCGCCCTATACGACGACAGGCGTGGCGCTGACGCTGACCCAAAGCGGTGGCACCTACCGGCTGTCCAGCCAGTTTGGGACCGGCTCGGGGGCGGGGGGCGGCGGCACGTCAACTGTGCCCATCACCCTGGGGGAATGGCAGCATGTCGCCATTACCGTGGATTTGGACAACAATCAGGTCGTTTACTACATCAATGGTCAGCCGGTTTCGACCCACAGCTATGCCGGGACCCCTATTTTCGGCGACAATGCCTTCGTCATCGGCGCGCAGGAATTCCTGAACAGCGGCAATAGCAGCTACCAGCATGGTTTCAGCGGGCAGATTGCCGATGTCCGTTTTTATGATGCGGCGCTGGATAGCCAGACCATCGCTGAATCCTATGATCTGACGCTGACCGGATCGGAAGCGAATCTGATCGGTTGGTGGCCGCTGGATGATGCCACTGGCAGCGTTGCCAGCGATCAAAGCGCGGCGCAGAATGACGGCGAGTTGGCTGGCAATGCTGCCTTTTTCGCCGGTGGCAGCGAAATCACCATCCAGGAGGGCGGAACCTATTCCCTGAGCGGCTATGCGATCCAGGATATCGATGCGGGTGGAAACGCCATCACGGTTACGCTGACCGCCAGCAATGGCACGGTGGCCGTGAACGCTGCCGTAGTGGGCGGGGTGACGGCGGTTACCGGTAGCGGCATGGGCGCGGTGACGCTGACCGGCACGGTGGAACAGATCAACGCCACGCTGGATGCAGCGGACGCAGTGATCTACACCCATAATGGCAGCGAGCTTGGCTCGGATTCCATCGTGCTGAGCGTTAATGACGGCGGCAATACCGGCGGCGGCGCGCTGACCGATACCCATACCATCGCCCTGACGATCGATCAGGTGAACGATGCCCCGGTTCTGTCCGGCGGCGCGGACCTGACTTCGATTTCCGAGGATACGCAGTCCATCCTGAATGGACAGACGGTGGACAGCCTGTTCGGCAGTTTGTTCAGCGACGGGGATGTCGACAGTTCCTTGTCGGGTATCGCGGTGCAGGCCAATGGCGCCGATGCCGCGACACAGGGTGTCTGGCAATATTCCAATGCGTCGGAAAGCTGGACCGATATCCCGTCCTCGGTCAGCGAGGCTTCCGCGCTGTTTCTGTCGGCCGAGACCTATATCCGTTTCGTGCCGGCCGCGAATTTCAGCGGTGCCGCGCCCGCTCTCAGCGTCAGGGCCGTGGACGATAGCTATGCCGGCGGGTTCTCCGCCAGCGACGGGGAGAATGTTACTGCATTGGTCGCGGTGAATGGGGACGGTACGGCTTTCTCCGACGAGACCTCGACGCTCGGCATCACCGTGACACCGGTCAATGATGCGCCTGCGGTGGTATTCGCCGACGAGCCGCTGGGCCTGCAACTGGACGGAAGTTCCGGTTATATTTCCATTGAAGACAACGCGGCCCTTGATCTGCAAAGCTTCACCTTGCAGACCACGGTCAAATTCGATGCATTGCCGGAGACGACCACGGAATGGTGGGACGGCTATGATCTGATCAGCAAGGGCACGCCCTCGACGCTCAACTTCAATTGGCGTATCGACGGTGACGGGAAACAGGTGCTGATCCTGTCTTCCAATGGGACCGGCACGTTCAATTCCGCGTCCAATACGGCGCTTCAGCCGGGTCAGGAATACACGCTGACCGTTACCTATAGCGGCGGGACCTACCGCTTCTATGTCGATGGCGTTCTGGATGGAAGCGCCTCAGTGGGTATTGCCCTCTACAACTCCGCCGATCCGTTGACCATCGGTGCGCTGAAGGACGGGGAGGGCTACACAAACTATCTGGACGGCGTGCTGAGTGACGTTCGGATATTCAATACGGGGCTCAATCAGACCCAGATTCAGGACATGCTTGGCCAGCCGCTGCAGGGGGATGAGGCCAATCTGGTCGTCTACCTGCCGCTGAACGAGACGGGGGGGAGCAGCGTCGCCGATCTGGGGCCCAACGCCCTTTCCCCCGTACTGCATGGCGGCGGCACCTTCCTGGCCAATCTCGCAAGCGCGGCGGAGCTGGATGAGGGCGGTTCCTTCGCGTTCGAGAATGTGCAGATCGGCGATATCGACGCAGGCGACAATCCGGTCACGGTCACGCTGACCTCCAGCCATGGCTCCATCGCCGTGAATGGCGCCGTTGAGGGCGGGGTGGAGACGATTTCGCTGGATGAGGCGGGCAATGCCACGCTGACCGGCACAATTGATCAGATCAATGCGACGCTGGCCGCTGAAAACGGGGTTCTGTACACCCATGACGGCAGCGAGACGCATTCGGACGCGATCACCATCACGGTCGATGACGGTGGCGATGCCGGCAGCGGCGGGGCGCTGAACGATACGGCCACCATCGGTTTGACAGTCAATCCGGTCAACGACGCGCCCTCCGTCAGCGCGGGGTTGGGCGGCGCGCTGCAATTGGACGGCGTGTCTCAGTATGGGATGGCGGCAAGCGCCTTGACCGCGACCGATGCGCTGTCGGTCGAAACCTGGGTGACCTGGGCCGGGTCCGGCGAACATGACGATCAGGTCATTTTCGCCAATGGCAATATCGGCTCGGCTTCCTCCTCCGGCATCAGCGGTTTCGCGCTGCTGGTGACCTATGACGAGGTGACGGAAACCAGCCGCCTGATGCTGCGGGTCGTGATCGACGGCGATTTCGGTTTGACCCGGGACTTCCTGTCGGACGTCGTGCTGGAACAAGGCGTGCCGACGCATCTTGCCGTGACCATGGAGGACGGTAACTGGACGCTCTATGTCGATGGCGACGCCAATATGCTGGGCAATGCCGAGTTGGACGCTCCGGTGAGCGAGAGTTTTGCGCTAGGCCGCTATACGGCGACCGCTGACGGCTATTTCCAGGGCGTGCTGGACGAGGTGCGGCTGTGGAGCGATCTGCGCACGGCCGAAGAGATCGAGAATAACCGGTTCCAGGTTCTGAGCGGTTGGGAAGCCGGGCTTGTCGAATATTTCCCCTTCGACATGGAAGGGCAATGGTTCGGTGGAAGCTGGGCCGGTGAAAGCCAGACCCAGATGACGCTAAGTGGTAGGCCCGAAAGTGTGTCCTCACCTGCGCCGCTGTTCGCGCTGCAGGAATATGGGGCCGTCACCCTGTCCGGTATCGAGGTCGGTGATCCGGAAGTGGAACTGCAGGGCGAGGTTCCGCCCGACCTAACCGTGGTTCTGCAGTCGGAAATCGGCATGTTCATGGTCGATACCGGCAACCTTGCCATTGATGTCGACGGTGATTTTTCGAACGCAGTGACGCTGACGGGCACGCTGCAGGAAATCAACGCCCTGTTGCAGGGCGACGGCATGATGGGGGCGGTGCAGTTCAACGCCTGGGGCGGCGAATCCGGCCAGTACGGGCTGACCATCACGGTGGATGATGGCGGCGTGTCGGGCAGCGGCACGAATTCGATCACCACGACGACACTGACCTATACCTATGCGACGAAGGAAGAGACCACCTATCTGCCGGGTGCTTCCCTGCAGTTCGATGGCAATGATCTGGCCGTGGCCGGCGGCCCCGGCGATTTCAACTTCGACGGCGACTTTACGATTGAAGCCTGGATCAACCCGGCCGATACCACGCAGGCAACCTTGCTGGATACCCGTCAGGCCGACGGGACCAACGGCGTCGTGCTGTCCTTCGACGAATCCGGCGCGCTGGTTTTCCAGATCGTGGGCGAGAACGGGCTGGGCGAGCCGCTGAGCCTGACCACGCTGGGCGATGAGTATTCCACCATCAATACCGGGGAATGGACGCATATCGCCGTGCGCGTGGATGCGGATGTCGGCATTACGCTTTTCGTGAATGGCGAGCAGAGCCTGAGCGCCTTTGTCGACACCAGCGCGATGGATTTCGCCGGTGTCGGCGGGCTGCGGCTGGGCCAAGCCTATGATGGGCAGGATGGCTTCGCAGGCCAGATGAATGAAATCCGCATCTGGAACGAGGCGCGCAGCAATCTGGAGATCGCGGAGAATTACGACCGTCAGGTCGATCCCTATGATGCGGGGCTGCAGGCCTATTGGAATGCCAATAACGCGGTCAGCGGCCAGATGTCCGATATTTCCGGCAACGGCTTTGATGCGGTGCTGGGCGGTGGTCTTGGGCATGAACACGCCCCGGATGTCGTATCATCGCTTGGCAGGGCGATATCGCTGGATGGGGTGGATGATGCCATCACCGTCCAGAATAACGCATCCTTCGCTGGCACGAGTGAGGGCACCTGGAGCATCTGGTTCCGCAGCGAGGGGGATTGGGGCTCCGACAATGCCGCGGCCGCTGCCGGGCAGGGGGCGACGGTGCTGATGGCGCTGGCCGGGCCCGACGCCGACAAGGAAGGCATGGTCCTGCTGCTGAATCCCGATGGCAGCCTGGAAGTTCAGATCAAGGACGAGGACGGCCTTGTTCATCAGATCGGTGTCGGGCAGGTCGATACCGATCTGGTCGATGGCATCTGGCACAATGTCAGCGTGACCTATGGCAAGGACGCCGGCGACAGCATTGGTATCCATGTCGATGGGCAATTGGTACGCAGCTTCCAACTGGACGACGCGTGGGAATTCGCCTCCGGCACCGGGTTGAAGGTCGGCGGGTCCGCCAGCGGTGATTGGGAGGAATTCAAGGGCGAAATCGCCGAATTCGCCATCTGGAACCGCGTGCTGGATCCGACCGAGATCGACATGCTGGCCCTGGAAGGGGTGGAGATCAACGATAGCGGTCTGGTGGTCTGGCAGAGTTTCGATAATTACGGCGCGGATGGTGCCGTGTTCTTCGAGGACAATGCCTCTTCCGATATCCAGACCATGCTGGGTGCGGGGGCGGATTCGGAGTCCGAGGCCATCGCCAAACTGTTCAATGCTGATGCGCCGGTCATGGGCGAAAGCATGACCAATTACGAAGGCATTGTGCAGACGGGCCTGGCCAATCCCGGCGATGTGGATGGTGATTACACCTTCAGCGTAAACGGCGTGGATACGGCCGATGGGAATGGCTTCATCCATGTCTCGCTCGCTTCCGGCAGTGGCGAGTTCTATCTGCATGAACAGTCGGGCCGCTGGTACTATGTGCCGGGGACCAATGCCGTGAATGGCGTGCCGCCGGTGACCATCAGCGTGACGGATGGCTATACCTCCGACCAGAGTATCCTGACCCTGACGGTCGAGGATTATCACAGTGGCAATGCGCAGGGCGGTACGGTGCTGCAGTTCGACGCCAATGACGGCGTGTCGTTCGGCAGGGGCGATGCGAATCAACTGGCGATTGCCGGCGATCTGACCGTGGAATTCTGGCTGAATCCGGCCAGCGCGGCGGATGGCGCCATTCTGCGCTTCGGCCCGGAGGGTAACCCCAATCCCAATAATGACAGCACCAATGTGCTGTATGAAATCGGGATCAACGATGCCGGCAAGATCTATTTCTACAGCCAGGGCGAGGAAGCCGGGCCGAACGACACGGTCTATTTCGATCAATATACCGCAACAGCCGACAGTTGGCAGCAAATCGCGGTCGTGCGCGATGTGGGCGGGGAATCGGTCAGCCTGTATGTCAATGGCGCGCTGGTGCAGTCGGTTGATTACACCACGGTTGCCGTCGGCGGCTCGCAGAGCGTGCTGACCATGGGTGGCAGTGGCTTCGCTGGCGCGGTGGACGAGGTGCGCCTGTGGTCGGATGTCCGCAGCGCTTCCGAAATTCTGTCGAATTACGACCAGTCGATGACGGTGGATGAGGGCGATCTGGTTGCCTATTGGCGCATGGACAATGCATCGGGCGGCATCGTGGCCGACCAGATGGGCGGCGCGCATGGCACGATGTCCCCGATTGAGGATTTCCGGCCGGACTGGGTTCCGAACATCCTGAACAGCGTGGCGACCGGCAGCGCCAATAGCGGCCTTGTGGTGGCCGATTCCGACACGCTGGACGTGACGACCGCCTTCACCATCGAAACCTGGATCCGGCCGCAAAGTCTGACGGGCACGCAGACCATCATTGAAAAGGCTGGGGTCTTCGAGCTCTATCTGCTGGACGACAAGCTTGTCCTGGGCCTGGACGATCCCCAGGAGGGGACCATCGGCACCGAGATGCCGGTTTCGCTGGACGTGGACGCCTGGACCCATATCGCGGTGCGGTTTGAGGAAGGCGCGGTGGAGTTTTTCATCAATGGCGAACTGGCTTATTCGGACTATCCGGGCGTTTTAACCCTTGATCCGACCAGTGGCGCGCTGGGTATCGGATCGAATGTGACGGCCAGTGGGTCGATCTTCAACGGACAGATCGCCGATCTGCGCCTGTGGTCGGAGACCCGCAGCGATGCGGAAATCGCGGATAATTATATGGCCCCGCTGGCCGATCCGCTGAACGAGACGGATCTGGCCGGCTATTGGACCTTCAATGTCGAAGACGGGGATACGGTAGTGGCCGACCTGTCCGGCAATGGCAACAATGCCGAGATCGTCGGGAATGTGACCTTCCCTGACAGCATGGCGCTGGCGGCCGATACGGTGATCCACGCCAATGAAGGACAGGTTGCATTCGGTCGCTGGGTCGCGGAAGAGCTGGGAGCGGAGCCCGCCTATCGGATCGCGGGGGGCGGTCTGGAAGACGGCTGGTCGTATAGCACGACGGATGCGGGCACGCTGCGGGTGAATATTGCCACCGGAGATTGGGTTTTCACCCCGGCGGAGGAGGCCACCGGCGCCTTCTCGGGCGCGAACGGCTTCATTCTCCTGGCCAGTTCCATATCGGGTGATGCCAGCACGACGCTGACGGTGGATATTACCGACCTGCCCGAGGCGGTGGGCTACGCGCCCAGCGCGGTTCTGGCCTTCGGTGGCGATGACCATCTGCTTGTCGCCAATGATGGCGCGCTTGACGTCGGCGCAGGCGACGATTTCACCTATGAAGCCTGGGTCAACTGGGATGGTGCGGACAGTACGGGTACCATCTTCTCCACCATGGATGACGGCGGGCTGAAAGGCGTCAGCCTGGAATTGCAGGCGAACGGTACGCTGACGCTGATTCTGAAGAATTCGGCGGAGAGCCCGTCGTTCCATCAGCAGGATCTGTCCTCGGCCGTAGCAGCCGGGGAATGGACCCATCTTGCGGTCAGTGTCGACCGCGATGGCGATACGATCTTCGTGGTGAATGGCACTGTTGCGGCCATGTTTGATACGCAGGACGAGTTCGGCGGGACCGGCCTGCCTGCGGGCTTCGATGCATCCAACAGCCAGCCGGGCTATATCGGCAATACGCAGAGCGGCGCCATCGGTTTCGACGGCATGATGGACGAGGTGCGGGTCTGGTCAACGCCCCGCAGCGCGGCGGAAATAGCGCAGAGCTACACCACGCAGCTGACCGGGAATGAAAGCGGGCTGGTCGGCAATTGGCGCTTTGATGATTCCGCAGGTGATTCCTTTGCAAATCAGGTGCCCTCTGGTTCACCCGCCTTCGCTGGCGGCCGGGTGGAGGTGCAGCGCATCGCGATCAACCCGCATGCCGGACAGACCTATGTGTTCTGGCTGAATGGTGGCTGGACCTATAGCACCGCGCTTGTCGGTGCCACGATCGCCGATCTGATCGAGGCTTTCCAGACGGAGGATTTCATTACTTCTTCCGGTGTCACGTTGAGCGAAGACAATGGCGATCTGCTGATCACCTATACCTATCCGGGGGCACGCAACCCTGCGGAACTGCGGATGGAAAGCACGGTGGAGGTGGGCGCCCAGACCCTTGTGGGCCTGACCTATTCGATGGATGTGCCGTTCTTCGATCCGAATCTGAGTTATGCTCTGAAGGTCGGCTCGACGACCTATGGCGCGCAGTCCGGTATCGACGATGTGGGCGATCTGATCGCCTATATGCAGGGAATTCCTGGCTTGGATTCGCTGATCACCTCCTTCTCCGCTTCTGGCGATGACGTGAACATCGTCGCGGTTTCGACGCAATCCATCAGTCTTGTTATCCAGCAGCCCAATATGATGCCGGCCAGCATTGCGATTGTCGGGACGGAATATGATTCCGCCGCCGCGCCCGACCAGATCACCCATCTCAGCGATGCGCTGCTGCTGGATGGCGACGGGGCGGTCACCACCCCGCTGGATGATGCGGTGATGGGGGGCAGTTTCTCCGTCGCCGGCTGGTTCCGGCTCGACAGTCTTAATGAGGATCAACAGCTCGTCTCGCGCATGGACGGGGTGCATATGGATTTCGGCGCCTTCGTCAGTGCGGAGGGGGAATTCCATTTCCAGATGATGGACGCCACTATGCAGAACGCGGTCGATCTGGCGACGGGTGCGGCTGCCGTGCAGACAGGGGAGTGGCATTATTTCACGATTACCTTTGATGGTTCCGACAATGCGCTGACCGCCTATCTCGACGGCGATGTGGTGGGCACGGAGAACCTGCCGGGGGACCGGTTCAATCCGGAGGGTATCGCGGTGCTGTTTGGCGTCGGCATGACCGGCGCGCTGGATGATCTGTCGGTCTGGAACACTGTTCTTTCCCAGAATGATGTAAATGCGCTGATGGATGGGCCGCCCGATCTCGGCGATGGCAGCCTGCTGGCCTACTACAATTTCACCGATACGGACGGGGCGAACGCGGTCGACGCCAGCGCCAACAACAACGACGGCACGATTACCGGAGGCGTTCTGGAGGAGGCCGGACTGTCCCTGCAGGGGACGGAGCTGGAGGCCTGGGCGGGCAGCCCGCTGACCGGCAGGGTGGAGTTCGAGGCGGGGGCTAGCATTTCTGTATTCGACGGGCCGGACAAGGCCGGCTCCTCGGTCAACCTGAATGCGGAAACCGGCGAATGGACCTTCACCGCCGCCGCGGACTTTTCCAGCTATCAGGACAGTTTCAGCTTCCAGGTCACCGACAGTTCCGGTCAGACGCGACAGGTCACCTATTCGGTGGATGTATCCGTGCAAGGTCAGGGCAGCGTGTGACGAACAAACCCTGCGTTCCGACCGACCAGGAAATGAGCTAGGCTGCGGGCATGGCCGTGTTGGGGAAGGCATCGATATTGGGGGAGTTGTTCGGTCCGCTGAAGAAGCGGCTGCTCGAACTCGTTTCCTTCTCGGTCTTCATCAATATCCTGGCGCTGGTCGTGCCCGTCTTCGTGCTGCAGGTCTATGACCGGGTCGTCTATCACGCCGGGCTGACCACGCTGCAGGGCCTCGTGATCGGGGCCGTGCTGGCCGTGGTCTTCGACTATCTGCTGCGGCAGGCGCGGTCGCGGCTGGTGCAGCGCATCGCCACCCGGATTGATGTTTCGGTCGGTCGTATTCTGATCCGCAAGCTGACGGCCCTGCCGCTACGGGTGCTGGAAAGCCAGACGGCGGCGCAGTGGCAGGCCTTGACCCGCGATGCTGAGGCCGTGCGCGACACGCTGGCCGGGCCGCCGCTGGTGCTGGCCATCGATCTGCCCTTTGTCGTGTTGTTTGTCACCGTGATCGCCATCATCGCTCCGCCGCTGGCGCTGGTGCTGGCCGCCCTGATCCCCCTGTTTCTGATTACTTCCGTCCTATCGGCCTGGCTGATCGGCCGATCGACCAAGGAAGAGCGCGACGGCGCACTGGAGCGGGATGCTGTCCTGGTCGATATGGTGGCCGGCCGCACCACGGTGAAGGCCCTGGGCCTGGGCGCGCCGCTGGCCCGGCGCTGGGCGGAGAAGCATGCGGTCAATATCGCTCAGGCGGTGCGGCGTGGTGGCTATGTCGACGGCTCGTCGAATATCGCGGTGTCGCTGGGGCTGATTTCCACGGTCGCCATGACCTCCATCGGGGCGATTGCCATTATCGACGGCGCCCTGACCATGGGCGCGTTGGTCGCGACCAATATGCTGGTCAACCGGGTGATCGGCCCGCTGAATCAGATCATCGGCACATGGCGTCAGATCATACGGTTCCGTCAATCCCTGTCGCGGCTGAGCCAGCTTTTCGCGCAGGCGGATGAGGATTCCCAACCGGTGCTGGAACGGCCGCGCCCCCTGGGCGGGCTCGTGCTGGACGGAGTTTCCTTCAGCTATGTCCAAGGCGCGAAACCGGCGCTGAAGGAAGTTTCGCTGCGCTTCGGCCCGGGCGGGCTGCACGGCGTCGTCGGTCCCAATGGCGGTGGCAAGACGACGCTGCTGAAGCTCTGCCAGGGCCTCTACCGGCCGGAGCTGGGGACCGTCTCGCTGGACGGGATCGATCTGGCCCAGCTGACCCGGGAGGAACTGGCGCGCTGGGTGGGTTATGTGCCGCAGGACCCGTTTCTGTTCAGTGGCACGATCCGTGACAATCTGGCCCTGGTGCGCGAGGGGCTGGAGGATGCTGATTTGCTGAAGGCGGCGGAACTGGCGGGAGCGGCTGATTTCATCAATGCCCTGCCGAACGGATATGCCACTGATCTGGGCGAGAATGGCCGGGCTTTTTCGGCAGGGCAACGCCAACGCATTGCCTTGGCGCGCGCTTTTGCGGGCGACCCGCCGGTGCTCCTGCTGGATGAGCCGAGCGCCCATCTGGACCGCAAGGCGGAAGAGGCGCTGGCGGAATCCCTGGGCCGGCTGGCGGAGGATCACACGGTGGTGGTGGTCAGCCATAGCCAGGCCCTGCTGCGCAATGCGCGCACCCTGACGGTGATCGATGGCGGCATGATCCTGGCCCATGGTCCGGCCGCGCGCGTGCTGGAAGATGTCTTCGGCATCCGCCAGCCCATGCCCGACCCGGCGGACCGGCAGGCCCGTCCGGTCACCACACCGCGCCCCGTGGCGGCCCGCCCGCCGGTGCGCAAGCGTACCCAGGCTCGGCCGGCATCCGGGTCTGGCGAGGGCGCCGCCGATCCCTCGATTGCAGCCGTCAAGGCGGGGCGGGCCGGCGATGACTGATCGGGGCATGGCGGGGGAAGACCCGCTCGACCTTGCGCTGCGGCAGCATCCGCTGCCGGGCTGGCGCATCATAGCCTGGATCGTGATGGCCGCGTTGGCGGCGACCATCGCCTGGGCCTTCCAGGCGCGGCTGGATGTTGTCAGCACCGGCGAAGGCAGCGTGAAACCTCAGGGTCAGCTCCGCGTCATCCAGCATCTGGAAGGCGGGATTGTCGAGGAAATCTATGTCACTCGTGATCAGGTGGTGGAAGCAGGCCAGCCGCTTCTGCGCCTGAATCTGGGGGCGGGCGGGCTCAATCCCGACGAGTTGAATGTGCGCCTGGACGCGCTGCTGCTTCGGGAGGCCCGGCTGGGGGCGGAGCGTGATGGCAGCGCGCTTTTCCTGCCGACGGCGGAGGCGGCGCGTCGCCCTGCCCTGGCGGCGGCGGAGCAAGCCACCTATCGGTCTCGCGTCCAGACCCTGCAGGAAACCATCGGCGTGCTGGAAAACCAGCGCCAGCAACGTGAATCCGAAATCCGCGAGACGGAGGCGCAACTGGCCTCCGTGCGGGAAGCGCTGCGTCTGGCAGAGGCTGAAAAGCAGCGCGTCGCCCCGCTGGTAGCCCGCAATCTGATCACCCGCACCGAGTTGAACACCATCGCGCGCGATCTGGAAAGCCTGTATGGCCAACGCGAAACGCTGAGCGCATCGCTGAGCCGGACACGGGCTGGATTGCTGGAGGCGCGCAATCGCCAGGAACAGGCACGCAGCGAGTTCATGAGCAAGACGACGCAGGAATTGTCGGAATTGCAGTCGGAACTGGCGCGGCTGCGCCAGCAGGTGGAACGTGCCAGCGACCAGGACCGCCGGACGGAAATCGCAAGCCCCATTGCAGGCGTGGTGAAGAATATGCGCGTCAACACGATCGGCGGGGTGGTGCGACCCGGCGAGCCGATTCTGGAGGTGGTGCCGACGGAAGACCGGTTGGTCGTGGAGGCCAGGATCAATCCCGCCGATATCGCCCAGGTCACGGTCGGCCAGCGCGCGGTGGTGAAGCTGACCGCTTTCGATTTCATGCGCTATGGCGGGCTGGAAGGCAAGGTGACGCAGGTCGCGGCTGATGCCGATCAGGACCAGCAGACCGGCGTCTGGTATTATCGTGCCGAGGTGGAGACCGAAAAGGTGTCCTTTGATGTGGAGGGCGGGGCGAAGGCGATCATTCCCGGCATGCAAGCCGTGGTGGAGGTGCATATCGGCACCAAATCCGTGATCGACTATCTGATCCAACCCGTCCTCAAACTCCGGCATGAGGCGTTTCGGGAACGGTGATATTCGGGTTCGGCGGAAAGAAGCGCTTTTATTTCAAGGTATTCGATGATGCTGCACGGCGCTGCGGGCTGCATGGCTCCCTGGTGGAGGATGCCTTTCGCCTGACCGTCTGGCGCTGGGTCGAAGCCGATTGTACCCACCAAGCTTTCCATACGGAAAAAGCCGAGGCAAATGATTGCCTTTACCATGGTATGGAAGCGGTGGCGCGGCTCGCGGCATTTGCTATGCTGGAGCCTGAGGAAAGCCGCGATCATCTCTCCGAGGAGGAGTTCGCGGCCGTGGCAGGAAGGCTTGAGCAGGTTCTTGACCAGCCGGAACGGGATGGGCTGGACAATCAGGTGATCCGCTTGGTCCTGGCAACGGGGCGAGCCAATCGGAGCATTACGGACCGCGTCGAGCTGGATGTGGAGGGGTAGGCGTGCGCCTGTTATTCGCTGTCGTTCTGGCCGGGCTGCTTGGTATTGCCCCGGGGCTGGTTCCTGTTGCGCTGGCCCAGGATGCCAAGGCGGAGAACTGGTTCGTGCTGCGCTATGACCAGAAGGGCAATCCCATCGGCGCGGAGACCGGACAGGCACCAACCCTGTCACCGCTGAGTCCGGGACAGCAGGATGGCGCGCCTGCAATCGCCGCTCCGAAATCCCCCGCCGGCAAAGCGCCGGAGCAGATTCCGGCCGGACCCGAACCGGAACTGCGAACCGACAAGCCGCATGAAGATGGCGAATTGCTGGTGATGCAGACGGATAACCACCAGTTGGAGGCGCTGCGTCGGCTGAATTTCGCCGTTCTGGAGCGGATGCGCCTGGGCAATCTGGGAATCGAAGTGCTGCGCCTGCGCAAGCCGCCAGAATTGTCGCTGGATGCCGCAATCCGGCTGGTGGAAACGCAGTTTCCGGGCCTGGTGGTGGATACCAATGACCTTCTGGACCGTTCGCAGGGGGCTGGCGCCACCGTCGCGTCCACGACGGGCGGCTCCGCGGATATACAACCCGATTTCTCGCGTGAATTGACCGGCTGGGGTGTCGTGCCTGATAGCTGCGGCATCGGCATGCGCATCGGCATGATCGATTCCCTGGTGGATACGCGCGCGCCCGTCTTCAAGGGGCGCAGCGTGGTCTATCGCAGCTTTACCGACCCGTCGCGCACGCCGTCGGACGACGAACATGGTACGGCCGTTGCGTCTGTCCTGGTGGGGAGCGGTGCAGGTACTGTTCTACCGGGGGGGCTGTTGCCGGGGGCACAGATTTATGCGGCAGGCATCTTCGAACTGCGCGGAGGCAAGAGCACCGGAAACCTGACGGCATTCCTGCGCGGGATGGATTGGCTGGTGGCCCAGAAGGTCCAGGTCGTCAACCTGTCGGTGGCCGGTCATGGCAATGCGGTGATGACCATTGCGCTCAACAAGGCGATCGAGGCGGGGTTGGCCCTGGTTGCGGCGGCGGGCAATAATGGACCCGGCGCGCCGCCTGCCTGGCCGGCCGCCCATGCCAAGGTGATCGCCGTGACGGCTGTCGATATCGACATGAATGTCTATCGCCATGCCAATAGCGGGGACTATATCGACTTTGCGGCACCGGGCGTGAATGTCTCCACGGCCACACCGCGCGGTGTGGCCCGGCAGAGTGGAACATCCTTCGCGGCCCCTTTCCTGACGGCCATGGTGGCGATTCACCGTGCGGCCGGATTTACGGGTGATGCCGATATCCTGCGCACCAGCCTGCGACGCTATACAGTCGATCTGGGGCTAAGCGGGCATGACATGACCTTCGGCTGGGGGCTGGCGCGGCTGCGGCCGAACTGTTGAGCGCTGATCTGGATGAGGTTTCATGAGTGATCCGCAATCGACCATCGCACTTCTGACCGAACAGCGGGATCGTTTCGTCGCCTTTGCCTTCGCGGCCGCCGAAGTGCTGCTGGAGGTGAATGGCGAAGGGCGGATCGGTTTCGTCGCGGGCGGTGTCAGGGCGCTGATCGGTTTGCAACCATCGACCCTTCCCGGCCGCAGCCTGCAGGAACTGGCGGTGCCGGGTGATCGCTTCCTGGTGGGGGAGCATCTGGTACGCTTGAGGCAATCGACCCGGGCCGCCGACATGATCGTCGGCTTCGAGGTCGCGGGCGGCAAGCCGCTTCCCGCCCTGGTGTCGGGCATGAAAAGCCCCCAGCGGGACAATGTCTTTCACATCACCCTGCGGCACCTGCCGCTGGTCGCGCGCGGAACGGATCGCCAGATCCTGATAAGCCCGGTCGCGATCCAGGATTTCTGTGCGGCTGCATCCGATATGGGCCGCCAGGCTGCACAGGCGGAGGAGAAACCCAAGCTCGCCCTGTATGAAATCGATCTTGGCCTGCTGCGCGATCAACAGGGGGCGGAGGCGGCCGAGCAGGTGGAGACTGATCTGGTGCAGTCGATGCGGGCCTGGGCCGCCGGTTCCAGCGCGGTCGGGCGGGCCGGGCAGGGCCGATACAGCCTGTTGATGGATGAATATTCCGACCCTGCGGTTCTGGCGCTGCGCCTGCGCGAGGTGGCGAAGGCCAGAGGGGCGGAGGTCGAGGTCGGGTCGACCGTGCTCGACATTTCCGATGCGCTGGAAGATGAGAGCCTGTCGCTGATGCTGGGCAGCGCGCTGCGGCGCTTCGAGGCGGAAGGGCTGGAGAGCGTTTCCAAGGGCACGCTTCGCGATTTGGTGGTACCGTCCACAGGCCGAAGGGGCGGTGCTGGCGTTGTCATGAATGCCAAGCGCAAAGGAACAAAAGAAAGCTGGGGGTAGGACGCATGGGCGAAGGGATGATTGCCGCGACGACCCTGGAGGATGACGCGGCGGCCCGCGCTTTTGTATCCGGTTTCGATCTGCGGCAATTGCCCGATGGTTTCACCGCCGACCCCTTTCCCTTTTACGCCGCGCTGCGGCGCCATGATCCGGTCCATCGCCTGCCCGATGGCGGGGTGTTCCTGACCCGCTACGAGGATTGCGCCGCCGTCTATCGTGATCCGGCGCGCTTCCGGTCCGACAAGAAGCCGGAATTCGGACCGAAATACGGCATTGGAACGCCGCTGTTCCGCCATCACACCACCAGCCTGGTGTTTAATGATCCGCCCTTGCATACGCGCGTGCGCAAGCTGTTGGCACCGGCCTTTACGCCACGGGCGCTGGACCTGCTGCAACCGCGTTTCGAGGCGATGGTGGAGCGCCTGCTGGACGGGGCAGCGGCGGTGGGCGGCATGGATGTGATCAGCGATTTTGCAGCCGCCCTGCCGGTGGAAATCATCGGCGATATGCTGGGCATTCCGCAGGAGGAACGCGGACCGCTGCGCGATTGGTCGCTGGCCATTCTGGGCGCGCTGGAACCAGCCCTGACGCCCGAGGCGGAGGCTTGGGGCAACCGATCCGTCACCGATTTTTCCGACTATCTGGATCGGCATATCGCAGCCCGCCGGGTATTGCCGGATAGCCAACGCGGCGGGTTCGGGGCGGTGCTGGACATGCTGCTGGCGGAAACCCATGCCGGGGATCGCCTGACGGGGGAAGAACTCGTCCAGAACTGCATTTTTCTTTTGAATGCCGGGCATGAGACGACGACAAACCTGATTGGTAACGGCATTGATCTGCTGCTGCGCTTCCCTGATCAGAAGGCGCGGCTGATTGCCGAACCTGCGCTGATGCGTCCGGCGGTGGAGGAAATGCTGCGCTGCGAAAGTTCGAACCAGCTCGGCAATCGGCGTGCGGCAGAGGATTGCGTGATCGGCGGTGCTGCGATCGCGAAGGGGACGCAGATCACCATCGGCATCGGCGCGGCCAATCGCGATCCGGACCAGTTTCCAGACTCGGATCGGTTTGACATAACCCGTGAGCCCAATCGGCATCTGGCCTTCGGGCTGGGCATCCACGCTTGCGCGGGCATGACGCTGGCGCGTATGGAGGGGCGTATCGCGATATCCCGCCTGTTGGCACGGTTTCCGGATTTTCGGGCGGCCGGTGGCGCGGTGCGCGGGGGACGGGCCCGTTTCCGGGGCTTTCTCAGCTATCCCATCCATTTGGCCTAGACCGGGACACTCGGGCAGGCCTGTCCAGAACGAGGCACCATGGCCGAACAGATTCCGGGGCGCGGCAGGGCGATCGCGGGCTTCGCCCTGGGGGCGACCTTCTTCGGCTATGCCTTCCTGCTGCGCGTGCAGCCCAGTGTGATCGTCGCCGATCTGATGCGCGATTTCGCGGTGGGGGCGGCAGCGCTGGGCGGGCTGTCGGCCTTCTATTTCTATGCCTATGCCGGCATGCAGGTGCCGGTGGGCATGCTGATGGACCGCTTCGGGCCGCGCCGGTTGATGAGTGTGGCCCTGCTGTTCTGTGCGCTGGGCCTGACGCTTTTCGCGCTGGCGCCGATGCTGGAACTGGCGGCGCTGGGACGCGTGATGGTGGGGGCGGGGGCGGCGTTCAGCTTTCTGGGGGCGCTGACGGTGGCCGTGCGCGGCCTGCCGCCCCGGCATTTCGGCCTGTTGACCGGATTGTTGCAGGCCCTGGGCATGGCCGGCGCGGTGGTTGGCCAGGCCCCTTTCCGCTGGCTGGTCGAACATAGCGATGGCTGGCGGGAGGCGAGCCTCTGGCTGGCCGGCTTCGGCTTCCTGCTGGCCCTGGCCGTCTTTCTGATCGTGCGGGATGGGCCAAAGCCCGGCGGGGCCGGTGCCGAACCGGCCGCGCAGCGCCCGAAGGGCGCCACAACGGCCGTGCTGGGTAATCTGCAGACTTGGTGGGCAGCCATCGTGTCCTTCCTGATGACCATGGTGCTGCTGGCCTTCGCCGGGCTGTGGGCCGTACCCTTTCTGGTGCAGGGGCATGACTTGAGCAATGCCCAGGCGGCCAGCCTGCTGTCGCTGTTCTTCATCGGCTGGGCCATCGGCTCGCTGGGGGCGGGTGGCCTGTCGGACCGGCTGGGGCTGCGCCGCCCGCCGATCCTGGTCGGCGCGACGGTGGGGTTGGGCAGCCTGTCGGCCTTCATCTACTGGGCCGATCCGGCGAGCGTGGTCGGGGCGGGGCTGCTGCTGCTGGCCGGGATCGGCTGCGGCACCATGATCTTGACCTATGCGCTGGCGCGGGAGTCGAACCATCCCGCCGCCGCTGGAACGGCGATGGGGCTGGCCAATATGGCGACGGTCGGGTCGGGCGCGGTGATGCAGCCGGTAATCGGGGCGCTGCTGGACCTGAACTGGACGGGCGGAACCGTGGGCGGCGTGCCGGTCTATACGCTGGAGAATTTCCGGGCAGCGTTCCTGGTCTTTCCCGTCTGCCTGATCCTGGCCATTGCCATCACGGCCTTCCTGCTGCGAGAGACCGGGCCAGGGCGACGAGTGCAGGAAATCCGCTAACCCGCTCTGACGCGCAGGTGCCGCATCAGCCGCCCATCGATGGCGATCAGGCCGCAGCCGATCAGCGCCATGCCCAGAAGCTGTCGGGGTTCCAGCGCTTCACCCAGGATCAGGCTGCCCAGCAGCAGGGCGGTGACAGGGATCAGCAGGGTGACCAGCACGACATTGGTGGCGCCTGCCCGCTGCATGATCATGAAATACAGCCAATACGCGAAGGCGGTGGAGATCAGGCCGATGCCAAGCACGGCCAGAAGCGCGTCCGAACCTGGTGCGGGCAGGGTCCAGGGCCGGTCCAGAACCAGGGCGGCGGGCAACATCATGACGGCGGCAATCGCCACCTGGCCAGAGGCCAGCGCCAGCGGCGCGCCCGTACCCGCCATCCTGCGCGCTACTATGGTGGAAAAAGCATAGCTCAGCGCTCCGCCCAGCACGGCCAACTCCCCCCAGACCATGCCGTCGCCGGAGAAATCAACGCCGCCGGCGCCCAACATCACCGCAACGCCCGCTATTCCAACCACCGAGCCCAGCAGGCGGTTGACCGTCAGCTTCTCATTCGTGGTGGTGAGATGGGCGACAATCACCGTCCAGAGCGGGGTGGACGCGTTCAGGATGGATGCCAGCCCGGAATCGATACGCGTCTGACCCCAGACGATCAGGCTGAACGGGACAACATTGTTCAACAGCGCCATGCCGATCAGCAGCCACCAAATCCGTGCCCCGCGCGGCACCGGCAGGCGCAATAGGGCCACCACCGCCCACATTGCCAGGGCAGCGACCAGCAGGCGCAGGAAGACCAGGGTTGGCGGCGGAAATCCCTGCAACCCCAGCGCATTGAACAGGAAGGAACAGCCCCAGCACAGCGACAGCGCAATCAGCATAACCCATGCCCGCCCATCCATGACCGGTGCCGAACCCATTCCGTTTCCCCCATATAACCGCTTCGGTTGCGCCAGGACGCTATATATCTTTTCCGGATTGCATCCGGAATATGTAATAGAATCAAACGGTTGGCAGTGGTCTGTTCGAATCCGAAATCGGTCCCGCGCTGCGTGGAACCGAACCGAATGCCGGGGCGGGACATTAGCCGGTTCCAGAGCATAGCTCGACCCGAAACTTGCGGTTCCTTGGAAAGATCCGTGCGGGAGCCTCTGGCTTAGGGGGGATTTGGGCACCAGCTTGCTTTGGCCGCTGCCATGCCATGCGGATGCGTTGCGGTATCAGCATATCTTGTGCCATGACGGTAACGCTTTCGTGAATACGCTTCCATGCCAGCTTTTCCGCCGCAGTACGGAGTGCTAGGCTTCGCCGCAGTTATTGGGGGGCGGGCGTGCAAACCGAAGGGGGATCTTCGGTCAACGCGGGGAGCTGTGTCGTGCATGTTGCTGCACCTGTTTTCGTGGCCTCACATAAAGAAGGGTGTGCGCTGCCACCACTTGACCAATTGCCGCTGCCCTTGGCGCAGACGGTAGCGGTCTGGCATGCGATGCGGCCCGCCCCTGAACTGTTACCGAGTTGGTCACATTTCGATCCGGTTTCCGTGCCGGATGCGCTGGGCATGATTTCCCTGTTGGAGGTTCGCCATCCCGGGCCGCGGTTTTTCTGTCGGCTCTATGGTACGAAGCTCTATGCCGCGCTTGGTCACGACATGACCGGCAGGATGATGGATGAGGCGGTGCCGAATTTCATCGGTTCTGCCGCAGAGGCCGACTATGTGGCGGTTGCGGCATCCGGCCAACCACGCTGGTATCGTGGCGCGCCATCCCTCTGGTCGCCTCGGCGCATCGGGGAGGTGGAAGTGGCGATCCTGCCCTTTGCCAGCGATGGACGACAGGTGGACCGCGTCATGCTGGTGGTGGACCTTCCCTCCCAGTGATGTCGCGTGAGGTGGGAGCGTGTCGCGCAGGGGTTGCGGTAGAGCCTGATGACGGGCTATTCCCATCGGGTGGCTCCAGCCACACTTCCGTCCCGCTGTCGCCATGTATCCTGCGACGCGCGCCCCGCCCGACACTCGACCAGCAACGGACACCAGCATGGACAACACATCGGTAGGGCGCGGGGTGGTGCTCATCCTGGGAGCGATCCTGCTATTCGTGGTGCTGGAAGCCCAGGCGAAAGCAGCAGGCCAGATGATGCCGGTGCTGCAGGTGGTCTGGGCGCGCTATAGCGTGCACTTTGTTCTCCTGGTGCTGTGGTTCGGGCCGCGCATGGGGCGCGGGCTGGTGCGCACGCGCCATCCGGGCATGCAGGTGCTGCGCTCCTTCCTGCTGCTCGGCACCACGATCATGACCTTTCTGTCGCTACGCTTCCTGCAGATGGCGGAGGTGACGGCGCTCGCGCTGTCCGTTCCCTTCTTCGTGGCGGCCTTGTCCGTGCCGATGCTGGGGGAACGGGTCGGACCGCATCGCTGGGCTGCGATCTGCATCGGCTTTCTGGGCGTGTTGATCGTCGTGCGGCCTGGGACGGGCCTGTTCCAGCCGGCCGTCCTGCTGCCGGTGATCGGCGCGGTATTGCTGGCCTTCTACATGATCATCACGCGAAAGATTTCGGCGGATGAGGACCCGGTCGTGTCGGTCTTCTTCACCGCCCTGGCTGGCGCGGTGGTGCTGACGGCGGCCATCCCCTTTGTCTGGCAGACGCCGAGCGAGCCGCTGGGCTATCTGTTGATGCTGGGCGTCGGGCTGTCGGGCGGGTTCGGGCATTATCTTTTGATCCTTGCAACGCGCCATGCCCCGGCCAGCCTGCTGGCGCCCTATTATTACTCCCAGATTTTTGGCTCGATCCTGGTGGGCTATCTGCTGTTCCGCGATCTGCCCGACGGCTTCACGCTGGCCGGGGCCGGGGTGATCGTCTGCGCCGGGCTCTATCTGTGGATTCGGGAACGCCGGGCAGCGCAGCGGTCGGTAAGGTAGCCCGCATCAGGGGTCGCCCTTCTCCTTTCACACGCAGCAATCCAGCGGCTCGACGGACCCGGTCCGGGCTCCCGGCAGGCTGACCTGCCGAAACCGTACGAGACGTCTCGTCTCGTTGGCAACGCCACCTGTATGCGCTTGGCAGGTTCGGAGATGAAAACTGTACGAGACGTCTCGTCTCGTTTCAGACTTGTTTGCCGTGCACGGGATGGGATAGCGTATCAAAACTGTACGAGACGTCTCGTCTCGTTTGGAATCGAAGGTGGGTCATGGGCGATGGGCCAAGGTCCAGCGCGGGGAGGATGGGATGGTCGATATCCTGGTACCGGAAATTGAACGCGCCATGCCGGGCTATGAGGGGCGGGGCGGGGCTTCTTCGACCCGGCGCAATCTTGCCCGCCAGCGCGCGCTGCTGGAGGCCGCGCGCTCGCTGCTGATCGAAAAGGGTTACGCGGCCGTGACGGTGGATGAGATCGCCAAACGGGCCGGAACCTCGAAACAGACCTTCTATCGCTGGTGGTCGGGAAAGGGTGCGTTGTTCCTGGAGCTGTATGAGCGCGTCGCGCCGCCCGGCCTGCTGGATGTCGATACCGGCAGCCTGACGGGCGATCTGCGCGCGCTGCTGACGGAGCTGTTCGCCGTCTATCGCGAAACCGGGGTGGGCCGCGCCCTGGCCGGGCTGGTGGGGGAGATGACGGGCGATCCGGCCCTGGCCGAACGGATGCGCGGGGATTATCTGGCCCGCCGCCGCGCCCTGTTGCAGTCGGTGTTCGACCGTGCCGCAGCGCGCGGAGAGTTGCGCCCAGAGGCCGATACCGGCACGGCGGTGGAGATGCTGACCGGCGCGATCTGGTTCCGCCTGATGACGGGTACGGTCGAGCCGGACGAGGATTTCGCCCGCAGGCTTGCCGCCACCATGGCCCGGGGTGTGCTGCGATGAGCCAGCCGGTCTTTGCCGGCTATCGGCCCGGCGTGCTGGGCCGCTTCGTGGCGCTGCAATCGGAATATTATGCGCGCGACTGGGGCTTCGGCGCCTATTACGAGGCGAAGATCGCCGGCGCGGCGGCGGATTTCCTGGCGCGGATGAACCCTGCTCGCGACGCGGTCTTCACCGCCTGGTCACCATCCGGGGAATTCAGCGGCGCGATCACGGTGGATGGGGCGGAGGATGACGGCCCGCTGGCCCATCTGCGCTGGTTCGTGGTGGCGGAACCGGCGCGGGGTCAGGGGATTGGCAAGGAACTGATGCGCCGCGCGGTTGCCTTCGCGCGCGAAAGCGGGGCAGGTGGGCTCTACCTCACCACCTTTGACGGGTTGAAGCCGGCCCGCCGGGTCTATGACGGGGCGGGCTTCACGGTTACCCACGAGGCCTGGGATTCAACCTGGGGCGAACGGGTCAAGGAACAAAGGATGGAATTCCGGTTCTGAGGAGGTTGCTTCAGAAGCGCGTCGTCTTCGGACTACGATCCGAGGATTCTTCGGCCCAGGGATGGAGGTGGTCGGATCACGTCCGACCACGACGTGTTTCATAAATATTCCGTCGCCCTCGGGCCTCGACCCGAGGACCTTTCTGCCATGGGGTGGAGGTGGTCGGATCAGGTCCGACCACGACGTGTCCTTCCCTTCATGGTTTGAGATGCCGTTATCGCGGCTCCTCACCATGACGGGATTTGTTGGATTGAGTCCCGCCTGGCTTCAGGAGGGCGAAGCCCGTCTCATAGCATCGGGCGCAACGTCAAAAACGATACCAACCTTACCGGAACAGGTCTTCAGGTTTCCCGCCCCGGCGCCAGGGACCGATAGAGGTCGAGCGTGGCGGCGATCACCACCGCGTCGGAAAATTCGGCTTCCGCCGCCTTTCTTGCCCCGGCGCCCAGCGTTGCGCGCAGGGCCGGGTCGCGGGCGAGCTTTTCCAGCGCATCGGCCAGCGGTCCCACCGTTTTGACCGGCACCAGCAGGCCGGTTTCGCCATCGCGGCAGATTTCCCTGCAGCCCGGCACATCGGTGGCGACGATGGGAAGGCCGCAGGCCGCCGCTTCGAGCAGCGCCTTGGGCAGGCCTTCGCGATAGGAGGGCAGCACGGCGATATGGGCCGGGCCATAGGCTTCGGCGGGGTCGCGCACGGGCGGGTGCACTTCCACCACGCCTTCATTCTCCCAGGCTTCCAGCATGACGGAGGGGATGGCGGCCGGGTTCAGGTCGCTTGGCCCCACCAGCCGAATGCTGATCGGCACGCCGCGCGCCTTCAGCAACCGGGCCGCTTCCACCAACTCGCCCACCCCCTTGTCCCAGAGCAGGCGACAGAGGCAGACGGCCACGGGAATGCCGGGCGGCGGCTCTTTCGGATGGAAATGGGCGATATCGACGCCCGCGCCGCGGATCAGGGCCAGCCGGTCGCGCTTCACCCCCATTTTGCGCCGGAAAGTCGCCAGATCATCGCCATTCTGCAGGATGGTGACGGTGTTGTGCCGGTTCAGGAGCAGCCGGAAGGCGAGTGCGACCGCCGTTCTGGCCGTCCGGGCATAGCTGGTCTGGGCGATGAACAGGAAGCCCAGCCCGGTGATCGCATTCACTACGCCCGGCACGCCGGCGATCCAGGCCGCGATGGAGCCATAGAGTACCGGCTTCATCGCCACATGATGCACCAGATCGGGCTTCAGGCTGCGATACAGCCGGATCAACTGGCGAAGCGCGCCCAGATCCTTCAGCGGGTTCTTGCCGGCGCGCTTCAGGTCCAGCGCCACGAATTCCAGCCCCGCCGCGCGGATTTCCGCCTCCCGCCCCGTGGCGCGGGCCGCCACCACCACGCGCGCCCCGGCCTGTTTCGCGGCCAGCGCCAGATTCAGCCGATGCGTCAGCAGCGAGAAATCTTCCCCCGTCAGGAACAGCAGGGTACGCCCCGCCAGCGGCCTGGTATTGTCGCGCTCACCCATGCGCGCCAACCAGATGCGAGATGGCGACCGAAATCCGGCGGGTCAGATCGTGTATTTCCAACAGCGGTCGGAACAGGCTGCGGTGTTCCATGCGGTAATCGCGCTCCTCTTCCCCGCGATAGGTGGCGGGGTTGCCGAAATCCTCCAGATCCAGGGGCTCGGCATCGACCGGGAAGGTTTCCATCAGAATGGCGACCGCGCCGGGAACGTCAAGCTCCAACAGGCGGCCGATCAACTCTTCCACCGTCACGTCATGGCGATGGGAAAAGGCCGGTACCCGCATCGCCATGGCGAAGATGCGCAGGATCAGTGCAAGCCGGATCGCATGTAACAGTTCCAACGCGTCGCCCTGTTCGGGTGTCAGGGCCTTTGGGAATTCCACCCCCATCTCGGTCCTGGCGGCGGCGAGCCCGTCCTTCACGTCGATGGCGTCCTGGATCAGCTTGCGCACGATACGGCGCATGCGCGGATAGGTCTCGTCATCCTCCAGAATGGTGGACAGGCGCCGTAGTTCCTCCTTCTGGTCCGCCTCGGCCTGGCTGCGCGCGCGGGCCAGCCAATAGGACGGGTTGAAGGCATCGCAATAAGCATCCATCGCGGCCAGCCGGCCCAGATCGAAGGCATGCGCGACGAGGCCCATGGCGCGCCGCAGCCGGTCCGACCGGCCGATGGCGGCGGTGAACCAGTCGCGGTCGCGCGCGATTGCCTCACCCACGCCGCCCACGGAATTTGCCAGCCAGCCCATCTGCTGCAGCACCGCGTTATGCGGGATGGCTCGCATCTGGGATGGGTGGTTGCGGTCGATGCCATGGGCGATTTCGTGCTGGCGCCGTGCCTTGCGCGAACCCGTGGCATAGAGCAGGTTCGGCCCGAACGCGCCGATCAGCGCGCCATAATCGCGGTCCTGCATGATCCTTTCGTTGAAACCGGCGATCGCCAGAAAGAATTCCAGCGCGTGGTCGGTTTCCTCATAGAAGGGATCGGGCGGTGCCGCCGGCGGGGTAAAGGCGTGTTCCAGCGTACGCGCGATCACCGCATAGGCCAGTTCCGGCGTGCCGAACAGCGTATAGCCGTCGCCGCCCTGGAAGCTGACTTCCCGCTTCAAGGCGATGCCAAGCTCGCGATAGAGCGTGCGTGCGGCGGGGGAGGAGAGATAGTCGTAGCGGTCCAGCAGGCTGCCCGGATGGCCGCCGCGCCCCATGGATTCGCCATGGGTATCGAAGATCAGCACTTCGACCTGGTTCAGGCCCCGGTCATAGATCAGCCGTGCCAGCTTCATATGCAGCCGTTCGACCGCGAAGGCGGCGGCGGTCTGGCCCAGGAAGCGGCCGGCATCGGAAAAGCCGGTCTGGATCGCAAGCCGCCCGCGCTTCAGCACATAGGCGCGGTAATGCGGGTTCTCCAGCAATTCCTCGATCACCGCCGTGCCCCGCTCCAGCGCTTCGGGCGTTTCGAACAGGGGGGAGATGTCCATCAACTCCTCCACCCCGAACAGCCGGGCGAAATACAGCGCGGCCAGCACGGTGAAGGGCGTATCGCATTCCGCGATCAGGAAGCGCACGGGTTGGGTGGAATCGCCATAGCGGATCATGGCAGCGATGGCCATGACGAGGCGCCGCGCCGTGGTGCGTTCGGCCATCAGCGAGCCCAGATTGATGCTGACCGGTTCCACCGCATCCAGCATGGCCGAGAGCTTCGCCAGATAGCCACGTCGGCGGGCAGGATCGTCCGGTTCGCCCGACAGGCCCACTGCGCGGCGGATGGCGTTGTGAATCTGGGTGGCGTTCAGGCGCACATGGGTATGGGCCGACGCCAGGCCGTAGCTGGCCATCGCCGATTTCAGCCGGACCAGGCTTTTGGCGATATCGGGGTTGGCGGCATCGCGCGCGGCCCCGTCGATCAGGCCCATGATCTCCGCCAGATCGGTCAGGCGCAACGCGTCATTGTCCGCCAGAACCTGACCCAGCGCCTTCACGGCCTGTCGGTCGCTACCGTCGATGGCGAAGGCGGCGGCTTCCTCCTCCGCGACCTTGACGGCGAGCGCCAGCCGGCTTTCGACCAGGGACAGGGCGGTCAACAGGCCGGGCGCTTCCTGGCTGGCCCGGGCACCGGCGATCAATGCCCGCAGCTCGGTCATATAGCGGCGAAGCTGCATGGCGCGCACCGACAGGCGTTTTTCCAGAGTATCGGCCCAGCCGATATCGGTGCGCCCGTCCAGATCATAGCCCACCCAGCTTGCCAGGGTCACGAGGCGCGGCACCAGCCCGGCCCATTCCCCCGGCCAGCGCTTCGCCGCGACGGCAATGGCGATGGCGCGCGCCCGGTCTAGCGCCGCCTGGGCGGCCGCGATGGCGTTTTCCACCTGGGCATGTTCGAAGGCCAGATCGATATGTTCGTCCGGGCGGTGGGGCTGGGCGGCCGCTTCCCCTTGCAGCCGGGCCGTATCGGCCGGGGTCAGGGGATGGCCGTCGGGCCTGTAGCCGCTGGCCAGCTGTGCCAGGATCGCACGCAGATCGGCCTTCAGCCCGAAAGTCGGGTGCGCGGTGAAGACGATGCCGAAGCCGACCCGCTCCACCGCCGCCCGGTAGCGCTCGAACGGCATGGGGGCGTCTTCCGGCCCCGCCAGTCTTTCAAACAGCGCCGTCAGGCTGGCATCATTGGTGGCGGGGTCGGTCTCGCCCAGATAGGCCTTCAGCCGCCTGGCGCGCGCCAGGAAGGCGTCGCGCGTCAGTTCCTGGATCAGCCCTTCGATCACGGGCAGAGGCAGATCGCCCGCTTCGATCCGGCGGCTGAGGTCGAGCGCCAGGCGGCGGATCGGATTGACCAGCGGATCATCGGCGGCGATCTGGCGCAGGGTGCCCAGCACCTTGACCAGATCCTGGCGCAGCGCGCTTTCCCCCAGGGGCATCTCGGTCTTTGCGGTCATGCCTTCCCTCTCCTGCCGGGATTTCAGGGACGGAGCCAGCGCGCGGCCCAGGCTTCCAGCATCAGGATGGTCCACAGCCCTTCGGCATGGTTGCCCTTGCCCGCCAGATGCTCGTCCCAGGCCTTGGCGATGGGGGCGGGATCAACCAGCCCGGTACGGTGCATGCTGTCCGCGTTCAGCAGATCGCCCGCCCATTGTTTCAGGGGGCCGCGCAGCCAATCGGCCAGCGGAATGGCAAAGCCGGATTTCGGCCGGTCGACCAATTCGCGCGGGACATGGCGATAGAGCACCTGACGCAGCAGCCATTTCCCCCTGCCATCGCGGATTTTCAGTGCGGTGGGCAGGCTCCAGGCAAATTCCACCAGCCGATGGTCCAGGAGCGGCACGCGCGCTTCCAGGCTGACCGCCATGCTGGCCCGGTCGACCTTGGTCAGGATGTCGCCCGGCAGATAGCCGATAGTGTCCAGCGCCGCCAGGCGTTCGGCGTCGTCCTGGAAGGCGGTCTGCGGCAGGGTGAATTCGGCCGGGCCGTCATCCAGGCGCGCATCGAAGCCGGTCAGGCGGGCCGGGTCCTGCCAGCGCGCGATCAGCGCCTGATACATGCCTTCGACCGAACGGGCGGCGATCACGCGGGCCAGCTTGTGCAGCTTGTCACCCAGCATGCGCGGGCGCCTGCTTTCGGGCAGCAGCCGGGCCAGCCCGTCCCAGCGTGAGGTGGGTACACTGGACAGCGCGCCCGCCGCCAGATCGCGCAGCGCGCCGGGCAAGGGGGCCATGCGCCGCATCGCGGCCGGACCCGCGATATGACGGTTATAGCCGAAAAAGACCTCGTCCCCGCCATCACCGGACAGGGCGACGGTCACGCTGTCCTTGGCCAGCCGGCTGACCAGATAGGTCGGCAGGGCGGATGAATCGGCGAAGGGCTCGTCATACCAATCGGGCAGGCTGGGGATCAGCGCCAGCGCGTCGGACGCACCCAGGCGCAGTTCCGTATGATCCGTGCCCAGATGGGCGGCGACCGCACGGGCATGGGCCGTCTCGTCATAGCCCGCCTCGCCGAAGCCGATGGTGAAGGTCTTGACCGGGCCGGACGCCGCGGCCTGCATGGCGGCGACAACTGTGGAGGAGTCCACGCCTCCCGACAGCAACGCACCCAACGGCACATCGGCGATCATCCGGCAGGATACCGCCTCGCGGATCATCGCCTCGGCCTCTTCGATCGCCTGGGCGTCGGATAGCTGCCGGCGCGGCTGGGACACGACATCGGCCATAGACCAATAGCGGCGGATCACCGGGCGTTCGCCGGGTGAAACCGACAGCCAGCACCCCGGTTCCAGCTTCTGGAAGCCGCGATAGATCGTGCGTGCGCCGGGCACATTGTTCAGCGCGATATAGTCGGTCAGGGCCTTGCGGTCGATTTCCGGGCAGGTATCAAGCGCGGCGCGGATGCATTTCAGTTCGGAGGCGAACAGGAAGCGGCCTTCCGCCTCGCCCCAATAGACCGGTTTGATGCCCAGCCGGTCGCGGATCAGATGCAGCCGCCGTTCCCTGGCATCCCAGAGCGCAATGGCGAACATGCCGACCAGCCGGGGCAGGGTCGCTTCGATCCCGAAGGCGGCGATATGCTCCAGCATCGCCTCGGTATCGGAGGTGCCGCGAAACACGACGCCGCGCGCTTCCATATCCGCACGGATGGCGCGGTAGGAATAGATCTCGCCATTGTAGCAGATGGTCCAGCGCCCATCGCGCGAGGTCATCGGCTGGTGACCGGCCTCGCTCAGATCCAGGATCGCCAGCCTGCGAAAGGCAAAGGCGACGCCGCTATCGGGCGCGGCCCAGACGGCGGATTGGTCGGGGCCGCGATGCGGCATGGCAGCCCCCATGGCCCCCGCCCGCGCCTCCAGGCGCTGGCGTGCCTCGACCCCTCCCAGTTCGATCAGCCCCGCTATTCCGCACATGGGCTCGACCTTACGGGGTTCCGCGCGGGCGCGCCACTGGGTTTCGCTGCACCGCCGCATGCGGGGCTCCCCGGACGGGACCGGGGAGCCTGCTTCCGTGCCGGTTTTGGGGGGAGGACTATTTCAAAGCGGTTCCGACCACCTCAGCCATTGGGGTTGTTGGCCGGCCGATCAGCTTCGACAGGGTATGGGTTTCATCGAACAAGGCGCCCTGGCCGGCCTTGACGTCGCAATCCGCCAAGACTTTGGCGAAGCCTTCAGGCAGGCCGATCTGCATCAGGATGCCGGCATAGACGTCTTCCGGCAGATTGTTGAAGGCGACCGGCTTGCCGGACTGCTTCGCAAGCTCCGCCGCCAGATCGGCCAGGGTGAAGGCGGTGTCGCCCGCCAGCTCATAGACGCGGTTCTGATGCCCGTCATTGGCGGCGGTCACCGCGATGGCCGCAGCATAGTCGGCGCGGGCCGCGCCCGAGATTCTACCCTCGCCCGAGGCACCGATCAGCGTGCCACTTTCGATGGCATGGGCGAAACCGCCCGCATAATTCTCGATATACCAGCCATTGCGCAGGAAGGTGAACGGGATGCCGGATTCGGCGATGGCCTTCTCGGTCGCGACATGATCGGCCGCCAGGATCATCGGCGAATGGTCGCCCTTTAGAAGCGAGGTGTAGACGATCCGCGCCACACCGGCCGCCTTGGCTGCCTTTATCACATTGGCGTGCTGCCCGGCCCGGTCGTTGAAATCATTCGACGAAATCAGCACCAGAACCTCTACCCCTTCCAGCGCGGGGGTAAGGCTTTCCGGCTTCTGGTAGTCAAAGGGGCGGGCGGGGACGCCCAGATCGGTGGCCTTGGCCGGATCGCGCACCAGGGCGATGATCTTGTCGGCGGGCAGGCGGGATTTCAGCGCGGCAATGGCCAGTCGGCCCAACTGGCCGGTGGCCCCGGTAATGGCAATGGTCATGGCGGGTCTCCGCTTCGGTTTGAATTGACACGGCACAGATACGCACTTACTTACAAAAAGGAAGTACCTACAAAAATGTAAGTGCCAGAAAGTTCCTTGTGCTGGAGAAACGCGATGCCGGACGATACCGTTGCCCTGCTGGCTAAGTTCGCGCCGGATGTGCTGGCGGTGGACTGCCCGTCGCGGCCGATCCTGAACCACTTGACCAGCCGCTGGGGCGTGCTGGTGCTGATCGTGTTACGGGCCGAAGGACGCATGCGGTTCAGCGCGCTGCGGCGCCGGATCGGCGGGGTCAGCGAACGCATGCTGGCGCAGACCCTGCAAATTCTGGAGGCCGATGGCTTCGTGATCCGCCAGGCCTTCGACGTGGTGCCCCCGCATGTGGAATATCACCTCACCCCGCTAGGGCAGGAGGCGGCGGAGCGGGTGCGGTCCCTGGTCGATTGGATCGAGGCCAACCTGCCGCACATTCTTGCCGCCCGGCCAGATGCAGGGGCAATGGCCGTGAACGTGGAGGAAGGCGAGCCGGTGCGCTGATTTTCCACCATAAATAGATTAATTCTAAATTAGTGTGTTCCGGGTAGAGGTATATGGGTAGATCGCTTTCTGACCCAGGATTACCCCATGCCTCTCATCCGCCGTGTTCACTATGCGGCCCTGTCGGTCGCACTATTGCTGTTCCTGTTTTCGGCTGGAGCTTGGCTGCGACCAGCCCATGCCGCGGATGCGCCCATTCTGACGATCGAATTGCTGGATGGCACGCGCAAATCCCTGAGCCTTCCGGATATGGATCGGTTCCCCCAGGTCGAAATCCGAACCGCGACGCCCTGGCATACGGGGGTGCAGATCTTCTCCGGCCCCAGCCTGCATGCGGTTCTGGCGGCGTTCGACCTGGCCGGCGCTACCGTGCTGGCCAGGGCGATCAACAATTACGAATCCCTGCTGGAGACAGCGCGGATCACGCCCGATTATCCGATCCTGGCTACACGCCAGAACGGCATGGCGATGACCGTGCGCGACAAGGGGCCGGTCTTCATCATCTTCCCCTATGACCGGTTGGGGCATGAGGACAAGGCGTTGCTGCGCCAATCGGTCTGGCAGCTCTCCATTCTGACCCAAATCCAGAATTTGTGAGGAAGAAGAGCCAGTCATGGTTCGGCGTCGCGCATCCATGGTGCTTGGTATTTCTGTCCTGCTGCTCGGGGTACTGATATCGGGAATCCTTCAGTACAACATGCTGGGATCGATGCGAAATATCGGGCGTGGCCTGTCGAACGGCTTTCCTTTCGCCATCCAACAGCTGGCGCGCGAATACGACGTGTTCAGCATCCATTTTGATTATCTGCAACTTGCGCTTGAAAGACAGCATGCCGCCGGAACCGGGGCGGATATACCGTCGCCGCTTCTTCAGGCCGCGACATCCAATACCAAGCTGGCGCTCGACATCATGATCGCGCGGGTCCGTACCCTCAATGAAGGTATGTTTCCCGGTTTCGACAAGGAGTCTTCGGAGAAGATCAGGGCCCTGCTGCGGCAGGTGACGGCGCTGGTTGAGGACATGGACCGCGCCTTCGAGCAGCCTGTGCTGACGATGCCCCGCGATGGCTCCATCGCGGCCATCGGTTCGGAACTCTATCGCACGATCGGACGTCTGCGCATCTATCTGGACCGGGAACGCCGGCGCAATGACGAGGAGGCGCAGGAGAATTTCAACAGGATGACCGCGCTCATTATTGAAATCGGTTTGGTAGCCATCCTGCCCTCTCTGGTGATGATCATTCTGCTCGCGCGTCAGAACCGGCGCCTGAAGGAAAAGAAGGAGCAACTGCAGCGGATGCAGCAGGAATTGGAAAGCTCGCTGGGCCAGACGACCGCGATCCTGGAATCGCGGAATTCCCTGCTTGCCAATGTCAGCCACGAAATGCGAACGCCGCTCAACGCGATCATGGGGTTTTCGGAAATCATCAGCCGCCAGTTCTTCGGCGTGATCGGCAATGAACGCTACATTGCCTATGCGCGCGACATCCATGACAGCTCCCGCAGCCTGCTGGAGCTGGTGGATGATCTGTTGCTGCTGCGGAGCATCGAAGCCGGCAGCCATGCGGTGGAAATGACCGAAGTCAAGGTCGCCGCGATTGTCGAAAGGGTGCACAGAAGCGTTGCGGGGTTGGCGGCGGCGCGATCCATCAATCTGGATGTGGTTCAGAGCGAGGCGCTGAGCGTTCAGGCCGACGAACGGGCGCTGCGCCAGATTCTGACCAATCTGGTGGAAAACGCGGTGAAATATTCCTTCGAGGGCGGCACAGTGACGCTTGCCGTGCGGCGGGAGGGAAAAAAGGTGCGCTTCATCGTCCTGGACGAGGGGCCGGGCATTGCGGAGGATCAGATCCCCGGCCTGTTCCAACCCTTTCAGCGCGGCGAAAATCCGATGGTGCGCCAGGCCAAGGGGGCAGGGCTGGGGCTGGCCATCGTCAAGGCGCTGGTCAGTGCGATGCATTCGACCGTGCATCTTGCCGCGATGGAGCCGACCGGATTGCGCGTCTATTTCGACCTGCCGGAAGGTCGGCGCGACTGCGAGCTGGCCCGTGTCGTCGGTGCTACGGAAGCATCACCGGCCTGATTGACGGGTCAAAGGACATGCCGGCCGGTTCAATCTGCCTGCAATGTCGGCTTGCGGCCCCCGATCAGGAATTCCACATTGCCCTCCGGACCGGTGATCGGGCTTTCGGTCAGGCCCAGCACCTGCCAACCCATCGGGCCGGACAGCCAGTCCTCGACCTCCCGGCAGACGCGCGCATGCAGGTCTGGGTCGCGCACCACCCCGCCCTTGCCGACCTCGCCCTTGCCCACCTGGAATTGCGGCTTGATCAGTGCCACCAGCAACGCGCCGGGCTTCGCCAGATCGAGCGCTGCCGGCAGCACTTTTTCCAGCCCGATGAAGCTTGCGTCGCAGACCACGATATCGGGTGCTTCGGGGATGATCTCGCTTGTCAGATGCCGGGCATTGGTCTGTTCCAGCACCACCACCCGCTCATCGACGCGCAGCCTCTGATGTAATTGGGCCCGGCCCACATCGACCGCATAGACCTTCACGGCCCCGCCTGCCAGCAGCACATCGGTGAAGCCCCCGGTGGAGGAACCGACATCCAGCGCGATCCTGCCCGTAGGGTCGATGGCGAAGACATCCAGCCCCTTGGCAAGTTTCAGCCCCCCGCGTGAGACCCAGGGATGGTCCTGGCCGCGGACTTCCAGCGCGGTATCCTCCGTCACCGGCTGGCCGGGCTTCTCGATGCGTCTTTCGCCGGAAAACACCTTGCCCGCCATGATCAGCGCCTGCGCCCTGGCGCGGCTTTCCGCCAGCCCGCGCTCAACCAGGGCCTGATCGGCCCGCATCTTTGCCGGTTTGCTCATGCCACCAGCCGATCCTTGGTCAGATAGTGGAAGCGCCGCAGCATCAGGAAAGCCGCAACGGCGAGCCCGGCCGCCAGTCCGGACCAGAGCCCGACGCCGCCCCAGTCGAGCACGAAGGCCAACGTCATCATGACCGACAGCCCGATCCCCCAATAGCCGATAATGGCGAAGATCATCGGCCAGGTCGTGTCGGACAATCCGCGCAGGGCCGCGGCGCCCGATACCTGCATGCCGTCGAACAGCTGGAAGATCGCGGCCACGCCCAGAAAGGCGATGGCCTGGGTCAGCGCGCCGGCATTGTCGGGGTTGCCGGCATCCAGGAAGGCGCCGGCCAGCCATTCCGGTATGGTCCAGAAGGTGATCGCCGATCCACTCATGAAGCAGACTGCCAGCGCGATGGCGGCCCAGCCCGCGCGTCTGGCGCCCACCGGGTCCTGTCGGCCGACGGCATGGCCGACGCGCACGGTGGCGGCCTGTCCCAGCCCCAGTGGCACCATGAAGGTGATGGCCGCCCATTGCAGGGCGATCTGGTGACCCGCCACCGCTTCCACCGATATCCAGCCCATGGCGAAGGCGGACACGGCGAACATCCCCGCTTCCATCAGAATGGTGATGCCGATGGGAAAGCCGATGGCGAAGATCGCCCGGAACTTCTCCCAATCCGGTCGCCAGAACCGCCCCAATATGTGGAATTTGCGATAGGGCCGGGCGAGGCTGGCCCAGGCGCACAGACCGATGAACATCGCCCAGTTGGCGATGGCCGAGGCGATGCCCGCCCCCAGCAGTTCCAGCCGGGGAAAGCCCCAATTGCCGTAGATCAGCAGCCAGTTCAGGAACACATTCAGCGCCAGCGCCCCCCCCATCGACCAGACGATGGGGGCTGTCCGGTTCAACGCCGTGATGAAGGCGCGCAGCGCGAAGACGGCGATGGCGGGCAGGATGCCAATGGCAAAACTTCGCAGATAGATGCCCGCTTCCTGCGCAAGATCGGGTTGCTGGCCGATCAGGATCAGCCAGGTTTCGCTTGCCATCAGGAACAGGGTGGCCGGAATGCCGATGGCGACCGCTACCCACAGGCCCTGGCGCACCACCCGGCGCATCTCGCGCGCCTGTCTGGCGCCATAGGCCTGGGCGGCCAGCGGGGCCGCGGCCATCACGATGCCCAGGCAGAGGAAAAAGGGGATGGTGAACATGCTGAAGCCCAGTGCGGCGGCGGCCAGCGCCGCTTCCCCCAGGCGACCGATCATGATCGTGTCGGCGGTCTGGATCGCGATCTGGCCGATCTGCACGGCGGCTAGCGGACCGGCCAGCGCCAGGGTCAGCCGGAATTCCACCATCCAGGATCGGGGGGGCTGCCCCGTGATGCCAGCCGCGCTTGTCATGGCAGGCGGTGTATGCCCCGGCCCGGGCGGAAAGGAAAGCTTTCAGATATCAACACGCCCTGGGGATTGCCTCTGGCCCGTTTTGCGGTCCTAATGGCTGTCCCTGATGGAATAGTGATGTTTGTGTCCATGTCCGATCCCGTCCAGAAGACCGCCGTGATAGTCCGGCCCCGGCCGAAGCAGCTTCAGTTCCAGGTCAGCTATCTTGCCGACGAGGATAGAATGTTGCTGCGGGCAAGCTTTCCCAGCGGCCAATCCATGGCGGTCTGGCTGACCCGGCGCGTGACCTTCGGCCTGTTCGAAGGGGCGGAGGCGATTTCGGGCATCACCCAGCCGGCCGCCCCGCGCGAAGTGAAGAAGGCGATCGGGGAATTCGAACGGCAGGCCGCTGTTGCCAAGGCCGATACCAAGACACCGTTCAAACCGGCCGCGCCACACCCGTCCTTGGGCGACGATATCAAGCTGGTGGTGCGCGTGACGCTGACGGCGGAAGGCGACAAGCTGGTCAAGGTGGTCTTCGCCACCAAGGACAAGCTCGATCTGGGCTTCTCCGTGCCGCGCACCAGCTTCCTGCAGCTTTGGGCCACCATGGAGAAGATTGTGGCCGAACAATCCGGCTGGACGTCCGGCGCGATGCCGAGTGCCGCCGGGCTGGTGCCGGCCTCCGCTACCCGGCACTGATTTGGTTCACCCTGCGGCGATGCAGGCCGCGAGCGCCGCGGAGGTGATGCGCGCCGCCGACGGATCGGCCCGGCTGGTCAGGATCACCGGTACCTTGGCCCCCATCACCACGCCCGCCGCGCAGCCCGCGCAGCAATAGACCAGCGTCTTGAAGATCGCATTGCCGGTTTCGATATTGGGCACCACCAGCACATCGGCGAAGCCCGCGACCGGATTGTCGATGCCTTTGGCCTTCGCTGCCGCAGGGGAAATCGCATTGTCCATCGCTAGCGGCCCGGCGAAAAGGGCATTTGGGATTTCCGCCGTGCAGCGCTCGGCCAATCTGCGTGCGACCTCGCTGGAGGGCATGGAGGGGATCGGGTCTTCCGTGGCCGACAGGAAGACTACTTTCGGCGTTGCGATGCCGACCGCGCGGCAGGCCTGCACCGCATTGGCGGCGGCCTGGAACAGGGTCTCCTCATCCGGGGCGACGTTTACCGCCGCATCGGTGATGATGATGCGCCGGTCATCTCCGGGGAAGGACATGCGGAAGATATGGGTCAGGCGCCGGCCCGTGCGCAGGCCCGCCGACCGGTCCAGCACGCCGCGCAGCAGGATATCGGTGTGCAGATCGCCCTTCATCAGCGCGCCCAGCCCGCCCGTACCGGCCAGGATGGCTGCCTTCAGCGCGGCTTGCGGCGCGTCCTCGGCCGCCAGCATCTCGATACCGCTGATATCCCAACCGATGGCCTCTGCCCCGGCGGCGATCCGCGCGAGGTCACCCACCAGCACCGGTTCGATCAGCCCGGCCGCCTGCGCGTCACGCGCACTTTCCAGCACGGTCGCGCCATGGGCACAGACAATGCCGGTGCGCACGGGGTTCGATCCGGCCGCGCGGGCAAGCAGGGCGGTATCAGGTTCCACGGGGCGGGTGCTGAGCATGGTGCCAATTCCACTGAATTTGCCAAAGGACGCTGCGTCCTTGGTACCACCGCAACGACCTCAAGGCCAGAAAATGAGACGGATTGTTTCATTGGCGCAAAAGATGGGGTGGTGTTGGTCCTATTGGCCTGGGCTGCGCTTTGCTAGCTTGCCATGGACGGAATGTGCGGGAAAGGCTCGGAAGATGGAAAGCCCGGGTCACCGCTTTGGAACTGAGGAAACGTCCAGATGAAGATGACCACGGAAGAAGCCTTCGTGAAGGTTCTGCAGATGCATGGGATCGAGCATGCCTTTGGCATCATCGGTTCGGCCTTCATGCCCATTTCCGACCTGTTTCCGCAGGCCGGCATCACCTTCTGGGACGTCGCCCATGAATCCAATGGCGGGCTGATCTGCGACGGCTATACCCGCGCGACCGGCAAGATCGCCATGGCGATCGCCCAAAACGGCCCGGGCATCACCGGCTTTGTGACCCCGATCAAGACCGCCTATTGGAACCACACGCCGATGCTGCTGGTGACCCCGCAGGCGGCGAACAAGACCATCGGCCAGGGCGGCTTCCAGGAAGTGGAACAGATGGCGCTGTTCCGCGACATGGTATGCTATCAGGAAGAAGTGCGCGACGCGTCGCGCATCGCCGAAGTGCTGAACCGCGTGATCCTGAAGGCCCTTCGCGGCTCCGCCCCGGCGCAGATCAATGTGCCGCGCGATTTCTGGACCCAGGTCATCGATATCGAACTGCCGCAGATCGTCAAACTGGAACGCCAGGGCGGCGGCGCGCAGGCGATCACGGAAGCAGCCGCCATCCTGTCGGACGCGAAATTCCCGGTCATCCTGTCGGGTGCGGGCGTGGTGCTGGCCGGGGCCATTCCGGCCCTGAAGGATCTGGCGGAACGGCTCGACGCGCCGGTCTGCAATGGCTATCAGCACAATGACAGCTTCCCCGGCAGCCATTATCTGGCGGTCGGCCCGCTGGGCTATAACGGTTCGAAGGCGGCGATGCAGCTGATCGCCCAGGCCGATGTCGTCCTGGCCCTGGGGACGCGCCTCAACCCGTTCTCCACCCTGCCGGGCTATGGCATCGATTACTGGCCGAAGAATGCCAAGATCGTCCAGGTCGACATGAACCCGGATCGCATCGGTCTGACCAAGCGCGTCTCGGTCGGTATCTGCGGTGATGCCAAGCTGGTTGCCGAGCAGATCCTGGCGCAGCTTTCGCCGGAGGCGGGCAATGCCGGGCGGTCCGAGCGCAAGGCGCTGATCCACCAGACCAAATCGGCCTGGCTTCAGACCCTGTCGAGCATGGATCACGAGGATGATGATCCGGGCACCCAGTGGAATTCCGATGCCCGCAGCCGTGATCCGGAACGCATGTCGCCGCGCCAAGCCTGGCGTGCCATTCAGGCCGGCCTGCCGAAGGATGCCATCATCTCGTCGGATATCGGCAACAACTGCGCCATCGGCAATGCCTATCCGATGTTCGAGGAAGCCCGCAAATATCTGGCTCCCGGCCTCTTTGGGCCCTGCGGCTATGCCTTCCCGTCGATCATTGGGGCAAAGATCGGCTGCCCGGATGTGCCGGTGGTGGGCTTTGCCGGCGATGGCGCCTTCGGCATCTCGATGAATGAAATGTCCTCGATCGGGCGGCCGGAATGGCCCGGCATCACCATGGTCGTGTTCCGCAACTA